>Ga0310810_10007498_pt1 | contig 12447 bp, 10 predicted proteins | sample NCmetagenome_FD_207641 | JGI IMG/M metagenome (GOLD analysis project Ga0310810, IMG submission 207641) | Soil microbial communities from experimental microcosm in Duke University, North Carolina, United States - NC | ecosystem: Engineered > Artificial ecosystem > Soil microcosm > Unclassified ... | reverse complement strand
GGGTGCTGGAGGCGAGCCGCCGGGGATTGGCGGCGCCGGCGGTCGAGATGATCGGCACCTGCAGCTTTACGCCCGGCCGGCAAGGCGGCCGGCCCGTTCGCGTGCTGGTGCGCCAACAGGTGGGCTTTCATCCCGGCGCGGGGAAGTGACGTGGGTCGCGGCGCACCGGGCGCGATGCCGCGATGTTGCCGACGGGACATCCGCGATCGCATCACAGCACTGAGGGAGGAATCGTGAAGCTCACCAGTCTCATCGTCCAGGCCGCCATCGCTGCCGCGAGTGCCGGCGCTGCCGCGGGCACCGCGTTGCTGGTCAGGGATCGGAAGCGGAGGAAGACCGCCGGAAACCTGGCCGGCCGGGCCCGTGCCACGACCGTACGGATCGTTCGCGAAGTCGGCCGCAAGAGCCGGAAACAGCCATCCGTTCGAACGCTGGCCGGTGCCGCGGCCGGCGTGGCAGCGCGAGCCGCGGGGCGGGCAGCCCTCTTTGCCATCGCGGATGCGGCGGCCAGGCGCGGATCGCCTCCCGCCGGCGGCCGGCGCCCCACGCGAAGCGAGCTCGCAGTGGCTTCCGGGATGAAGCTGGGACCGGACGGGACACCCGGCCCGATCGGGATCTAGTCCCGGCTGACTGGCGGGGGCGCGGAGACTCCCCCGCGCTGCCCGGCCACTCCCCGCTGGTAGGCCTGCCGCAGCAGCTCCTGGAAGTGGTAGACCCCCGCCTCGTATTTCACCGAAAACCGTCCCCGGTCGTACGCCCGCGATGCCAACCCCCGCTGTACGCGGGCGCAGATGTCGGCGTCCTCCGCCTGCACGCCGTCGCTGTAGGCCACGTCCGCATCGATCCGGCGCCGGGCCTCCGCGGACTCGACATCGTCGTGGAAGTAGCGAAACAGCACTTCGCAGCGGTCGGGTCCGAGCGGCCGGACGTGATTGGTCTGCAGCCGGCCCGGCAGGATGTTGAGCATGAAATTGGGAAACAGACAGTAGTAGAACGCGTCGCCGCCGCCGTCGCGGCTGTAGAGAGCGTTCTCTCCGGAGAGCGGGGAGTACTGGAGCGAATACCAGTCGAAGGTCTCGGTCACGTAGCTCTGGTAGTCGTAGAGCTTGACGAGCTCGGGATGGACGTACGGGACGTGATAGCCCTCGAGATAGTTGTCCACGTACACCTTCCAGTTGGACTCCACCGTGTAGCGCACCTCGCGCGTGAAACGAAGCTGGTCCAGCCGGAGCGGCGCGATGCGCTCGACGATGCCCTCCACGAACGTCTCGAGGGGCTGAGCCGCCTGATCGAGGTTCACGAACACCAGTCCCTGCCAGGTTTCGACCCGAAGCGGCACCAGCGAGAAGTCCGCCCGGTCGAACAGCTCGGTGCGGTCCATGGCCGGCACGCCGCGGAGGGTGCCGTCGAGGAGGTAGGTCCATCCGTGGTACTTGCACTGGAGCGCCCGGGCGCATCCGTCCTCGAGCGCCAGCGGTCCGCCGCGGTGGCGGCAGACATTGAAGAAGGCCCGCAGCGCGCCGTCCTTCCCGCGCACGACGATCACCGGATCATCGGCCACCGTGGCGACGAGATACTGTCCTTCCTGTGCCACCTGAGCGGTGTGACCGACGTTCTGCCAGGTGCGCGCGAAGACCAGCTCGCTGTCGATCGCATGAAACCGTGGGTCCGTGTACCAGGCGGACGGGATGGTCTCGGCCCGCTCGAGCGGCTGGCTCGCGAGGGCGGCGGGATCGATGGCGTCGAGCGGCGGAGGGCTCCGCATCAGGGCTGCGTTCGCGTCGGAGGATGTTTCGCGTCGCCCGGGGTCCATACCGTCATGTGATCGAACCGCGCCAGCGGATGCAGCGGAAGCACCGCCGCCAGGAACGCCGCGGGGTCCATCCGGCGGTAGTCCTCGTCGAATCCGATCATGGCCCCGTTCTCCTCCTCGAGCGTCCCGCGAAAATCGCGCAGCGATCCCGCATCCGCCGTGTCCGGCAGCTCACGCGACGGCCGGCCGGTCAGGAAATAGACCAGCATCGGATTGTTGGAAAAAAGCTGGTAGTGCCGGCCCTCGGTCTGCAACCATTGCTGCTCCGCCGAGGGCTGCCACTTGCGACCGGAGTAGCCCCAGCCATCCTCCTGGAGTCCCGCCAGCTGATCCAGGTTGAGCATCATGCCGCCCGCCGCCCATGCCACGCAGATGGTGGCCACCAGAGCCCGCATCGGCCCGCTCCAGGCCGACCACCGGATCCGGAGACACGCCGCCGCCGCAACCGTGGCCAGCAGAAAGAGCGGCGAGAGGAGCCGCTCGTCGAAGGGAATGCCGCCGCCCACGAACCCGCGGGAGAGCGCGAGCACGGCCGCATAGCAGAGTGCGAGCAATCCAATGGCGTTGAAAAGCCGGCGGCGAGCGGTGGCGCGCCCGTCGCGGGGCATTCGCCGGAGCGAACGCCGAAGCAGCAGCACCGACCCGGCAAGGACCACGAGCGCCAGCAGGGTCGTGACCGCTCCGCTGCCGATCGACGGTGCAAGCCACGCGACCAGCGTCCTGCCACCCTCGCGGAGCGTACCGCCGTATCCGCGCTGCCAGTGCGTGATCGGCGGTGACTCCGCGCCGACCGTGAACAGCCGCACACGCCACCACACGTGCGCCACCCCGATGGGAAGCGCCGCCTCGAGCACGCGCTCGACGCGCGTCCGCCATGGACCGGACCGGCCGAGGGCCCACAGCAGCACGGCGATGCCGACGGAATTTCCCACGTAGCGGACCAGCTCCGCTGCGGCGGCTCCGAGCCCGGCCAGAAACGGCCGCTGCGGTCTGAGAACCATCGCGGCAAGGGTGAGCACGAGGCAGAGGAGAAACAGCGGCTCGCTCAGCACCCGGATGTAGTTGTTGAAGATTGCCGGCGTGGCGACCAGCAGGAGCACCGCGATCACTCCGGCCGGCGGGCCCGCGGTGGACTGAAGCAGCAGCACCAGCGCGACGACGGTCCCGAGCGCGGCCAAGGCCTCGACCACGCGAGCCGACTGCACGGGCTCGAGACCGGCGCCCATGCCGAAGGCGATGGCGGCAGGAAATCCGGCCGGAAACTGCGCGAGTGCGCTGGTGCTGTCCGGTTCCCACCAGTCGGCGTCGGGAATGCGGAGCCGCCCGGTGCGGGCGAGGGATTCGCCGGCGCCCACGTACGACATCGCGTCGGGATCGAGGCCCGGCGCGGGCGGACGGCTGATATGGACGACGCCCCCGCAGACGAGGGCGCCCAGGATCCAGGCCGTCGCGACGCGCCGGCCCCTCACAGCCGCCCCGCCTCCGCGGCGAGCCCGTCGAGCAGCGCGACGAGGTGCTCGCGTCGCGTGCGCGGGTTCATGACGGTCACACGCAGCACTCGCCGGCCGCCGAGCACCGTCGCCGTGATCCACCCGGCGCCCGAGGCATTGTACGCTTCGCGCACGCGGCGGTTCAGCTCGTCGAGCGCGGCCGCGTCGAGCCCCGGCCGGAGGTAGCGGAAGCAGAGGATGTTGGACTCCGGCTCGTGGAGCGCCTCGAAGTCATTCCGTGCGGCAATCTCGTCGTGGAGCGCCGACGCCATGGCACAGAGATGATCGTGGGCGGCGGCGATCCCGTGGAGTCCATGGCGCTGGAGTGCCACCCACAGCTTGAGCACATCGACCGGCCGCGAGCAGAGGAAGCTCCGGACACCCTGATCCAGCACCCGGCCGCCCGTCCCGTGGAACAGGTACGGTGCCCGCTGCAGAAAGGCGCGGTCGAGGTCCGCCTCCTCCCGCACCAGCAACGTACCCGTGCCCAGTGGCATGAGGAGCAGCTTGTGGGGATCCCAGGCGATGGAACGCGCCCGCTCGATGCCGCGAAGGCGATGACGATGCACAGCGGAAACCAGGGCGGAAGCGCCGTGAGCGCCGTCGACGTGGAGCCAGATATCCCGCTCGTGGCAGAGCCGGCCGATCTGTTCGAGGTCGTCGAAGGACCCGGTAGCCGTGGAACCGGCCGTGGCCACGACGGCCATGACGGGTACGCCCGAGCGGGCCAGATCGTCCAGGCGCGCTTCGAGGGCCGCGGTGTCCATCCGGTGATGCCGCGATGGGATCGCCAGCGCGCGCGCCGTGCCCAGACCGAGTTGCGCCACGGCGCGGGTGACGGCGTAGTGAGCGTGCTCGCCGGCGAGCACCACGGGCGGGTTGGCGCCGACACCGTGTTCCCACGCGTCGGGCAGCGCGCGGGCGCGCGCCGCCAGCAGTGCGGTGAAGGTGGCCTCGGTGCCGCCAGAGGTGAACGTTCCGCCGGCTGTGGGGCCGAGGCCGGCCAGGTCGCACATCCAGCGGATGACGCGGCGTTCCAGCATGGTGCCAACCGGCGACATTTCCCGCACGGCCGCCGAGTTGTTCACCGCGGCGATCAGCGACTCGGTCCAGATGGAGGCCGCGAATGGCGCCGACACCTGGTGGCCGAGATACATCGGGTGAGACAATCGGTTGACATCGGGGAGGACTTCCCGCTCGAGCCGTTCGATCACTTCACCGAGCGGGCGGCCGTCGAGCGGAACGGGCTCCTCGAAACGCCGGGCGAGCTCCGCCGGGTCGACCAGAGAGGAGACCGGTCCATCACCCTCGCGCGTGCCGGCCAGATAGCCGGCGATGAGCCCCGCGAACGCGGCTCCCGCATCGGCTCCGGCATCATGCTCAAGCTCCTCGAGCAGTGCCGCGAACGCCGGCTCGCTCAGCGCCGGCTCACGCCGGATGGAACTTCCTCCCATCGGCCGCCATCGCCTTCAGTATCGGTGCCGGCGTGAATCGCGCTCCGTACGCCGCGGCCAGCTCGGCCAGCACATCGGCCACGCGGCCGGGGCCGAGATCGTCGATCATGCGGAGCGGCCCGCCGCGGAAGGGCGGGAAGCCGATGCCGAAGATGGCACCGACATCGCCGTCGCGGGGGGAGCGGATGACGCCTTCGCCGGCCGCCATGGCGGCCTCGTTGAGCATGGCGTAGACCAGCCGCTGCTCCACCATGGTCGGCGCCACGCCGTCGCGCGGCTTCACTCCGATGACGGTGTAGGCGGCGTCATCGACGCCGCTCTTCCGGCCGTCGGCGTAGCGATAGAACCCGCGGCCGCTCTTCCGGCCCAGCCGCCCGTCGGCCACCATCTTCGCGATGACGGGCGAGGGCGCCAGCCGCTCACCGAAGGCTTCCCGCATGACACCGGCGGCCTTCTCGCCGACATCCAGACCCACTTCATCGAGGAGCGCGATCGGTCCGACGGGAAAGCCGAAGCGCGTCATGGTGCTGTCGATCAGCTCGATCGGCACGCCTTCGCTCAGGAGCACGCCGGCCTCATTGAGATACGGCATCAGGATCCGGTTGACCCAGAACCCGGGCCGGTCGGCAACCACGACGACCGTCTTCCCCATCCGGCGGCCGAAACGCACCGCGGCCACGGTGCTCGCGGGCGCGGTTCCGGCGTGGGGAATCACTTCCAGCAGCGGCATCTTCGCCACCGGCGAGAAGAAGTGCATCCCGAGCACGCGCTCCGGGTGCGCCGCGCCGGCCGCGATGGCGGCGATCGGAATCGTCGAGGTGTTGGTGGCGAAGATCGCGTCGGGCCGGATCTCGTGCTCGACTTCGGCCAGCACCTGCCGCTTGACCGCGAGGTCCTCGAAGACCGCCTCGATGACGAGGTCGGTCCGGGTGAAACCGCTGTAGTCCACGGCCCCGCTGATCAGCGCCACCAGTCGCTGGTGCCTGGGGGGCGTCAGCCGGCGGCGCTGCAGCCGCTCGTCCAGGATGCCGATCGCGGCCTTCATTCCCCGTCCGACCCGCTGCAGCTCCGCATCCTTGAGCCGCACCTCCACCTCGGCGTTGAGCGCCGCGGTGCCGGCGATGCCCGAGCCCATGAAGCCCGAGCCGACGACCGAGACGCGGCGGATCGCGGGAACCTGGCCCACACTGCCGGCGGGTACGCCGTCGTCCTTCTTGAGCGCGGTGGTGGCAAAGAAGATCTGCACCAGCTTCCGCGACACGTCGCCTACAGCGAGCTCGCCGAACCGGCGGTGCTCCTCCTGGAGGCCCGCCTGCATGCCCTGCTCGAGTCCCACGCGCACCGCCTCGAGCGCGGCCTGCGGCGCCGGATAGTGTCCGCCGGTCTTCCTGAGCAGCGTCTTCCGCGCCTCGCGATACACTACGCGACGCCCGACCGGCGTCCGGTCCAGCACCGCGCCGGCGGCGCCGCCCTTCGACTCCCGGTGGGGCACGCCGGTCCGCGCAATGCGATCCGCGGCCGCAACCGCCACCGCGAGGAGGATGCTCGGCGGCACCAGCTCATCCACCATGCCGAGCTTCCAGGCCTTCTGGGCCCGCTCGCTCTTGCCGGCCAGGATGATGTCGAGCGCGGCTCGGACCCCGATCAGCCGCGGCAGCCGCTGGGTGCCGCCGGCCCCGGGCAGCAGTCCGAGCTGTACCTCCGGCAGTCCGATCTGCGTCTTGCTGCTGTCGGTGGCCACGCGGTAGTGACAGGCGAGTGCGAGCTCGAGCCCGCCGCCCAGGCAGGCGCCGTGAATCGCGGCGACGATGGGCTTGGGAAAGGCCGCCACGCGGTTCATCGTCTCCTGCCCGTCGCGGCTCAGCGCTTCCGCATCGGCCTGCGTGCGGAGCCGGACAAACTCCTCGATGTCCGCACCGGCGATGAAGTTTTCCGGCTTGCCCGAGATCAGCACCACGGCACGAACCCCGCCATCCTGCGCAAGACGGTCGAGCAGCGCCTTGAACTCGACCGTCACCGCTGCGTTCAGCTTGTTGACGGGCTCGTTCGGCAGGTCGAATGTGACGACCGCGATGCCGTTGTCCGTGGCGGTTGTGAAGGCGCTCATGTGCGCTCCAGGACCATGGCGTAGCCCATCCCGCCCTGCGCGCAGATCGAGATCAGTCCGAACTGCACGTCCCGCCGCCGCATCTCGCCGGCCAGCTGCGTCACGAGCCGGGCGCCCGTGGCCGCGAACGGATGCCCCACCGCGATCGATCCGCCCATCACGTTGGTGCGCTCCCAGTCGACTTCCCCCACCGGCGCCGCGAGCCCCAGCCGGTCCGCCCACGCCGCCGAGCCCCAGGCCTGCACATTGGAGAGGACCTGGGCCGCAAACGCCTCGTGGATCTCGACCAGCCCGAGGTCTGACCATGAGATCCCGGCCCGCTCGAGTGCCTTCGGCACCGCCGTGGCCGGGCCCATCAGCAGCTGCCACCCGGGGTCCACGGCGGTCACCGCGTAGCTCCGGATGAAGGCGAGGGGCTCGTAGCCGATCGCGAGCGCCTTCTCGTGCGCCATCACGAGCACCGCCGCCGCGCCATCGGTGAGCGGCGAGGAGTTGCCGGCGGTCACGGTGCCGTATTTCCGATCGAACACCGGCTTGAGGGCGGCGAGCGCCTCGAGAGACGTGTCCGACCGGATGGTGTTGTCGCTCGTGGCAACCTGGTCCATGCCGCGGCCGCCGAACCACGGGATGATCTCCGCCGTCATGCGGCCATCCGCCGTGGCCGCGGCCGCGCGCTGATGACTCATCAGCGCAAACCGGTCCTGCGCCTCGCGGGTGATGCCGTTCTCCTTGGCCATCTTCTCCGCCGACTGTCCCATGCTCTCGCCGGTGGACGGCTCGGCGATGGCCGGCGTGACCGGTATCAGGTCGCGCGGACGGACTCGGCCGAACGCGGACAGCCGGGCGCCGAGCGAGCGCGCCTTGCCCGCCTCGATCAGCGTGCGGCTGAAGCGGCGGGAATGAAGGACCGGAATGTCGGAAAGGGATTCGACGCCGCCGGCGATGATCACGTCGGCATTGCCCCGCTCGATCTGCTCGGCGGCGTTGGTGATGGCCTGTGCGGCCGAGGCACACGCCCGGTTGAGCGTGTATCCCGGTACGGTGTACGGCAGCTGCGGGAGGAGGCTCACCTCCCGGCCGACGTTCGGCGTCAGCACTGACACGACGACCTGGCCCCAGATCACCTCGTCCACGGCGTTCCCGTCGAGCTCGCTCCGATAGAGCAGCTCGCGCGCGGCCTCGCGCGCCAGCGCCACGGCGGGCACGTCGCGGAAGATCGTACCGGCCTTGGCGAACGGCGTGCGCACGCCCGCAACGATCGCGGCGCGGCGGGAAGGGGAAGCGGTCGACATGGCATCCTTTCGCGGTATACTCTTCGTATACCCGAGACCATCCAAAGGAAGCGCGTGCTCGCACGGTCAAGATAATTGAGCGCCCCCCACGGCGTGATCGCATCGAGGCGTGCCGAGCTGTCGGCGCTGGCATCGGATCGCTTCGACCTCCTGGTGATCGGCGGCGGCATCACCGGCGCCGGCATCGCGCGCGATGCCGCGATGCGCGGCATGGCCGTGGCGCTCGTGGAGCAGGACGACCTGGCCTCGGGTACCAGCTCCCGCTCCAGCCGGCTGATCCACGGCGGGCTCCGTTACCTGGAGCAGGGCCACCTCCAGCTCGTGTTCGAGGCGGCGCGCGAACGGCGCATCCTGCTGGAAACGGCATCCCACCTCGTCTGGCCGCTCGAATTCCTCTTTCCGATCCATCAGGGCGACCGTGTTCCGCTCTGGAAGCTCGCCGCCGGGCTCTGGCTCTATGACGTACTCGCGCTCTTCCGGAGCGGGCGCCGGCACCGGCTCCTCGGCAAGCGGCGGACGCTGGAAGCCGAGCCAATGCTCCGCGAGCGTGGCCTGGTCGGCGCGGCGCTCTACGCCGACGCCCAGTGCGACGATGCCCGCCTCGTCATCGCCACGGCGCGCGGCGCCATCCAGTATGGCGCCCAGGTGGCCACCTGGACGGCGGTGCGAGGGCTCGTCGTGGAGGAGGGACGGGTCTGCGGCGCCGAAGTGGAGGACCTGCTGGGCGGCGGGCGGGCGGTGATCCGGGCCGGGGTGGTCATCAATGCCGCGGGCCCGTGGAGCGACACCATCCGGCGCATGGAGGATCCGGCCGCGCGGCCGCTCCTCCGCACGACGCGCGGGGTTCATGTCGTGGTGCCCCGCGACCGCATCGGCCACCGGCACGCCATCACGTTTCTGAGCCCGATCGACGGACGCGTGATGTTCATCCTCCCCTGGGGCGAGCTCTCCTACATCGGGACCACCGACACGGAGACGACGGAAGCGCCCGACGCCGTGGCCGTCACCGATGCGGACGTCCGCTACCTCCTGCGATCGGCGAACGCGCGGTTTCCGGGCGCGCACCTGGCCCCGGAGGACATCGTGTCGAGCTGGGCCGGCCTCCGGCCGCTGGTCCGCGACGATGCCGGTGCGGCGTCCGACAATTCCCGGGAGCACGTGGTGGTGGACGGCCGAACCCGCCTCATCACCGTGACCGGCGGCAAGCTCACGACCTACCGTTCCATGGCGGCGGAGGCGGTGGATCACGCGATCCGCGCCATGCCGCCCAAGCGGCGCGGCGGCTGGCCCCGCGAATCGGGCACGGCGCGGGAGCCCGTTCCCGGCAGCGAGGCGCGCGACCTCGCCGCGTTCCGGACGCGCGGCCTCAGCGTCGGACTCCCGGCGGACACGGTCGAGCACCTGCTCCGCCACTACGGCAGCGAGTCCGCCGGCATCATCAACCTCGGCATGGCCAACCGTGCGCTCTTCGAGCGGCTCGATCCACGCCACCCCGCGATCGCCGCCGAGGTGATTCACGCGGCCCGGCGCGAGCTGGCACAACGCGTGGAGGACGTGCTCGTCCGGCGGGTGCATCTCTACTACGAGCTGCCGGATCACGGGCTCGCCGCCGCCCCGCGGGTGGCCACGCTCCTCGGTGGTGAGCTGGGGTGGGATGCGGAGCGGGCCGCCATGGAGGCGGCCCGCTACACCACGTTCGTCGGAGGAGGCTAGTCCTCGACCTTCACATGGCCTTTCATGCCCAGCGCCACGTGCGGGTCACACTGGAAGTAGAACGTGCCTTCGCCGAATGTGAGCGGCACGTCGTAGGTCTGCCCGGGGAGCTGGAGCATGTCGCTCGCGGGCGGGAGACCGGACTTGCCGGCGTTGGAGTCGGCCAGGAAGTGGACGTTGTGCACACCGGTCACCAGCGTGAACCGGAGCACGTCGCCCTCCTTGGCCTCGATCTCGGCCGGTGAGAAGTAGTTGCCCTTCTCGTCCGTGGTCACCTGCACGGTGATCACCTTGCCGGTGGCCGGCTTGTCGTGATGCTCCTCGCTCTTCGACTCCTCGTGGCGGGATTCGCCCCGGTCGTGGTCGCCTTCCTTGCCACCGCAGCCGGCGAGCGCCAGCGTGGAGACCGCGCCGGCCAGAAGAAGGAAACGTCGGGCGATGGATCGCGATGTCATGTCAGTTCCAGTCCTCGTGTATGGTGAAGTCAGACCCCATCCGGAATTCCTGATCAAAACCTGGATCACAACCTAGAAGTCCTTCCGCGCGAAGGCACGGCCGGCGAGCGCGAGGGGCACGGCGACCCAGACCAGCAGAGCCGCCACCGCGATCGCCGTACCCTTCACGCCGCCGAAGAACTGCTGGAAGACGGCGCCGGTGTAACCCAGCAGCGCCGCCACATCGAAACGAAGCAGCAACACCACGCGCGCGAGGTCTACCGGATTCGCCATCATGGCGCCGAGCATGGGACGCTCGAGCGGATAGTCGGCGAAGGTGGCGGCGAGGAGAAGCACGACGCCGTCATACACCACCGCCGTCAGCAGCCAGACGCCGATTGCGATTCCCACGCCGCGGAGCCGGTCATCGGACCGGACCGCGATCAGGAGCGCAATCGCGCCGAAGACCAGCGTCAGCAGCGCTCCGACGCCGAGCACCGCCAGGAGCGCCGGGACGTCCGCGGCGTCGCCGTGCACGGCGAACGGGATCCCGACGCCTCCCACGAAGCCCATCACCAGGGGAACCACCAGGCCCAGGTAGAGACCGCCGAACACCGCCCGGCGCCGCACCGGCTGGGCCAGGATGAGCTCCACGAACTCGCGCGCATTGTAGAGATATGTCGTGCCCAGGACCACCGTGACGAGCGGCACGACGAACAGCACGATATCCACCAGGCTCAGCAGCACGCGGCTGCCGCCGCCGCCAAACCGGAGCAGCGCCTCGGTGAGCACCAGGAAGAAGAGGGAATAGGCGATGAGCCACCGGCTCCGCACCACATCCCGCAGCTGGCAGGCGGCCACCCGCCGAAGGGCCGCGCCGCCGCCGATCCGGATCGTTGCCGTGTCGTTCACGCGGCCTCCCGGATCATCAGGTGTGCGATGGCGCGTTCGAGGCTCGGCTGGTGGGTGCGGCGCTTCAGCTCCTCCAGGGGTCCCGCGAAGCGGATCCGGCCGTCGAGCAGGAACGCCACGTCATCCGCCAGCTCCTCGAGCTCGCTCATGATGTGCGAGGCGATGATGACCGTGCGCCCCCGCGTGCGCTCCTGCAGGACCCGGTCCTTGAGGATGCTGCTCGAGATGGGGTCGAGCCCCGCGGTCGGCTCGTCGAGGATCAGCGCGTCCGGCGCGAACAGGAACGCCATCACCGCGTTGACCTTCTGGCGGGTGCCGCCGGACAACGTCCGGAGCGGCTTGTCGAGCTGGGCGTCGAGCGCAAACTCGCCGATGAGCGATTCGTCGGTGGCGGATCCTCCCCGGAGTCTCGCGAGCAGCGTGAGCAGATCGCGCGCGGAGAGGTTCTCGGGAAAGCGCGCGATCTGCGGCATGTAGCCGATCCGGGCCCGGTAGGCGCCGTCGTCGGTGGCCGGCTGACCGTCGAGCAGCACCCGGCCGGCGTCGGGACGTGTCAGGCCGAGGAGGATCTTGATGAGCGTGGTCTTCCCGGCGGCATTCGGCCCGACGACCGCCGTGACCCGGCCGGGACGGATGGCCAGATCGAGCCCGTCCAGCACCTGGAGCCGGCCGAAACGCTTCGACACGCCCACGACGTCGATCATCGGTCCCCCGCGGTCACGGCCACGCTGCCGGCGTTCGTCACGGTGCGCTGAATCGGCCGCATCGCCGGCCGCTCATCGCTCAACTGCACCGGCGTCAGCACCGGCAGCGTCCGCTCGGCCACGTCCAGCACGCGCACGAAGAGGCTCCGGAGCAGAATGAGCGCCGGATCGTTGTGCTCGACGATCAGGGAGAACAGCCGCACCGGGCGGTGTGGCACGTCGCCGTAGCCGTCCCGATCGAGATCGTAGCCGCGATACGCGTCCCAGTAGTTCCCGGTGAACGTACCGGATCCCTGGCGGCTGTTGGTGGCTACATCGAACGTGTTTCCGATGAAGTTGTTGCCCGAAAACCGCGCATCGGAACTGCTCGCCGTCAGCCGGACGGCCCAGCCGTCGTCGATGAAGTCGTTGTCACGGGCGTCCAGGCGGTCGGCGCCTTCGGCTACGAGCGCCGTGGTGTTCCGGGCAAAGAGGTTGCCCACGACCCGGCTGTCGCTCATTTCCTTGAGCAGAAGCCCGTAGGCGGCG
>Ga0310810_10007497_pt1 | contig 12448 bp, 7 predicted proteins | sample NCmetagenome_FD_207641 | JGI IMG/M metagenome (GOLD analysis project Ga0310810, IMG submission 207641) | Soil microbial communities from experimental microcosm in Duke University, North Carolina, United States - NC | ecosystem: Engineered > Artificial ecosystem > Soil microcosm > Unclassified ... | reverse complement strand
CTGGGGAGTGCGTTCTCCAGCGCCACCATCACTTCGGCGGGAGACTGCCTCACCATGTCCGCGGTCAATGCTCGCATCACCCGCTCGTACGCGATCTGCTCCTCGACGGCGCGCTGCGCACGTACTCTCCTCTTGCGTTCCACCAGCAGCAGCGCGATCAGCAGGGACTCGACGATGAAGAGCCCGAGCACTGCCATGATCCCGCCGCGATAACGCTCCCAGAGCGACGGGGAGAGGAAGAGAACCTCGGTGCCCGGCGGGACGCGGTCCTCGGACAATCCCCAGCGCTGAAGCTGCCGCCAATCGACGACGAGCCGATTCGTGGCCGCTTCCGAGATAGGCATCGGCTCGTTAGGCGTCCGCCGAAGAACCCGCACGACGAGTCTTCCGGTGCGTGTGCCGTCGTCCGCGAAATCCATCACGCCGCCACCGACGATGCCGTCACCGACCCAGTTGCGCGCGATCCCATACACGGGCACCGACGCCACGCGTGCCAGGCTGGCAACGAGGTCCCCGGGGATGAACTTTCGTCCGCTCTGATCCCTCGAGAAGTCCGAAAGCAGCACGAACGTTCGACGTGGGAAGTGACGCAGACTGTCGATGAGGGCCTCGTAGGACCAATTCTGATACAGGTCCAGCTCCGTTCCATTCAGGAGCGGCGTGATCTGGCGCCGTGCTTCGGCAATCAGGAGAGAGTCCGTCGGCGTCGCGCCCCCGACCACCACGACGCGTTCCGCATCCGGCTGGAGAGCGTGAGCCAGCGAGTAGGTCGACGCAAACGGCAACGGCTGCCGCCGCCCGATGACATTCGCCGGCAGGGACGAGAAATCGACGATCGGCTCGAACACGCCTCCGTAGATGACCGGCACGTTCGGAAACAGCCCAAGCAGGCGATCCGTGGCGAATCGCACCGCCTGCGAGCCTTCAGCCACGATGACATCAGGCCGTGAGCTCTGATATTTCTCCGCGAAGTACCGGGCGAGCTGTGCGGAGCGGGCCGGATATGGGAAGCGGTCGGCATCCAGGTACTCGTCGTAGATCTCGAGGCCAGTGGGAATCTGCGCCTGCAGCACCGCTTTCAGCTGCCCGGCGAAAGCGACGACGCCAGGTGCATTGGGGTTATGCGCGTAGACGATCAGGACCCGCTTGTTCTCCTGCACCGGCTGCGCGCGAGCGGACGCGGTGGACATCGCGATCATCGCGGTGACGAGGACTGCACCGAGTATGCGTCGCAGTCGCCCGAGCAGCTCGTCTTTGTCGAATGGCTTGCGCAGGCAGTTCGCCACTGCGCTCGAGTCCTGGAGCATTCGCACGGGAAGCTGCGCGTGCGCCGTCATGAAAATGATCGGTAGCGCCTTTCCCTCGGTTTCCAGCAGTTCCTTGAGCTCGTAGCCGTTCAGTCCCTCGCCCATGTGAATGTCGACCACCGCGCACACCGGCACCGGGGCGTCCGTGTGACCAAGGAATTCTTCGGCAGAACCGAAGCCGCGCGCGTGGATGCCGACACTCCGGAGCAGCCGGATGAGCGCCGCACGAAGCGATTCGTCATCGTCGACGACCGACACCCACGGCTGCTCACTCATTGCGATCTCGCCGGTCAGAAGCCGACCCGCATCCCTGTCGTTCGGCGGATCACTCCCCGCCGCGTACGGGCATTCCGGTACCGAGCCTTACGACGTGTGGCCGAAGAGCCTGTATGCCGTATGCCTCACGCCAACGGTGAGGCGAGCCAGCCCCATGCGCAATCCTAGGGACTCGCGGTCGCGAGGTCAAACGGCAGACGATGGGACTATGGTAACCTGGCGCCGATGTTCCGCTCACCCGGAGCACGCGCATCACCATCGATAGGAGAGACCTAACGATCGAGGGATCAAGGCACGCAGAGCGGCGCGCGCGGACGGACCTCGCACTCGCAGATCAGTATGTGCGGGTTGAAGGTGTCGAAGATCCCGTCCGGGTTCTTCCACCAGAGCCAGATGTGCGCAATCCATCCGTCGTACGCGTCGTTCCACATCAACGCCGTACCGAGGCCCTGGAGGAGAGGCGGTGTACCCGGATAGCTGGCCGACTTGGGACTGGGGTAAAAAGCCCCGGGTATGAAATAGTCGAAGCCGGCGAGTCTCAGCGGTCCACCTGGCCGGTCCCGGCCATAGACGAGCAACTCGGGATCGAGTAGACGGGTCTCGCCATCCATCAGGGTCGGATTAAGCGTGTGGTAGCCCATACCTCGCGCACCCGCCGCTGACACCCCCTCGGTTCGCTCGTCGGTGCAGCCCACGGGCAGCGTGTAGCCTGCTTCCTCGGCGTGCTTCGCCGAGCGCCACGGCGCCGACTTCGTCCGAAGCTGCTCGAGTGCGTGTCCGATCGACGAGCGTGGTAGCGTGGGACCCATCGCCACGTGCCCCGGCGTTGCGGCGTTGGTCACCCCGGGCGCATGTGGCTCGAGGCCACAGCCAGCGACTAACCATGTCCCACTGATCGTCAGAATCCGTGAAATTGGGCGCTTCACCATTGCTGCACCTTCATATCGACGTGTGATCGACACCGGCGGGCCAGCCGCCGAAGCCGTCGCGACGTTCCTTGTTTGGGCTTACTCGCGCGGATACGTTGGGCGCGAGCGATCAACGCTCGATCAACCGCGAGTGAACTGCGGTTCAGGTCGAATCGATTGTCGAGGTATCGAGGGCAGGATGTTCGCGCTCAGGCTCTTCGGTGGGGTATCGCTCGAGAGCGACGGCGTGGCGCTCACGGGTCCCGCCGCTCAGCGACATCGGATCGCGCTTCTGGCGTTGCTGGCGGCGTCGACTCCTCGCGCGCTGACACGCGAGAAGGTGATGGCGTGCGTGTGGCCGGAGCGCGACACCGAGCACGCTCGGCGGCTGCTCAACCAGTCGGTGCACGTGTTGCGGAAGGCGCTCGGCGACACCGCGCTCGTTTCTTCCGGCGATGAGCTCCGACTGGATCACGCCGCGCTTCAGTGCGATGTGGTCGCGTTCGAAGAGGCGCTCGCAGCGGGCGATCGCCAGCGGGCGCTCGGCCTGTACGCAGGCCCGTTCCTCGACGGCTTCTTTCTGAGCGATGCGCCGGAGTTCGAGCGCTGGGTAGACGAGGAACGGGAGCGCTTCCGACAACGTCATCGCCAGGCGCTCGCCGAGCTGGCAGACGAGCGCGAGTCGTTAGGCGATTACGCGGCGGCCGCGGATCAATGGCGTCGCCTTCTCGCGGACGATGTGTACGACGCGCGAACCACACTCCGGTTGATGCAGGCGCTCGAGAAGTCGGGCGACTGTGCTGCTGCTCTACGCCAGGCTCGGCAGCACACCGTGCTCATGGAACAGGATTTCGATGCCGAGCCGAATCCCGAGATCGTGGCTCTCGCTGAACGAATCCGAGCGGCTCCGACGCTCGCCGACGCCGTGGCTACGTGGCCCGAACAACAGCGCGGCGACATCGAGTCGTTGGAGCCAGTGGATCCGAGCGCTGGAGACCGCTGGTCCGCTTCGCGGGCGGAGGTGCAGCCACCCGCCGAACGGCTGAGGAGCGTTTTCCGTCGTCGCTGGAGATGGATCGCCGTGTGTACGCCAGTGCTGCTCATTCTGGCCTACACCTACGTTTCGGGCTTCTCCCGTCGAACGCCGGCGCCCATCCGGCGAATAGCCGTGCTTCCGCTGGCGAACCTAACGGGCGATGCGGCGCAGGATTACTTCGTGGGGGGTATGCACGACGCCCTGATCGCGGAGCTCGCTAAGATCGAGGCGCTCGCGGTGTACTCGCGCCAATCTGTGCTTCGTTACCAGGGCAGCAAGCTCCCACTCCCGGTGATCGCCCGCGAGCTCGGCGTAGATGCGCTGGTGGAAGGCGCAGTCTTCAGGAGCGGCGACACCGTGCGGATTTCGACTGACGTGGTGCGAGCGCAGCCGGAGGAGCACGTCTTCGGTTCCGTCCATCAGGGGCCGATTGATCAAGCGCTCACGCTCCAGGGGACGGTGGCGCGCGACATCGCCCAAGGGATGCGGACGCGCGTCGCCGCAGATGTCCTCGGACGAATGGCGCGCCCTCATGCCGTGAACCCCGAGGCTCAGCAGGCCTATCTGACTGGCCTGTACCATCTGGAGCGCGCGACGTACGGCGACGAGCGAACCGACGACGAACGCACCGCGCATCAAATGGACGCCATCCGGTATCTCGAGGAGGCGGTCCGGATCGATTCGACGTGGGCGACCGCCTACGGAAAACTGGCGCTCGCGTATCACTGGCTGGCGACCGGCACATCCGATCCGGGGATCGAGAAGGAATTTTCCACGAAGTCGAAAGCGACTGCGAAGCATGCGCTGGCGCTGGACGAGACGGAGTCCCAGGCACACGCATCGCTCGGGTTCGTGCTGTACTACTTCGATTGGGCCTGGGAGCCGGCGGAGCGGGAGATCCACCGTGCGATGGAGCTCGACCCGAACTCGCACCACTGGATTTACGCGCTGTATCTGCAGGCGGCCGGTCGACACGAGGCATCCATCGAGCAGTACCGCCTCGCCGAGGAGCGGAACCCGAGCTCGGAGATTCTCAAGGCGCAGGTCGCAGACGAATACGCGTGCGCGGGCCGTTATAACGAAGCGATCGCCCAGGCCAGAGCGCTGCTGGCCACGATCGAGCAGTCCGGTCGCGCAGTCACGAATCGGGACAGCGTCTGGCTCCTGGACTTCACGTCACGACAGCTCTCGATGAAGGGCGCACGCGAAGAGGCGATCCGTGCGGCTGAGAGGCTTAGAGCGTTGTCATCCGATTCCCTGTTGTCGCTCAGCCGCCTCGCGATCGCGTATGCACTCGGAGGGCGGAAGGCAGACGCGAGGCCCCTCCTCCGGCAACTGGAGGCGCAGCCTCTGGTCAGGCGGGATCCCCGGCGCGTCTCGGCCGTGTACGCGGCGTTAGGTGACCCCGGTCGCGCACTCGAGATCGAGGAAGCAGAATTGCCGGTGACTCGATGGGGGCTCGCACACTACCGGTGTGAGGAGGTGTATCAGTTGCTTCGAGATGATCCCCGGATGCGCGCGTTCGTGCGTCCGATGGGATTCCCGAACTGATCTCCGCTGCGCTACTCCGCGCGAAGCGCTTCCGCCGGGTCGACCTGCGCGGCCCGCCTCGCTGGGAACCAGCTCGCGAGCGAGGCCGTTGCGACGAGCACGAGCGTGACGCCAGTGAGCGTAACGGGATCGCTCGTCGTGACGCCGTACAGAAATGCTCTCAGGAACGGCGCCGCGATCGCGTAGAGCACGAAGCCGGCGGCAACGCCGCTCACGACCAGCGTGAGTCCGCGGATCGCGACCGCCCGTGCGATCTGCCGCGGGTCGGCACCTAACGCGACGCGCACGCCGAACTCGCGGGTTCTGAGCGCGACCGTGTACGCCATCACGCCGTACAATCCGATCGTGCCGAGCACCAGCGTGATCGCCGCGGCGGCGGTCATGAGCGTGAGCGTCAGCGAGAGACGCGCCGTCGACGCCCGGACGACGTCGCTCATCGGCTCGACGTTGAAGATCGGCACCGTCGGGTCGAGGTCGCGCACGACTCGCCTAACGGCTGGCACCACGGCCGACGGTGGCCCGGCCGTCCTGACGACGAGCGCCATCGTGCGTCGCGCACGCGGCTCCGTCCTCGCATCGATCGGCACCGCCTGCGGCATGTAGACCGTCGCCGCCGGCGCCGTCGCCAGGTCATGGTCACGCACATCGCCGACGACGCCAATGACCGTGTACGTCGGGCCCGACGGGTCCAACGCCAACTGCTTCCCGAGCGCGGCGGTGCCTCTGGGATCGTTCCAGATGGTCGCCGCGGCGCGCTGACTGATGATGACATCTCCATCGCGCTGAAGCCCGGGACGCTGGAAGACCCGGCCCGCGATGAGGGGAATTCGCATCGTCGCGAAGTACCCGTCGTCGACGACGTTCACGGGGAGCGAAAGCGTTCGTCCGTCGCCGTCCACGCGAAACGCCTGCTCACGCGTTTCACCGGAGCCGAGCGGGAGCCGCGTCGTCAGGCCGGCGGCGCGAATACCCGGGACTTTCCCAACCGACTCGGTCAGTCGGCCGTAGAAGGCCACGGCCGCCGAATCGTCAAAGCGCGCAAACGGCAACTGTGTCCAGATCGTCATCACGCTCGTGGCGTCGAATCCTGGACGCTCCTGATACAACCGGTGAACGCTGCGCAGGAGCAACGCCGATCCCGCCGAGATGACGAGCGCCACGGCGATCTGCAGGGCGGCAATCGTTGCGCGGAGCCGCTGCCGTGTCTTTCCCGCGGTGTCGCCGCGCGCGCCGTCGCGAAGGTTGATCGACAGGGTCGCGCGCCGAATGCGGAATACGGGCACCGCGGCGCAGAGGATCGCCCCGGCAATCGTAACGATCGCAACGAACCCAGCTGTCGTTAGGCCGACGCTCAGCTCCGTGAGACGAGGAACGTCGGTCGGCCCGAACGCCACCACCGCGCGGACCGCTCCCCACGCCGCGAGCAGCGCGAGAGCCCCGGCTGCCGCGCCGAGCACGAGCGATTCCCCGAGGAAGTGCGTCACGATGCGCAGACGGCTGGCGCCGAGCGCCTCGCGGACCGCGAGCTCGAGCTGCCGGCCGTCGGCGCGGATCATCATGAGATTGGAGACATTCGCCCACGCAACGACCAACACGAGGCCCGCTGCCGCGGCCAGCATCCACAGCGTCCGGGCGATTCCGCTCGTCACCTCCTCGCGCAGCGGAACGACGACGGGAGCGGGCCTGGCATCGGTGAGCCAGTCGAACGTCGCCGTCCCCGACTCGAGACGCGGGAACGACTCGGCCACCCTCGGCAGCACCTGCGCGAGCTCGCGCTGCACGTCGTCGGCTGTCGCGTTAGGCGCGAGGCGGGCGACACCCGTGTAGCTGAAGTCGCCGACGGCGGTGCTCCGCGGATCGATTCTCACCGGGAGCCACAGCCGGGTGTCAGCCGCCGGGAAGGAGAATCGATCCGGCATCACACCGATGATCTGTCGAGGAACGCTGTTGACGTTCAGCGTCTTGCCGATCACGTCGCGAGCAGCGTTGAATCGCGTTCGCCACACGGACTCGCTGAGGATGACGACGTTCGGTCCGTCTGTTCGGTTCTCCTCGTTCGTGAACGAGCGACCGAGCATCGGCCTCACCTGAAGCAGTGGAATCGTGGACGCCGTCACCCACGTCGCGGTGACGCGCTCGGGGGCGTCGCCGTCGCCGTCCGTCCAGATGTTCGCATTCCCCGTTCTATAGAAGCCAATGTCGTCCAGACGTCGCGCGAACCGTCTGTAGGTGAAGTACACGGCGGGCGGCTGTTGCAGGCGCCGGAGCTCGGGCGTTTGCAGGCCGACGCTGATCAGTCGGTCCGGATGCCCGTATGGCAGGGGCGCGAGCAGCACGCCGTACACGATGGCGAACATCGACGCGACCGAGCCCAGGCCCAGGACGAGCGTGAGGACCACCGCGACGGTGAAAACCGGCGTGCGCTTCAATGACCTGAACGCGTGTCGGAACGAAGTCGGCATGATCGATCGAGGTCTAGAAGGACTGATGTTGACGGATCAGCGCACGGCGCGCCACGACGAATACTGGTACAGCTGCCATTCACGGCCACTCCACTGATAGAGGTACTCCTTCCCCATTATCCTGATGTCTTCGCCGTTTCCACCAGCGCCCGGCCGGCAGCGCAGCTCCACCGTGAGCCGTCCTTCCCATCGCCCCTCGCGCATACCGACGAGCGGTGCGGTGATCCTCGTGAGAAAGACGCGAGGTCCGGCAACTCGGTCGAGGTCTGCCGGGCAGACGGGGAATTCTGGTGGGGCGTCAGCATCCGGTGGCGCGGCGAGAGGCACGTCGAGGCCACGCGCAAAGGCCGCGGTGATCGCCGCCGCTCGGGTGGGGTCCAGCGCGGCGCATCCCGCGACCGAGGCGCTGTCCACGAGCGGATGACCCGGCTCGCAGAGGATCGAGGGCACCACCGCGCGGATCGCGTGGCGGCGGCTGGCGCGCCCGGCCTCCAGCGCAAGCAATTCCAGGGGCGGCATGCCGGTCGAATCGACCGCCTGCGCTGTGAGACCTCGGCAAGGCGCGACCCCTGCGCCGGCCACGCCGGCCATCAACAGGATGGCTAATGGTGAGAACGCTCGGTGCCTCATAGGAGCCCGGCAGATGATGCAAATACTATTGGCAAACCGAAAGATGAGCGGCGCCTAACAAGCGAGCGTCCGCGGCCGGGCCCGCTGCTCGCCTAGCGGCAGGCCGGTGGCGTGACGGCGTCGCATGGCGGGCTGCACGGTGGCGCTTCATATTGAGCGCCCACCCTGCAGCCCTGTGTCTCGCGTAGGCGACCGAGGAGCGCATCGTATGACGACCCATTCCGCCCATCCTAGCCCATCCCACAAATCCGGGCACGCTGAATACACCGGCAAATCCGTCGATGCCGAGGCAATGAAGCGCGAGCACGTCAATCGCCTCGTCGTGGCGCGTGGTGCGCTGCCCCCGGACTTCGACGACATCAACGACTTCCAGAAGTACGTCAAGAAGGAGATCGCCAAGGGCGGGCCCATAAACTGGAATCCCGAGGTGATCGCGCTCAGTAAGGTCATCTTGAACAACCCGTTCGTCCGGATGTACTGCGAGCAGATGCTCGCCGAGGTGCCGGAGGGCTACCGGAACTTCACGACGATTCAGGAGATGCTCGAGGCGATCAACTACGTCGTGCACACGGCGCCGCTCTTCAAGGACCCGACGTCGATCGCCTATCAGTTCCCGCTGTCGTCCACGATGAACTTCTGGATGATGACGCCGTCCGGGAAGGCGCTGCTGCGCATGCCGCAGATCAACGATGCGATCAATCGCGTGATGCGGTCGTGGTGCCAGTTCCTGAACAGCCCCGCCAGTTGCTACGTGCTCAACACCGGGTCGGAAGGCTGGTTCTGCCCCGCGGCCGTCAAGTACAACGCGCTCGACACGGACTACTCCCCCGACCCCTCCAAGCCGTACTGGGGCTGGACGAGCTACAACGACTTCTTCCATCGCGACATCAAACCCGGCGTGCGTCCGGTGAGCGGCCCGGGCGATCCGGCCATCGTGAACTCCCCGAACGACGGCGTCGCGTGGGCGGTGCAGCACAACGTGAAGGCAGTAGACTCGTTCTGGCTGAAGGGACAGCTCTACTCGCTGGACGACATGCTGAACCACAGCCCGCTCACCGAGAAGTTCGTGGGCGGCACGGTCTACCAGACGTTCGTGAACGGTGGCGCCGACTGGCACCGCTTCACTGCGCCGGTCGACGGCACGATCGTCGAGACGCAGCTGATCGCCGGCTACGCGTGGACGGAGAGCGACACGGTGGCGCTCGATCCCGAGTCAGGCCCGTACTCGCAGGGGTGGGCCGCCGGGGTCGCCACGCGCGGGCTGATCTTCATCGACACCGGTGTCGAACCGCTCGGCATCGTCTGCGTCGTGCCCATCGGGCTGACGGAAGTGTCGTCGCTGTCGCTCATGGTGAAGACTGGCGACAAGGTGAAGAAGGGCGACCAGATGGGGTGGTTCAGCTTCGGCGGGTCGTCGTTCGCCGTCGTGTTCCAGCCAAAGGCGATCAGGAAGTTCCTCGTGCTGCCGCCCGAGCATGGGAGGAACAAACAACCCGTCGACACCCTGCGCACGAATCGGGTGTTCGCAGTCGCCGACGTGAACAAGTGAGCCGCCGCTCCCCCCACGCCTAACGCCACCACCCGTGAGCACCACATCTCCGGTCGATCGCGACGCGCGGTACCAGCAGCTCTACGGCACCCTCGGCGGCTATCTCCCCGTCGATCGGGAGGCCCTGCACGCGTGGCATCTCGAGGTCAAGGCGGCGGTGCAGCAGTCGCGGGTGGCGGCGGTGGCGGGAGTGGCGCGCGAGGCGCCGGCGGTACCGCCGGCACCTCCACGGCGGGATCCCACCGTGGAGGCACTCGCGGAGCAGATAAAAGCCTCGGGCGTCCTGCGCATGCTCGTCACCGAGATGATCGACCAGGTGCCGAAGGAAAAACGCGTGATCGAGAACGTGACCGAGCTGCTCGATCACCTCAATTACATCACGCGCCTCGCCCCGCAGTGGGAATCGGACCCGAAGAAGCGCGTCTTCTTTCCGATGTCGGCGCTGTTCGCCGAGATGATGATGGATCGGGCGGGTGAGGACGCCTTTCGGTATCCGCCGTTCAACGACGCCATCCGCGCGATCCTCGGCGCGTGGTGTCGGTACCTCGACAGTGCCGCGAGTCGGCACGTGCTGAACACGGGGACGAATGGCTGGCTGTGCCCGGACGCGTACAAGTACAACCAGCTCCAGCAATTCGTCATTCCCAATCCCAACGCGCCGTACTGGGGCTGGGAGTCGTACAACGCGTTCTTCCACCGCGAGATCAAAGCCACCGAGCGCCCCATCGCCTCGCCTAACGACCCGAAGGTCATCGTCTCACCGAATGACGGTACCCTCTACCGTATCGCCAAGAACGTGCAGGCCGAGGACAGCTTCTGGCTCAAGGGCGAGCCGTACTCGCTGCGCAACATGCTCGGCGGGACCAAATACCTCTCCCGCTTCGTCGGCGGCTACGTCTTCCAGTCCTACCTGAGCGGCGCCGACTACCACCGGTTTCACGCGCCGGTGGGCGGCACGGTGCTCGACGCCGACGTGGTAGACGGGCTGATGTTCTCGAATCTGGTGAACGACATCAGCGGCGTCGCATCACAGGCGTACTACACGGCCGTGAACACGCGCGGCCTCACGTTCATCGAGGCCGATGACCCAGCCATCGGCGTCGTGTGCGTGATGCCTGTCGGCATCACCGAGGTCTCGTCGATGACGCTCACGGCGCGCGCGGGAACGCACGTCCTGAAGGGCGAACAGCTTGGATACTTCAGCTTCGGTGGGTCGACCGTCGCGGTGGTCTTCGAGGGCCGCGCGATCAAGCGGTTCCTGGTGAACGCGCCGCCCGACCACCCCCTCGCCGGGCGCCAGCCCGCCACCCCGGACGCAGCGACGCCGGTGCAGGTGCTCGTCAACTCGGCGATCGCACAGGCGAATTAGGGCGTTAGGCGTCAGGCATCACACGTCGAGCGCGTGCACGGCGACGGGCGCTTCCCAGCCGCGCACGTGCACCTCGCGCGATGGCAACAACGGGAACGACTCGGTCAGCCGCCCTACGGTCGCGCCAGACACGAGCACCAGCGTACCCATCTCCTTGTTCATCCGCTCGAGGCGCGCCGCCATGTTGACCGGGTCACCCACGACCGTGTAGTTCAGCCGGTCGCGCGACCCAACGTTGCCGGCGATCACGTCCCCCGTGCAGATACCGATGCGAGTGTGCAGACGCACGCCGGAGAACTCCCGGTCTCGCGCTGCCTGCTGGATTCGGAGCGCGGTGCGAACGGCAAGGTCTGCGTGGCGCTCCTGCGGCATCGGCAGGTTGAAGATCACCTGCATGGAGTCGCCCTGGAACTGATTCACGACGCCGCCGGCCTGCCGCACCTGGTCGATGACCACCTCGTAGTACTCGTTGAGCATCCGGAAGGACTGCTGCGGCGCCTGAGAGGCGACGATCGTGGAGAATCCCCCGATGTCGGTGTGGAGGATCGTGGCTTCAGTGCGGATAGGCTCGAGGTCACCGCCGCTGTTGACGACAGCTTCCGCCACCGAGTCCGGCACGTACCTGCCTAACGCCTCCCGGATGAACGCCATCTGCCGGTCCACGGCGTCCCGGAGACGTTTCTTCTCCAGCGACGCGTTCACACGCGCGCGCAGGAGCACCGGGTCGAACGTCTTCGGCAGGTAGTCCTCCGCGCCGAGCTCGATGCACGTCACCACGCTCTCCATCTCGTCGACCGCCGAGATGACGATGACGGGGATGCGTCGCAGTGCGGGTTCCCGCTGCATGCAGCGCAGGACCTCGTACCCATCCATCTCCGGCATCAGTATGTCGAGCAGCACGAGATCGCTCGGCTCCGTGCGCAGGCGCTCCAGCGCCTCACGTCCGTCCGCCGCCGTCGCGACGTTGTAGCCGAGGTGCTTCACGGCCATCGAGAGGCGCAGCCGATTCGTCGCGTGATCGTCGACCACCAGGATGGTGACGTCGGACGTCGTCATCAGGGCACCGGTGGGGCTGGCGCCGATGACGCAGCCGCAGCACGAGCCAGCAGTGCGACGCGCACCGACTCGAACGAGTTGACGGCGTTGGCCACGAGGTCGGCGGGAACGCGGTCGGCACCGTCGCGGGCGTGCGTCTCGATTTCCTTGAAGAGCGCGGACAGCTCGAGGGCCCCGAAGTCGGCGCTCGACGACTTGAGAGTGTGGGCCGCCCGTCGCATCCCGTCCGCATCGCCGCGCGCGAGTGATGACTTGAGGGCGTCGAGGAGCGCCGGCGCCTCGCCGAGAAAGCTCTCGATCAGCT
>Ga0310810_10007496_pt1 | contig 12449 bp, 11 predicted proteins | sample NCmetagenome_FD_207641 | JGI IMG/M metagenome (GOLD analysis project Ga0310810, IMG submission 207641) | Soil microbial communities from experimental microcosm in Duke University, North Carolina, United States - NC | ecosystem: Engineered > Artificial ecosystem > Soil microcosm > Unclassified ... | reverse complement strand
TAGCGCATCAGCGCGGCGCGATAAACCTTCGATCGAAATAGATGGTTCGCTTCCCTCATCAAAGCCTCGCCATTAGCCTGCGCGACCGTTTGCGCGACGGCTTGACTCCCGATGAGCGCGGCAAAGGCAGCGAGCAGCAAAGATCCGATTAGGCGACGCATGGCTCAGCTTCCCGAAGACGGCGGGATCACGACGTCCTGCGGAACGTCGAAGTCCTCGATCTCGCCTTCGCTTTCTTCTTCGCGGTCGATGATCGTGCCGAGATACTGCGGCCGCGGCCCGGACTGCGCGGGCTGCAAGAGGAAGTCCGGGAGCCGCGGCTTTTCGGTCGCGGGCTCGTCGGGTTTCACCGCGCGCGCCTGGGCGTCGGCGTGCAACGCGTGATCGACGTCTGCGACGACCTTCGCCGCTTCCTTCACGTCGTCGAGAACCTGGATCGTGACGTCGTCGGCCGCGCTCGCGCGCAACGCGGCTAGGCAGAGTGCCGCGCCGACGACCAGTCCGAATGAGATCTTATGGTGCATGCTGGCGTTCCCGCTCTTGTTAATAGGCGCCGCCTCTCGGGCGACGAGCGGCCGAACGATACCAACGGCGGGCGGTTAGCCGCCGTTACGCAGTTGGCAGTTTCGTGATCTCGGTCGCGCGTTATGGAGAAAAGCGCCGACGCGCTCGAGCGAAGATGCCCGAGCGCGTTCCCGCGCTATGCGGGCCGAATGAGGGAGAAACGCGGCGTGAATCTAGGGCTTCTGCTCGGCCGATTGCGTCGTAAGCGGACCCTCGCCCCAAACCTGAATGACGGTTTCCTCGCCCTTCGCGCCGTCGTAGTGCGGTTGCCCGGCATGATGGATCACGTAGCTGCCGGGCTTCACCGGTACGGTGCTGTCGGGATCGAACTTCGTGCCGCTACCGACCCACCAGGTGCCCGAGATCACGACGAAGAAGCGATCGGTCGAATGCGTGTGCGGCCGGCTCATGTTGCCGGGCAGCCATTTCACTCGCATCACATAGGGTCCCGGCTTGGTCGGATCGCCGAACAGCAGCGCGGACTCGCTCGTGCCCTGCGCATTCTTGACCCACTTCACCTGATCCGGCGTCACGATCTCGACTGCCTTCGGATCCACGCTCGCGCGGCCGACGGACGCCACGACGAGCGCACCGCTCAACAGCAACAAAACCTTCTTCTTAGTCATCGTTCGTTCCCCCTTCTCACGCGACCTCAGACCTCGATCCAGCCCTCTAGATATTTCACGGCCCGGCCCGCGATCAACACCCGCTCGCCGTCGAGCTTGCAGTTGAGCTCCGAGCCGCGCTTCGACACTTGGAGCGAATGCAGCGTGCGCTTGCCGAGACGCTCGCACCAGTACGGTGTCAGCGCGCAGTGGATCGAGCCGGTGCCCGGATCCTCGTCGATGCCTGCCGACGGCGCGAAAAACCGCACGACGCAGTCCGAGCGGAGCCCAGGCGCCGTCGCGATCACCGTTAGCCCGAGCTTGCGCAGCGCGCCGAAGTCCGGCGCGAGCGCGCGCACGTCGGCCTCGCTCTCGAACACACAGAACCGGCAGTCGCCGTCGCCGGTAGAGAGCACGTGCGTCGGCGTTGCGCCCAACCCGGCCGCGAGCGCAGCGCCGGACGCATCCGCGGGTGCCGCGGACAGCGTCCAGCGCGGGAAATCCATCACGAGCTCGTCGCCCGACGCGACGACCGTGAGCGTGCCGCTCAGCGTCTCGAACTTCACCTCCCGCCGCCCGGGCTCGAGAATCGTGAACAAGACGTAGGCACTCGCAAGCGTCGCGTGGCCGCAGAGCTTCACCTCGACCTCGGGCGTGAACCAGCGCAAGCGGAAGCCGCTGCCCTCGGGCGCGAAGAACGCGGTCTCGGCGAGGTTATTCTCGAGCGCGATCGATTGCATCGTCTTGGCGTCGAGCCACGTGTCGAGCGGCACGACGGCGGCCGGGTTGCCGCCGAACAGCCTTCCCGAGAACGCGTCGACCTGGTAAATCCTGAGCTTTTTCATAGGCGAGCGATCATAGGCCGGCCTCAAGAAAATGGCGACTTGGCCGACCTGTGAACGCGTCGATAGGCGGCGCAAATAGGCGAGACTACGGTCCCAGGGCCATGGACGCCGATCGCGACTACTACCAGATCCTGCTCGTCGTGCCGGATGCGCCGGCCGCGATGATCGAGGCGAGCTATCGCACGCTGAAGCAACGGCTGCGCGCGAAGCCTGGCTCGGTCGCGGCCGAGGCGCTGCTCGACGAGGCGTACCGCGTGCTGTCGGATCCCGCGCAGCGCGTAGCGTACGACCTCGAGCGCGACGTCGCGCTGTCTGAGCGCGCGGCCGCGGATTTCGCGGCGACCGCGGTGCTCGACCCGGACGCCGCGCGTTACGCGGCGCATCGGTGCCTCTTTTGCGGCACCGAGCACGGCCTCGATCACGCGCTCGAGCGCCACGACGACTGCCGCGAGTGCGGCAGCCCGCTCTATCCTGCCGAGCGGCAACGGCTCGAGTATTCGGGCCAGCGGATGCTGCGCAGGATCCCTTCGCGCCGCACGATCGATCTCTACGTGAGCTGGCCGCAGACCGCCGCGTACGCGGCCGAGATGCGCGACATCTCGCTCAACGGCATGCAGTTCGTGGCCGGCGCGCCGCTGCCGCCGAATCAGATCGTGAAGATCGATTGCGCGAGCTGCGCGGCCGTCGCGCGCGTTGCGCATTGCGATCGCGACCTCTCGGGCGGCGGCTCGGATCGCTGGCTCGTCGGCGTCGAATTTCTCACGCTGCGCTTCCGTAACGCGCGCGGTACGTTCGTCTCCGCGCGCGCCTGAGCTCGACTCCTCGCCGTACGCTCGCGCACCACGGCTAGTCCGACCCCGCACGCGTGACGAAGTGCGCGAATCGGCGCATCATTCCGCGCCACGGCCGCCGAGCCGCCCGCGCGAAGTGCGCGATCAAAACAACTGGGGGAAATCCATGGCACGCACGATCTTTTGGCGCGCGCTCGCGGCGCTCGCGCTCGCGGCGTTCACGCTCGCGGGCAGCGCGCAGCAGAGCAAAGCGCCCACGACGCCTCGGCTCTACGTGTTCAACGGCGGCGAGCTCGCGTCGGAGACCGCGCGCTATCGGCTCACCGATGCGGACGTCGAGTCGGTTCCGCTGTCGGTCGCGTCGTTCTTGATCGTGCACCCGCGAGGCGTGCTGCTCTGGGACGCGGGCGCCGTCGCGGATCACGAGCGCGGCGGCGACGTCGGCTTCGAGCAGCGGCTCGTGCGGCGCGACAAAGCAGAGCGCTTCGTGAAGCTCGCGCCGACGCTCACCTCGCAGCTCGCGTCGGCCGGCTATAAGCCGTCCGACGTGACCTATCTCGCGCTCTCGCACTACCACTGGGACCATACGGCGGACGCGAATCTGTTCGCGGGCTCGACGTGGCTCGTCTCGAAGGTCGAGCACGATCTGATGTTCTCTGCCGACCCGCCCGGCGGCGCGCGCCCCGAGACGTACTCCGCGCTCAAGAACAGCAAAACGGTGCTGATCACGACCGCCGAGCACGACGTGTTCGGCGACGGCACCGTGATCATCAAGCAAGCGCCGGGACACACCGAGGGCCATTCGGTGCTGTATCTCAAGCTCCCGAAGACGGGGCCGGTCGTGCTGTCGGGCGATCTCTATCACTATCCGGCCGAGCGCAAGCTCGGCCGACTGCCGACGTTCGAGGTGAACGAAGCGCAGACCAAAGCGTCGCGCGAGGATATCGAGGCGTTCCTGAAGCGCACCGGCGCGCAGCTCTGGATCCAGCACGATCTCGTCGGCTTCCGCAAGCTCAAGCTCGCGCCGCAATACTACGAATGATTCGTGGGCGGTTGTGACGCGGCCGGCGTCGCGGCTAATGTCGCGTCATGCCTCACGGACGGTGGCGCCTGCCGCTCGCGTGCTTCGCGATGCTCGCCGCAACCTCGCCGTGCCGCGCCGCGGCGGCCGACGACGCACGGCACGACCGTAGCTGGACGCTGCGGATCGACGACGACTTCCTCGCGCTCCAAGAGCGCGACGCCGACTACACGGGCGGCGTCGCCTACGCGCTGACCGACAACGCGCCGGTCGGACCGCGCTGGCTCGCGCGGCCGCTCGACTGGATCGACGACGCGCTCCGCGTGCCGCACGCAGACGCCGGCGGCGAGCATGACGCGTTCGAAATAGGCTTGCAGCTCTTCACGCCACGCGACCTCGCGGCCGAGGAAGCGTTACCCGACGACCGTCCGTACGCGAACCTCGTCTATGCGTCGAGCTCGACGCTCGCGTACGACGAGGAACGCGACATCGTCCGCCAAACAACGTTCACGATCGGCGCGCTCGGCCTGCCGCTCGTCGGCGACTTGCATCGCGCGCTCCATGAGCTGCTCCGTAGCCCTCTGCCGAACGGTTACGCGCACCAAATCTCGGACGGCGGCGAGCCGACGTTTCGCTACGCGTTCTCGAGTCGACGACTGATCGCGAGCGGCATGCTCGCCGCACGGCCGTACTCGGCGCGCTTCGGCTTCACCGCGAACGTGGGCTACTTGACCGATGCGAGCGTCGAGATCGCGATCCGCTCCGGTCCCGACCGCGTGCCGTGGTGGAGCGAGCCGCCTTCCGACTACGCGGGTCAACCGCCGATCCGGGCTTTCGGCGACCACGCTGCGTCGCCGCGCGGCGTGATGTTCGAGGGCGGGCTCGCGGTCCGTGCGCGCGCGTACAACGCGTTCCTGCAGGGACAAGTGCGCCACAGCGACGTGACCTTCTCGTCGAGCGAGCTCAACCACCTGCTGCTCGAAGCTTGGTTCGGATTGTCGACGGAGCTCGAAAGCGGTCTCGCGATCAGCTATTCGCTTCGCTGGCAGTCGCCTGAGATCGCGACGGGGACCGGCTCGCGGAGCTTCAGTTGGGGGACGCTGTCGTTCGCGCGAGCGTTCCGCTAGGTGGCTTAGGCCTCCGCCGTGAAGCGATCCCACATCCGCTCGAACTTCTTGCCGGTGCCGCCCGCGGCGACGAGCGACGCGCGCGCGGTCTCTTCGTCGATCGCGCCCTCGGACGCGAGCACGGAGAGCGCGCCCGCCACGACGCCGAAGCGCAACGAGCGGCCGAGGTCCGAGACGGGCCGAGCGCTGCCGCGCAGCTGCTCGTCGAGCGTGTCGAGCAGTCGATCGGACAGCTCCCAGGTGGTCGCGATCTCGTGCGCGACGACGGACGCATGCTCGTCGAGCAAAGAGACGAGCGCGCTCGGCTCGGGCTTCACGGCGCGCGCGGCGTATTCATCGGTCGCGACGCGGTACACGACCATCCGCGCGAGCCCGGTCACGAGCGCGAGCAGCTGCGCCGCGAACGGATCCGTGCCCTCGACCGCGAACGCAAAAACCTCCGCCGCCGCCCCGGACCGGTACGTGTGCTCCCACGTGACTTCGGCGAACCGGCTCGAGTCCTTCGACCCCGCGCGAAACACCGGCTGCACGAGCGCGGCCGCCGCGAGGGAGCGAATCCCCTGCGTCCCGAGCACGGTGACCGCGCGGTCGATGCTCTCGACGGGGTTGGGGCTCGCGCGGTAGTAAGAGCCGTTCGCGAGCTTGAGCAAGCTGCCGACCAGCGCCGGATCGCGCGCGATGATGTCGGCGAGATCCTTGCGCGAGCTGCCGTCGTCGCTCGCGGCGCGCAGCAGCTGCGGCAGCAGCAACGGCCGGCGCGGCGCATAGCGCGGGTCCGTTGCGGCCGACTCGATCGTCGCGCCGATCGTCGCGACGATCTCCACTTGCGCCGGCGGCACGGGGCCTCTCGGCTCGGCTCCGAAGGCGAGCGCATTCAGCTTGTGCAGCACGTCGTCGCGGCCGAGCGCCTTCGAGCCCGGCGGCGGCGTCGCAGCGGCGGCCGCGACGCCCGGAGCCACGTCGCTCGGTTTGGCGCGCTGTGGCCGGCGCCTCAGCAGTGAGAGCAGGAGCGCCGCGAGCGCGACGACCAACAAGACGAAGAGCAGGCCCTGGACCAGCATGACTCGCGGGCTTATACCGCATCGCCGCAGCGGGCGCGAGTGGGTCGGGCTCAGTGCGGCGGCGAATCCGCGCGCGAATCCGTGCCCGCGGCAGCGAGCGCCGCTCGGCGCGTGGCGGCGAACTCGTTGCGGTCGTTCCAAATCGGCAGCGTGCGCTCGTTCGCGACGATCAAGCCCGCATAGAAGCCGAACTGCGCGTCCTGCACGATCCCGTCGAACCGCCATTCGTCCGTCAGCTCGTCGCTCGGCTGGTGATAGTTGCGCTCGATGTACGCGTCGACTTTCTCGGCGCCCCAGCCCGGCGGCTTGTCGGCGAAGTCCGTGCCGCCGCTCAGATAGAACGCGGGCACTCCGATCTTCGCCAAGTTGAACTGATCGGAGCGGTAGTACGAGCCGCGCTCGGGAAACTGGTCCGCCTTCAGCGCTCGGTGCTGGTAAGCCGCGACCTCGGTGGCGACCGCGTCGAGCGACGGCGACTTGCCGAGGCCGATGAACGTGATGTCGCGCGTCGCGCCCCAGATGTTCGGGCTGTCGTAGTTCACGTCGGCCGCGATCTTGCCTGGCGGCGCCGTCGGGTGCTTGGCGAAGTATTCCGACCCGAGCAAGCCCTGCTCCTCCGCCGCGGGGAACATCAGCAGCACCGAGCGCCGCGGATGCTCGGGCAGCGCCGCGATCGCCTTGCCGATCGCGAGCACCGTGCCGACACCGGCCGCGTTGTCGCGCGCACCGTTGTAGATGCGGTCGCCGGGCTTGCCGCTCGCGTCCGGCGCGCCGACGCCGAGGTGGTCGTGATGCGCGCTGAAGATCACGAGCTCGTCGGCGAGCTCCGGATCGGAGCCGCGCAAGACTCCGAGGACGTTGGCCGATTGCGTGCGCGCGATCGTATTGCGCAGCGCGATCGACGTCGTGATTCCGAGCGGCACCGGCTTGAAGTCGCGTCGTTTCGCCTGCTCGACGAGCGCGTCGAGGCTGCCGCCGGGACCGAGCAAGCGCCGCGCCGCGTCCTCGGTGATCCACGCCTCGATCTGCGCGTGCGGCTCTCCGTCAGCGGGCAGCTTGAACTGTGCTCCGCCCCAGCTCGCCTGCACCGTGTGCCATGGGTAGCCCGCGGAAGGCGTCGTGTGGATGATGATCACCGCGGCCGCTCCGTGACGGCCCGCGCTTTCGTATTTGTACATCCAGCGGCCGTAGTACAGCCGCTCGGTGCCCGCGAACAGCTTGGGATCCCAGTCCGGGTCGTTGTTGAGCATCAGCAGCACCTTGCCGCTCACGTCCACGCCCTTGAAGTCGTCCCAGTCGTACTCCGGCGCTTCGATGCCGTAGCCGACGAACACGACCTCCGCGCCGTCGACCGACGCGCGCGCCGCCTGCACGCCGCTCGACGCGACGAAGTCGGTGTCGCGGTCGAGTGCGACACGCTCGGCGCCGCGCTCGAACGTCCACTTCGCAGGCGCAGCGGCCGTGACGCCGACGAGCTCGACGGGCTGCTCCCAGGTCCCGCCCTCGCCGCCCGGGGCGAAGCCGCGCTTCGCGAGCTCCATTTCCAGATAAGCCCGCGTCATCTTGTCGCCGGGCGAGCCCGGCGAGCGGCCCATGTAGCGATCGTCAGCGATCTCGGCGACGACCGCGCGAACGTCGTCGCCGTCGATCGCGTCGGCGGCGGCGATCATCTCCGGCGTAATCCGCGACGGTGCGGCCGGAGGCGGCGGCGGCGGCGTGGGCTCCGCGGCGGCCGTCGCAGGACCGAGCTCGGTCGGCGCCTCGCGGTGGCAGCCGGCGAGCACGCCGAGCGACGAGACGAGCAGCGCGGCCGAGAGCGAGCTCAAGACGCGGACGCTGCTACGCCCAAGCCCGCGCTTGCGCGGCGCGACTTCAGCCGACGACATGTAGGCTCAACCATTCCGCGAAGAGCGCGGGCTTGTCTTCATTTTCGATCTCTACCGTCACGTCGATCTTCATCACGAGGTTGCCCGGCTTGCGCTCGCTGACCTCCGTGAGTGTGCCGTGTGCACGCACGCGCTTACCGACGCGCACCGGTGCGACGAAGCGGATCTTGTCGAACCCGTAGTTCACGAGCAGCGTTCGGCCTGCGGGCTCCGGGATGAAGCCGATGCAGAGGTGCACGAGCAGCGACAGCGTAAGAAAGCCATGCGCGATCGTGCCGCCGAACGGCGTTCCCTTCGCACGGGCGGGATCGACGTGAACGAACTGATGGTCGAGCGTGACGTCTGCGAAGCGGTTCACGCGCTCTTGATCGATCAGGAACCAGTCGGACACGCCCAGTCGTTCGCCAACCATGCGGTCGAGCTGCTCGCGCGTGACGGTTCCTGCCATGGTCGCAGCCTCGTGAATTGCGCGGGCTCGGGGCCGCAAAGCCCAACACTCCCTGCCCGCCGAGGTCGGATTGTGGCCACTGCGCAGGCCGGCGTAAAGCTCGAGGCCGCGCGCGATACGGCGCCGCCTATGTCAAAACTGCACTGATCACTCGAGCGGGATCAGCAATAATGTTGTCTGCCACAACTACGAACCAGCGCGTTGGCGCAAAGCCAAGCCGGAGCTCGAATGGCCTTGCGCATACTGCTCGTCGTCGCGGTCATCCTTGCAGGTTGCTCGGGCCACTCCGATCCCATGGCCGAAGCCTCGCAGCCCTCCGCAAGCCAACCGAATCCGTCTCCACCGTCGACCCCATCTGCGCCGACGCCGTCGACTACTCCACAGGGCGACGTGACTCTCGCGTCGCTCAACATGTCCGTCGGCCAGTTCGACCAAATCTTTCAACCGGACCAGAGAATCTACTCCGCGAAGCTCGGTTACCTCGATAACAAGGTATCCATCGCCGCTACGCCCTCGGACCCGGCTGCATCCGTCTTGGTCAACGGCGCCGTCGTCTCAGGGGCCGGTACTGCGGTGGAGCTTGCGGAAGGCGCGAACTCGGTGGCGGTCACAGTACAGAACGGCTCGGCTCAGCAAACCTATTCGATCGACCTCGAACGCGATCCGCGTTCGACGTTCAGGCAGACGCACTATTTGAAAGCCCCGAGAGCAGGCATCGACGATCTCTTCGGCGTCGTTCTCTCCTTGTCCGGAGAAACACTGGTCGCAGCTGCGCCATACGAGGACGGCGGTGCCCGCGGTATCGACGGCGACCCGAACGATCGTTCGCGCCTCGACAGCGGCGCCGCATACGTGTTCGCTCGCGACCCCGCGGGAAACTGGTCTCCCCAAGCCTATCTCAAGGCTGACAATGCCGACACGCACGATAACTTCGGCTATGCCTTGGCAATCTCAGACGATTTGATAGCTGTCGGCGCACCGCAGGAAAGCAGCAAGGCGGTTGGCATCGGCGGGGACGAGACCGACAATTCGGCGGCTTTTTCGGGGGCCGTCTATGTGTTCCGCAGAGACTCGAGCGAACGGTGGCACCAAGAAGCCTACATCAAGGCTTCCGACTCCGTGGCCGGCCTGATTTTCGGGAAAGCCGTCGCCCTGGACGGCGACACGCTTGTCGTAAGCGCTCGGGCCACGCTCATTGGCCGCGTCTATGTCTTTCGGCGAGATGAGAACGGGGTGTGGACAGAACAGGCGACGATCACTCCGTCGGACTCGGCTACGGACGACGGGTTCGGGAACTCGTTGGCTCTCGAGGGCGACACATTGGTTGTCGGCTCACCGTTTCATGGCGGGGTTCCCAGGCAACAAGGCGCGATCTACGTGTTCGAGCGTAGCGGCAACTCCTGGAGCGAGAAGATCCGATTGCAGGGTTCGAATACCGAGGACTACGACATGTTTGGGTGGAGCGTCGCCCTGTCCGGGACGACCCTTGCCGTCGGTGCAAAAGGTGAATCGAGCAGCGCGGTTGGCGTAGACGGAAACCAGAGCGACAACAGCAAGAGCCAAAGCGGCGCCGCGTACGTCTTCGAGAGAGGCACCGCCGGCTGGGCTCAAGTTGCGTATATCAAAGCGTCGAACACCGACTCCAAAGACGCTTTCGGCAGCACCGTGGCGCTTTCAGGCGATTGGTTGCTCGTGACGGCGGCGTATGAATCGAGCGTGGCCACAGGAGTCGACGGCGTGCAAACCGACAACAGCAGGCCGAGCAGTGGCGCTGCCTACCTATTCGTTCGCGACGTCCACGACAAGTGGTCGCAACAACTCTATTTGAAGGCGGCGAACGCCGACGCAAACGATCGGTTTGGCGGAGACTCGGCCGCCGCGCTATCCCGGCGGCTGCTGATCGTCGGTGCAGCTTTCGAAGACAGCAATGCGGTGGATGTCGATGGTGACCAAAGCAATAACACCGTCTCAGGAAGCGGCGCCGTCTACGTCTTCGAGTAGCCCCGTGGGTCGGGTCGGCGCGGTAAAGGCCGATGGCTCAGCGCGGCGCTTGGAAAGGGCCGGGCAGATTGACGCCGGCGCGTCGAAACAAGAACGCGATCTGGGCACGCACCTGCGGTGACGGGTCCTGCCTCGCCGCTTGCTGGAGCGCGACCTGTACCCCGGCTTCGCCGCGATGCCGCATAAGGGCCGACGCGACGGCCGAACGGATTTCGTCGCTCGAGCTATCGGTCAAAAGCTCCATCAATAGCGGGACGATCTCGGTGGCATTCACTCGGCCCGAGCCGTCTTCGGGCGCTGATTCCTCGTTCGAAGGGCGAGCCCGGCTCGATATCGCGACGAGCGCCTGCGCCGCGCGCGGATCGATAAAGCCGCGGAAGCCGCTCACGTCCGCCGTGAGCAGCTCGAGTCGCTCCGGATCGGATAGATCGTCCCGGAGCAAGGTTCCCGCGACATACGCGCGCCGTTCATCTTCATCGAGCGACTCCCAGCGCGCGTTGTCCCTGACTTGCGCCGACAGGTCGTGAACGAGCGCGTATTCGAGAGCCGCGATTGCCTTCGCATCGCGGCCGAAGCTGCTTCCGAGCGTCCTGACCGCTTCGAGGCGGACGAGCTCGGCGTCGTCGTGCAATACGGAGTCGGTGAGCGGCTCGATCAAATACGGGTCGTCCACCTTCCTCATCGCAGTCCAAGTGCGGCCGCGCACCTCCGGGTCCACCGAATTGGCCACGATGTCGGCGGCCGCCACCGCAACGACGCGCCGTTCGTCGCGGCCTACGAACGCGAATCGCTGCGGAATCGTCTTGAGCTCGGTGAGTGCGGCGAACCGCTCTTCCGTCGAACGATTGGCGTCGAGCGCGACGGCCTCCAATTCCACCGGACGCGAAACTTCAGGGGGAAATGGGAAAAGACGAAGTGCCTGCGTCGCGTCGCGCGCGACGGCGACCGCTGTCCACGGAACCGATGAAGCAATCGACGCGCTCCATTTGCCGACGCCGCCGCGCGTCGCTAACCAAGAGACATGAAAGCTCGGCCCGTCGCGCGACTCGACGTAGGCTCGAAGCTCGAAGTCGGGCGCGAACTCCCGATCCGCCGAGTTGCGGACCTCAACGAGGTCGAGATTCGGCACCGAACGAAGCTCGTCGAGGAGCGCCACATAGATCGACTGGAATGCGAGCGCGGTCGCCCGGTCGGTCGTCTCGAGCACGCGCGGCCCGATCGCGACCGTGAATCGCAACTTGGCCGGCGGCGGCGCATGCACCGCCTCGGCGGTCGACGGGGTCGAGGCACGCGCGTCTGCAGGCGCGTCGGGCGACGACCGACCGCTTTGGACCGAGGTATCCGGGCCGTCGACCGACAGCGGCTCTGTCGGGCCGGAACGCTGCGAGCCGTTGCGGCTCGAGAGGAAAGCCACGGTCACCACGGCGACCACGAGAGCGAGGACGATCACCACGCTCATGCGAATTGCGCCGTGCGGGCGCTTCTTGTTGCTAAACGTCATCGGTGATCGTCTATACGTTTCAACCGACGGGCGAACGTCAAGAACCGCTTCGATTACGACCGACTATACGCCGGCAACCTTCCCAACAAACCTCGGGCGCGGGGGATGAATGCGATGCACGTCGGAACGTGTAACGGACGAAAGGTTCGCCGACGTCTCCGCGCTGTGCGATTCTTCTGCTCCATGAGTCCCCCGCGTCGCTTCGACGGCATCCACTCGTCGGCACGCAGGCGTCCGAGCTCCGATCCCAATGGATGACCGCAGCACCCCGGATGCCTCGTGGTGGGCTCCGAGTGTCGAGCAGGCGGCACAAGCCATCGGATCTTCAACGAAGGGCCTGAGCGCCGACGAGGCGGCGACGCGGCTGCGGCGCTACGGCCCGAACACGCTCGAGGCCGAGAAGTCGTCGCGCCTCGGCTCGCTGCTGTTGCGCCAGATCAGCTCGCCCATCGTGATCGTCCTCATCGCGGCGGCGATTCTCTCGTTCGCGATTGGCGATACCACCGACAGCATCATCATTCTATTCATCGTCATCGCGAGCGGCGCCTTGGCTTCGTGGCAGGAATATCGCGCTGCGGCAGCCGTGAGCGACCTCCAGC
>Ga0310810_10007494_pt1 | contig 12450 bp, 10 predicted proteins | sample NCmetagenome_FD_207641 | JGI IMG/M metagenome (GOLD analysis project Ga0310810, IMG submission 207641) | Soil microbial communities from experimental microcosm in Duke University, North Carolina, United States - NC | ecosystem: Engineered > Artificial ecosystem > Soil microcosm > Unclassified ... | reverse complement strand
CGCGGTGTCGATCACGCGAAACTGCGGCCACCACGCAGTTGTGCGCTTGCCGTTGTTCTCGCGCACCGCGATCGCGACGTCGACGCAGGTCACGTAGTGCGCGTCGTAGCCGGATTCGACCAGTGCGCATTTGTCATCGAAGTTCACGAACAGGTCGTGCGTGTGGCCGGTCAGCAGCAGCTCGGCGGTGCGCTCGTATTGAAGCTTGAGGCTGTCGCCGCGATTGGCGTGCATCACCGCGCAGACGAAATCGGCGCCGGCGGCGCGCAGCGCGGCGGCCTGCTGCTTGGTCGCGTCGACGGTGGAGGCGAACTTCAGGTCCTCGGGCGAGGACACTTTTGGCGATTGGTCGTAGGCGAGGCCGGTGAGGCCGAGGCGCACGCCGTCGAACTCGAAGATCGTCCGGTCCTTGAAGCCGGGCAGCATCGCGCCGCTCGCATCGCCCAGGTTCGCGGCGTAAAGCGGGAATTTGGCTTCGCCCATGCGCTCGAGGAACACGGCCTTGCCGAAGTCGAACTCGTGGTTGCCCGGCACCAGGATGTCCGGTGCGATCATGTTGGTGAGCGCGACGATATGCGCGCCATGGTCGAGCGACGACATGGTGGAGGGTGAAAGCGTGTCGCCGCCGTGCGCCACGATCACATGGCGGCCTTCTGCCGCAGCCTTTGCGCGCTCCGCCTTGATCACCGCGGCGAGGCGCGCAAAACCGCCGCGCTTGCCCCCATCGGGAAACGCCTGCTCGCCCATGATGTAGAAGTCGTTGAACAGCACGAAGGTGACCTTCGTGCCGTGGGTCGCCTGCGCCCGGGCCGGCCGCCAGGTCGCCAGCAGCGCGAGCGTCGAAGCGAGCGAGGAGAGGAGGGAGCGGCGGGTTATTTTCATGTTATGACGCAGACGATTTAGCATCGTGGCGCAGGCGCCGCCACCACGCTGTGGCGGGATCAGGAGTGCGATGAACGAGACTTTGCCCGAGACCGCGCCGCGTCCTGCGGACCGACCGCCGGTCAGCTCCGGCCGCATTGGCGTGCTGCTCGTCAATCTCGGCACGCCGGATGCGACCGGCTATTGGCCGATGCGGCGCTATCTCAAGGAGTTTCTCTCCGACCGCCGCGTGATCGAGGAGAACCGGATCAAATGGTGGCTGGTGCTCAACCTGATCATTCTGTCGGTGCGCCCGCGCCGCAAGGGGCGCGACTACGACAAGATCTGGAACAGGGCGCGCGACGAATCCCCGCTGCGCACCATCACGCGGTCGCAAGCCGAGAAGCTCGCCGCAACGCTGAGCGCCATCGATCAGCGCATCACGGTCGACTGGGCGATGCGCTACGGCAATCCATCGATGGCATCGCGCCTGAACGCGCTGCAACAAGGCGGCTGCGACCGCATCCTCGTGGTGCCGCTCTATCCGCAATATGCGGCGGCGACGACCGCGACGGTCGCCGACAAGGCATTCGATGCGCTCAAGGCGATGCGCTGGCAGCCGGCGGTGCGCATCGCGCCGCCGTGGCATGACGATCCCGTCTACATCGAGGCGGTCGCGTCATCGCTGGAAGCCGAGCTGAAGCAGCTCAGCTTCAAGCCGGAGGTGATCCTCGCCTCGTTCCACGGCGTGCCGAAGGACTATGTGACGAAGGGCGATCCCTATGCGGCGCAATGCGCCGAGACGGTGCGGCTCTTACGCGCGCGGCTCGGCCTCGATGAAACGAAATTCATGCTCACCTTCCAGTCGCGTTTCGGCAAAGCCGAGTGGCTGCAGCCCTACACCGACATGACCGTGCAGGCGCTCGCCGAGCGCGGCGTGAAAAACCTCGCGGTGGTTACGCCTGGATTTACCGCCGACTGCCTCGAAACGCTGGAAGAAATCGCCGGCGAAAACGCCGAGATTTTTCACCACGCGGGGGGCAAGAATTTCGCGGCGATTCCCTGCCTGAACGACAGCGAAGGCGGCATGGCGGTGATTTCGCACGTGGTGCGGCGCGAGCTGCAGGGCTGGATAAGCCATTGAACCGGCTTGCTTCCCGGCCCGACTAACGGTTCGACGGGAGAGCGGGCTTGCCGCCGGTTCGCCGCTCTCCCACATTTTAGGTGAGGCGGAAAACGGGGTCCGCCAGGGAGGATGCCGTGTTCTTCGGCTTCGATATCTTCGTTCTCGTCATCGTCGCGCTGGCGATCCTGACGCTCTTCGCCGGCGTGAAGACGGTGCCGCAAGGCTATAACTGGACCGTCGAACGGTTCGGCAAGTACACCTCGACGCTCCGCCCAGGCCTCAATCTCATCGTGCCCTACTTCGATCGCATCGGGCGCAAGATGAACATGATGGAGCAGGCCGTCGACATCCCGCAGCAGGATGTCATCACCAAGGACAATGCGACCGTCACCGTCGACGGACTTGCGTTTTTCCAGGTGATCGACGCCGCCAAGGCTTCTTACGAGATCGCCAATCTTGACCAGGCGATCGTCAAGCTGACGATGACCAACATCCGCTCCGTGATGGGCTCGATGGACCTCGATCAGGTGCTGTCGCACCGCGACGAGATCAACGAGCGGCTGCTGCGAGTCGTGGATGCGGCGGTCGGGCCATGGGGCGTCAAGGTCAACCGCATCGAGATCAAGGACATCGTGCCGCCCGCGGACCTCGTGCAGGCGATGGGCCGCCAGATGAAGGCCGAGCGCGAAAAACGCGCCGTCGTCCTCGAGGCGGAGGGCGCGCGGCAGTCCGCGATCCTGAAGGCCGAAGGGCAGAAGCAGTCGCAGATTCTCGAAGCCGAGGGCCGCCGCGAGGCCGCGTTCCGCGATGCCGAGGCGCGCGAGCGCCTCGCGCAGGCGGAAGCCAAGGCGACGCAGATGGTGAGCGAGGCGGTCGAGCGCGGCGACGTCGCGTCGCTGAACTACTTCGTGGCGCAGAAATACCTCGAAGCCTTCGGCAAGCTCGCGCAGTCGCCGAATCAGAAAGTGCTGATCGTGCCGATGGAAGCCTCCAGCGTGCTCGGTTCGCTCGCGGGCATCGGCGAGATCGCCAAGGCGACGTTCGGCAGCGACGGCGGCGGCGGCGGTGGCAACAGCAAGACGGTGCCCTCGACGCCGCGCAAGCCGGGCGGGCCTTCGACGCCCGGGTTCACCACGCCCGGCTACACGCCGCCGTCCACGTAAGCGAGCGACGTCATGCTGATCGATTATCTGGTCGAGTGGGGCAAATGGAACTGGCTGATCCTCGGCGCCATCTTCTTCGTGCTGGAACTGCTGGTGCCCGGTGCGTTCATGATGTGGCTCGGCCTCTCGGCGCTGCTGGTCGGGGTGATTTCGTTCTTCGCCGCCTGGGCGTGGCAGTATCAGCTGATCGCCTTCGCGGTGTTTGCGCCGCTGTGGCGGCGCTTCGCGCACCGCGTCGAGGGAACCGTCGACCAGCCGTTCCTCAACCGTCGCGCCGATGCCTTCGTCGGGCGCGAATTCACGCTGGAAAAGCCAATCGTCTCAGGGACGGGCACGGTGAAGATCGACGACACGATCTGGCGGCTCGCCGGCAGCGACGCGCCGGCGGGAAGCCGGGTGAAGGTCGTGCGCGCGGATGCCGCCACGTTGGTGGTGGAGGTGATGTGAGTCTGTAGCTCGCTCATGCCCGCGAAAGCGGGCATCCAGTGCTTGGCCAAGTGCGGGGTCCCCGCTTCCGCGGGGACGAGCGGCGGGAGCTAAGCCACCCCCGCACGCAGCAAATCATGCAGATGCACGATGCCGGCCGGCGCGCCGTTGTCGACTACGATCACGGCGGTGATCTTGGATGAATTCAAGAGCTCCAGCGCCTCGCTCACCAGCTGGTCGCCGCTCACGGTCTTCGGGTTCTTCGTCATCACGTCGTCGACGCGCGCGGCGAGCAAGTCGGCGCGCATGTGGCGGCGCAGGTCGCCGTCGGTGATGATCCCGGCAAGGCGACCGTCTGAGCCGGTAATCCCGACGCAGCCAAAACCCTTCGCGGTCATCTCCACGATCGCGTCCGCCATGGCGGTGCCGAGCGGGCGCAGCGGCACCGCGCTGCCGCTGTGCATCACGTCGCGGATGAACTTCAGCTTCGCGCCGAGCCGGCCGCCCGGATGCAGCCCGCGGAAATCGAGCGCCGTGAAGCCGCGGCTTTCCAAGAGTGCGACCGCGAGCGCGTCGCCGAGCGCGAGCTGCATCAGCGACGATGTCGTCGGGGCGAGATTGTGCGGGCACGCTTCGCGCGCGGCCGGCAGCACCAGCGCCACATCGGCGGCTTTGGCGAGCGTGCTCTCGGCATCCGCCGTCACCGCGATCAGCCCGGCCTTGAAGCGCCGCGAATAATCGATCAAGTCCTTCAGTTCCACCGTCTCGCCCGACCAGGATAGCGCCATGATCACGTCGTCCCGCGTGATCATGCCGAGGTCGCCATGGCTCGCCTCGCCGGGATGCACGAAATAGGCAGGCGTCCCGGTCGACGCGAAGGTCGCGGCGATCTTGCGCCCGACGTGTCCGGACTTGCCCATGCCGGTCACGATCAGCCGGCCATTCGACTGTGCGATGAGCGCGACGCCAGCGGCGAAAGGCGCGCCAAGCGGCCCGCGGATCGCCGCGATCAGCGCCGCGACCCCGCCCACCTCGGTGTCGAGCGTACGCAGCGCGGAGGCGATCAGCGGGCTGTCGTCGCTCTGTTGTTCCGCCTTGGCGTTTGCCATTCGTTAACTCTTGGCCCTTGCGGTTGATCTAGCACGGAAAACGCCGCCGAGGCGACCGCAACGCGGCGTTAACTATCCTCGTTTTACATTCGTTAACCATAAGCCGCGCTTGCGGCGCGAGGATTTCTTCGTGCGGCGTGCCATTCCAATTTTTGTTGCGCTGACAGGCGCAGGCGCAGCCGTGCTTGCGGCATCACTCGCGCACGCGCAGCCCGCAATGCCGGGGCTGCGCCCCGGCCTCGAGGATACCGACCAGGATCAACGCCGGCAAAAGCCGCGCCGCCCGGTGCAGCGCGACACGCGGCCCGCTGGCGCCGTGCCGACGCTCGGCGATTTGAAGCCGCAGACTTACGCGACCATCCCGGGCTTCGGCGCGGGCTCGACCGGTTTCATGTCGACCAATCAGAAGCGCCGGCCGGTCCGCCGCAAGGGATGGCCCGGGCAAATCCTCACGCCGCAGCCGCTCTCGTTGACGCCACCCGGCGCCACCAGCACGGCAGGATCGGCGCGAACCGGCAGCAGCGTGTCGGCGGCCTCCGGCACCGTGTCCTCGGCCGTGTCGAACAACGCGCCGCAAGCTCTCGTCCCGCAACCGCCGGATGCTCCGCCGCCAGCACCGCCGCCGCGCAATCCTTTGCTGCGCATTCCGGACGGGACCGCGGCCGGCGATCCGCTCGGCACCGTCAACACCGCGCACCTGGCGGCGCAGCAGGCCACGCTGCTGCGCCGGCGCACGGCTCCGGAGGAAGATGCCTTCGCGCAACTTGGCTTGCGTGCCGGCACGTTCCTTGTGCTGCCCGCGGTCGAGATCATTGGCGGCTACGACACGAACCCGGCGCGCACGCCGGGCGGCAAGGCTTCGAGCCTGATCACCGTCGCACCCGAGCTGCTCGCCAAGTCCGACTGGTCGCGCCACGAGGTGACCGCGACGCTACGCGGCAGCTACACGGCCTATGGCGCAACGCCCGAGCTCGACCGGCCCGCATTAGATGGCAAGGTGGCAGGCCGGCTCGACGTGACGCGCAACACCGCGCTGATCGGCGAAGGCACCTTCGTGGTCGGCACCGACAATCCGGGCAGCCCGAACGTGCAGGCGGGGCTCACGCGCTTTCCGATCTACACCACGGTCGGCGGCTCGCTTGGTTTTCAGCAGCGCTTCAACCGCGTCGAAGTCACCGCAAAAGGCACAGCCGAGCGCACCGAATATCAGGACTCGGTTTTCACCGACGGCACGACTCACAACAACGACGATCGCAACTTCAATCGCTACGCTATTCTCATGCGCACCAGCTACGACCTGATGCCCGGCATCAAGCCGTTCGTCGAGGGCGGCTACGACACGCGCATTCACGACCTGCAAGTCGATAGCTTCGGGTTCCAGCGCGATTCGACCGGGTTCACCGTAAAGGCCGGCTCGACATTCTCGCTCTACCGGCTGCTCACCGGCGAAATCGCTCTCGGCTACATCGAACGCGATTATGCGGACCCGAGCCTGCAGCCGCTGCGCGGGCCATCGATCGATGCGTCGCTCGTCTACGCGCTGAGCGCGCTTACCAGCATCAAGCTCACGGCCTCAACGGTCGCGGCCGAAACCACGGTGCCGGGCACCGCCGGCGTGTTCACGCGCAATGCGGGCGTCGAGGTCGAGCATGCGTTCCGCCGCTGGCTGATCGGCTCGGTGAAATTCAACTACGGGCTCGACGATTATGTCGGCTCGCCGCGCAAGGACGATCGCTATGCGATCTCCGGCACGCTCACCTACAAGCTCAACCGCATGATGCAGGTGAAGGCCGAGCTACGCGAGGAGTGGCTGCGTTCCAATGTGCCCGGTGTCGATTATGCGGCGACCGTAATGCTGCTTGGCCTGAGGCTGCAGCGCTAGCCGATCTTGGCCGCCACTCAGTTGCCAAAAAGAATTGTCATCCCCACTTGATCTTCGCAAGCCGGGACGGTCATTTGATCGCAATGAACATGGCGAATCGATCCGTCCTGGCGACGATTGCGGCGCTTGCCGCGCTCACGGCGCTGACCGCCGGCGCCGCCGCGAAACAGGCGCGCCCCGCGCCGGCCAGAGAGGCGGTGGCGCCGCGCGAAGCAGGCCCGCCGATCATGGCGATCGTGTCGATCAAGTCGCAGCAGGTCACCTTCTACGACGCGGAGGGCTGGATCCTGCGCGCCCCGGTCTCGACCGGCACGACGGGACGCGAGACGCCGGCCGGCATCTTCGCCGTCATCGACAAGGAAAAGGACCATCACTCGACGATGTACGACGATGCCTGGATGCCGAACATGCAGCGCATCACCTGGAACGGAATCGCGCTGCACGGCGGGCCGCTGCCCGGCTATGCGGCGTCACATGGGTGCATCCGCATGCCCTATGGCTTCGCCGAGAAGCTATTCGACAAGACGTGGATCGGGATGCGGGTGATCATTTCGCCCAACGACGCGGCGCCCATCGAGTTTTCTCATCCCGTGCTGTCGCAGTTCGTGCCGAGCAAGGACGCCCTTGCGTCGACCCCGGCGCGTGCCGAGACGCTCGTCCGCGAGGCCGCGGAGGCCGCCAGGGCCGCCGACGAGGCGAAGAAAGCCGTCGCGACTGCGGCGCGCGAGAGCGCATCGCTTCACGCCTCGCTGCGCAAGCTGGAACAGCTCAAGGCCCGCGCCGATGCCGAGGTTGCGCTCGCCGAGAGGCGGCTTGCCGCTGCCAAGACCGATCAGGCGAGACAGCGCGCCGAAGAGCAGAAAGAGAAAGCTACCGCCAAAGCCGCGGAGGCGGCAGCGAAGCTCGAGGCCGCCAAGGCCGATGCGAAGTCGAAGCCCGACGCTGCCGCGCTGAAGGACGCCGCCAAGGCGGCCGACGCCAGGAAAGCCGAGACCGGCAAGGCGGCGCTCGACGCCAAGCTCGCGCTCGAGCCGTTCTCGATCTACATCAGCCGCGACACGCGCAAGCTCTACGTGCGCCGCAACACCCACAAGCCCGCGCCGGACGGCGGCGGCGAGGTGTTCGATTCCTCGATCGAGGTCCCGATCGCGATCCGCAATCCCGAGAAACCGCTCGGCACGCACGTATTCACCGCGGTGGCCCGCAACGAATCGGGGCTGCGCTGGACCGCGGTGACGATCGACAACGGCGACGACGCCACCAATGCGCTCGACCGCATCGCCATCCCGCGCGAGGTGCTCGATCGGATCGCGCCGACCGCATCGCCGCGATCCTCGATCGTTATCTCGGACGAGCCGCTTTCCGCCGAGACCAATTATCGCACCGAGTTCGTCGCGGTGCTGAGCAACGAGCCGCAGGGCGGCTTCATCACCCGCAAGCCGTCGACCGATGTGCTCATTGCTGACGAGAACGGCTATGGCGGCTTCGGCTCCCTGTTCGGCGGCTGGGGCCCGCAACGCGGCAATGCGTACCCCGACTGGGACAATCAGCGACGCCGCGGCCCCCAGCCGGCCGGCCGGCGTGGCCCGGACTTCCAGTCGGAGAACTGGGGCTGGGACGGCAGCAACCGATATTATCGTCGCGAAGACCGCGGCTGGTGATGAGGCCGGCGCTCCGCTTACTCCTTCACGGTGCCGGAGAGCGACGAACATAGCAGTGGATGAAGGAAGAGTAGACAGCCCGCGATGCGTTAGTGGCTGACATCCGCGGCGGGCCGGCTCCCGGCGGCTACCTCTTGCATGCAAGCGGTAAAGCGCGCGACCGCAGGCCGCAGTGTTCGGTTTTTCAGCGTGACGATGAGGGCCGGCCACTCGGGCAGCGGCAGATCGGTCCGCAGCTCTTTGAGAGAATTTCCGGCCGGTCCGAAGCGCATCACGGAACTCGGTAGCACGGCAATGAAGCGTCCGCGCATGCTCAAAATGTTGCGCAGGTGCACCGAAAACGTCGTGATCGCGACGGGAGGCATTGGAATTCCAGCCGCGCGGAATGCCGCGATGAGCGCGGCGCCGCCCGGCGTATCCGGCGATGGCGAAATCAACGGAACGTTCGCCAACTCCGCGACGCCGATCTTGCGTCTGCGCGCCCAGGGGCTCTCCTTCGCGACCGCGAGACAAATCCGGTCCCGGAACAGGACCTGCGCCTGCAGGTGCTCGGACAGGTCAGCTTCGAAGGGCTTGGGGAGCAGCGTGACAACGACATCAGCCTTCCTCTCGTGCAAGGCCGCGAAACCCATGATGTGAGTGGTCGTCTGAAATACGTGAAGTTGTACGCGCGGATACTGACTTGTGAATCGCTCGATGGCGCTGGGAAGAATTCCCGCCGCGATCGACTCGGTGCATGCGATCCGCACCTCCCCGATCGCCGGATCGGCAAGCGCCTCGATGTCGTTGATGCCAGATCGAAGCTCATCGAAGGCAGCCTGCGCGCGCCGCATCAGAGCCGTACCGTAAACCGTCGCCTCAACGCCGCGCGCCGTGCGGTCGAGCAGCGGCGCTTGGACTGAGTGCTCCAGCGCCGCGATTGCTTGCGAAACGGCCGATTGGGTCATTCCGAGATGCAGCCCCGCCTTCCCCATGCTTCCGTGTTGGATGACAGCGAACAAAATGTGCAGGTCGCGCAGCCTGACACGCCGCCCGATCCTGCTGTCCCAATCCGGTGATTTGACCATTAGCGCACACTAATGAGTTCATCCGAAAAATGACACTTCTCTTTTTCCCGCGTGTGACCGAAGCTTTCTGCGCGAAGTGACTCACAGGAGTGTTCCTGAACCGAGAGGATAGCAGAGGGGAAGTCCGATGCGTCCGACCAAGTTTACTGCGGGTATCTTCATCCTCAGTTTCGGATTCGCGCAGATCGGCTGTGATTTTGGGATAGCTGCGGAAGCCTGGCCGCAACGTGCCGTCAACCTGATTGTGCCGATCGGCAGCGGCTCCGGTCCCGATGTTGCGGCGCGCATTTATGCCGAACGGCTTGCGGTGCGCTGGAAGCAGCCGGTCGTGGTCGAGAACCGGACCGGCGCCGAAGGCCTGATCGGGGTCACCGCTTTCGCCGCCCTTCACGACGACCACACGCTGCTGTTTTCGCCTGCTGCACCAATCACCGTCTATCCGTTCACGCAGGAGAAAATCACCTACGATCCGAACCGGGACTTGGTACCGATTTCATCGGCAGCAAACAGCTTCGGAGTGATTGCCGCGACGACTTCCATGAATATGCGGTCGGTTCCTGAACTCGTTCATGCTGCGGGTGCGCAACCGGGCAAGCTGAATTGGAGCTCTGGCGGGGGCGCCTTTCCGTTACTATTTGCCGGCTTTCTCAAGAGCGCGGGTCTCGATGTAGCTCGCATCTCCTACCGGCAGCAGAACTCGGCGCTCCAGGACCTCGCCGAAGGACGTATCCAGCTTTTCGCCAGCACCCTGACGGCACTGTTGCCGCTCGCGCAAACCGGCAAGATTCATCTGCTCGCTGTGACGAACAAGATGCGAGCGCCGATTGCTCCTGAGATTCCGACCGCGACCGAGGCCGGGCACCCTGAACTCGAATTCGATGGACTGACGGGGTTCTTCGGCTGGCGCGACATGCCTTGGGAGCTGCGCGACCGTATCGCATCCGATATTCGAGCCGTGGCGGCAGAGCCAAACGTCGCCGATCGGCTCGCAAAGGCAGGGCAGCTCGTTCACGCCGGAACGCCCCAGGAGTTCACGCGCGCGATCGATGAGCAGCGGACGAAGATGGCCGCTATCGTCCAGCTTCTCGGAAAATCCGAACGGTGAAGCCGTTCCGTTCGAGGAGACCTGATGTTTTATGAACCGGACAAGGACGATCACGGCCTGCCGTTCAATCCCTACAAATCAATCGTGGTGCCACGGCCGATCGGGTGGATTTCGACCCTGAGCCGTGAAGGCATCGTCAATCTTGCCCCCTACAGCCAATTCAACAATCTCGGTTACGATCCGCCGTATGTCATGTTTTCGGCGAATTCTTTTCCCGGCAGCGGCCACCGCAAGGATAGCGTCAGGAACGCGACCGATACCGGCGAGTTCGTCGTGAATATGGCGACTTACGAGCTGAGGGAGGCTATCAATATCACGTCCAGGTTTCTTCCGCCTGAAGTCGACGAAGCTGCGCTCGCGGGCCTTGAAATGGTCCCCTGCCGTATTGTCAGTCCGCCGCGTGTCGCAGCGTCTCCGGTTCATCTGGAATGTAGATTCCACTGCTCGCTGACGCTGCCCGGGAACGTCTTCGATCAGGTTCATCATGTGGTCATCGGCCGCGTTGTCGGCGTGCATATTCGCGATGATGCGATCACGCGCGACGGCAGGCTGGACGTGATAAAGCTTCGTCCACTCGCGCGGCTCGGTTACCACGATTACACGACTATCGATTCCATGTTCACGATGGCGCCGGACGGACCGAACATGAAGGCTCGACAGTCGGGCCTGGAAGGCCGGCCTGCGCGACAGGCGAATATCTGATGTCCCATCCTGCCCATGGCGCCTTCGGTTGCGCGCCTTACGGCAGCAGCAGCCACGCGCCTGCGACAATACAAGCGACGCCGGCCGTGCGCGCGATCCACCGCCCGATCGGAGTCAGTTTCTCCAGCAGGACCAGCAGCGCCAGCAGCGCAATCCAGAGCACATTCATCACGCCGCCGACGAACAGGAGCGCCATCAGAACCCAGCAGCAGCCGACGCAATAAGCGCCATGCCTGATCCCCATCAGGAGGCAGCCCGCGACATCGGTGCGAAAGCCGCCGTAGCGCATCAGAAACTGGAGCGGCGTCTGGCAGTGGGCGAGGCAGATGTCCTTGAGCGGCGTCCATTGGTAGATGCCCGCAGCAATGAGAACGATACCGCCGAGCACATGGCTGGCGCTGGCCATCCGCTCGTCGAGCAAGCCGGCCCGTTCGATCCCCCATTGGGCCATCGTCGCGGCAAAAGAAAAACCGGCCCACACCGCAAAATACCCGGCCGCGAACCAGCCGGTCGCGGCGAGCGGATTGCCCTCAGCCCGTCCGCGCCGGCCCACGCGGGCGTACATCAGGATCATCGGTGCCGCCGAGGGCGCCATCATGCCGACCATCATGACGGTCCACATGGCGAATACGAAGGCAAACTCGATCGGCTTCCATGGCGCGTTTGCCGGCGCCATGATCCCGATGCCCGCCGGGATCATGCGGAAACCCGTCATGTCCATGCCGCCCATGTCCATGTCGGCGGCGAGCCACAGCACGTAGGCCCAGGACAGCGCGGCGATCAGTGCAAGCGCACCGCCAACGACGAGGCGATCCCGCCGCAACACCGCTTCCAAGGTGCTGTCGGTCATCGGTGCAAACGAGAGTCAGCCTTGGCGAGCGGGTCGCTTGCGAAATGCCATGAAGCTAGTTCGACCAGCTGATCGGCGCGTAGTGGCCGTTCTTGCCGGCATGTTCCCAACGCATGCCGTGATCGGCGAACGTATTTCCGGATGCTCCGACACCGAGCGCCAGCTTGTCGGGGCTGGCTGGATGGCCGAGGTTGGCCCAGATCTCCCCGCTCGGATGCGCGGTCGGCAGCGGATCGACGGACATGTGCAGAATTCCGGGAATTTCCGCGAACCGCTTCTTGCCGTCGACCCGGTACGTGATCGGAACCTTCTTCACGCCGAGATTCTTGGCAATCAACGGCGCAAACGTAGCCATCGGCCCGCCCGCCGCCCCGGTGAAGATCGCGCCCAATGCCTCGGTCTGCTTGTCGTCGGCGCGCTCGTCGATATAGGCCGCGACCGACCAGTTTCCTTCCGCCATCGGGCCAGGCGTGTGCACCGCGACCACGACGTTCAACC
>Ga0310810_10007493_pt1 | contig 12450 bp, 12 predicted proteins | sample NCmetagenome_FD_207641 | JGI IMG/M metagenome (GOLD analysis project Ga0310810, IMG submission 207641) | Soil microbial communities from experimental microcosm in Duke University, North Carolina, United States - NC | ecosystem: Engineered > Artificial ecosystem > Soil microcosm > Unclassified ... | reverse complement strand
GTGCTGCGAGAAGAAATACAGTCCGACCCCGGCGACCGCGATGACGCACAGGATGCCCACCACGACAATCCCGAGCACCACCCAGACCCACGTCTTCACCTTACCGGCCATTGGCACTCCTCAGGAGGCTCTTCGCATCCTGCACGCACTCCGAATCGTTACCCCGCTCGCAGAACGTCTGGGCCTCCCGCGCGTAACCGGCCGCCGCCGTGCGGTCGCCGCGCGTGATCGCCAGGCGGCCGAGTTCGACGCGGGCCCGCCCGCTCACCCAGGGCTGCGAGGCCGGCGCCACAGCGACGTGCAGGTCCGCGAGCGCCGGGTCGGTCTGGGCGAGGGCGGCCCGTGCCGCCCCTCGTTTGTAGTGCCACAACCCTTCTTCACCCGGAATCCGGGATCGGCGGTCCTTCTCGAGCGCATTCAAGCCCTCGGTCAGGAGACTCTCCGCCTGCTGTGGGCGCCCGGCGCGGAGTGCCGTGGCCCCGGATTCCAGCAGCAATAGGCGATTACGCGGATACAAACGCCGCAGTTCCTGCAACGCCCGGAGGGCATCGTCGAACCGGCGCTCACGGTTGTATACCAGGACCAGGGCGAACAGCGAGTCGGCCTGGGCGTCGTTCTCGATCCGCCCGGATCCGCCGGACAGGACCTTTGTCGACGCGGTTTCCTCCAGCATACGGATGCCGCGGTCGCGTCCGCCGCCGAACCCCGCGACGTACGCCATCATCCGCATCGGCAGGGACAGACTGGAGACGACATATCGGTAGGTGCCGACGATGAGTCCGGCGTCCTTGCGCCACGGAGCGAGCGACAGGACTTTCTCGTGCTCGTCGTAACACGCTCTTGCCGCACGAAAACCCGCGAGCAGATGGCCTTCCACCGTTGCAACGTACGACGCTTTCAACCCGAGCGCGGCTCCCAGGTCGTAGTGTGCCTGGGCATCGTTCGGATTGGCGGACGTCCGCTTCTCGGCAAGCGCGATTGCCTGTTCGACCTCGGCGCGGAACTCACGATCGATCTCGGCGGGAGGTTTGGCGAGATCCACCTTGGCGCGTGAAATCGACCCAAGGTAGTGATCGACGGTCACGGCTCCGCGGCGGAACAACAGGTTCAGCCAGAGCACGCTCGCCAGCGACCGATGCGGCGCCGGATCGTCAGGCGCCTGCCGCACCGCCCGCCGGAGTAGTTCCATGGCCTGATCGTGGTCCAGGTTGTAGGCCAGGTCTAACGCGGTCGCGCGCAGGTCGGACGCAGATTGTTTTGCCTGAACGCGGACACTACCGATGACGAGAAGCATCGCGATCGCCATGTGGACTACTAAAGCTGGCGGTCGCAATTTCATCGGACTATGATAGCCGTCAGGCGCTGCACGCCGGGGCCTGGTTCATCACTACACAATTACCGCCAGGCCCTCGACACCGGCGAACGCGAACGTAGAGGAGGAAGTTACATGCCCCCAGGGCGACCGAGAAAGAATGCCGACGTGTTGTTCAAGTCCGCCGAGATGATCGGGTGGGCGATCGGTGGACTCGAACGCGAGATCATGCTCACGCGCGAAAGGCTCTCTGCCCTGACGACGCAAGTGACGAAGCTGCGCGCCCGCGCCGGCGTGCGAGGGGCCGCCGGCGGGCGCAAGCGTCGCCGCCGCACGATGTCGCCGGAAGCTCGAAAGCGGATCTCCGAGATGATGAAAAAGCGCTGGGCCGAGCGACGGAAAGGCAAGTAGGGCTAGAGAACGAACCCGCGCCCGAGGCCGCGCTCCGATGCTTTGACGAAGGCCAGGTGCGCGGCCGCCACATCCTCCACAGCCATTCCCAGCGATTTGAAAATCGTGATGTCACGCGGCGACGTCCGCGCCGGCGTGGTGCCCGCCGCAAGTTCTCCGAGCTCCCCTTGGATGTGCGACGCGTCGAAGCACCCTTCCTGCATCGGAATGATGATGTCGCCCGCCTCCGACATCGCGCCCGCTCTCGAGTCGACGACGACTCGCGCGCGGGCGACGAGTGCGGAGTCCATCTCGCGCTGATCGCGACGGCACGCGCCGACCGCGCAGATGTGCGTTCCGTCGGCGATCCACTCGCTGCGAATCACCGGTTCACGCGCCGCGCTGGCGAGCACCACGATCTCCATCCCCTCAACCGCTTCGCGCGCCGACGGTGATTCGACGATGGCGGCGGTCGTACTCGGCTGCATGTCGCGGAGGAAGGCGGCGCGGCTGCTCGCGGTCGGACTCCAGACGCGGACCTCACGAATCTCGCGCACCCTCGTGATCGCTTGGAGGTGGCTGCGGCCCTGCACGCCGGTGCCGATGATGGCGAGCGTCGCGGCTTGCTCGCGCGCGAGGAGCTCCACCGAGACGGCGGAAACGGCCGCGGTGCGCGCCTCAGTGAGGTAGCGGCCGTCGAGAATCGCAACCAGCTCGCCGGTCGCGGGATCCAGCAGCAGGATGGTTGCGAGGTGCGTCGGCAAACCTGACGCGGTGTTGCCGTGGAACACCGTCACCAGCTTGGCGCCCAGCGCGCCGGGTGCCGGGAGGTATGCCGGCATGACGCCAAAGAATCCGTGTCCACCAGCGTCGACGACCGTGCGCACGGGCTGGGCGACCGCGCCGGTGGAGAACGCGATCAGCGCCGTCTCCATCGCCGCGATCAAATCGTCCATCGTGACGACCGCGCGCACGTCCCTTTCCGAAAGGAGCAGAGGCATGAGAGATTGCCAAAATTGCCATAATTGCCACAATCGCCGTAATCAAAAAATTCAGGCGACGAAATTATGGCAATTGTGGCAATTCCGGCGATAGTGGCAATTATTCGCGGAACCCGTGGGTGTGGTTGCGGAGAGAAGAAACTCGCTTTGCGCGAATTCCGGAAGCGTGCTCCGCCGCGCGCGCTACACGAGGGTCATCGCGAGAATCGCCACCGCGAGCAGAATGGCGACGAGCGCCTCCGCGTTGCTGGAGAAATCGTAGTCGATCATGGTGTGCCGTCCTTTCATTAGGGTTAGACGGCTCACCGCCGCGGGAAGTTTACCGTGTCACCGATCTGTCGTACTCTCGCCGCTCGCCACGTAGCTCTTCCGCGCGCGCACAATCGTCCCGGCCTGCTTCACCCTCACATCAAGCTTGTGCACTTTGCCGTCGAGCAGCGCCGGCGAGAAGCCGAGGACGTACTGGCTGTGCAGCTCCTGCGCCACGCGCGTGAAGGTCGACGTCAGTTCATCGGTCTTCTTCAGCAGGAAAAACCCGCCGCCCGTCTCTTCTGACAGGCGTTTCAGCCCACGGTCGGGGCTCGAACGGACTTTGCGCGTGCCGTCGAAATACTCGTTCTCGAGACCGATCGAGTACACCATCACGTCTTCGAGACGCCCGCGGTCCGTCACGTCGCCGGACCCGAACTTGCTGGCATTGTCGTCGCCGTCGGTGAACACCAGCACCACCTTTCGTCCGGGAATGCCTTTCAGCTGCGCCATGCTCTGATTCACCGCGTCGTAGAGGCGGGTCGGATAGCCGAAGTCCAGATCCTTCAGCAGCGATACGAGCCGGTCGCGGTCGCCGGTGAATCCCTCGGGATGGAACTCGATCTTGTCGTTGAACGCGCCAACCATCCCCTGGTCGTCGGGCAGCAACCGGATGAGGAACTGCTCGGCGGCGCGCTTCACCAGATCGAGCGCGAGCGTCATGCTGCCGCTCGTGTCAAGCATGACGACCACGTTGATGGGCTGCGGCTTGTTGTCGAAGAGCGACACGGTCTGGAGCTTGCCGTTGTCGTAGACCTCGAAATCCTCCTGGGCGAGATCCGGCACCAGGCGCTTATCTGAATCTGTCACGGTCGCGTACAGGGCGACCGTGCGCGTCACGGTGCGGATCGGTTGCTGTGGTGTCTCGCGCGCCCGTACGGGCGCGAGCAGGACCGCCACGGCAAGGGCCATGGGAACCAGGGTTCGGGTCATTGTCTTCTTTCGGTGCAGGAAGCGTTCCTATCGATTATCCCGTACCACGCGCTCCACAATCGGCTGAATTGCGTCGGCCATGCGCCGGTAGCCGGCCGCAGTGGGGTGGAGACCGTCTGTCGAATCTGACAGTCTGTCCGGATCGTTGGACGCCGCGACCGCGGCGCGTGTGTCGACGAACGCGAGACCGGTCTGGCGCCGGATCCAGTCATTGATTTGCCACATTCGCGCGTTTTGCTCCGGTGTGGCGGTGTTGTAGGGAACGATCGAGCCCGCCACGACGGCGATCCTCGCGCGCGAGGCACGCGCGTACATCGCGGCGAGGTTGCCGGTGACGTGTTCGACCGACAGACCCTGATACACGTCGTTGACGCCGGCGATGATGACGACCGCGTGCGGCGCCGCCGCGATGGCGTCGCGGTCGAAGCGTGCTCGAATCTGATCGCTGCGCTCGCCGTTGACGCCGCGGTTGAGCACCTCCCAATCCGGATGCGCGCGCATCAGCCAGTACGCGTACTGGCTCGTCTCGTCGCCGCGGCCGCGCGGCGGCGCCTCGACCGGCGACTGGAACGCCGGCGTTCCCGCCGTCGTGGAATCGCCGAGCGCGACGATCCGGATCGTCACTTGGGGTCGAACAACACCGTCGACGGACCGCGTTCGGCGTGCAACTTTCTCGAGACGCTCTCGACCTGCCGCATCACGCGCAGGATGTTCAAGCCGAGAATCTTCTTGATCTCGTCGTCTTTGTAGCCGCGCCGCAGCAGTTCCGCGGTGAGCGCGGGATATTTCGAAACGTCCTCGAGACCCTCCGGCACGCTCTTGATTCCGTCGAAGTCGCCGCCCAGCCCGATGTGATCGATGCCGGCGACCTTGCGGATGTGATCGATGTGATCGGCGGCGTCCGAGATGACGGCGCGCGGCGCGGGATTCGCTTTCGTCCACGCGTCGACGCCGCGGGTGACCGCCACCTGATCGCTCGGATAGAGCTGTTTAAGACGGGTCTCCTCCGCGGTCTGCAGCTTGGTCCACGCCGCGACTTTCGCCGAGAGGAAGCCCGGGACGAACGTGACCATCACGACGCCGCCGTTCTTCGGCAGCAGCTGCAGCACCGTGTCGGGAACGTTGCGCGGAACATCGTTCACGGCGCGCGCGGAAGAGTGCGAGAAGATCACCGGCGCGGCGGTCACCCGAATCGCATCTTCCATGGTGTCGGGGGACACGTGGCTCAGATCCACCAGCATCCCGAGCCAGTTCATCTCGCGGACGACTTCTTCGCCGAATGGCGACAGCCCGCCGAATTTCGGATCGTCCGTCGCGCTGTCCGCCCAGCCGGTGTTCTTCGCATGCGTCAGCGTCATGTAGCGAGCGCCGAGGCGATAGAACATCCGCAGCGCCGCGATCGAGTTGTCGATCGAGTGGCCGCCCTCCACGCCAATCAGCGACGCAATCTTTCCGCTTTTGAAGATGCGTTCGATGTCGTCGGCGGTCGACGCCAGTTCGAAGGTCTCCGGGTACTGTTTCACCATGCGGTGAACCGTGTCGATCTCCTCGAGCGTCGCGGTCACTGCCGATTGTCCGGCGAGCTCCACCGGGTCCACCGGCACGTAGACGGACCAGAACTGCGCGCCGACGCCGCCGGCGCGCAGCCGCGCGATGTCGGTCATCACCGCCGGCTGCGGCTTCGCGATGTCCAGGTTTTTGAAGTCACGCTTCGCTCTCGTGCGAAGCTCCCAGGGATAGTCGTTGTGCCCGTCGATGAGCGGAACTTCCTGGTGAAGCTTGCGCGCGTGCGCGAGGAGCGCATCGGTGGATTGGGCCGGGGCGGTCGCGACGCCGCCCAGGACGAGCGCGAGCAGAAGCAGTTGGCGCATAAGCGAATACTAATTCGAAGGGGCATACAATGCGCCAATGAGCGCGGACAAACCTCCCACTGTCGTCGAGCTGACCTGGGAACACGATCTTGTTCTCAGCGGCAAGTCGGGCAGCATCGACCTCGTTCTGGATAGCGCGTCGAAGGCCGGCCCGTCGCCGATGCAGGCGCTGGCATTCGGATTGGCCGCGTGCATGGCGATGGACGTGGTCCACGTCATCACGAAGGGGCGGTTCAAGCTGCTCGCCCTGCGCGCGAGTCTCGTGGGACAGCGCGCGCCCGAGGAGCCGCGGCGATTCACCGCGATCACGCTCCATTACACGATTACCGGCGACGTGCCGCGCGACAAGGTGGAGCGCGCCATCGAGCTCTCGCGCGAGAAGTACTGCTCGGTGTGGCACTCGATGCGCCAGGACATCGATCTGAAGGTCACGTATCAGGTGGTTTCTGGCTGATGGCCCGGTCCGCCTGACCGCGTCCGCCAAGGCGACGCCGGGAGCGGTGGCGTCGCCTTCCAGGCCGGCGGGGTCACGACGCGGTTATCTGGATTGGGTCCGGGGCCTCGCCGTCCTGATCATGATCCAGGCGCACGTGCTCGACAGCTGGACGCGATTGGATGCGCGCGACACGTGGCAGTTCTCACTGGCCGTACTGGCCGCCGGCTTCGCCGCGCCGCTCTTTCTCTTCTGCGCGGGTGTCTCCGTGGCGCTCTCGGCTGGCTCACAGCTTCGACGCCACGGCAATGGCGCTGCGGCTGCGCGCGTGGTGATGCGCCGCGGCTGGTGGATCTTCTTCCTGGCGTTCGTGTTTCGCCTCCAGGCGTGGCTTCTCGGCTGGTCGCACGATCCCCGTTCGCTGTTGAAGGTCGACATCCTCAACGTGATGGGCCCTTCGATCGTCGCCGCTGGTGCGGTATGGGGCCTGTCGCACACACGCCGCGCCCGGTGTGCGACATTCGCCGTGGCGACGGCGATCGTCGCGTTCGCGAGCCCGGTGGTTCATGCGACCCCGTTGCTCGACTTCCTGCCCGACGCTCTGGAGGGTTACCTGCGCCCGCCGCTCAGCTCCGGCTGGTTCAGCATCTTTCCGTGGACCGGCTTCCTGTTCGCGGGCGCCATTGCCGGCGTGCTGCTGAATGACATCCAGTCGCCTGGCGAGGAGTCCCGTCTCAATGCCTGGTTTGCCGGCGCCGGAGCAGTGACGGCTCTGCTCGCCTTCGGCGCGTCGTTTCTCCCGAGCGTCGTCGGTCCCTCAGAGTTCTGGGGAAACGCTCCATCGTTCTTCTTCATTCGAACCGGCATTCTCACAGGCACGATCCCCTTGGCGTACCTGTGGCAGCACGTCGTCGTGCGCGGCGGATGGAGCCCGATGCAGCAACTCGGCCGGACCTCCCTGTTCATCTACTGGATTCATGTCGAGATGGTCTACGGGTTGATATCGCTGAAGCTGCACAAGTCGATGACCCACGGTCAGGCCTGGGCGGCATTTGCCGCTTTCGCCGTTTTTATGCTGTTCTGCTCGGTGCTGAAGGACCGGGTCGCGGCCTCGACGGCGGCCCGTAAAGGGCCGCCTTACACCACTGTGTAATCCGCCCGTAAGGCCGGCCCTTTGTGTAATGCGCCCGTAGGCCGCGGCCCTTTATGGGCCGGCTGGACGCGACAAGGCGTAGGGCACCACCCCAACGGTTGAGAATATGCGGCAGACACAATATAAGATGGGTCGCCTATGATCAGCGTCGCCGCCATCCGGATGCAGCAGTTTGGCGTGCAGTTCTACCAAGCGTCGCTCACCGCCAGCGACATCGACAAGCTCGTCCGCTTCGAAGTCCTCAGTTACGGCGAGCAGGCCCAGCCGGTCCGGGGCAAGAAAAAGGTCCCCGCGCCATCCAAAGTGAACTGGGACCTGCTGGAGCGGCGCATTGCGGCCAATGAGAAGGCGTATCAGCGGCAAATCATTCGAAAGAAGATCGACGAGCTGGTGCAGTACTACGAGCAGTGCCGCCAGGCGCGCGATCTGCCATCGATCCCCGGCGCGGTGATCATCTCCTGCGACGAAGCTCTGAAATTCGAGCCGGCGGAGTCAGGCTCGTCGGTCGGCACCCTCAAGGTGCCCGAGCGCGAAGGGATCCTGCGCGCGATCGACGGGCAGCACCGGCTGCTCGCGCTGCACGCGGATATCGAGCGGTTCGGCAACGAGCCGTTCACCGTTCCGGCGGTGATCTTCGACCGTCTACCGGACGATCACGTCGTGCAGATGTTCGTCACGATCAACGCGAAGCACACCCGCTTGAACGCCTCGCACCTCGTCTCGCTGTCCGGGCGGCAGCTGTACAGCGACGAAGCGCTCGCCGCCGCGCACGACGTCGTCCGCGCGCTGAACGATCGAGAAGATTCGCCGCTTCACGGAGAAATCAAGCTGCTCGGCGTCGGCAAAGGACGCGTCGCGCAGGCGCCGCTCGCCCAGGAGCTCAAGAAGCTCCTCGCGTCGGATGCCTTCGGAGCGGGAAGAAAGGGCGACGCGTTCCGTGAGGAATCGAAGCGATTCTTCGTCAACTATCTGAAGCAGGCGGCGCAGGTGTTCAATGCCGCCTGGAACGGCCGCAAGTACAGCATCAAGAGCGCGACCGCGCTGCGGGCGTTCATCCGCGTGGCCCCCGATGTCGTGCGACGGCTCGACCAGGAACACGCGGACCGCACGGATTTTCGCGCGATCGGCCGCGTCATCGCGCCATGGGGCCGACGAATCGGAGATTTGCGGTTCGAGACCGAGGGCGCCTGGAAGCGCTCGGGGACGACGGTGGATTCGCTGGCGAAGGAACTACGGTTGGCGCTGCAGTATCCTGAAGGCGCCGCAGTCTAGGTGCTATAGGCGCTAGGTGCCTATGGGTGCCTATGTGGTGCGTTCGCGCAATCGCGAGCGCGATGCGCGAAAAAAAGGGCACCGCCATATACTGGCGATGCCCTTGCGGTTGTTTGCGGGCGACCCGGCTCCCCAGCAACTCACGGCTCCCTGCCGTAAATATCAGGCCGCCTGCACCTCCCTATAGAGCAAGCGGTGTACCGCGGGATTTCCTAAGAGTTTTATGTGTTTACCGCCAATTCCGCGGCTCCTCGCACCACGGAACTGTGCACTCGATTACAATTCTGATCGCCGAGTCCGCCGGTCCGCGATCCCGGCCTTTGCCGCCACCCTTTTTGTCGCGGTCCTTACAATTCCCGCGGCTGCACAGGCCCAGAATACCGGCCTTGTCAGCGGCCACGTCGTGGATGCCCGGACCGGGGCACCACTATCGAAAGTGCTGGTGGTTGTCGAGGGATTGCCGGTCTCGGCGCAGACCGACGACGCCGGCGCGTTCCTGCTGCCGGAGGTCGGTGCCGGGATGCGGCGGCTGTTCGTCTCCGTCGTCGGCTACATCCTCGTCCGGCGCGATGTGCAGGTGATCGCGGGCACCAGCCTGGACGTCACCATCCGCCTCAGCGAAGGCACCGGCACCTACACCGAGGCGGTGACCGTCGCCGCGGATCGATTTCGCGAATCGGAGCCGGCGGTCGCCGCCCAGCAGGTTCTCGGCAGCGCCGACATTCAGAACCTGCGTGGCGTGCTGGCCGACGATCCGTTGCGCGCCGTGCAGGTGTTGCCCGGTGTTGCAACCGGCGACGACTTCCGAAGCGAGTTCAGCGTGCGCGGCAGCGACTTCATGCACATGAACATGACGGTCGACGGATTCTCGACGCCGTACCTGCTTCATACCGTGCGCGCGGTCGAGGATCGGTCGTCCTCGGGTTCGGTGGCGATGATCAACAGCGACATTCTCGAAGACGTGACGCTCTTGAACGGCGGGTATGCGCAGCGATATGGCGATCGCACCGGATCGGAGCTCGATTTCCGGCTGCGCGACGGCTCCCGCGGGCGGACGCAGGCGCGCATCGCGGTCAGCGGAACGAGCGCGTCAGTCGTCGGGGAGGGGCCGATTGGCCGCTCCAAGCGCGGCTCGTGGCTGCTCACCGCCCGTCAAAGCTATCTGCAGTTGATCGTCGAGCGGATGTATCCGGACGGAGAAGGATTCAACTTCAGCTTCTCGGACACGCAGGGCAAGGTCGTGTTCGATCTCACCGCGTCGCAACGCGTCGAATTGACGATGCTGGCGGGGCACTCGAAGCTCGAGGAGCAACGCGACGATCTCGGCGCGCGCGACTTCTCGACCGGACGCAACGCGTCGGTGATCGGCATCGGCGCCTGGCGGCTGACGAAGCCGCGCGCGATGGTCACGGCGCGGGTGATGTCCGCCATGAACCAATTCAGCAACGATGCCGTCGATCTGGTGAAGCTCGATAAAGGGCGCGACAACCAGGTTGCGGGGCGCGTCGACACGATGGCGGCGCTGGCGGCCCACCTGCAACTCGAGTCCGGCATGCAGGCGGAGTGGACCGGGGAGACGCGCTTCCGGCAACGGTTCAACCGTGCGAACAATCAATACCGCGTCATCAACGACTTCAACGACGACGCGAACCGTCTGGGCGGGTATGCCCAGGTGCGCGTGACGGCGGGCCGGGCGACGCTGATCCCGGGTCTCCGCGCCGATCGATGGACACTGACCGGAGAAACGACCACGTCCCCGTGGTTTCAGGGAGAGTTCAAGCTGCCGCATCGCGCCACGGTGCGCGGCGGTATAGGGATTTACCGGCAGTTCCCGGAATTCGACCAGGTGATTGGCACGCTCGGGTCACGCGATGCGCGCGCGCAGCGCGCGGAACAGTACGACGTGGGCTTCGAGGAGCGCCTCGGCGAGTCATTCCGCTTGCAGGTCACCGCATTCGATCGCGAAGAGACCGGCTTCTTTCGCCGCGCCGGCGCGGAGACACGCCTCGTCAACGGCGTCGTCGTCCGAGGATCGATCACGGCGCCGTATGCAGCCAGCCTCGAAGGATTCGCCCGTGGCGTCGAAGTATTGCTGCAGCGGCGCAGCGCCAACGGCGTCTCGGGCTGGCTCGCATACTCGTACGGCCGCATCCGCAGCACTGATACCGCGACGAACGAAACGTTCTGGAGCGACCTGGATCAACGGCACGCGATCAACCTGTACGTGTCGTATCGCGTCTCGGATCGGACCAGCGTGAGCGCGAAGGCGCGCATCGGAACGAACGTGCCCGCGCCCGGCTACTACACTCAGGAAGGGAGTGAGTATTTCCTGACGGACTCCCGTAATACCCTGCGCCTCCCGACCTACGCGCGCCTCGACGCGCGCGCGAACCGCACCTTCAACTGGGCACACAAGCGGCTGACCCTGTTCGCGGAGGTCATCAATCTCTTCGATCGCGACAACGTGCGCTTCAACCCGCCAGGGGTGAGTACCAGTACGCGGAAGGTGTCGAACCTGTTCGAATCGATGATCCCGATCGTGCCGTCGGCGGGGATTCTGATTGAGTTCTAATATCTCCAACCTTCACAGTCGCGCTGCGTTCGTGTCTCGAGATCCAACAGGAGAACGGTCTCCATTTCTCTTTTCTCCTGTTTGATCTTGGCAGCGAAGACGGCGTGACAGAGGCTGTGGTTCGGCCGTGGCACTGACATGCGAATAGATCTCAACTGCGACCTGGGCGAATCGTTCGGCGTGTACACGGTTGGCGCTGACGAGGAGGTCATGTCGAGCATCACGTCGGCAAACATCGCCTGCGGCTTCCACGGCGGCGATCCGGGCGTGATGCGGCGCACGGTGCGCATGGCGCGCGAGGCAGGCGTGTCGGTCGGCGCCCACCCGGGATTCCAGGATCTCACGGGTTTCGGACGCCGCGAGGTCCGCATGACGCCACAGGAAGCCGAGGACATGCTCCTCTACCAGATCGGCGCGCTTGCCGGGATCGCCTCGTCCGAAGGCGTCCAGCTGCGCCATGTGAAGCCGCACGGCGCGCTCTACAACATGGCCGTCCGCGACGGAGCGCTGGCCGAGTCAATCGCCCGCGCGGTTCACGCCTTCGATCCATCGCTCGTCCTCTTCGCTCTACCCGGGTCGGAGCTGATGCGCGCCGGCGAAGCGTGCGGGCTCGCCGTCGCTCTGGAGGGTTTCGCGGATCGGTCGTACGAGCCTGACGGCTCGCTGACCCCTCGCTCGCGGCAGGGTGCGGTCATTCACGATGTGCCGTCGGTGGTGGAACGCGCCGTACGGATGGCTATCGACGGCAAGGTCACCGCCGCTAACGGGTCCGAGATCGTCATGCGCGTGCAGACGATCTGCACCCACGGTGACACGCCGGGCGCGCCGCAGCTGACGCGGGCAATCCGGGCCGGGCTCGAGCGCGCCGGTGTGACGGTCGCGCCCATTTCCGGGATCGCGCGTTGACGTCGATGCTCGCGTGGTGGCACCGCGGCACGCCCGACGGCCGCCGCGCGATCGTCGCGGCCGGCCTCGGATGGATGCTGGACGCCTTCGACGTCACGCTGTTCGCGCTCGCCTTGCCAGCCATCCGGAAGGAGCTCGGGCTTTCACCTGCCGCCGGCGGAATGCTCGGATCCGTCGCGCTCGTCGCGGCAGCGGCCGGCGGGGTTGCGTTCGGGTGGATCTCGGACCGGTTTGGACGGACGCGCGCGTTGATGCTGAGTGTCATCCTCTACTCGGTATTCACTGCGGCGTGCGGACT
>Ga0310810_10007492_pt1 | contig 12452 bp, 9 predicted proteins | sample NCmetagenome_FD_207641 | JGI IMG/M metagenome (GOLD analysis project Ga0310810, IMG submission 207641) | Soil microbial communities from experimental microcosm in Duke University, North Carolina, United States - NC | ecosystem: Engineered > Artificial ecosystem > Soil microcosm > Unclassified ... | reverse complement strand
CATCTCGTGAGACAGCTCGCGATTCTCGGCTCGACTGGATCGATCGGTCAGAGCGCGCTGGCGGTCGTGGACGCGCACCCTGCAAAATTGCGTGTGGTCGCCCTTGCCGCCGGTGACAACGCCGATTTGCTCGCTGCGCAGATGCAGCGGTATCGCCCGTGGATCGCGGCGATGGCGACCACCGACGGCGTCGATCGTCTGAGAGCGGCCTGCGGTGCGGGATGTCCGACGACGTTGGCCGCGGGCCCTGAAGGGCTGATGGATGTCGCGACGTGTCCCGATGCCGACATCGTGATTTGTGCATCGGCCGGAACGGCGGCGCTCGAGGCCGTGCTTGCCGCCATCGAAGCCGGGAAGACGATCGCCATCGCCAACAAGGAAATCCTGGTGATGGCCGGGGCGCTCGTCACCGAGGCTGCGCGCCGCAAAGGCGTCGCGATTCTGCCGATCGACAGCGAGCACAACGCGGTGCATCAATGCCTTCACGGCCGCCATTCCCATGAGATTCGGCGTCTCATCCTCACCGCTTCCGGTGGTCCGTTCCGGCTCTTCACGCACGAGGAGCTCGAGCGCGTGAGCCCCCATCAGGCGCTCAAGCATCCGACGTGGAAGATGGGGCGCAAGATCACGATCGATTCGGCGACGTTGATGAACAAAGGCCTCGAGGTCATCGAAGCGCATTGGCTGTTCGGGGTTGCAGCCGATCAAATCGACGTCGTCATCCACCCGCAGTCGATCGTGCACTCGATGGTCGAGCTCAATGACGGATCGGTGATTGCACAACTCGGCGTGACGGATATGCGGTTGCCGATTCAATATGCGTGTTCGTATCCCGACCGCTGGGACGCGCTGCTGCCGGCGCTGGATCTGACGCGCGCAGGGCAGCTCGAATTTTTTCCACCTGAGATCGAGCGCTTCCCGTGTCTGGAACTGGCCTATCGGGCGTTACGAACGGGAGGGACCTTGCCAGTGGTCCTCAACGCGGCGAATGAGGTGGCGGTCGCGGCGTTTCTCGATGGAAAGCTGGGTTTTACGTCAATTCCGGTCGTGATCGATCGCGCGATGAACCAGCACACGGCCGAGAGCGTCTCAACCGTAGAGACCGTGCGCAGAGTTGATGCATGGGCCCGGCGCTACGCGGCCGAGCAAGCCAGCGAGTTAGAATTGAGGATCTGAGGGTTTCTGTCCGTTGACGACGCTCATAGCTTTTCTCTTCGTTCTCGGCGTCCTGATCTTCGTCCACGAGCTCGGTCACTTCCTGGCCGCGCGGCGGCACGGCGTGCGCGTGCTGACGTTCTCACTGGGCTTCGGACCGAAGATCCTCAAGGTCACACGCGGGGACACCGAATATTGCGTCAGCGCGATCCCGCTCGGCGGCTACGTGAAGATGGCGGGAGAGAACCCGGAGGATCCGCGATCGGGGCAGCCTGACGAGTTCCTTTCCAAAACGAAGTGGCAACGGTTCCAGATCCTGTTCGCCGGGCCGGCGATGAACATCCTGCTGGCCGTCGTGGTGTTGGCGTTCGTGCTCTCGCAGGGCGCCGAGATGTTCGTCTACATGGATCAGCCGCCCGTCGTCGGCGCCGTGCTGCCGGACTCTCCAGCCGCGCAGAGTGGTCTGCGGCGCAACGATCGAATCCTGACGGTCGCCGGACGCGAAGTCAGGACCTGGGAAGACCTGCTCATCGAGATCAGCACACGGCCCAATCGCGACGTTGCGGTGACGCTGCTTCGCGACAATGAGCCAGTGACCGCGACGGTTCGGCCGGTGGGCGAAGGCAAGTACGAGATCGGGAACATCGGTGTCCTTCCTGACATCAACCCGGTGGTGGACTCCGTCATCAAGGGTGATATCGCCGAGACCGCGGGATTCAAGCCGGGCGACGTCGTGCTCGCCATCAACGGCGAACGGGTTGTGACGGCCGGGCAGTTCAAGCAGATCGTCGGTGGCATCGGCGAGCGCGAGATCCACTTCACGATCAAACGCGGCGATCAGCAGGTTCAATTGCAGGCCACGCCGAAGGATCGCGGCGACGGCGCCAAAGTCGGACTGTATATCTCAGATCCGAAGAAGTCGTTCAAACCGGGCCCGCTCGAAGCGGTTCGGATGAGCGTTCAGCAGAACATCAAATCGTCTGGCCTGATTTTCAGGACCCTTGCGGGCCTCTTCACGGGAGCCACGTCTGTTCGTCAGCTCCAAGGCCCTGTAGGAATTGCACAGCTCTCCGGTGAGTCAGCGCAGGAAGGCTTCATTGCGCTGCTGTCTCTGATGGCAATGTTGAGCATTAACCTCGGCATTTTGAACCTGATGCCGGTGCCAGTGCTCGACGGCGGCCACATTCTCATAATGGCCCTCGAAGGCATCGCCCGGCGCGACTTTAGCATGCAGGTCAAAGAGAAGATGCTGCTCGCCGGGTTCGTGGTGCTGATGATGCTGATGGTCACGGTCATCTACAACGACCTGACCCGAATCAGCTGGATCGAGCGCCTCATGCCTTGGCGCAACTAGTCACGGGCGACAAGCCTCGACGAGTTGACCGCACTTCTTGGCGCGCTTCGCGCTTAGCACCGCCCGCACAACGGGCTACAGGAGACAGTATGGACGTGCGTGATCGAGTCGTGCTCGGCGCCTTGTGCCTTGCGCTGCTCGCTGGACCGGCGCATGCACAGCAGAGTTCCAGTGTCACCCAGGCTGATGTGCAGCGTTTACAGGACAACGTGTACCTCGCAGATCGGGACATTTCGCAGCTCCGCAGCCGCGATGCAACTCGCGCCAATCAGCTGGCAACCGAGTTGGACGACCTGCGGGACGAGGTTGTGTATCTCAAGGTCAAACTTCGAAAAGAGAAGGCGCTGACACGATCCGAATACGGAGACGTCCGGGACCGCATTGACAATGTGAGGTCGCGCGCGCGAGGCGATGTTGCGTCCACCACTCCGCCGCCGGCGCCAAGCGCTTCGACGGCCACTGCGACCGCCTCGCCATCGTCGGCAGCGAATGCTCCGTCGTCCGCGCCTCGGTCGACGTCTACGCCCTCGACGTCAACGTCGTCGACTTCCCCGCGTTCAACCACAGCGTCAAGCGGCAGCGTCGAGTTGCCGGTCGGCACAGAGGTCGATGTCCGTCTCCAGAACTCGCTGAACTCCGGGACGGCGAAAGTCGAGGATCGATTCGAGGGGACGACGGTGGCCGACGTCAGCGTGGACGGGCGAACGGTGATTCCGGCTGGCTCGGTCTTCCGCGGCGTGGTCACGTCTGTTGAACCGGGGACGCGTACCAACCGCACGTCCAAGATGACTGTGAGCTTCGATCAGGTCACCGTGGGTGGCCGCTCGTATCCGATTCGCGGAACGGTGACGCAGGCCATCGAGGGTGAAGGGATCCGCGGGGAGGCCGGCCGAACGGCCGCAGGAGCCGGCGTCGGCGCAATCATTGGAGGCATCCTCGGCGGCTTCAAGGGTGCGCTTGCCGGAATTCTCATCGGCGGCGGCGGAACCATCGCTGCGACCGAGGGCAAGGAAGTCGATCTTCCGCAGGGCTCGATCCTCCGCGTTCGGATGGATTCCCCAGTTCAGATCGACGCACAGACGCAACACTAAATCAACTTCTTGACCTCTTTCATCGCCGCCTTCGCTGCGCCGACCGTTGTCCTGATATGGGCATCGGTATGCGCGGCGGAGAGGAACCACGCCTCGAACTGTGACGGCGGCGGATAGACACCGCGCTTCAGCATCGCGTTGAAGAACGCTGCATACGCCGTTGTGTTCGCAGCGAGCGCGGATTGGTAGTCGCGCACCGGTGCCGTCGTGAAGAAGGGTGTCAGGACCGATCCGAAGGCGTTGACCTGAAGGGGCACGCCTGATTCGCGCGCCGCATCGGCAAGGCCGGAAGCGAGAGCCGCGCCTCGTCGGGCGAGGTTCTTGTACAGGGTCGGCCCGAGGTTCTTCAGCGCCCAGAGTCCCGCCGTCATCGCGACGGGGTTTCCCGAGAGCGTTCCCGCCTGGTACATCGGCCCGGCTGGCGCCACCTTGCTCATGATGTCGGCGCGACCGCCGTAGGCGCCAACGGGCAATCCACCGCCGATGATCTTCCCGAGGCAGGTCAGGTCCGGCTGAATTCCGAACACTCCCTGTGCGCCGCCGGCCGACGCTCGAAAACCCGAGATCACCTCGTCGAAGACGAGCAGGATGCCGTGTTCACTGCATCGGGCGCGCAGGCCTGCAAGGAAGCCGTCGTTGGGCGGGACCACTCCGATATTTCCGGCGATGGGCTCGACGATGATGGCTGCAAGCGAGGCCGCCTGGTTCGTCAGCAGGGCGTCCACTGACGCGAGGTCGTTGTAGCGCGCGAGCAGCGTATCGGAGGCAACGTGCGCGGGGACGCCGGGGCTTGTCGGGATGCCCAGCGTCATCGCTCCGGATCCGGCCTTCACTAGGAAGGCGTCGGCGTGACCGTGATAGCACCCTTCGAATTTGATGATGCGGTCGCGCCCGGTGAACGCCCGTGCGAGGCGAATGGCGCTCATCGCGGCCTCGGTTCCCGAGCTGACGAACCGGACGCGCTCCATCGATGGGACCAGCGTGCGCACGGCTTCGCCGAGCTCGTGCTCGAGCGCGCTTGGAGCCCCGAAGCTCGTGCCGCGACGGGCCGCTGCGGTGATCGCTTTCACCAGGGAGCGTGGCGCGTGGCCGTGGATCAGAGGTCCCCACGACATCACGTAGTCGATGAAGCGGTTGCCGTCGACATCCTCGATGATCGCGCCGGAGGCACGTTTGATGAACAGCGGCGCACCGCCGACTGCCTGAAACGCACGAACGGGACTATCGACACCGCCGGGCAGGATTGCACTCGCCCGCGCGAAGAGCTTCTGAGACTTGGTGGGTTTTTTCACACGTGAGCGAGGGCTCGAGCCGCCTCGCGAGCATAGTAGGTGATGATCATGTCCGCGCCGGCGCGCCGAATGCCGGTGAGCGTCTCGAACATCACTCGCCGCTCGTCCAGCCAGCCGTTCTGCGCGGCAGCCTTCAGCATGGAGTACTCGCCGCTGACCTGGTATGCAGCCGTCGGCTGTCCGAAACGTTCTTTGACCTTGGTCAGCACGTCGAGGTACGGCAGCGCCGGTTTCACCATCACGATGTCCGCGCCTTCGGCGATGTCGATTTCGACTTCGCGCAGCGCTTCCTCGATGTTGGCGGGATCCAGTTGATGGCTGCGGCGATCGCCGAACTGCGGTGTTGAATCAGCGGCCTCTCGAAAAGGACCGTAGAAGCCAGAGCAGTACTTCGCCGCGTACGCCATGATCGCCGTCTGCTCGAAGCCGCGTTCGTCGAGCGCCTGCCTGATGGCGGCGACACGACCGTCCATCATGTCCGACGGCGCCACCACGTCGGCCCCGGCGACAGCATGCGAGAGCGCGGCCTTCGCCAGGTGGGTCACTGTAATGTCGTTGACGATCTCGTCACCTTCGACGATGCCGCAGTGTCCGTGTGAGGTGTATTCGCACAGGCAGACGTCGGTGATGACGATGAGATCCCTGACCTCGCGCTTGAGCGCGCGAATCGCGGACTGCACGGGCGCATCCGGATCCGAGGCGCCGGAGCCGTAAACATCCTTCTGAGCAGGGAGACCAAAAAGCAGTACGGCGTTCACGCCATCTGCCTTTGCCGCCGCCGCCTCTCGTACCGCCTGATCGACCGAGAGCTGAAACACACCGGGCATCGAGGGCACTTCATGCCGTACCCCGGCGCCTTCGACGATGAATAGCGGGTAGATGAAACAGTCGGGAGTGAGTCGAGTCTCTCGAACGAGGGACCGAATAGCCTCAGTGCGACGCAGCCGCCGCGGCCGCCGCGTCAACGACAGTTTCGCCGAGGTGGTCGTCGCCATACCCACATTTTCCCACGAACGAGCGTTACACCGTGTGCGCGGCCGAGACGTGCGCGGCGATGGCGTCCACCAGCGCGGCGATCGTCGAAACCGCGGGTTGGACCGACACGGTCAGACCAAGCTGGATTGCGGCGTCCGAGGTGACGGGGCCGATTGCGGCGACGACGGTGTGGGAAAGCAGATCGATCGTTTGTTCCTTGCCGTATATCGAGGCGAAATTGCGCACCGCAGAAGGACTGGTGAAGGTCACGACGTCGATCTCTTCGTCAAGCAGCATGCGGTACACATCGGGACCATCGTCTTGCTGGGCGTCCTCGAGCACGGTCCGGTAGGCGACCACGTCGGTCACGAGTGCGCCGGCGCTGCGAAGCCCGTCAACGATGATGTCGCGCCCGATATCCGCCCTGGGCACGAGCACGCGGCATCCTTCGAGTGTTCCGGTTTCCGCCATCGCGGCGACGAGCGCTTCGCCGCGGAACTCGTCCGGGATGAGATCAGCTTTCACGCCGTAGCGCGCGAGCCGTTCCGCGGTGCCGGTCCCCAGGCTGCAGAGGCGTGGGCCTTTCAGCGATCGGACGTCGCGCGTACCGTCGAGCAGCGCCGACATGAACGCCTCGACCGCATTGGCGCTGGTGAAAACGATCCAGTCGAATGTGTCTACATTCCCGACGGCGCGCCGAAGAGGATTGAGATCCTCGGGAGGCGCGATGCGGATCATTGGCGCTTCGATGGCCTCGGCCCCCATGATCGCCAGACGGTCCACCATTTCCGCGGCCTGATCCCGCGGCCGTGTCACGAGCACGCGCTTGCCGAACAGGGGCCGCGCATCGAACCAGCGGAGATGATTGCGAAAGGCGACGACGCGGCCGACCACGACGATGGCCGGATCACGGCGGGGATGGTCGTGCACGAGCGCCGCCAGTTCGGAGATCGTTCCGGCGGCAGTCTGCTGGCTCGTCAGCGTGCCGTTGTAGACGATGACGGCCTGACCGTCTGCGGGCCAGTCGTTCGCGAGCAACTTGTCGAACAGGCGGGAAAGCTGCTGCGTGCCGACGTAGCAGATGACCGTGCCATCCAATTTGGCGAGGCTCGCCCAGTCTATATCCGGGAGCGTCCGGCGGTCGTCTTCGTACCCGCGCACCAGCGTGATCGTGTCCCCCCCTCCGGGGTAGGTCACGGGGACGCCCGCATACACGGGCACGCCGATCCCGAGTGGAATGCCCGGCACGACTTCGAACGGAATGCCTTGCGCATGGAGGAAGAGCGCTTCTTCGCCTCCACGGTCGAAGACGAAAGGATCGCCACGTTTCAGCCGCGCGACGAGCTTGCCCTCACGTGCTTTCTCGGCGAGCAGGAACGTAATGGCGTCCTGTTCCATCGGCTGCCGGCCGGCGCTGCCGACATCGATCAACTCGGCTCCAACCCGCGCCTGTTTGAGGATGCGCGCGGGCACCTCGTGGTCATAGATGACGACGTCGGCGCGCTGGAGGCATTCGAGGCCATGCACGGTGATCAGGCCGGGATCTCCGGGCCCGGTGCCGATCATGTAGACAGCAGGATTCTTCATGGGTGGTGACTTTCCGTCGCCGAGAGCGCGCGCCTGGCTTCGGCGAGAATGCGATCGGCACCGCGCGTCAGCAACTCGTCGGCGGTGCGCCTGCCAAGCTCCTCGGGCTCGTGAATCGATCCCTGTACCTCTGTCCTCACTGACGTCGAGCCGTCGGTGGACACCACGATGCCGGTGAGTGCAAGCATGCCGTCTGTGACCGCGTGCGCATATGCCCCGATGGGCATCTGACAACCGCCACCGAGGCGATCGACGACCGCGCGTTCGGCTCTGAGCGCGATGGCGGCGTCCGCATCGTTGAACACCGCGACGACTTGCGCTGCGCGCTGATCGTCCTGACGAATCTCGACGGCGATGATCCCCTGCCCCGGCGCCGGTACACACACGTCGACGGGAATCAGTGCGGAAATGCGCGCGGCGTGCCTGAGACGGCGAAGCCCCGCCGCCGCCAGCACGAGTGCATCATAGCCGCCCGAGTCCAGTTTCCGCAGCCGGGTATCGAGGTTACCGCGAATCGGGAGAAACGTCGCCGATGGGCTGAAGCCAATCAGTTGCGCGATTCGACGGACGCTGCTCGTGCCGATGCGGGGAGCGGAGCCGAGCCTCTGGCGGATCGCGTCCAGATCGAGATCGGCCTGACTGTCGGGCATCACGAACGCGTCACGCGGATCCTCGCGCGAAAGCACGCTTCCGATGGTGAGTCCCTCGGGCAAGAGCGCCGGCATGTCCTTGCTGCTGTGGACCGCAAGATCGATCTCGCCCGCGAGCAGGGCATCTTCGATCTCCTTCACGAACAGCCGCTTGCCACCGACCTCGGACAGGGACGACTCGCTCAGGCGGTCACCCGACGTCTTGATGATGACGATTTCCGATTCCACCCCCGCGCGCACGTGAAGAAGTCCGGCCACCGAGTTGGCCTGATAGAGCGCGAGCGGGCTGCCGCGAGTGCCGATCTTGAAAGTCGAATTCACGAGTTCTGATCGAGGTTGAAGGACTACTTCCGCCGCCGGTCCGCTGGAGTCACTTCTGCGGCGGTCTCATCCGGCGAGAGCGACTCTGCCTCGCGCAGACGAAAGAGGCGATTGATTGCCTCAGTGTAGGCCACCTGCGTCTCCTCGTCGGGAAGCCCCTTGAGCTGTTCGGTTGGCTCGAGCAGCAGCTTCTCGACGATGAGCCGGGTAATTTCATCGACGCGGGCGCGGGCTTCCGGCGGCAAGCCCGAGAGCTTTCCTTCGAGCCGATTGAGCTCGGACCGGCGAATGCGATCGAACCGTTCGCGCAAGGCGACGATCGTCGGCACCGCGCCGCGCGAACGATGCCACGCCGCGAACTTCGCGAGCTCCTCGCTCACGATCGCCTCGGCCCGCGCGACTTCCGAGCCCCGGCGCGAGAGGTTCTCCTGCACGACCGTTTGCAAGTCGTCGACGTTGTACAGGAAGACCTGCTCGATGTCCCCGACCGACGCTTCGACGTCGCGCGGTACCGCGATATCGATGATGAACAGCGGATCGCGCCGATGTCGCCCGGTCACCGCTTCGATCTGCGCTCGCGTGATGATCGGCCGCTGCGACCCGGTTGCCGTGACCACGATGTCGGCGACCGACACTGCCTGGGCGAACTCATCCCACGGCACGCTTCGTCCGTTCACCGATGTGGCCAGCGCCTCCGCATGCGCGGCTGTCCGGCTGGTGACGATGATTTCGCCGACACCGTTGTTGCGGAGATGCTGCGTCGTCAGCGTGCTGATTTCGCCGGCCCCCACGACGAGCACGCGACGGCCGTCAAGCTGGCCGAAGATCTTGCGCGCGAGCGCCACGGCGGCGTAGCTGACCGACACGGCGCCTTCACCCAGCCCCGTCTCCGATCGGACGCGCTTGCCGACGAGGAACGACCAGTGAAACAGCTTGCTCAGGAGCGGCCCGGTGCGATGCCGCTCGGAGGCGGCCTGAAAGGCGTCTTTGACCTGCCCGAGGATCTGAGGCTCGCCGACGACGATCGAATCCAGGCCAGCCGCCACGCGGAACAGGTGCCGGACCGCCGCTTCGTTGTCGTGCGAAAACAGGTGCGGCGTGAAGTCGGCCGCGGGCAGACCGTGATAGTCGCTCAAAAACGCGGTCACTTCGTCGCGCGCACGCGCCGCGTCGTCACACACGACGTAGATCTCCGAGCGGTTGCAGGTGGACAAGACGACGGACTCGGCGGCTGAGGGGCGCAGCGCGAGCGCCTCGACTGCCGCGCCCAGGTCGCGGCTCGAGAAATCGAGCCGTTCTCGCAACTCGACCGGCGCAGTTCGATGACTTACACCGAGGAGAATGACCTGCATCTCTCAAGTAAGAAGGGCAAAGTGTGAAGTCCACGAAGTAAGTCGGAAGTCCGCGCAGCACCCTCGATCGCCACTGCCATCGGCAACTGACTTACGCACTTTGACCTTTGAACTTCGAACGTCATTGAAAGGTGTGGCTCGTGGTGACGAAGTAGCTCACCGGAAGGAGGTTGAGCAACACGATGACGAAGCCGACCGCCGACAGCCATGCCGCACGCCGGCCCGTCCACCCGAGCGTCTTCCGGGCAAACATCGCGAATGAATAAACAGCCCAGGTGAGAACGGCGATGAAGATCTTGGGATCCTGCAGCGACATCGCCTGCAGGTTCGAGTTCTCGGGCGACCGGGCCAGTGCCTGCGCCGTCCAGATGATTCCGACGACGACGCCGATGGTCAGGAACAGCCAGCCCACGACCACGGCGCGCGAATTCATGGCGTCAAGGACATGCAGCGACGGCAAGCGGGTGTAGAAGTAGCCGAGGTGTTTCTTTTTAATCTCCTTGAATTGCAGGACGTAGGTCAGGCCCAGCACCGCCGCGAGCGCGAAGGTCGCATACGCGAAGAGGAGCGACGTGACGTGCACCCAGAACCAGGGACTGTCGAGGACGGGATCGCGGTACTCCATGCCCGGGTAGATCGCGGGGATGGTCTGTAAACCGGCAACGATGGGAAGAATGAACACGCCCATCGCGCGTTCCTCGGTGGTCATCTCGAGATACAGGTAGGAGAGCGCGATGACGAAGGTGTGGATGAGCACACCGAGCAGCAGGAGCGTCGTGGCGAGGCGCCCGACCGCCGCCTGGCGTCTCGCGAAATGAATCGCGTACACCACAACCGCGGCGGCGTAGAGAGTCAGGGGAAGCAGGTTCAACGGGCTGTCGGGGCGTAGTACCCCTTCTTCGTGCGCGGGGTGATGTTCGGACGCTGGATTTGCACCACTATGCGCCGCCATGCACCATCGCGCTTCGGATTGGCCGAGGTGTACCCCAGCGTGTACTGACTCGCGAGCTCGTCCGCGATCTGTTTGTAGACGCCATCGAGATCGTCGATCTTGGCCGGGAAGAATGCGCGACCGCCGGTCTCCTGGGCCAAGGTTCGCATCACGAACTCAGCTTCCCGGAAACCCTTCGCCTGCGTGTCCGATCCGCGGAGCGCGATCGCGTAGATGGATGTCTCCGAGCGCTTCGCCAGATCCAGTACCTCGTCGAACGAGACCAGGCTGGAGGTGTCCTCACCGTCGGAGAACACGATGAGCGCCTGCCGGCGAACGTCCTCTTCGTTCACCGCGCGCACTTTGCGCAGCTCCTTCAGGGCGATGTAGATGGCGTTGTGCAGTGACGTGGAGCCGCCGGCCACGAGCTGCCCGATCGCCGCATCCAGCTCGGCCTGATTGCCCGTGAACGCCTGACGGATTTCGACGCGGCTGTCGAAGTCGATGACCTGCGCGATGTCGTTGGCCTTGAGCCGATGCACGAAGCTGGACGCCGCCTGCTGGAGGATCGGCAGGTGTTCCTCCATGCTGGCGCTGCTGTCGAGCAGCAGCGACAACGCGATCGGCTGCTGCCGACGCGAGAAGAACGTGACGTTCTGCTTAATCCCGTCCTCGAATACGTTGAAGTCCGATTCGTCGAGATCGGTGACGTAGTGATTGGTTCCGTCGGTGACGGTCACGTTCAGGGACACGATGTCGATGCCGGTGCGGAAAGCGGGTTGCTGCTGCCCGGACAGGACCGCGACGAGACCAGCCGATACGAGGACGACAACGAACGTCAGCCGCTTCACATCAGGCTCCAGACTCCCCCCGAGCCCGTGCACCACGCATCGTCACGCCCGCGCGCGACGAAGACACCTCGGCCCGCTCGGGAGCAATGAGCGACTGGGGGCGTCCGTACACAACTTTGTACTGCGAAGACAACTCTCGCGCCAGCCGTTGCAGCGCGTCGTCGAGCCCATGTGGGCTGAGCAGCGAAATGCGCTGACCCCCCGAGCCGCGGGGTCCCGCATCGAGCAGGAAAGAGCGTTCGCGCGTCGAGTGTTCTTCGGAGTGATAGAACTGCCCGATCGAGACCATGTGCAGGGCGACGTCCTGCTCCTGGAGCGCCTTGACGACGTCGTTGGAGTAGCGGTTGGTGAACTCGATCCCATCGGTGAAGACCGGGACGATGACGGCGCGGGGCGTTTCACGCTTCGCGAGTCCGCGCGTGGTTTCGAAGATTCCGTCGAGCAGGGTCATCCCGCTCTGCGTCATGGCGAAGAGCCGGCCGACGGCGTCCGAGAGCCGCTTCGTGTCGTCGGTGTAATCGACGAGGATGGTCGGGCGATCGGCGAGCGCAATCACGGCGAGGTGATTGCCGGTCGCCATCCTGGCCACGAAGTTCGTCAGCGACGTCCGCAAGAAGGTGATGTCGTCACTGGCTGCGGCGCTGTTGTCCACGAGGATCGCGAGGTCGATCGGCTCAGTTGCGCGGGAGACACGCAGGACCTCGCGCTTGACGCCGTCCTCCTTGATCACGAAGGCGTCGGGTCCGAGGTTCGTGACCGGCTCGCCGTCGCGATCGACCGCGCTCACGAACATGACGCCCTCGCGGCTCTCGCGGGCCGCTTGAGCGGCGCGCGGCGCGGTTGAAAAAACAGCCAGTGCGGCAAGACACGCCGCGGTGACGACGAACGGTCGA
>Ga0310810_10007490_pt1 | contig 12453 bp, 9 predicted proteins | sample NCmetagenome_FD_207641 | JGI IMG/M metagenome (GOLD analysis project Ga0310810, IMG submission 207641) | Soil microbial communities from experimental microcosm in Duke University, North Carolina, United States - NC | ecosystem: Engineered > Artificial ecosystem > Soil microcosm > Unclassified ... | reverse complement strand
TCTAAAGAAATGACGTCGTATCCGTCGCCCTCGTATCGAATGCAAATCGAAGAGCCGGTTTCATGAACGTTCCGGGTGACAGCGTTCACCGCGTTCCAGCATCTCCACCAGTGCGGCGATCTTCCTCGCACGTCCAGCCGGCGTCTTCATGTTGTTGACGCGAAATACGAGTGCGTAGAGGTTCTGACGCCCCAGTGACTCAAACGTCTTGCGGGCGCGCGGACTGGCTTCGATCGCCTTTCGCAGATCGCTCGGGAAATTGTCGTCCAAGGCGCCGCGCATCGGCGCGTATGCAGCGTTCCAACGGCCATCCGCCTTCGCCGCGTCCACATGCCGCTGTCCGTGCGGCGTCATGCGCCCGGCCTTCGTCAATCGCGCGACGTGCTCACGGTTGATCTGACTCCAGATGCTCTTCGGCCGGCGCGGCGTGTAGCGCTGCAGATAGGAGCGTTCATCGAACGCCCTGCGGACGCCATCGATCCATCCCCAGCACAGCACGACGTCGAGCGCTTCGGCAATCGTGATCGACGGCACGGCGGAGCCCTTCTTGTAGATACGCAGCCACACCTCACGCTCACGTGCATGGTTCTTGCGCATCCAGGATTCGAACGCCGCTTCATTGCGAAAGGTCTTGATCTTCCCCGACTCTGGAACGACTGAGGCCATGTACGTCACCAAGTCCTATGTCCGCTATCAATCAACGGGTACAGGCAGTAGAATCCGCGCACAACAGCAGAGCGGAGGAACGTGTGACGAAGATCCAGTCACGTGTCGGACTCATAGTGGTATGTGCGTTTGCGGCGCTCGCCACGAGCGACACTGGCCACGCCCAAGTGGTCGCGAAACAGGTCGTCGACAAGAACGGCGCGCCACAATACCGCGTCGATCCGTTCTGGCCCAAGCCGCTCCCCAACAAATGGAGCATGCAGCAGGTGGTCGGCATCTGGGTCGACCAGATGGACCATGTCTGGTTCCTCAATCGCGGCGTCGCCGCGATCCCCATCGAGCTGGTCGCCGAGAATGATCCATCGGCGCCGTGCTGCGTGCGCGGGCCGGAGCTAATCGAAGAGGACCAGCAAGGCAATGTCGTCAATGCCTGGGGCGGCCCGAAATTTCATCCGAAGTGGCCCAAGTCGCTGCAGACCGTGATCGTCGATTCGAAGGGCTTCGTCTGGGTCTCCGGCGAGGCCAACGAGGACAGCATCCTGAAGTTCACACGCGACGGAAAACAACTGGTGTGGGACTTCGATCATCGTCCGACGCCGCAACAGGCGAAGCTGCCGGAGAACAACCAGGAGACGAGCTACCTCCTCAACAAGGGGCGCTTTCAGCTCGACGAAGTCGCCAACGAGATCTACATCATCAACCAGAAGCGCGTGCTCGTGTACGACGCGACAACGGGCGCCTACAAGCGAGGGTGGGGTGGCCACGGCATGCCGCTCCGCGAGGTGACGAACCAGGACATCGCGGGCTACAAATTCAACGGCGGTCCGCCGCCCGAGGAAAAGAACTTCGTTCCGAACCTGCACTTCGTCGAGATCTCGAAGGACCGTAAGGTCTACATCGGCGAGCGCGGGCAGAACCGCATCCAGGTATTCACCACCGAGGGTAAGTGGCTGCAGGACATCTACGTCTCCCCCAACTCCCCTGCGCAGCGAGGCGGATGCGCCGGCCTCGCCGTGAAGAACCCGCCGACGATGGCCATTCCCATGACCTTCTACCAGTCGATTTGCGGCACGACCTACAAGATGGTGATGTCGAAGGATCCGCAGCAGAAGTACCTCTTCGTCGCCGACGCGCATAACGACGTCATCTGGGAGATCGAGCGGCAGAGCGGCAAGACGCTGGGCTATTTCGGCGGAAGCGGCCGGCTGGCTGGTCAGATGACGTTCCCGAACTCCATCGGCATCGATACGCGCGGCAACGTGTACGTCGGCGAAGTCGATATGGGGAAGCGCATCCAGAAGTTCGCTCCGGTGCTCGCGGAAGCTCGTGAGCGGTAGAGGGCGGTAAGCCCTGGCATCGGGCATCAGCGCCCTCGTTGAGTTCCACTTACAGCGGACCACAACGGCCCTCTATCGTCAGCCGGCTGTCTTTCTGCGTTTTCTTGGCGCTGCATAGAAAAGGAGGGGGCCGAGTCTTTGGTGTGCTAGGCTTCGACGGCTTCGATACGTGCATGCGGTTGCTGGAGGAGAACGTATGAGAAAGATCCGCGTCGCTCTGGTTGCATTTGCACTGATGGTGGTGAGTGGGTACGCGCTCGCGCAACAGGCCCCGGCGCCTGCCGCACCGGTTCCCCCGAACCTTCCAGAGTGGGCGTGGGGCGTCATGCCCCCAGCCCCACCTCCACAGCCCGGTGCCGCTCCGGCGCAACCGCCCGCCGACGATGGGACCGTGCTGCATCTTGAAGGCAGCAGCGTCGGGCTGACGCGGACGCAGCTGCGCGGTATCCCGACGATTCCTGATTGGCATCCGGAGGATCACGGTCCGATGCCGGACGTGGTGAACAAGGGTCGTGCGGGTGTGCGCGCGTGCGGCTTCTGCCATTTGCCGAATGGTCGCGGTCGCCCGGAGAACGCCGCTCCTGCAGGCCTTTCCGCTGCCTACATCACGCAGCAGATGCAGGATTTCAAGAACGGGCTGCGAAAGAGCTCAGATCCCCGGAAGGCCAACGTCAACACCATGGCCGCAATCGCGAAAGAAGCGACTCCCGACGAGATCAAGGCCGCCGCTGAATATTTCAGCGCGTTGCCCATTCCGCAGGGCTGGGTCAAGGTGAAGGAAGTCAGCATGGTGCCGAAGACCAAGGTCCAGGGGAATGTGTATTTCGAACTCGAGGGCCCGCAGGCTGGCAAGGAGCCGATCGGCAATCGAGTCATCGAAGTGCCGGAGCACGGGCAGGAGCGATTCGAGATGCGCGACGGACACGCGGGCTACATCGCGTATGTTCCGATAGGGGCCGTCAAGAAGGGAGAAGCGCTCGCCAATAAGCTGCAGTGCTCGGTCTGCCACGGCGCCAACCTCGAAGGCATCGGACCTGTGCCGACCTTGGCCGGTCGTTCGCCAAGCTACATGGCCCGTCAGCTGTTCGACTTCCAGACCGGGACTCGGCACGGCATGTGGTCCGACCTGATGAAGCCGATCGTCGCCAAGATGACGGCTGAAGACCTGGTGAACATCACGGCCTACATCGCGTCGAAGCACCCGCCGGCCGCCGATGTCCGGCAGACGGCGCGCTCGAACTGACATCCGAATCTGTCCCCGAACACGAGGCCCGACCGCACCTGCGCTCGGGCCTTTTTGTTCGCCCGTGGCCCTCAAAAGATCTCGCGTCACACGTCGGCGAGTGGGTTTTCGATGGTCCGTCCAGCCGACGTGAGACACGGAATTCCGGCACGATCTGCGTGGTGCACGGTTTGCCGCCCGTCAAAGCGACGTGCAGGTGACTCGGTTGGGGCGGGCAGCTACGTCGTGCAGGCACACGTATTCGTCGAAAACCGGGCTGCAACGTACGCCCCAGTGATCTGCACCATCGCCTCCGGCGGTGCCTTCGACTTCTCGGGGTGACGATCCAGCCGGCCTTTGGGGCGGGGTTGTCCCTCAACTCGGTTGCCGACCTTCCCGCCGGCGGCAACATCGCAATCAGTTGTTACAACAACGTGCTGGGAGGTGGCGATGCGTTCGTCAATATCGTGTCCTGTGGACTGTTTACTTCGAAAACAGAACAGGTGCGGCAGTTGTCACTCGCATTGACATTCTCAGCCACTTTCAACTAGGTTCCACCGCGACAATCACTCCATCGTAGCTGCTCACTTCGGGAGATTAGCGAATGCTCGGATGGAAGCGTCGTGTCCTCGCGGTTGCGTGTGTTCTCATTACTGCGTTCTTTCCGATTCGTGCACACGGTCAGTCTTCTACCAGCGGCGCCATCGCGGGTGAAGTGACCGATACGTCGGGGGCCGCGCTTCCCGGCGTCACGGTCGAAGCCGGCAGTCCGGCGCTCATCGAGAAGGTGCGCTCCGTGGTTACCGACGGGCAGGGCCGCTACAATATCGTCACGCTGCCAACCGGCGTGTACACCGTCGCGTTTTCGCTCCCCGGCTTCAGCACGTTCAAGCGCGAAGCGATCGAACTGACCACTGGATTCACGGCGCGCGTGGACGCCCAGATGAAGGTCGGCGCACTCGAAGAGACGATCACGGTGACGAGCGAGAGTCCCGTTGTCGACACGCAGAACGTGCGTAAGCAGGAAGTGATGTCGCGCGAGGTGCTCGACACGCTGCCGACGGCGCAGAACTTCACCGGTATCAGCGCGCTGACGCTCGGGGCAACGAGCACGCGCGACGTCGGCGGCAGCGCAGGGGACCGCGCCGGGACCATGAGCTTCGCCGGAAGCCGGCTTGACGGCATCGCGAATTTCGACGGCCTGAGCACGCTGTCGCTGCTCGCGAACTCGGCGCGGCGCATCATGCCGAATCAACTGGCGATTGCGGAAATCACGGTGCAGACGCGCGGCATGGGCGCGGAAGCGGAAACCGGCGGCGTGACGACGAACATTGTGCCGAAGGATGGCGGCAACACATTCCACGGCGTCATCAACGCGGACTACACGGGCAAGCGGCTGGTCAACGACAACTTCTCCCCTGAGCTTCTCGCGCGTGGCCTGCGCAAATCGGCGACGCCGCGCTACACGTACGATTCGGGTGTCGGCATCGGTGGCCCAATCAAGCGCGATCGCATCTGGTTCTATACGGCGCCGATGCGGCGAGGCAATCAGCAGGAACTGGCGGGCGTCTACTACAACAAGCAGCAACACACGCTGTTCTACGAACCGGATCTCAGCCGTCCGGCCTACACCGACAACCCGGTCCAAGAGTTCGTCACCGGCCGCGTCACCGTACAAGCGACGCAGAAGCAGAAGTTCAACTTCACCGGAATCCGCCAGTACGCGCCGAACTGGTTCACTGGCCTCGGGCCCACGCGTACGCCCGAGGCGTCTTGGAATGGCAAATTCATGCAGATTCTGCTGCAGCCGACGTGGACCTATGCGGCGACGAGCCGGCTGCTCTTCGAAGGGGCCGGTGTGTGGCGCAGCGACGGCGGTCCGTCACCGCCAACGCCTGGTGTGACCGCGCAGGATCGCCCGGTGATGGATGTCGGACTGAACCTCTGGTACGGCTCACAGGTCAATGGTCAAAATCCGGCGCTGCGCACGGCAACAGGTTTTCTTGCCGAGTATGGTAAGCAGACCGGCCACTATCTGAACACACGCGGTGCCATGAATTATGTGACCGGCTCGCATGCCTTCAAGGTGGGTTTCAACACGCAGAACGGCAGCCAGTCGTACGGTCCCGGCAACAAGAACTTTTTTGACGAAGCGTACCAATTCCGCAATCGCGTGCCGATCGGGCTTTGGCAGTTCGCGGGCCCCGGCTACGCGATTTACAAGTTCAAGCTGAATCTTGGTGTGTTCGCGCAAGATCAGTGGACGATCAGCCGCCTGACGCTGAACCTCGCGGGGCGTTTCGACTATATCAACGCGTATAGCCCGGCGCAGGTCCGTCCCGCCGGCAAATACACCCAGGAGTTCCGCTGGGACGCGGTGAACAACCTGCCAGACTGGAAAGACATCTCGCCCCGCCTCGGCGCCACCTACGATGTGTTCGGCAACGGCAAGACCGCGGTGAAGTTCTCGCTCGGCAAATACATGTCGCTGGTCGGTCTGAGCATCCCTGCTGACGTCAACCCGTCAGAGGCGATTTCGGCCACGGTGTTCCGTACGTGGAACGACAGCCAGTACGGCGCTACCGATTCGCGAAGCGGCAACTACGTACCCGATTGCGATCTCTTCAATCTGTTTGCGAACGGCGAGTGCGGCCAGGTGAACAACCTGAATTTCGGTAAACCCGTGTTCACGCGTCACTACGACCCGGCGTACCTGAAAGGCTGGGGCAAGCGCGGCTACAACTGGCAGACGACACTCTCCGTGCAGCACGAACTCATGCCGCGCGTTGCGCTGAACGCGGGCTATTACCACACGACCTACGGCAACTTCACTGCCACCGACAACACGCTGGTCTCCCCGTCCGACTTCGATCCGTTCTGCTATACCGCGCCGGTTGACTCGCGGCTGCCGGAAGGCGGCCAGCAGATTTGCGGCCTGTACGACCTGCGCAACGCGAAACTTGGCCAGGTAGACAACCTCGTCACGCTCGCGAAGAACTTCGGCAAGCAGACGGAGGTATATAACGGCGGTGACATGGGCATCAACGCGCGACTCGGCGGCGGGGCAATGGTGTTTGGCGGCGTCAGCGGCGGCAAGACTGTGACCGACGCCTGTTTCGTCGTTGACTCGCCTCAGTTGCGGTTCTGCCACAATGAAAATCCGCAGATGCAGATCAAGTTCGCGGGCGCCTATCCGCTACCGTGGTGGGGCCTGCAGGCGAGCGCCGTGTATCAGAACTTCGACGGCGCGATCCGTGCTGCGACGATTGCCGCCACCAACACCCAGGTCGCGCCGTCGCTCGGTCGCAACCTCGGCGCCTGCGCACCGGCGGCGACCACGTGCACGGGTACGGTGACGATCACACTGCTCGAGCCGAACCGTTTCCGGGAGCCACGGCAGAATCAGTTGGACGTGCGGCTGCTTGCCAACCTCCATGCGGGCAAGTTCACAGTGATGCCGCGTTTCGACATCTACAACGTCACCAACGCCAATGACGTGCAGACGATGGTGACGACCTATGGCACGGCGTGGTTGAACGCGTCAAGCATTCTGCCGGGCCGCACGTTCAAGTTCGGCGTCCGCACTGAGTTCTAGACGGAGCTGTTATGAACAAGCGCTCTCTCGCCGCGATCGGGGCCGCGTTGCTGATCGCGGGGCTCGTCGCCTTTGTCAAACCGTCGTCAATGACTGCCGCGGGCAGCGGCGCGAAGACGGCATGGGGCGATCCGGATGTACAGGGCATCTGGGCGCAGAAATATCAGACTCCGCTGCAGCGCCCCGCACGCGATGCGGGCAAGGCGACGCTGACGCCCGAAGAAGTGAAGCGTCGCGAGGCCGATCGCGTGCAACAGGCTGCCACGGCGCCAAAGCGCGGCGATCGCATTGCGCCGCGCGGCACGTTGGAGGACCTGACGGGAGCCTACGATACGGTGTTCGAAGCCGACCCAATCGACACGTCGCGGCCAATCGGTCCGCGGACCTCGCTCATCATCGACCCGCCTGACGGCCGCATCCCGCCGCTGACACCCATCGTTCAGCAGCGCATGCGCGACATGCGCGAGTTCATGGTTGCACTGATGCAGTCGGTCGAAGCGTGCAAACATTCGCAAGACATTGCCTGTTTTGGTGTCACGCCGGGCCCGGTGTCGCCGCGGCGCAACGAGCCGCCGCCGCACTACCTCGCCGCGCAGATCATGGGCGACCGCGTGATCAATCGCGCCGACGGTCCGGAAGACTTCGGCCTTAGCGAGCGGTGTCTGACCGGCGGGCTCCCGAGCTTCGGCGTCCAGCAAATCGTCCAGTCGCCAGGCGCCGTATCGATCCTTTACGAAGGATGGCAACGCGTGATTCCACTCACCGCCGCACCGCATCTACCGTCGAACATCCGGCAGTGGCACGGTGACTCGCGCGGCCATTGGGAAGGCAACACCCTTGTGGTGGACGTCACCAATTTCACGCCGAAGACCGACTATCAGGGCTCGCGAGAGAACCTGCACCTGATCGAGCGGTTCACACGAATCGACGGCGACAATCTCGAATACGTCGTCACCATGGATGACAAGACGACGTGGGAAAAGTCGTGGACGGTGAAAGTGGATATGGCGCGCCAGAACGGAAAAGCCAACGCCGTGTACGACGAGCCGCGGTGTCACGATGGCAATATCGCTCTGAAGGACATGCTGATCGGCGCGCGCATGGACGACAAGGCGTTCGCGCAAGGCCGTGGCCCCGATCCGGCGACGATGTGTTACCTGCTGTGCGGGACCGGCAATCCTGAGTACGCGAAACAGCGCCAGCAAGGGCGCAGCGGGGGCGCAGGCCCGGCGCCGGCGCCGACCGCGATCGGATCAGACGCGGCGGCGAAAGGGGGACAATGATGACCGCTGCACTCACGCGCTCGGTCGTCGCCGCGATCGGACTCGTGACCGCCGCCATTGTCGTCACCACGATCGGCGTTCCTCGAATGAGCGGTCAGGCTGCGCAGGCGGGCAGGATGGCTGACGGTAAGCCGGATTTGAACGGCATCTGGCAGGCGATGAGCGAAGCGAACTGGGACCTGCAGGCGCACGCAGCTCGCCCGGGGGCGGTCACGCAGCCCGGTGTGTATCCTTACGAATATGCGCGGGTCCCAGCGGCGCCAGTGCTCGCGCTGGGCGCGGCCGGGGGCGTCCCGGCATCAGTTGGGGTCGTCGAAGGCGACGGCCAGATTCCGTATACCGCCGAAGGGGCGGTGATAAAGAAGGATAACGCGGAGCACTGGATTGACCGCGACCCGGAGTTGAAGTGCTACGTGCCGGGAACGCCTCGTGCTATGTATCTGCCATATCCATTCCAAATCGTTCAGAGCACGAACAAGATCCACATCGATTTCGCGTTCGCCAATGCCGCGCGGACGATTCATCTCGACGAGGTGGACGAGCCGCCCTCTGACACACCGATGGGATTTTCCAAGGCCAAATGGGAGGGCAATACGCTGGTAGTCGATACGCGCAGCCTGCAGGGTACGTGGCTCGATCGAGCGGGAAATTTCTACAGCGGCAACGCGCATGTCATTGAGCGCTTCACCCTGATGACGGCTGATGCCATCCGCTACGAGGCAACGATCGACGATCCGAGCGTGTATACGCGGCCGTGGAAAATTTCGCTGCCGCTTTATCGCCGCCTCGAATCGAATGCACAGCTGCTCGAGTACCCGTGCGTCGAATTCGTGGAAGAATTTATGTACGGCGACGCCCGCAAAAAGCAGCTGGTCAAACACTGGGAAGGCGACAGCATCATCGTCGACATCACACGCAGGATGCGCGCTCGCCCTGTCGGCGAACGTTAGCGGTACGGAGGTAAGTCGATGCGAAGCACGCTCGCAGTTGCCCTGGGGGTCCTCGGACTGGCGGTCGCGCTCGGCACGTCGGTCGCAGCGCACCATTCCTTCGCCGCGGAGTTTGACGCGAGGCAGCCGGTGCTGTTCAAGGGCACGGTCACGAAGATGGAGTGGATCAATCCGCACGTCTGGATCCACATGAACGTGACGCAGAACGGCAAGACCGAGGAATGGATGGTGGAGGGCGGCGCGCCGACGGTGCTCTTCCGCCGAGGGTTCAGCAAGACGTCGCTGCAGGCGGGCACCCAGATTGTGGTCGACGGCTATCGCGCGAAGGACGGCACGAACAAGATGAACGCGCGCGAGATTACATTCGCCGACGGGCGCAAGCTCTTTGCCGGCTCCGACAGCACGCCGAAGTAACGCTGCGTCACCGGCTCAATTCGACCGACGGCTCCGAATGGCGTTGTACTCCTGCGTTGCGGCGCGAACGGCTGGGCCGTCGGTTTCCGGCGCAAGCGAATCATTGAATTCCGCGTAGAGACGCACGACGCTGTTTACCGTCCGGATGGCCGCCGGGTCGGTCCACGTGCTGTATTTCCCGAACTTGTCCTCGATCTCCGCTGCTGCTTTGCCCGGACTCATCTTCATGTCGTAGCGGCGCTTTGCCTCGGTCTTGAGGATCACCAGGTAGTCGCGTGTCTCGGCCAATTCCTTCTTGCTGCCAATCGGGCCGTGGCCGGGGACGATGACGTCCACGTCCATCTTGTTGATGCGGTCGATCGATTCAATCCACTTGGTGATGTGGCCGCTCTGTGCTGCCGGCGCGACGTAGAAGAATGCGATGTCGCCGGCCCAGAGAATTTTGTACTGCGGCAGGTATATCAGGGCGTCGCCCCATGTGTGCGCCGGGCTGCCGTTGTACATCACGTGCACTTCGGTGTTGCCGTAGCGGTATGTAACACGCGAGTTGTTGTCGAAGGTCGTTGACGGCGGCGCGAGCTTGAGCTCCTCCATGCCGACCTTCCACGATTCCGGACGGCCAGCGAGGTTCGAGATGCCGCCTTTGATCACCGCCTGGCGGCAGTACTCCGTGCCGACGATTTCGGTCGGCAGGAAAAAGCAGTTACCGGTGGTGTGATCCGCGTGGTGATGCGTGTTGATCAAGCGGTCACAGGTGCGGCTGCCGGCAAGGTTCTTCGCGGCGGCGAGAAACGCTTTGGCGTGCGGCGGTGCGGCGAAGGCATCGATGGCCATCCAGTGATCGGGACCGAGGATGCAGGCGCCGTTGCTGATCGCGGAGCTCGGGACGCCAGGTCCACCCGCCTGCGTGTAGGCGTAGACATTCGGCGCGAGCTGCCGGAACTCCGTGTTCCAGCTCGGAAACGGGGGATTGCCGAGTCGCGTCTGTAGCACCTCGCCGGCTGCCTGCGCCGGCTGCGACATGCGGAGTGCTGATATGACGCCCAGTCCTGCCCCGGCGACAGCACACATCGCCTCGCGGCGGGTCAGCAGCGACCCACCTGAATTCGATCCGTTCGTCATAGAATCTCCTCAAATCGCCAAGACAGACGTCGGCGCATCAATGCTGACGGACAATACGGCCGCGCTTCCGGGCTGTCAAGCGCGCGGCACGACACGGGAGCACACGTGCGCACGCTCGCAACCACGCTGGTGATCGCCGCGCTGACCCTGGTCACGCTGCCCGCCCAGAACAACGGTCCCGCACGCCTTGCCGGAGCGTTTCGACTCACCGCCGGCGGCAAAGCCACCGGATATCTGTTCTTCGACCCGTCAGGGCTGTACGCGATGGCCATTCAGCAGGCCGGACGTGGCCGCTTCGCCGCGGCGCAGCCGACGCCGGCGGAGGCGCTTGCCGCGGTGACGACCTACTCCGGCTCGTTCGGCCACTACGATGTGGACGGCAGCATGCTTACGCTTCACAAGGATGGCAGCTTCGATCCGAACGAGACCCGCACCGAGGAGCGCGACCCATTCACCTTCGACGGCACACGCCTCATCATGACGACCACGCACGCGCGCGCCGGTGTGGGGCCGACGATCGAATGGGAACGAATGCCGGACCTGCCGAACCTGACACCGCTGCAGCGCCGCTTCCTCGGCTTCCGGAAGCTGGTGCTGAATGAGATTCGCAATGAGAAGGGCGAGGTGCTGCCAGGGCCCTCAGGCGGCGTTGATGCGGGCGGCACGAAGTTCTTTCCCGAGCAGACGGGCTACATCGTCTATACGGCGGCTGGCGCGATGATGGTGCACATGATGCACCCGAATCGGCCGAAGTATCACGGCGCGCAGCCGTCCGGCGAGGAAGCGCAGAACATCATTCACACTTACAACATTTACTTTGGCTCATGGGTCGTCAACGAAGCCGACGGCATCGTCGTTCACAAGCGCGAAGGCTCGTTCAAACCGAATACCATTGACGATGTACCGCGCAGGTTCGTGTTCGAAGGCAAGCGCCTCACGCTCATGCCGCCGCCTTCGACGCAGGGCGACGACACGCGTCAGGGCTATCTTGGCTGGGAGCTGCCGTAATCTGAAGATCTTCAGAGCAGCAGGGTCTCCCAATGTCTTACGACAACTAGTGGCGCGTGAAATCGATGCCGTCCTTTAGCAGGTGCTCGTAGCGATCGACGTCCACGTTGTTCTCGCAGACGTTTTCCTCGATCCGCGTTCCTTCCCGCAGCATCATTGTCGTCTTCAGCACCCACGGTTTGGTGAGCACGTTCGGGTCCTCGACGGTGGCTTCCCAATTGATCTGGTCCCTGTCGACGCGCGTGTAGCGCTCGACGACGTGCAGCGCTTCAGTGTGGAACGTGCCCGCGCCGGCAATCCAGGTGCGATCGTTGAAGCCGGTGACGTCCACGACGAGCGTGTTTCCCTCCCAATGACCCACGGAGTCGCCGTTGTAACCGGGGATCAGATCGTCGGGGTGCTTGCCATTCAGTCGAATCAGCCGATGTGAGTTGCCGTACTCGTAGAACACGACGATGTTCGACGGCGTCTGAATAATCTGTTGCGGGTAGAGACCGAGCATGACGACGCGAGGCACGCCGGGCGGAAGGCACTGCGCGGTCGGATCATCGATGCCCCGGCGATTGAATGCCTCGAGCACCTTCTTCGCCGCCCACGGTTGATAGGGGGCTGCTTCGGCGCCGGCGGGGCGGTCCGTAGACGACTGCACCGTCGGTCCCGCCGGATTACGCCCGGAGCCGCCCAATCCCAGACCGCCGTTGGCCTCCTCCCATGAGCCGCGCAGGGTGTTTCCCGCCTGCCAGACGCCCGTCAGATCGGGCTTGCCGTCCGGCGTGCGCGGTACGGCGCTACGCTGCTGCGCCGCAGCGGATGCGGCGAACGTGAGGAGGGCAGTGGCGAGGACCAGCCGTGGCGC
>Ga0310810_10007489_pt1 | contig 12453 bp, 12 predicted proteins | sample NCmetagenome_FD_207641 | JGI IMG/M metagenome (GOLD analysis project Ga0310810, IMG submission 207641) | Soil microbial communities from experimental microcosm in Duke University, North Carolina, United States - NC | ecosystem: Engineered > Artificial ecosystem > Soil microcosm > Unclassified ... | reverse complement strand
CGGGAGCGACTCCCGAACGACTGCCGTTTCAAGTCAGGGGCCGATGGGAATCGGCGTGGACACCGTCGACATCATGCGACAGGGGAAGTCCGAGAGCCTGGTCTCGTTCTATGCGGCCGGCGTCGGCGTCATGTTTCTCCTGTTCTCCGTGACGGGCGCGAGCGGATCGCTTCTCGACGAGATGGATTCCGGCACGCTCGATCGCGTGCTGTCGACGCGCGTCGGCATGGGCGGTCTGCTTGCGGGCAAATGGCTGTTCCTCACGCTGATGGGGCTCGCGCAGCTCACGGTCATGTTCCTGTGGGGACGGATCGCGTTCGGGCTGGATCTCTTCCATCACGTACCGGGTTTCTTTGTGATGACGGCGTTCACGGCCGGTGCCGCGGCCGGATTCGGCCTGATGCTCGCGACGCTCGCGCGCACCCGCGCGCAACTCTCGGGGATATCGACCATCGTCATCCTGACGATGTCGTCGCTCGGGGGGAGCATGTTCCCGCGTTTCCTCATGAGCGAGACGATGCAGAAGGTCGGCCTGCTGACGTTCAACGCCTGGGCGCTCGACGGCTACCTGAAGGTCTTCTGGCGGGATGCCGCGCTGTGGCAGCTCTGGCCGCAGCTCGTTGCGCTCTTCGGTCTCGCGTCCGCGTTTCTCGGGCTCGCTCGCACGTTCGCGCGCCGATGGGAAACGGCGTGAAGCGCGATAGAATCACCGCGTGAAAATCGCGCTGGTGCAGCAGCACTGCTCGATCTCGAGGGACGACAACCTCGCGCGAGGACTCGCGGCGGTGGATGCGGCGGCCGCACGCGGCGCGAACGCCGTCTGTTTTGCGGAGCTGGCGTTCGAGCGCTTCTATCCGCAGCGTCCCGCCGACGGCGATCCGAAGGAACTGGCCGAACGTGTTCCCGGCGCGCTGACGGAGGCCTTTGCCGATCGCGCGCGTCGGCATGGCGTCGTGATCGTGCTCAACCTCTACGAGCGGGATGGCGGGAACGCGTACGACTGCTCCCCCGTAATCGACGCGGATGGCCGCCTGCTGGGGCGCACGCGGATGGTCCACATCACGGATTACGCCTGTTTCCACGAGCAGGGCTATTACACGCCCGGCGATCTCGGCGCTCCGGTCTATGACACGAAGGCAGGACGCCTCGGCGTGGCGATCTGCTACGACCGTCACTATCCGGAATACATGCGCGCTCTAGCAGTCGCCGGCGCGGACCTCGTGGTCGTTCCCCAGGCCGGCGCGGTGGGCGAGTGGCCCGAAGGTCTGTACGAGGCGGAGATGCGGGTGGCGGCGTTCCAGAACGGCTACTACGTCGCCCTCTGCAATCGTGTGGGCCAGGAGGAGTGCCTGACGTTTTCCGGCGAGTCGTTCGTCTGCGCGCCCGACGGCCGCGTCGTCGCGCGCGCGCCGGGGCTCGAGGACACCATCCTGTACGCGGACCTCGATCTGTCCGACGCGGAGCGTTCGCATGCGCGGCGGCTGTTCCTTCGCGATCGGCGGCCGGAGCTGTATGCGGCGTGGATCGATCCCGCGGTGGCTCGATGACGGAATCGCTTCGGACGCGGCTTGTGGGCACCTGGCGGCTGGTGTCGTACGAAACGATGGAGCCCGATGGCAGCCGAGGACGTCCGTATGGCGACGCCGTCGGACGGCTGGAATACGACGATTGCGGAAACATGGCCGGGCAGGTGATGCGGCCCGGCCGGCCGCGCGTGGAGGTCGGCGAAGGAGCCGCGCAACAGGTTCGCGCCGCCTACCTGGGCTACATCGCCTACTTCGGGACCTACGAAATCGCGGCCGACGGCGAACGCGTCGTGCACCACGTGGAAGGCGCGCTGAATCCGGCATGGGTCGGCGGCGATCAGACGCGCACGCTGAGATTCGAGGGGGAGCGGCTGGTGCTCACCGCCGACGTGCCGAAGGCCGGCGCGATCGTGACCCATGTGCTCACGTGGGAAAGGTCTCCGGCTTCCCCGCAAAGCGGCGTCGGCGAGATCTCGACGGAGCCCGCATGATACGACGCGCGGGCGCGCGCGGGCTGGTGCTGCTGGCGCTCGCGATGGGGACGCCCGCGTGTTCCGATCTGCGCGTGAAGGAAGGGATCTTCACGAACGTCGACGAGGCGCGCGCGGCGGGGGCGATCCGCAGCGGGTGGGTCCCTGAAGGCTTGCCGGCCAGCGCGGCGGATTTGCGCGAGGGGCATCTTCCCGACGGGCGGCACTGGGGCGTGTTCACATTCGCGGCCACGGACAGCGGATCCGTTCGCGCGCTGCTGGGACCCGAGATCACGACGGGGCCGCTCGCGTGCGATCCTCCGGGACGCCTCGAATGGTGGCCGCGGCTGCTTCACTCGCCTGTCGACGTGGAGCGCGTCCGCTCGACGGGCTTCCGGCTTTACGGCGATTCCGGCGCGCGCCGGACCTTCGCGATCAACTGGGGCCAGGGTCGCGCGTACTATTGGCGGAGGTGAACTGGCGCGAGCGAATCTGCTATCATCGACGTTTCGATCACTCGCGGGCGGACCGTGCCGAGGTAGCTCAGTTGGTAGAGCACAGCACTGAAAATGCTGGTGTCACTGGTTCGATTCCAGTCCTCGGCACCATCTATTGATTTCACCTCTTGTACTTTTTTCGCGACTCTGGTACTTTTTGGTTGTACTTCCGATCGGCTTTTGGTACTTTCACAGCCGCCGCATGATTAGACCGTTCCAGACCTCGTCGCGCGACCCCGCCGCCACGTCGGCGATCGCGCAGAAGGACCGTGCCGATCCGCGTGTTCCGCGGCAGCGTGGTCCGCGGCGCCGATTCTGGTCGCACGCGATGCTCTTCGCCGCGTGCGTGCTGCTCGTGAACGGCCTTTTCGGCGAGCGCAGCCTGCTGGAGTCGATTCGCGCCCGCCGCGCGTACGACCGGGCGGCGCGCGATCTCGCCCGCCTGAAGCAGGAAAACGCCGACCTGCGCGATCAGGCGCGCCGTCTCCGCAACGATCCGGCGACGATCGAATCGGTCGCGCGCGGCGATCTTGGCCTTCTGCGCGCCGGCGAAATCCTGGTCACCGTCCGCGACGTCAAGTAGCCGCCGCTACCGGACGACGAGCGTCCCCTTCATGCCGAAGGCGTAGTGGCCGGGGAACGTGCAGAGATAGTCATACGTGCCCGGCTTGGTCGGGGCCGTGAACGTGACCTCGACGGTTTCGCCGGTGCCCGCCAGACCTGTATAGGCGAGGATCTTGTCTTTCATGGCAGGCGGGATGAAATCCGTGTCGCGCGCGTTGAGCGCCGCGTTGTTCACCTCCAGCGGTTTCACGCCCGCCTTCAACAGCACGAAGTTGTGCGCCATGACCGCCTTGGGCGCATCTCCGACGGACTTCAAGACGATGTGCAGGGGTTCGCCCGGACGGGCCTGAATCCGCGTCACGTCGTACTTCATCTGCTGGCTGGCGGTGATTTCAATCGTCCGCGGCGCCTTCGCGGGCTGCGCGAAGACTGCGGTGACAGATGCGAGGACCAGAGCGCTCGAGATTGAAAGACGTCTCATGCTCTTACTCTAACATTCGATCGATTCCGGCATGGCCCCGGTCCGTCATCGCGCGTTTGCGATCGCGACGCCCCACGGACTTCCGCCGACCGTGATGCGCGAGTCGGTCTTGCCGGTTGCGACGTCGACGATCGAGACGTCGCCGGACGGACCATTGGCCGTGTACAACTGGCGTCCGTCCGCGCTGATGGCGATGCCCCAGGGCCGGCCGCCCACGTCGTCGATCGCGCCGCTGACGGTGCGCTGTACGGTGTCGATGATGGCCACGCCTTTCGCGCGGCCGAGCGAGACGAAGAGGCGCAGGCCGTCGGGTGAAAGGGCCTGGCCCATGGGCCGAGGCGGCGTCGGACTCCTGGCGCTCCGCGGAATCTGAATCGTTCCGGTAACTTTCCCCGCTGCGGCGTCGAATACGGTCAGCACGCCGCCGTTCTCGCTCGCGACAAAACCCGTGGATCCATCCCTGGTGAACGCGATGGAGCGCGGACGCGCGCCCGTGCTCAAACGGGCCACGATTGCGTACGTGCCCGTGTCGATCGCCACGACCTCGTTGCTGGCTTCGCAGGCTACGTAGACCGTGCGGCCGTCGAGGCCGACGGTGACGCCTTCGGGCTCTTCACCTACTTTGACATGCGCCTTCACCGAACCGCTCTCGAGATCGAGGGCGGACATTTCGCCCGCGTCTTCGTTCGAGACATAGAGCGTCTTGCCGTCCGAGGAAACGGCGAACGCTTCCGGATCCGATCCGCTCTGATATTTCCGCACGACCGCGCTGGTCGCGAGGTCGATCACGCCGATGCCGTCCGCGGCGCGATCCGCCGGCGGCAACTTCGATTCGTCGACGCCGGGGCCTCCAATCGGCGAGCCCGACAGGGCGACATAGACCTGCGTGCCGTCGCGCGAGACGCGGATGCCGCGCGGACGCTTGCCGACGGCGATCCGCTGGACGACGCGGCGCGCCAGCGGATCGATGGCGACCACTTCGGTGCCGGTCTCGTCCGACACGTAAAGGCGCGGACCCGCGGCCGGCGCACCCGATGATCGTGATTTCTCGCACCCCGCCATCCCCGAGATCAGGATGAGACCGCCGAGATAAAACAACGCGCGTGAGCGAGCGCCGACACCAGAGCGCATGCGACACGATACCTTATACTCGACGGAGCATGACGCGCCAATTCCTGGCTGTCGGTTTCGCCGCGGTCTGCGCCGCCCTAGCGGGAACGGCGGCCGCGCCGAGGCCGGCGACGACGCAGGGGACGGTTCCGCCGGCTCAGGCGGGTCCAGTTCGGACGTTCACCGCCGCCGAAATGGCGGCGATGCGCGAGGCGCTGCCCGAGGGGGCCGCGCGCGATCTCACGATCCGTGTCTGCGCGCAGTGCCACGAGCCGCAGCGCGCCGGATCGCTCCGGCTTACGCGCGAAGGATGGGAGGGCGTGATCGCCAAGATGATCGGCCTCGGCGCGCGGGCCAGCGACGCGGAGCAGAAGCAGATCGTCGATTACCTCGCCGAGCATTTCAAAGGCGAAGCGCCACGGCCGATCAACATGAACAGCGCGAGTGCCATCGATCTCGAGGCGGTGGCCGGCCTGCTGCGTAAGGAAGCCGCGATCTGGATCGCCTATCGAAACAAGAACGGACCGTGCAAGGCGCTCGACGATCTCAAGAAGGTCGACGGACTCCCGTTCAAGAAGATCGACGAGCGCCGCGACCGGCTGGTGTGCTTCTAGATCCGGGGGGCTTCGCCCCGCCGCCCCCCCTACGCGCTCACTCGCGTCTTACCGAAGTCACCTTCGTTCGTCTGCGAATCCGAAGGCGTAAAGCGTACCGTCGATCGTTCCGACGTACACTTGTCCGAACGCACTCCAGAAACTGCCAGGCGCCGCCGCGGCGGTCATGGTCTTTCCGCTGGACCACAGTTCCTTGCCCGTCGCACCTTCGTAGGCGTGGAGGACTGCCGACCCGCCGATTCCGCCGGCCGCAGCCTGTCCCGTTTCAACAACGAATACCACGCCGTTGACGATGACGGGCGTGGCAGGCCTCGTCGGCGTCGATGCGGTCCAGCCGTGCACCAGCGTCGGCGCTCTGCGGCGTTCGTCGATCCTCAGCGCCTCGACTGAAAGCTCCGTCGGCACGAGAATCCAGCGCGTGCCGCGCGACACACCGGAAGACGGCGGGGGCGTCATCGTTATTTCCTGCCACGTCGCCAGCGCGTCGATCGCCATGTTGGCTGTGCCCGGCCGGAACGTCGCGTCGGCCATCGCCGCCGTGTGACTGGCGCCACCGAGCGAGGCCGCATCCAGCAGCAACACGCGGCCATTGCGCGTGGCGGCGGCGATGATTTCACGATCGCCGTGTTTGAAGATCGCCGGGCCGGTCACCAGGTCGGTCCCGCTCGGGCTGAACCAGTCCTTCACGTGCAACGTTCTCGGGTCGAGCGTGACGATCGCGTTCGGCTTGCCGTCGGCGTCCCCGGACGTCGGACCGATCGCGGCGACGAGCGTGCCGTCCGTCGTGAAGGCGAGAGCCCCCACGATGGGTCCGCCGCTCTTCCACGACACCACTGGCTTGCTATCGCTCTCGAGATCGATCGCCCACACGGCGTTCGGCGCGCTGCCACAGCCGTCCGACGTCGACGTGTACAGCGTTGTTCGCACGGCGATCGGATCCGACCAGCGCGCTTTCGCGGGCACGAACGGAGCCGGCCGCTGAAGATCCTTGCCCGACATCAGACCCATCACATGCAGGACGCCGTCACTCGACACCGCGTAGACGACCCCGGGTGGACGTCCCAAACCGCTGACGGCGAACTGATCCGCAGGCGCGCCGGGAACCGTTGGCGCGGAATCGGCACGTCCGGAGCCGCCGCGTTGCGAAGCGCTGCCGGCGGGCCCTCGACCCGGAGCAGGAGCTGTCGGGCGCTGCCCGGCCGGGGATTCTGCGCTGCCACGACCCGGCGCCGCGCCTGCGCGTGCCGGCGCGGTGCCTCCACGAGCCGGACCGCCGCCGCGCACATCGACGGGCGCGCCTTCACCGGGCTCGCCGAGCACGCTGCGATACGCCTGCCCGGCACGTCCTGCGCCCGGCGGTTCGGCCGCAGTGATCGGGGGCGGCGCGATGCTGACGATGCGCGTCGCGGCCGACGTCGTCCCGCCAGGACAGACATCGGTGACGGTGGCCATCGGCGGATCGAAATGCCGCTGCCAGACGAGATAGCCGGTGTCGCTGTCGATCGCGTAGATGTTGTTCGAGCTGCCGGTCACGATCGACGTCGGCACGAACAACGTCACACCGGGCGCGGTGACGCCCTGACCGAGACCGTATCCCCCGCGATTCGCATTCTCGAGCGTCGTCTTCCACTGCAGCTCGAATCCGGGCTTCGACAGCGCCGCAACTGAAATCAGAGCGTCCGTGGGGATCCAGGATGTGCGCTGGGCGTCGCCGCGGGCCGTCAGCCACTCCGATCCGCCGCGCCCTACTTGCGCGTAGGCTGTGCCGAACAACGCCGCTGCTCCGAGCGCCGCGGCAGTGATCGAAACGTGGTTGCGTTTTCGCATCTGTTGTCAGTTGTCAGTTAACTGTTAACCGTAGACCGTTAACGACCGGGTGCCACCCCGAAGCAATAGAGGACGCCATCGAACGTCGCGATGTAGGCGCGGCCGTTGGCGACCGTCAGTCCGCTGAAGTGGTTCCACGATTCGATCTGCGTCCCGCTCGACCACAACTCCTTACCCGTCTCACCGTCGAGCGCGTAGAGCACGGCGCGGCGGGAGTTCGGAATCCGCCGTGCCGGACCGGAGCTGAGACCACCGCCATATTTCGGACCGCCGGGCTCGTTCCAGGGAACATCCGGGACGACTTGCGTGGCATCTTCGCCGGCGGCGTATGTGAAGACCACGCCGTTGGCGATGACGGCTTCTTCCGCAAGATCCATATCCCGCGACAGCCACGCCGGCGCGAGCTCCCAGTTCTCGCCCTTCTGCTGCAGCTTGAACGCGGCGACGCCGCCGCCCGTCGGACGCCCGTGTTCGATCGGCGGCTTGAACTGCCCGCTGACCGGTCCCCAGAACGGCGCCAGGACCCATTGGGTGCCGGCGGCATCCCGCCACGCGCCGAGCGCGCCCCAGATGCCCCGGCCATCGAAGGCCTGCGCGTCGTTGCAGATCAGCGGCGTCGTGTACAGCGTCGTCCTGTGATCTTCTCCGCCGAGCCCATCACGATCGAGCAGCCACAGCCGGCACTCCTTGCTCGTGCCGACGAGGAACTTGCGATCGCGATAATCGAAGAGGACGGGTGTCGTATTCACGTCGAGATCGCGGTGCCACAGCCAGTTGGCATTCGGCGGGCCGAAGAAGTCCACCAGTTGGAGCTGCTTCTTCTCGTCGAGTTTGACGCCGACGATGGCGTTGCCGAGACGCCGGTTGCCCGGATCGAACTGACCATCGCCCGTGCCGAGGTAGACGGTTCCGTCCGGGGCAATCGACGCGCCGCGGCGTCCCCAAAGACCGCCGCCCGCGGGAATGAACGCGCTCGCGCGTCGGGACGCGAGGTCGAACGAATAGAACGCGTTCGTCAGGCCGCCGCAGCCCTGCGCGGTGGCCGTGTAGATCACGCCTTGAAAGAGATTCAGCGCGTACGGCTTGCCGCCGCCTGGGACGAACTTCTCCGCGGGCGCGATGTCCTCGCCCGTTGCTGCGTTCACCTGGCGCAGCCGTCCGTCCCACGACACGGCGTAGACGGTGTACTGCCCCGGCGATGTTTCCGCCATGGTCGGCACGGCAGTCTGGCCGGCAGGGCAGAGCGTGTTGTTGGCCGGCGGCGGGTTGGCGGGCCCGCCATCGAAATGACGGTGCCAGATCTGCTGCCCCGCGGCGACGTCGATGCCGAAGAGATCATCGCTGACGCCGGCGACGATCGCCACCTCCCGGCGGCCTTGCGGCGTGGCCGCGTGCTCGGCGATGAGCGGCGCGAACAGGTTGTGCATCGCGCGCGACCGGGAGTCGAGCTTGATCTTCCACAACAGTTCTGTGCGAGCTACGCTCGCGGTGGAGAAGATCTTCTCGTCCTTCACCCACCCGGTGCGCTCGGTGTCCACGCCCTCGGTCAGAAAATCGGCGGTCCAGACCAGCGTGCCCGCGCAGAGGAATCCCGCGATCGCTGCGAACATCCGTCTCTTGTGCATGGTCAGGCTCCCTACGGCAGCTTCTTCAGCCAGATATCCTTCGTGAACAGCTTGCCGGTCGCTTCGACCTCGAGTCCGATCTTGCCGCTCCCGTGGAACTTCGAGCCGTCTCCGTCGACGAGAATCGAGATGACGTGGCCGTTCAACAGGTGCGTCATCTGCTTGCCGATCCCGATGACCGTCAGCTCGTTCCAGTCGTTCGGCCTGTAATAGGCGTCGACGACGGCAGGCTCGCCGAGTGTGGCGAGCAGCCGCGGATTCTTCCCCTCCGCGGTCTGGACGACCTGTCCCTTCCACGCGACGATGCCGCGGCCGGTGCCCTGCTCGTAGAACTGTCCCGTGTAGCGGTTGCCGGCGTCGAAGTCATACTGCGCGCCGAACATGTTCCACTGCTCTTCGGCCTTCGGATCCGGCGGCGTGCCGCGCGGCGCACCGCTGGGACAGGGCGGGGGCGGCGGGCGCAGCCCGGGATCGCCCTGACCCGCCGGTTGGGCACGCGGAGGGTTCGGACCGATCCACCCGCGGTACTGCACGCCCCCGTTGATGGCGCCGGTCCCCTTCATTCGCATTTTCAGCATGAAGTCCGAGGCCTCGCCACCCTGCCAGACGAGATACACGGTCCCGGTCGGCTTCTCGCACGACGGCTCGATCGTGATCGCGCCGTCTTCGACCTTCCAGTTGGCGTCGCCCGACCAGCCGTTCAGCGTCTTGCCGTCGAAAAGCGAGAGCCAGCCCTCGTGGTCGTCGAAGGCGATCGGATCCGGCTGCCGGAAACCGCCGCCTCCGCGCCCGCGCCCTTGGGGCGGCGTCCCAGCCTGACCCTGCGCCGGCAGCTGTGACTGACCGTGGAGCGTGACGCATGCGATCAAAACCACAATCATCGACATTCGGCGTTCGGCATTCAGCATTCGACCTTCTCCCACTGCCGGCTCTTCGCGGACTTCAGCACCGCGTCGGTGACGCGATCGGTCGCCAAGCCGTCGCGGAACGTCGGCGGCAGAGCCCTCCCGCGCGCCGCCGCTTCGACGAAATCGGCGAACTGGTGCGTAAATGTGTGCTCGTAGCCGATCTGCAGCCCGGGCACCCACCAGTGCTTCATGTAAGGCTGGTCGCCGTCGGTCACATGGACGTTGCGCCAGCCGCGCACGCGTCCCTCGTCACGGTGATCGAAATACTGGATGCGATGCAGGTCGTGCAGGTCCCAGAACGCCGAGGCGTGCTCGCCGTTGATCTCTAGCGTGTAGAGCGCCTTGTGGCCGCGCGCATACCGCGTCGCCTCGAACGTTGCCAGCGAGCCGTTCTCGAACCTGGCCAGGAACGCGCTCGCATCGTCGATACCGACCGGCTCGACCTTGCCCGTCAGATTGTGTGTGCGTTCCTTGATGAACGTCTCGGTCATCGCTGTGACCTCGACGATCGGCCCGTTCAGCCATAACGCGGTATCGATGTTGTGCGCGAGCAGATCCCCGGTCACGCCGCTGCCCGCCACCGAGACGTCCAGCCGCCAGAGCCCTTCGCCGCCCTGCGGCAGGTCCTTGGAGATCGTCCAGTCCTGCAGGAACTTCGCCCGGTAATGGAAGATCCGTCCGAACCTGCCCTCGTCGAGCAGCTCCTTGATCATCGTGACGGCGGGCACGCGCCGGTAGTTGTACCAGACGGTATTGGGCACGCCGGCCTGTTCAATGGACTCCGTCATCGCCTTGGCTTCAATCGCGTTGCGTCCGAGCGGCTTCTCGCACATCACCATCTTGCCGGCCCTCGCCGCGGCGATCGCGATCTCGTGGTGTGTGTCGTTCGGGCTCGCGATATCGATGAGATCGACGTCCTTTCGATTGACGAGGTCGCGCCAGTCGCTCGTGTGGGACTCATATCCCCAGTTCTCAGCAAACTTCTTTACGCGCTCCTCGTTGCGGGCCGCCACCGCCTTCAAGACGGGCACGTACGGCAGATCGAAGAACCGCGGCGCCTGCAGGAACGCATTGGAGTGCGTCCGCCCCATGAAGCCGTAGCCGACAAGTCCGATATTAAGTTGTTTCATTGGTCAACTCAGAACTCACGACTCCCAACTCAAAACTCCACAAGGCGCTCTCAATCCCAGCCATGTGCGTCCCGGACCGACTTCATGACGCCGAGCACGTCGTTCCACGTTTTCTGCTCCGTCATGACGGCGTTGGGGAACATGCAGCCGTCCCAGCAGATGTGATCGAGCTTGCGCTCGAGCTTCCCGGTGTCGTCGCGCAGCCAGTAGCCGGCGTGCTTGACGATATCGAGCTTGCCGTTGGGATCGAAAGGCAGACAGTGGCGTCCGGTCTTGTCGTGCGAGCCGGAGCCTTTGACGGTCGCGTCGTTCTGCGCGACGTGGAAGTCGATCATCCAGGGCCGGAGCGCGCGTGTCATCGTCTTGAGGACCTCGTCGAGGGTTGTTCGATCGTTCCAGTTGAAATTCTCGGGCAGGATCCGATCGTCGGGCGCGTTGTAGCCCATCGTAAAGAGCAGCGTGTGGGCCATGTCGGCCTGGAACCCGACGGTCTTCGGCCGATCGACCATCTCGAGCAGCTCCACGTTCCGCTTCACGCTCTGCATCCCGCCCCAGCAGATCTCTCCCTCGATCGCCAGCCGCTCGCCGATGGACTCCGCGATGTCGGCCGCCTGCCGGAACGTGTCGGCAATCTTCCGGGTATTTCCGGCCGGATCCTTGGCCCATTCGGCCGGGCTGCTGGCCGAGTCGATGCGGATGATCCCGTAGCGGCGGGCGCCGAGGTCTTCGAGCTTCCGGCCGATCGCGCAGGCCTTTCGAACCTGCTTCAGGAACGCCTTGCGCTCGTCTTCCGATCCCATCGCCGATCCGCCGCCGGTCGGCGGCCAGACGGGCGCGACGAGCGATCCGACCTTGAGTTTCTTCGCGTGGATCTTGTCCGCGAGCCGTTGAAGGTCATCGTTCGTCGAGTCGATGCTGACGTGCGGGTCGAAGAGAAACAGATCGACGCCGTCGAACCGCGTTCCATCCACGTCGGCCTTCGCCGTCAGGTCGAGCATGGTGTCGAGATCGATCGGCGGCTCGGCGCCAGGACCGCCTTTTCCAACCAGGCCGGGCCACATCGCGTTGTGAAGAGCGGGCTTCGCGTGCATGTCGACCACCTCTTACAGGAGTTCAGGCGTTCAGGAGCAACTCTTTCAAAAACCCCTCCCGATCTCCTGATCGCCTGTGCGAAAGACAGGCGTTTACTTCCTTTTCGGCGCCTCGGGATTGCCCGGCCCGAAATGCTTCAAGATCACGAGCGGGTCTGAATCGCTGCGATTCTCCACACGGAGACCAGCCGACGCCGCTTCCACGCTGACGAAGAGTTCGTAACCCTGCGTCAGGATGATCCCGTACGCGGCGGCGTCCCGGATCGTCACCGTGCGCTTCGGCAACACGGTCAGCTCTTTGGCCGAGTACCACGGGGCGCCGTACGTGACCCAGACCTCGCGATAGCCCTCCGGCTCGGTCTCGGCGAACGGCTTCACGGGCGTCGGCCAGTACCGGTTGCTCTCGCCAAACCTCGGATTGACGTTTGCGTCCCAGTCGAGCATGCCGATGATGTAGTCGAGGTCGTGGTGGCTGTCAGGCGGAACATCCTTTACGAGCAGGTCCCACGGTGTCATGCGACCTTCGACCTCGGATTGGAACATCGCGAAGACGTCGCTGTTCACCTGCGGTTCGTACGTGAGAAGGGATCCCGGCGCGTGCAGGATGCCG
>Ga0310810_10007486_pt1 | contig 12455 bp, 13 predicted proteins | sample NCmetagenome_FD_207641 | JGI IMG/M metagenome (GOLD analysis project Ga0310810, IMG submission 207641) | Soil microbial communities from experimental microcosm in Duke University, North Carolina, United States - NC | ecosystem: Engineered > Artificial ecosystem > Soil microcosm > Unclassified ... | reverse complement strand
ACGACGAAGACTGCCATTACGATAAGCGTAAGGACAGCTAAAACATGTGTGCGGTTGGTACGCGAAAAGTGCAGAAGATTCATAATAAAAGGGACTATTGATTGACGTACTGCGTGTCGCTCGGAGCAGACATAGCTGCGGCAACGGTACTCTTCTTGATCGTCTGAAGAGCGGTAAGCTTCGCATTTTCGACTTCGAGATCACTCTTTTGAGTGGTTAGCTCGGCAATCTTATCATCAATCGCGGATGCGGCGTAGTCATAGCTGGTCGCTTTAGTCGCCTGAGTTAAGTATATCAAACCCAGTACCGTAATCATCAGTGCAACAAGCACTGTATGCGTAATGGGACCAAGTTTGACGCTTGAGACGTAACTCACTGAATTGTAGTTGCGGCTCATTTGATGTGAGCGACGCGACGCGTAGACTGAATTTCGACGGTTTGGCATGTGTGGTGGGTTTGTTTAATGTTGGTATGTTTGTGTTGGACCGTGGCCCGAGGGGCAGCATAGTTGCTACACTGCCCCATCGTGGCTAGGCTATTTTTTTACAAGACGGACTTCGACTGAAGCCTGATCGTCTTGGAATTGTACTGGAATGTGCACAGGCATGTGGCATTCCTTTCTTGTTTATTTTTTCACTGCGGCGCGGAGTTTTGCACTCCTTGCCCGCGGGTTGTGAACGTCTTCGGTGCCGTATCGTGGCTGCTTCGTCAGGATATCGAGTTCAGCTTCGTAGCCTGAACGGGCTTGCTCATTGAAGTAGCGTTTAACAAGTCGATCTTCGAGACTGTGAAAACTGATGATGCCGACTCGCCCACCGGGCTTCAGAAGCTTCGGTACAAGTGGCAATAGCTGCGTAATCAGTGTCAGTTCTTGATTGACTTCGATACGGATTGCTTGAAAAGTACGTGTCGCCGGATGGACTTTCTGCCATCGGCCGACATGGGCGTTTTCGATTATATCCTTCAGTTGTCCGGTTGATTCGATTGGTCGGTTCGTAACGATTGCGTGCGCATATCGTTTTGCGACCGATATCGGCTCTTCCCCATATGCGTGAATGATAGTCGTCAGATCAGTTTCGCGAACACTATTTAGGTAGCATGCTGCGTCCTGTTCTTGGCGACGGTCCATTCGCATATCGAGTGGTCCGGAATTTGTAAAGGAAAATCCTCGCTCGAACTTGTCGAGTTGCGGTGACGACACCCCCAGATCAGCTAATACCATGTCAAACGTTTTACCCTCTTCGATCAGTGTACGGCTAGCCGTCACAAAATCGTCGTGAAGTAAACGCGTTCCTTTTGCCGAGAGCGATTGCAGCTGCGCTATAGCAGCATCGTCGCGATCAACAAGACATGAATCAGCGTAGTTTTGCGTACGGCTCAGGAATGCTGCGGCGTGTCCTCCATACCCTGCGGTTAAGTCGAGATAATTCTCGCCAACCTTCGGTTGAAGTACATCGAGGCATGCATCGAGCAGTACTGGAACATGATGTGGTGGATGTTCTTTAATACTCATTTCAGATAATTATATCATTTACCTGACTCGAGATCACCCAACTGGCAGTAATGCTTGTTTGTTTTCGCATTGAAGTGTTTGTTTTTGATAAGCTGCTCCGAAAGAGCCGACGGGGGTTTCCGTGAAACTCATGTTGTCCGATTTTTCTTTCGTGGAGCATTTGAGAGACTTATGTGTGAGGTGGAGTTTTTTGGGAGGTGTGTTTAGAGGAAGGTACGGGTGAAAAGTTTCTAGTGACTCACCGGTATCACCTGCATCACTACCAGATGGTTGATCTCGAGGATATCGATTTACGTGTGTATGTTGTTAATGTACGGGAAACCAAACGGTAAAAAACGTTACAGTAATTTGTCTGGACTGCCCAGACGCCAGTAAGCACCGACACGCACCGCGACGACATCTCGACTGATACCAGCATAGTCAAGCAGGTGCTGCTCGATCGTCACTCTTCCTTGTTTTTGGTCGAGTGCCTGGTTCGTCTTCCCTCGTCGGAAGCGTACATTCAGATTAGCAAGCTCTTCGTCGAAGATATTGTTCCCTGCGAGTGCTGGCTCTACTTCTCGATCCCATACGTGTTGAGGGTATGCGTGAAGATAGTCGCCAAAGCCACGGGACAATACGACGCCACTGGCAAATTCCGCACGTAGCTCAGTCGGTATCGTTAACCGACGTTTGTCATCGAGCTTTCGTTCGAAATAGTCCATGTGTTGCGTAAACCTTGCAATCTCTGGTGTGCGTTAGTGTTAATTTTGTTTTTTTACGGTGGTGTTTGTTTTGTGGCGTGTGCCACGTTATTTCCACTGCATTTACTATACTACCCACTCATACCCACATGCAAGCCCTTTTTTGCACTTTTTTACATTCTTGACTTATCCACAGAAAATAGAAAAGCACCTCTGTTCTGAGGTGCTTTTCTATCAATTTTGAGGCTTATGAGTTCGAGCTCGACACCATGTATGTCACCCACGTGACAAACAAGATAAGGTTTGCCGAGAGCGAAACGACGACGATTGCGCGTCGAAAATCTTGGGCGACCGTGTCGATGTAGCTTCGAGAGTTTTTCTTTTGTTTCTTCATGGTCTTACGCTATCACGCTGACATATCGTTGTCAATTGCACGTGTCGAGATAGTGGCTGCGATTGCCGCCAGGTATTCACCTTCTGACTCGGTTTCATATTCAGCCCGACGCGCTTGAATGAGCTCAATACGATCATGAAGCCGTACGGCGTCGCCGCGCTCAAGGTTTTTGAGCTTATCGTCAATCAGGCGCAGCTCATCTGCATACATAGTCGTGCCGCCACTCAGCTCAGTCGGTATGACAAATTGTTGCCGCGATTCGTCGTACCAGCTTTCAAGATCCTGGGCCTTGTGTTCACTGGCAATAATTAGGCCTTGGACATCAATCGCAAAACGCTCGCGTAAGATTGTCGCAACGATGCTCAGCTTCAGTCGCTGTGTCAGGTCACCACCGCTCGTCATGAAGCCCCACGCGCTGGCCGGTTCGGCTTCAAGCGTTTGTATTAATTCGAATCCACCGTCGGCGATGATATCCGTTATAAAATCGTCGAGTAATTCACCGGTCTCCAGATCACGATTGGCATCGAGTATCTGTCGAGCCAGTTCATCGATATCCATATCCTCGTGACCGAGTGTGCGCAGCCGCTGATCAAAATCTCCGACGAAATCGAATGCTTTGCCCCGAGACGCGTGTTCGGCAACGCGCGTCTGGTCGATTGCTCGGTCTACCAACCCTACTTCTCCTCGTGACCAATAATAGTGTCGCATGTTCGGAATCGCATAATGTTCAAAGAACTCCGTCGTCCGAAGCACAGTGCGGTCAAGATCGACTGCCGTAAATATATTGAGCTGTCGAGGCAACTGTTCAAACTCATGAGCGCGCATGGTAGTACTCCAATACTGCATCGGCGGCGGCGACCGGGTCATGACGAATCAGCGTTCTCGTGGACGCAATGGGATCGCTGGCACTTTTGTTGCGCCATATGCGACCAGATAGCAATCCTGCTCCGACCACGTCATAGTGCGCCTTGCTCGACTTCTCTTCATCGTATAGCACAGCCAGCTCACCTTCTGATGCGTATCGATCCAGTAGTGCTTGACTCGGTTGATCGGTATTGTAAATGACCGCGTCAAGAAACTTCGTGCCGGCAAGACGTTCGATTTCATCTGCAAAATCAGTAACCGTATAGCCGTCAGTCTGGCCAGGCTTCGTTACGAGATTACATATGTAAAGCTTCATGGCCTGCGACGCTGCCAAGGCTTCACCGACGCCATCGACGAGTAATGCGGGAGCTAAGCTGCCATAGAGGTTTCCGGGCGCAATAAGTACGATATCCGCGCGTTCAATCGCCTTTAATGCGTGCGGGTTCGCCTCGGCTCGTGGTTCCAGCCAGAAATCGAGTGTGTTCCCCGTAAACCTTCGATTACCAATTTCGTACTCACCTTCAATAACCGTACCATCACCATCTTTCATATGTAGCGACACGTTCGTCAGCGTAATCGGCTCGACGACACCCGTAATATTGAGCACTTCGCTTGCGAGCTCGACGCCTTTCGCAAAATCGCCGGTCATTTTTTCAAGCGCGCTGATAAAAATATTGCCAAACGCGTGGCCTTTGAACGACCCTTCATCGAAGCGATAGTTAAACAAATCGCGTAGCTCTGGCGAATCGCTGAGCGCCACCAGACACTGGCGAATATCACCGGGAGGCAACGCACCGAGTTCGTCGCGTAACACGCCAGTCGAACCGCCGTCATCTGCCATGTTGACGAGCGCGGCGATCGCTTCAGTGCGATTCTTGAGTTCAGTCAGGAGCGTAAAGCTACCCGTACCACCACCGATTACGGCAATTTTGATATCATCGGCAAAAAAAGCTTTTTTCATGCGTGTTCCTTTAGTTTTTTTATGGTTCGGGCAAGTAGTACGGCACTTTTGCGCGGTGTTCGTTTGAGTGTCGCATAGTCGACTTCGATCAAACCAAATCGCGGCCAAAAGCCTTTATCCCATTCGAAGTTATCAAGCAAGCTCCAGTGCATATAGCCTATCAGGTCGACACCGTTTTTCATGGAATCGCGCATCGCCCTGATCGTTTCTGCGAGCCACCATTGCCGATCGGTATCTTCCGCATCAGCCAGACCGTTTTCAGTGATCATGATCGGTTTGTCATAGCGCTCACTCAGGTCTTCGAGCACATAGTGTAGGTTATACGGCTGCATATCCCAGCCGAGGTCGCTGACCCGCTTGTCAGGATTATGGATTCGGTATCCATATACCCGATCGCTGAAATAATAATTGACACCGATAAAATCATTCGCTTTCATCGTACGGCGCAGTATGTAATGGTTGCGAATCCTATCAATCCATGTCGCACTCATTCGGCTCAATAGCGCGTCATCGCCTGCATAGACATAGCTCAAATTGTAGGCCATCGAAACCTTATAGCGTGGACCCGCCACATGAATACGCTTTGCGGCTTTTACATGCGCGTGTATCAAGTTTTCGACGACACGCCACATCTGGACCGTATTCTGACGATTCGGCGGCCAATTACCCTGATGATAGCTTTGCGCTGCGTATACTTCCGGCTCGTTAATCGTGATGATCCAGGATAATTCCGGCCCGAGTTCATCAAGTATTTTTTCGACGAAGCGCACAAAATACTTCACATTTGATCGATGCAAAAAACCGCCTTTGTCACTGAACCAAACTGGCAACGTGAAATGGAACAGTGTCATGATAGGTGTTATGTCGCGCTGTTTGAGTGCTGCCAGGTAGCGGCGATAGTGCTCGATCGCTTCGACGTTCCAGCTGCCCTCCTCTGGCTCAACCCGTGACCATTCAATACTGAACCGAAAACTGTTCATCTGCAGCTTTTCAAGTATGGCGAAATCTTCTTCGTAGCGCGTATAGTGCCCAGCCGCTTTAGCAGACACGTAATTATTCGGGTCTTTCGCCGCTTTTTGAATCTTCGGCCACACGGCGAGATCGCCGTACTGATACGATGCTTGCGCCACGAGCGACTTTGCATTTTCCAGTTCCCACTCAGTCCACTGATTATGGGTACCGCCTTCTACCTGATGCGCGCTTGTGCTGGCGCCCCAGAGAAAGTCTTTTGGAAATTGCACGGCTTTTTTCGACATGAGTAAAATATATTATACCATTTTTTTGCTGAATTTTAGCTTAACGTTCGGCTAATTTTGCCAACGTGTCATCTGCTTTTGGGTCATCATGCAATGGTTTTTTGCTGCGGGATAGATACTTTATGCCTGTCATTTCGCTCGTCAAATAATCATCGCTCAACAGATCGACGAATTTGCCGGCGTCTTTCGCATCCATCAGAATGATTTCTTCTGTCGCGTCATCGGTCATCAGCTCTAACTCCATGATTTCTGACTGCTCAAGCAGTTTATCTTGCGTCGTCATGGTTGGATCAACTTTTTGTAGCTTATTGATCAGCGGTTTATTCTCGCGAGCCAAGTCGCTGAGTGCCATGCCGTCTGGAAGCTTAATCTTAAAGTGAGCTTCGATTTCGCGGATTTTCTCATCGGCAACGGCGTATTTCTTTGCCGAGTAGCCAAACAATCGCTCGAACTTGCTCTCGCTAAATACGAATATGTCGTGGTCGACGATCAGTACCTGATTGTCTGGCGTGACGCGCAGGCCTGCTTCAGCTTCAAACTGTCCAAAGCTGCTGCCCTTAAACAGCCATGCGCTTGACCCGAGCATGACTTGCGAGCCGCCCAGTAACTTGACAACGAAGAATGGCTTGGGCTCTTCGCCTTCTTTGGCTGGTGGTGTAAAACGGGCAATCATACCCTTCACCTTACGCATTTCGTGGTCGGTCTCGTTAAAGGTTTCGAGCGTTTCTTCACCATACGTAATCTGTTCAATCACCTCTTGGGCGTGTTCGACGTTGTCGACTCTCGCACGCAACAAGACGTCCTCGGCGCGGTCGATATGCTCGATATCACGCACCGCCAGGCCTGTCGCCGCGCCGGTCTGGACGCCACTGATCATATCGTAGAGAAACAGCACCTTGAGCTGCTGCTTCAGCGACTCTTCGTACTTGGTTGCATATACCGTAAAGCCTTTCGTAAACAGAAATAAATCGATTTGGAGTTTATCCTTGTCTCGGTCTGCGGCGTTCGCCCATTGAAAAATGTCTGTTGGTTCTTGGGAATGTGTGTCTTCAGTCATTACACCAGTGTACTATATTTCAACGTGCTGCTCGCCTATTGCGGTGCGGTTTTGCTGTCTTACTGAATCACGTCTTCGCCGAAGTGTTTTTGTAGACGCATCTTGATCGAACCTTCGTGTCTTCCTAACTTTTTCGACAGATTACGTAGCGACTCGCCTTGCGTAAAACCCTGCTTCAGCTCGGCATCTTGCGTATCAGTCCATGGCTTATACGCGTTCGGATACTCTTCGCGCATCTTTTCGACCTTCTCTTTCCAGCCACCCGCGCCGCCACTTGATGCCTTCGGCTTTATGGTCGTATCACGCGTATCGGCTTTTTTTTGAAGGTGCTCGAATTTGACACTATCGGCGGCACTACGCGCTCGTAACTGTTCGTCGATTTGCTTGGCGACTTCACTGATACTCAGCGCCATTCGGTTAATTCCGTGCAAGTAGAGCGTATCAAGCGAACGTACGCGGCTGAGCGCGACATAACCCATACCTTCGACGAATGCTTTTCGCAGGTCTATGCGGGCCGCATCGAGCGTCATACCCTGCGACTTGTGAACGGTAATTGCCCATGCGAGCCTGAGCGGCACCTGTGATATCGAGGCACGCTTTTTGTCACCATCGCGTAGTTCCCACGTTTCGGGCATCATCGTGACTTCCCTACCATTTCGAAACTGCACAACGGGATAATCAGAGCCTGGTTCAAAATCGACGACTTGGCCGATCGAGCCGTTGGCATAGCGTCGTGCCTGGTCGTTACGCACGGCCATGACGAGTGCACCTTGTTTCAGCTCGAGCACCGATGGTGCGAGTATCGAGCGAGAGAGTGTCTCGACATAATTTGCGCCACCCGTATGTGTCGATGTATAGACGACGGTATCTCCAGGTAGTTCAGCGAGGCGGCCTGCGTTTATACGGTCGACGTCAACATTGACGGTATGTAGCTCAGTGACGCTACTTGCATCGTCTGGCATAACTTCCACGCGGGCCAGCAACTGCTCGGCATGATGCCGCCGCACATCGCCGCCGCGTAAGCTATCGAGGATATCGAGCAGTGCTTCGTCGTCTTGGCGATGTTGCTCGCTCAGGTAGAGTATCGATGGGTCGAGCTCTTGCCATGCCCGCGATCCGACCACGAAACCACCCTCTCGTCCTGAATCTCGACGATTAATCGGAGGCAGCTGAAAAAAATCACCACTCATGATTACCTGAATGCCTCCGAATGGAATATCAGGTTCTTTGCGGACAAGCCGACATACTTCATCGATCATATCGAGCCGGTAGTCATGCAACATACTGATCTCATCGATAATCAATACATCGGTGCTTTCGATAATCTCTCGCCTTCCCTTAGACATGTGTTCGACGAAACCATCGTGAAGCTGATCCATGACGCCGATACCACTCCAGGAATGAATCGTGGTGCCACCAAGATGCGTTGCCGCAAGCCCGGTGGTTGCCGTAACAGATACATGCTTGCCCTCATACTTTGCAAGCTTGATGAATTGGTTCAGGACGTAGGTCTTACCCGAGCCGGCTGCACCAGTCAGTAACGCACTTTCGCCGCTGAGTAAAATCTCTAGTGCGAGCTTCTGATTCACAGACGCGCTCCTTCGCGCGCCTTGTTTGCCCACTCGTCTGCTAACTCATTGTCCGGGTCGCCATTGTGACCACGCACCCAGATAAGCTCTGGTTTCGTCCGGACATATAACTCATACGCCTCCTGAACGAGATCGAGGTTTTTTATGCCACCTTTTTTTGTCCAGCCTTTTGACTCCCAGCCGGGCGCCCACTTGGTTAGGACGTTAATCCAAAATTCGCTATCGCTATGAATCTGGCATTGCTCGCCTGACGCAATCTTCATGGCCGCGATCATGGCCGAGCCTTCCATGCGTATATTTGTCGTATCGCCATCTTCTGAACCGAGCGCGACTGGTTTGCCATGCTCAACAACAGCATAGCCGCCAGGTCCAGGATTCGGGCTGGCGCTCCCGTCTGTGTGAAATATTCTCATGCTTCTAGTATACCGTGCTTTTCGTCGAGCAGCCATGCACGCGCTTCAGCAACGGCATACAACGAGCCGGTCAATAACACCCGTGGTGCTCCTTGCTCAAGAAAATACATCATCGCATCGGCTAATACGGGGCGAGTAACGGCAGATGTTCCGTAGCTCTGGAACAACCGAGCCAGTTCATTCGCTGACGTAGCCGTTACGGGCATGTCTTGGCCACTCTGAAACTCGGACGTCACGACACCGTCGCATAGCGTCGTAAGCAATCGCACGACGGCGGGACCGTCTTTATCACCTTTCATCGCGACAATAACGGGCCAACGCGCCTCAGGATAAAGCGTACCGAGACTATCGACAAGTGCCTGCATTTTCTGTTCATTGTGTGCTCCATCAAGCAAAAAAAGCGTCTTGCCTACCCGTATCGATTCGAGCCGACCGGGTACATGAGTCTGTCGAGCGCGCTGCTCTTGCTCGGCAGTGAGCTGCACCAGTCCATCCCGTGTCGCCAGTTGGTCATAGCCGAAACGAGCCAGTGCGAAATTCCGTTCAAAAAACGTCGCCTGCTGAGTTGCGGACGCCAAGTGCAGTATAGCGTCCATCTGCGTTACGGCCGACTGTACCGCCGACATAACCGCAACGGGTTGCTCATACATACAGACGATGTTTGACGGCGCGATAATCCCAGCTTTATGTGCTGCAATTTGCTCAAGCTGACTACCAAGAATATGAGTGTGATCGAATCCGATGTCCGTGATCAAGCATAGCTTATCGCTTCTTCGACAAATGTTACTCGAATCGTAGGTGCCGCCCATTCCTGTCTCGACCACTGCATACTCGACCTGTTCCTTGTCGAATACCCACAGTGCGAACACGAGCATAAGTTCAAAGAATGACGGCTGCTTGCTAAAGTTATCGGTCGCAAGCGCCACGTATTCACGGAAATACGCCACGAAGCTCGCTGCGTTGAGTGGCTCGCCGTTCAGTTGTACGCGTTCGGTAATCGAAGCGATGTGTGGCGATACCGTCAAGCCGACCGAATAGCCCGCCTCGTGGAGTAAGCTCGTCATAAAATACGAGGTCGAGGTTTTACCGCTTGTGCCTGCAACGTGTACGACTTTCAGGCGCTCGTGCGGACTTCCGACACGCTCGGCAAGCTCAACCGTATCTTCAAGCCGATAGTTCGTGCCAATTTTTGGCGAACCACTCGACACATAATACTCACGCAAAAAGTCTGTAACGTCCTCGAGAGTTTCTATCATATCTATGTAGTGTAACAATATATTTTTTCATAGTCACCTGAAAGCCGGCTGAGAGCGAATTGCGATTTTGTTTATTTTATTGTATATTGAGTTATTATGTCTCCAAAATCGTTTGTGATTGACCGACCGATGGACGATCTACACGAAGCTTTCGTGCCGACGAATACAAGTGAGCTCTCTTCTGGCACAGTGGCCGACATTCCCATGGACACGGTGCGGGCCTGGGTGACACGACAATACGCTCCTGATGCCGAGGCGTCACTCGACGACGAAGAACTTCCTCGGCTCTGGCATACAAGCGTGCCCACGGCTACCCTACTGCACGATGCCTACTTATTCGGTAGCGAGCCCGACGTTGACTTCGAACGCGATCCTGATACGCATATTTTTGGCCACGTCTACGACCCAGAGGCGAAGCAATTTATTCGCCAGCATATCCGCGACCTTCCTGACGAGCTACGAACCCAGATTGCGTTCGAACTGCTCGATAGCATTCTCGCCCGCACCGAAGATCTCAGCTCCAGCTACGACGAACTGCTCGACCGCGCGGAAGCGCTACGGTTTCTAGCACTCGAGAGCTTGAAGGGCGTGTCGTTGAATCCGGTCAGTGCAGAACGATCACCAGCGCACCTGGAGGGTGTATATAACCAGTTAAATGAAGCCAAGAAAATTTGTCGACGAGTGGCAGCAGACGTACGAAGGCTTCTTGCACATACCAGCGATACCGATCAACGTTTACAGCTCGACACGCTCGCCGCACGCTGCACAGAGGTATCGGCCGAGATTGAACCGTGGCATGCGAATTTGCGCAATCTAACCGAGCGTACGAATGCACAGCTGCAACGCAAAAAACGTTTGCTTGGTATGCGTGCCGCACAGGAAGCGATTCGAGCAGATCTTTCGATGGGCGCAGCACCGTTACCAACGAGCGATCAAGCACCGCCGCGTGTCCGACCACTCAAAGATTTCTAGATTGTACGCTATGCGCCGTTTCGGACGATGTCGACTAATTCGATATCGAATACGAGGTTGCTGTTTGCCGGAATATTCGGCGCAGGACTGCGCTCACCGTATGCCATCTCTGCAGGAATGATAAGCCGCCTCGTGCCGCCGACCTTCATGCCAGGAACACCGTGTGTCCAACCAGCAATAACTTGATCGAGTCCGAAGCTGATGCTCCGACCCATATCATGGCTACTTTGAAAAATAATGCCGTTTTTTACTAATGCGCCTGTGTAGTGCGCGGTAATGGTGGCGCCTGGCTTTACTTCTTCGCCCATTCCAGGCTCGCTATCAATAATTTCAAGTTCAGTAACGCTCTCTCGAGGTTCAAAGTTGGGTAATTTGGTTCCTTCGTATTTCATACTCTTATTCTACACGATGCAGCTGCCCATGCCACCCGCGCCCGCTATTCGGTATGCGCAGATTCCCACCATGACTCACCATGAACCGACACGAGCTGCATATCCTGCGTCTCGATTGCTTGATTGATTCGTCGAATAACCACATCGCTCAACCGACCTGATACGGATTGATCAGCCACTAGCTGTCGCACCAAGTCACGCGCCTCGTCGTCAAGGCAAAGCGCATCCTCCACTAGCCATCGGAGGGTGTCTTGTAAGGTTTCTCGATTGGTATAATCCTCCAGATATTCGATCGATGGTGGCAACTCGCAACCCATGTACGGCACCACATCGACACAAATTGGCCCTTGCTCAGGCATATCGGCATTTATTACGTACTGGTCGAGCCGGTAAATCTCAGGATACAGCGGGCCGCCAAAACGACAAGTATCGCCAACAAGGGCAACGATTTTTGCAAACAATTCCCCGAACGCACGCCTCTCGGCTGCGTCTTCACGATCAAGCACCTCTTCAAACGACGTTGCGTGCTCAATGTAATTGACGAGTGTATACAGGACGGTATCGGGCGATGAACCTAAGCGAGCAGGATCCATTGGATGCTGCCCCACGACGTAGCGTGGTTCAAGCGCTGCAATACCATAATGATCTCGCATGAACTTCAAGTGGCTACGAAAAGCATTTATTTCGGCGACCTCACGTTCGATATCGTGCCCCGACAATACATGCTCTATCCTCACGACCTTTTTTCCGTCGGTCTGCGTTTCTATGAGCTGTAAATGTGGCTTTATGACTTCACCGGCGGCATTCCTGCCCAGTAACGGCAGATAATCAGAACGGAGCGATGGATTCTTGGCCGGCTCCGTCGGCATCTCCGGGATCATCGCGTGAGACTATGCTCCGGTGTAGACTTTCGCGCCAGAAATCGTTTGCCGACTTTGAAATAGATAAACAGCACAGCTACAGAATCTGCGGCCAATATATACAGCGGAAACGCTACGTGCTTGAAGTCAAAGGTCGTGATAATCGCGAGTGCGATAATGCCTGCGATAACACCAAGTATAAAAAGATACGGCTCTTCGGTTTCCGGGTACCTAAACGCTTTGAC
>Ga0310810_10007482_pt1 | contig 12457 bp, 10 predicted proteins | sample NCmetagenome_FD_207641 | JGI IMG/M metagenome (GOLD analysis project Ga0310810, IMG submission 207641) | Soil microbial communities from experimental microcosm in Duke University, North Carolina, United States - NC | ecosystem: Engineered > Artificial ecosystem > Soil microcosm > Unclassified ... | reverse complement strand
GCGATCGCAGCAACGCCGGGTGTTGCCGCCCAGGTCCCCCTCGCCGCGGAGACGTTCGACGCGGCCTGGACGATCATCCGCGACACGCATTTCGACAAGACCATGAATGGTCTCGACTGGGACGCCCTGCGCGCGGAGCTGAAGCCGCGCGCCGCGGCCGCGAAGTCGGAGTCGGAGCTACGCGCCATCATCCGGGACATGCTCGGGCGTCTTGGACTGTCGCACTTCGCCTTGATCCCGTCGACCGCCGACGCACCCTCGGGGGGTGGGCGATCCGGCGGCGCTGACGCCAGCGCCGACGCCGGTTTCGACGTCCGGCTGATTGGCGGCGATCTCGTCGTCACGAGCGCCAGCCGCGAGGCGGGGTCGCTGGTCCGTCCCGGCTGGCGCATTCTCAAAATCGAGTCCGCCGCGACGGCGGATCTCCTCAAGGCCCTTCCGGAGGGCGCAAACGAGCGTCTGCTGAATGTCGAGGCGTGGCGCATCGCGCAGACGCGCCTGCGCGGGCCCGCGGGGTCGAGGGTCAACGTGACGTTCGAGAAGGGTGACGGCTCGCCTGTCTCGCTCGCGCTCGAACGTCGTCCCGAGCAGGGTGAGGCGGTAACGGTCGGCCACCTGCCCACGATGCACGTGCGGCTCGAGAAGGAGAAGAAGACGACCGCTGGCGGCCACTCCGTCGGCCTGATTGGCTTCAATGTGTGGATGGCTACCGTCGACGCGCAGTTCCAACAGGCGATGGATCAATTCCGCGGGGCCGACGGGATCGTGATCGACCTGCGCGGGAATCCCGGCGGACTCGCCGCCATGCTGATGGGAATTTCGGGCCAATTCGTCAGCGAGCGAAAGACGCTGGGCGTCATGAAAATGCGCGACACCGAACTCAAGTTCGCGGCGAACCCGCGCATCATCAGCGCGGCTGGGGAACGGGTGCAGCCGTACGCCGGCCCGCTGGCGATTCTCGTCGACGCGATGTCCGGGAGCGCCTCCGAGTGCTTCACCGGCGGCATGCAGTCGATCGGCCGCGCGCGCGTCTTCGGGCAGATCTCGATGGGCCAGGCGCTGCCCGCGTTGTTCGATCGTCTGCCGAACGGCGACGTCCTGATTCACGCGTATGGCGATTTCGTCACCGCCACCGGCACCAGGCTCGAGGGACGCGGCGTCATTCCCGACGAAATCGTGCCCCTCCGGCGCGAGGATTTGTTGACCGGGAAGGACCGCACGCTGGACGCGGCGCTCGCGTGGATCGACCGCACCGCCGCCAGACAGCCTTAACGTCCTTGAAAGACGGCACTTGCGGGAACTATTGTTGCGCTTGCGTGAGCCGTCTGATAGACTGGGCGTCACCTACACCATCGTTTTTCTTCCAGCCCAAAACGGTTATCTCGGGGGAGTTTGAATGGAGCAGCGCCCGCTGCGTCTCGGTGACATATTGGACGACTACTGTCCGCGCGAACGGCGGCTGACCAACCACGCCGTGGTCGCGATGATCGAAGAGAACGTCAAGCAGACCCGCTGCACGACGTGCGACGCGGAGCACGCCTACAAGGGCGGGAAGCTTCCCCGGCGCCGCAAGAAAGAAACGCCGTCTGCGCTCTACAAGGAAGTGCTTGCCGGTCACCTGTCGCCCGATGGTGCGCCGATCGCTCCCGAACTCGCCCCCGAGGTTCCAGACGTTCCCGCCGTGCCGGTTGCGGCAGCGCCGCCGGTTGCCAGTGTGCCCGAGCCGGCGCCGGCACCGGTCGCCGCGGTTGCCGTCGGCGATGAAGGCCAGGCGGGCGCCGAGGAGGACGAACAGGACGCACCACTTCCCGTCGAGGAAGGTCCCGTTCATCGCCCGCTCATCCGCGCGCAGCTACCGCGCATCGAGGGACAGAAGGAAGAGCGGCGTCTGCCCGAATTCACGATTCGACAGCGCGGGGCCGGGAACGGTCATTTCCGCGGGATGAAAGCGCATCGCCCCGGCGGCCAGGGCAACGCGAACGGCACGAACGGCGGAAACGGCAATCGCACCCACGGCGGATCGCGCTTCGCGGGTCCGCGGTCGTCGAGCTCCGGCCGCAGCCAGGCGGGGGGCCGCGGTGCCGGCGGCGGGTTCCGATCCGGCGGCGGACGGAAGCGATCGCGGTAGCTCTCAGGTCGAAGGGTTGACTCTCCAGAACAAGACCGGCCTCATTGTCGGGGTTGCCAACAAGCGATCAATTGCGTGGGCCATCGCGCAGGCTGCATCTGCAGCCGGCGCCCGTCTCGCCGTCACTTACCAGGGCGAGCGTCTCGAAGAAAACGTCCGCGATCTCTCGGCCGGTCTGACCGATCCCCTGATCCTTCCGTGCGACGTGACCGACGATGCGCAAATCGCGCATGTCTTCGCGGAAATCGATCGCGAGTTCGGCGGACTCGACTTTCTCGTCCACGGCGCGGCGTACGCGCCGCGCGAGGCGCTCGATGCGCCGTTCGTGCAGACATCGCGCGATGGGTTCCGGCTGTCGCTGGATATCAGCGCCTACTCGCTCGTGGCGCTCGCGCGCGGCGCGATGCCGCTCATGGAGCGGCGCGGCGGCGGCAGCATCCTCACGCTGACCTATCTCGGCAGCGAGCGCGTGTTCCAGAACTACAACGTGATGGGCGTGGCGAAGGCCGCGCTCGAATCCTGCGTGCGTTATCTCGCGGCCGACCTCGGGCCGAAGGGGATTCGGGTGAATGCGATTTCGGCCGGACCGATCAAGACGCTGGCCGCGGCGGGAATCTCCGGCTTCAGCAGCATCCTGCAGCTCTACCGCGATCGCGCGCCGCTGCGCCGCACCGTCGACACGTCCGAGGTTGCCGAGGCCGCAATGTTCCTGCTCAGCTCCTCAGGGCGAGCCGTCACTGCCGAAGTGCTGATGGTCGATGCGGGGTATCACGCGACCGGCATGTGAATCCCTAATCCCTAATCCTCGAATCCCCGAATCCCCGAACCGCGAATCGCGAACCCCGAACCGCGTAGAATGAGCAAGGAGAGTGTTTGCTCATGAAGAAGCTACAGGCCGTTCTGTTCGTCCTTGCGTTGTCCGCCCCTGTCGTTTCCATGGCATGCGGCGGCAGCGTGATCTCGCCACCCCGGAACGCCGCGACCGCGCCTCCGGACGATCCGACCATCACCCTGCGTGTCAAGACGGCGTTGATCAACGAGCCGGGGCTGTCATCCACCATCGATGTGCAGACGGCTCAGGGGATCGTGACGCTGTCCGGCAAGGTGAAGTCAAAGGACGAAGAAACGAAAGCCATCGCGGCGGCGCGAGGGATCCGCGGCGTCACAGACGTGAAGTCGAAGCTCGAAATACAGCCGTAGCGGAAGTTCGGAGTGTCTGAGCGCGTCCTGCGCGTCAGCAGCGTCCGCACCGCGACCGCGTCGTCGCGCATCGTCCGCCTGCATCTCGGCGGCGCCGTATTTCCTTTCCGTCCCGGACAGAGCGTCGCGGTGGGGCCGCCCGAACAGCCGAAGCGCGTCCCCTATTCGCTTGCCTCCGCGCCCGAGGATGTGGCGCGGGACGAACGGATCGAACTCCTCATCAAGATCGATGCGGCCGGCCGTTGGGGCGAAGACTTCGAGCCGTTGCACCGAGGCACGCGGCTCGGCATCGGCGCACCGTCGGGGAAGTTCGTGTTTCCGGAATCGCCGCGCGAACGCCGGTTCCTCTTCATCGCCGGCGGAACGGGCATCGCGCCGGTGCGCTCGATGATCCGCCACGCGATCGCGGCACGCGTGCCCGGCAGGATTCGCATGCTCTACAGCGCTCGTTCGCCAGGCGATTTCGCCTACCTGCCGGAGCTGCGCGGCATGGCGCGCAGGGGAGAGATCGACCTCTCGCTCACTGCCACGAGGCACATGTCTCCGCGGTGGCGCGGATCGAAGGGAAGGATTGTCCCGCCGCAGCTGGCGCTGCTCGTCGACGACCCGGCGACGCTGTGTTTCGTGTGCGGACCCGCATCGATGGTGGAAGATATCCCGCCGCTGCTCCGGCAGCTCGGCGTCGACAAGTCGAGAATCCTTTTGGAGGACTGGTAGTTTTAGAGGATTCCCGCGGCGGCGCGTTGAATATCGACGTCCGTGAGGTCCGGGAACGGAGACGTGACCAGCGCTTCCGGGTGCGCGTCGCGGCCGCCGCGGCGCTTCCGACTCGACTTGTCTTGATACATGCGGCTGTCGGCCGTTGCCAGCAGCGATTCGTACGATTCGCCGTCCTGCGGGAATACCGCGGCGCCGACGCTGACCCCGAGCTCGACGCTCTTCCCTGGCCGCGCCTCGAAGGTAACTTCGTCGATGCTTTGCTGCAGCTCCGCCCGCTTGTGCTCGGCCTCGTCCGCGCCGCATCCGGACAACACGACGATGAATTCGTCCCCCGCATAGCGGACGCAGATGTCGTAGGGCCGAATCCCGCTGCGTAGCACGCGCGCCACTTCGCAGAGCGCGCGGTCGCCGACGTGGTGACCGTGGCTGTCGTTGATTTCCTTGAAATTGTCGAGGTCCATGACCAGCAGCGACACCTCGGACTTCAGGCGCTCGGCGCGCGCCAGCTCCCGCGTCAGGTGCATGAACAGAAAACGGGTGTTCGGCAGGCCGGTCAGCGGATCCGTCAACGAATCTTCCTGCGTCTGCTCGAACAGCATCGAGTTGTTGATGACGGCGGCCGCCTGCTCGGAAACGCGATCGAGCAGCCGGCGGTGGTCGTCGCGGTAGAACGCGGCATCGACGTGGTACACCGACAGCGTCCCGATAAAGCGTTCGTTGAAGAGCAGCGGGCAGACGAGCGCGGATTGCAGGTTGGTGTGCAGCGATGCGAGCCCCGCGGCCTCGAGGTCGGCGCTCGGACGCGCATTGACGAGCGCGCGGCGGTTGCGCGCGACCCATCCCGTCAATCCTTCGCCCGTGCGAACGGCGATTTGCTGGACGATCTCTGCGTCAGTGCCGGTCGCGAACCGGCAGCGCAGCGTCTCCGACTCCTCGTCGTAGAGGAACAGCGCGGCGCATGAGAACGGCACCAGATTGCTCAGCTTCGCCGAAATCAGCGCCATCGTGTCCGAGACGCCAAGGCTCGTGCCCATGGCCTGCGCGATCTCGTACAGTGCGTAGATCTCGCGGTGCGCGAGCGCGATGTCGTCGAACACGTTCTTCTTGCCCGGTTCCGGCGTGAGCCCCGTGGCGGGCCGCCCCATCGCCTGCCCGTGATCTTCCGGCGCCGGCCGCCGGATCGCCTGCTCGAGTGCGGCAGCTTCCATCTGCAGGGTCGGCAGCAGCATGATGAACTTGTCGACGACGGTCGGATCCAGACCCTTGCCGGCTTCCTGCTGCAACAGCCCAATCGCTGCGTCGAAGCTCATGGCCTTGTGGTACGGCCGCTCGGCCATCAGCGCGTCGAAATAGTCGACGACGGACAGGATGCGGGCACCGAGCGGGATCTCCTCGCCCTTCAGTCCCGACGGATAACCCTTGCCGTCCCAGCGTTCGTGGTGGCTGAGGATCAGCGGCGACACGGGGTAGGGGAAGGGCACCGCGCTGATGATGTCGGCGCCGACCTTTGGGTGCGCGCGAATCTTCTGGAACTCTTCCGGCGTGAGCGGCCCGGGCTTCGAGAGAATGTGCTCGGGGACCGCGAGCTTGCCGATATCGTGCAAGAGCGCCGCGGTCTTGACGCCCTGAATCTCGTTCTCCCCCATGTCGAGGGAGCGTGCGAGCGCCGCCGCGTAGAGCTGCACGCGCCGGATGTGCGACTGCGACGTCTGGTCCTTGGCGTCGATCGCAAGCGCCAGCGCTTCGATCGTCGCCAGGTGCAGGTCCGCCATCTCGCGCACGTGCCGCTGCTCGTCGTCGATGCGTCCCAGATACATGCGGTAGCCCTGGTACGTGAAGTAGAGCGGCGCGGCGGCCAGCGGCAGAATCCACCGGAAGGAAACTGCGTCCAGCACCAGCACCGCGACGGCGGACACGCCGGCGCCGACGAAGTAGCTGGATGCCGTCCATAGGAAGTTCTCGTTCCAGACGTGCAGGATGCTCTGACGGGTGGACAGCGCGATGGCGGTGGCGACCATCGCGGTGTTGATCAGGTAATACGAGGTCGCCGCCCCGACCAGAGGCTTCGGCAGCGTCCACAGGTCGAACCGTCCGTGCGAGCCGCCGAGCCAGTCATAGATCTGTCCCGCGGCCTGCACCGTGATCACGAGGCACGCCATGCTGAACATGGTGCGGTAGGCCGGGTTCCGCTCCTTGATGCGGAACGTGCATTGGCTCCAGGCGCTCACCGCGGCGACGATCATCGTCTCGTTCGGCCCGAGCAGCAGCAGTGACGCGAAGTCGACCGAGTACGAGACCGACATCGTCGATCCGCTGCGCGCCAGCGGCAGGGTGACCTTGAACACGGACGCCAGTGATGAAAGGACGACGAGCAGCAGGAACAGCCAGGGGGACTCGAAGGACCTGACCGGGAAGAAGGCGACGACCAGCACCGCCCCGATGCCGATGACCGCACAGACGAACGCTCTGGCGGGAACAGGAAGGGTCTTCATTGCGACGGCGGCGGCCCTTTCGTGCCCCACACGACCGTCTCTTCGTCATCCTCGCGTTCGCTGGTCCCCCAGACAACGTTCGTGCATTCGCCGGGCTCGCCCTCGTTCTCGTCGTCGCTGCAGCTCGTGCCCCAGCTCACGCCCCGGCAATCGTCGCCGCCACAGCTCGTCCCCCACACCACGTTGGTGCCCCAGACGACCCTGTCGCCGGAATCGCCGACGCTGCCCCAGACGGTCACGCGGCCCGACACGCTGGTGCCCCACACGACCGTGTCGCAATCCTCGGTCTCGGGCGGGCAACTCGTGCCCCAGACGACCGTCGCACCTTCCTCTGTCGTCTCCGCCCCCCACATGAGATTCGAGCGCCACGCGTTCGCGGCAGGGTCGATCATCCCGCCGCCGACGCGACGGTTGCCCCAGTTGATGTGGCGGTTCCACGGCACCGGATCGCCTCCCTCGACGGTTCCATCGAGTGAGGCGGAGACGCCGGCGGCGAAATCTCGCGCGAGCTGCACGGCGCCCCGCGCGTTCAGGAAGCCGGCGCCCTGCGTGAGGTCGTTGTATTTCGAGTTGTGCTCCGCCGTGTACTGCAGGATCGCCTTCACGAGGTTCGGCGTCAGCGCCGGGTTCGCCTGAATCATCAGCGCGATGGTGCCCGTCACCACTGGCGCGGACATGCTCGTTCCACTGAGGCTGAGATACGGTTCCGTGGCGGTCGCGACCGTTCCCCACAGACGCGTGGAGGGATGCGTCGCGTAGAGCACGGTCGAGGCATCCGTCAGCGACTCAATCCCCACGCCGGGCGCGACGATGTCGGGCTTGGCGGCGTAGTCGATGTAGGTCGGGCCACGCGAGCTGAACCCCGCCACGGTGTCGTCAGTGCGCTTGATGGTTCCGTTGTGGCTCGACGCGCCGACGGTCAGGACCCACGGCGCGTTTCCCGGCGCGGTGATGCCGCCGTACTGCGCGTGGCCCTCCGCATCGCTGCCGAGATTACCGGCGGCGGTGACCACGACGATCCCCGCCTGTACGGCTCGCTTCGCCGCCTGGGTCAGCGGGTCGGTGCGGTAGGACTCGTACACACCCGCGGCAACCGAGAGGTTGATCACCCGGATGTTGAACGCCGTCCGATGCTCGACGGCGTAGTCGAGTGCGGCGATCACGTTGCTGATGTACCCGTATCCGGATCCGTCCAGCACTTTCAGCACGACGAGATTCGCCGCCGGCGCAATTCCCTTTCGCGCGCCACCCGAGTCGTACCCGCTGCCGGCGATGATGCCAGCGACGTGCGTGCCATGGCCGTAGTCGTCGTAAGGGGTCGGCTGGAAGTCCACGAAGTCCGCGAAGTGCACCACCCGGTCCGAACCGAGGTCGTCGTGCCACGACGCAACGCCCGAGTCGATGGTGGCGACACCAACGCCGGCGCCGTCGAAGCCGAGGTTCTCCCGTACCCACGTAGCACCCACGGTCGCCCCGGTGCGCTCCATCGTGCCGGTGACGCGGCGATCGAGACGCACAGACGCGACGTCAGGGCGCGCGGCCAGTGTTTCAAGCGCCCCGTCAGGGACGAGCGCGACCTGTCCGCGGACCAGGCCGAGACGCCGGCCGGCCTTGCCGCCGACGGTCTGGATCAGCGCGTCGGCGGGGCCGCCGTCGGTGGTTTCGATGATGACGCGCGAGGTCCCGCGGCCGGCGAGGGCACGCGCCCGCAGGGGCCCGTCGAGCCTGTCGAGAGCAGGGGTACCGGCCGCGAGGACAGCGGTGCTGGCAATCGCTTGCAGCGCGATGAAGAGAAGAAGTCGTTTGACCATTGCGGGAGCCGGTGGGTCGAAACGCTTCGCGCGTTGCAAAGCGGTTGCCCGCGGAAGCACCGGACCAAGTCGTCCGGCTATTTTATTGCGAAAACTGTGTTTAGGTTACGGAACCGGTCTTTGTTCAAGCCGCTGACAAACCCGCGGATACGGGCTTTGCGTACCGTTTTGCAACCGGCAATACAGATCCGTCGGCGCCTACTGTTCGCGCGCCTGTGCCTTCGCCGGCCGCTGGCCGTTCTCCAACTCGTATTCCACGATTTTCCGATATAGCGTGCCGCGGCTGATCTCCAGGATGCCTGCGGCCTGTTTCTTATTCCAGTGGACCGCCTCGAGGACCCGGACGATGTGGGCGCGCTCGGCGTCGGCAAGCGAGGGGAGCCGCTGCTGGCCGCCTTCGGGCTGCATTTCGGACGCGTGCAGGAACTCGACGTCGGTACCACGAATCGTGCGCCCCGGCGATGACAGGGCGGCGCGGGCGACCGTGCTCTCCAACTCCCGGATGTTGCCCGGCCAGTGATACTGCAGCAACAGGTCGACCGCTTCCTTGGCGAACGTTTTCCCGTCCAGCGGCAGCCCGTTGGCCGCGCAGTAGCGCGCGAGGAACCGCTGCGCCAGGACCGGGATGTCGCTGGCCCGCTCCTTCAGCGATGGCAGACGGATCGAGAACGCGTTGACGCGGTAATAGAGATCCTCGCGGAACCGCGAGTCGCGCACGAACTGATCGAGCGGGCGGTTCGTCGCGGAGATCAGCCGGAAGTTGACGTCGATCGGTTCGTTTCCCCCGAGCCGCTCGAAGCGCCGCTCTTCGAGCGCGCGCAGCAGCTTCGCCTGCCCGACGAGTGCGAGGTCGCCGATCTCGTCGAGGAACAAGGTGCCGTTGTTCGCGAGCTCCAGCCGACCGGGCTTCCGATCGTGCGCGCCGGTGAACGCCCCCTTCTCGTAACCGAACAGCTCCGACTCGAACAGTGTGTCGGGGAGCGCCGCGCAGTTGACCCCCTGGAACTTATTGGTGCCGCGGCGGCTCAGCTCGTGGATCATCCGCGCCACGACTTCCTTGCCCGATCCCGTCGGCCCGAGGATCAGTACGGAGATGTCCGACTTCGCCGCCGTGCGTATCCACTCGAAGACGACCAGCATTTTCTCGTCGCGGCCGATCATCTCGCGGAAGCGCTGGACCGCCGGCGAGCGATCTTCGTGACTGACCGTGGCGCGGCGCTCGAGGAATTCGTCGAGCAGATCGCGGACCGTGTCGCTGGTGGGGGGGACGAACGTATATTTTGCCGCCCCGGGGCCGGGCGCTTTGGCGGTGACGCCGAACGTCACGAGCTCGCGGACACAATTCTCGATGTCGAGCCGCATGCGTCCAAACGTCTGCATGAGCGCCTCGATGTCGAACGACTCGTCCGGCCGCGCGCAGAGGAAGCGCAACAGCCCGGCCCGCAACGGCGATTGCACGAGCGCGTGAAACCGCGGCTCGATCTCTGCGGCTTCGACGCGGCGGCCGGACGTAACGGAGGCGTTATCCATGTTGCTGCTCATGCGGGCGGGGCCTCGGCGGTGCCGCGCGGCGCCGAGCCGTGCGCGCGGTAATAGTCGGACTGGAACTGCTCGATCAATTGCTTCATCGCCACCGCGTCGCGCTTCCGGTGGCCGTGGCACCGCACGGGGCTCACCCCGCCGGAGCTTTCGATCATCACATCGGCAAAGAACAGATTTCGGTCAATCAGCACCGACGCGACATGGGCGAGGTGGATCGACTGTTCGCGCCCGCCGACGATCGCCGGCTTGTAGAACACGATACTCGAGGGGGTGACGGCGACCTGCGCCGGAAAGAGCAGATTGCTGCGGCTCAGGCGGCTGGCACGGAACACGTGTGCTCCCGGCATCGGTCGACCCTTGTACCAGAAAAACGCAATGACGGCTGCCGCGATCGCGATCGCAGCCGCGATCCAGAGCGCCGCATTGCCGGGATCCAGACGTATGTCATTCATCGGTCCAGGCTCGAACAAACTGTATGGGGAGCGGAAATCAACGTTCGCCCGTCAGCCCCTGTGCTGTCAAGGGATTTCGCCCGCACACCCCATAATGTGGTGCTAATCTTAGGCTGAAGCACGTCTTCGCGGGAGGATCGTCTTTGCCCCACCGAGCGCCCGGGTCTCCGGGCCACAAAGCATCGAATTACCTCTCCGGAAAAGCCATCACGTATTACCGCCCCCGCGGCAGCGCCGAGGTTCGCCAGCTGATCGATAACGGATTCCAGGCGTTCAACGCCGGACGATTGTCGGAGGCGTGCCATATCTTCAGCGAGAAAATGCTGGCGCCGGAACACGAGACGACCATCGGGCTCACCATCGCGGGCGCGCTGACGCCGGCGGGTCTGGGGGGCTGCGCCATCGAGCTGATGGAGCGCGGACTGATCGACTTCATCATCAGCACCGGCGCCAACCTCTATCACGATCTGCACTACGCGCTGAACTTCACGCTCCACCGCGGCTCGCCGTTTCTGGACGACGTCGATCTCTACGAACAGGGTGTCATCAGGATCTACGACGTCCTGTTTCCGGCAACGGTCCTCCTCGAGACCGACTCGTACATCCGCGACTTCCTCGTGCGCTCGAAGATGGCGGGCCCGATGGCGACGTCCGAGTTTCACTACCGCCTCGGCCTCGACCTGATGGAGCAGCACCCCGGCTGCGAGGAGTATTCCGTCGTGGCGCGCGCCGCGAAAACCGGCGTCCCGATCTACACCTCCTCTCCCGGCGACAGCTCGATCGGGATGAACATCGCCTACCACGAGCTGATGAACGATTCGACGTTGATGATCGATCCCAACCGCGACGTCAACGAGGTGTGCGCGATTATCCTCGCGGGAAAGAAGAACGGCTGCGTCATCCTCGGCGGCGGGTCGCCGAAGAATTTCTACCTGCAGGGCCAGCCCACTCTGTGGGAGGTCTACGGCATTCCCAAAGGGGGGAACGACTACTTCATCCAGCTCACGACCGACCAGGTCGTCTGGGGCGGCCTCTCAGGGGCGACCCCCGCCGAAGCGGTCAGCTGGGGAAAGGTGAATCCGGGGGTTCTCCCCGACACCGTCGTTGCGTACTGCGACTCGACGATTGCGTTTCCGCTGTTCTGCGAGTACGCGGTCGGTTCGCCGAACGGCCGCCGCCCGCGCAAGGCGCTCGTGCACCAGCGCGATGCGCTCGTTGCGGAGCTCCACCGTCAGGCCAAAGAGGCGTCGCGGAACAAGTCTGCCGCTATCGAAGCCGAGCCCGCGGAGATCGATCGGCACCGCTGATGGGAACACTCTCGAGCGAACTGAATCCGCATGCCGCGCGGATTGCGCAGGAGCCGCGCATCTACGCCGACGCCAACATCCCGACCGGCGTGGTGACCTACATGCGGACGCACCTGCACTGGGATGTGCTCTTCGTGCTCGAACACGAAGACCTTCGCCGCGCCCGCGATATCGAGCACTACCGGCTCGCGCGACAGCTCGGACGGACGCTCGTGACGCTCGACCGTGACTACATCGACGATCGGACGTTTCCGCCAGAGCAGGGCGCCGGCGTCATCGTATTCTGGGCGCCCGATGAACCGCGGCTGCGTTCACTGCTGAAGAAGGCTGATCGGACGGTGTTCCGCGCCGAAGGCGCGAGCCCGCTGCCCCTCGAAGGGAGGAAGCTGCACTGGCAGCTGGACGAACCCAGCGAATGAATTTCCTCGGACTCGACATCTCGGAGCGCCGCACCTGCGGCGTGGTTGTCGACGATCAGGGCGTCGTCGCCCGCCGCGCGCGCTGCGACGAGGACGCGCACGGCGGCGCCGAGGTGGCGCGTGAGCTGGCGTCGGGCTTCTCGATCGACGCGTTCGGTGTCGCGATCGAGGGAGCGAAGCCCGTTGCGTCCCTGAAGCTCGTCGGCCTGCCCGAGGCGACGTATGTCATGCCGGGTGCGGCGGCGGTCACCGCGGAGTCGTGGGTCGGCGCGGCGCGCGGCCTGCAGCACGCGGTTTGTCTGAAGATCGGCGAGCGCGTCCTCGCCGGCATCCTTCTGAACGGATACGCGTGGAGCGGCGCGCACGGACTCGCCGGGTCGGCCGCG
>Ga0310810_10007481_pt1 | contig 12457 bp, 29 predicted proteins | sample NCmetagenome_FD_207641 | JGI IMG/M metagenome (GOLD analysis project Ga0310810, IMG submission 207641) | Soil microbial communities from experimental microcosm in Duke University, North Carolina, United States - NC | ecosystem: Engineered > Artificial ecosystem > Soil microcosm > Unclassified ... | reverse complement strand
AGTCCATATCAATGCCGGCTTGAACTCCGCCGCCAGACAGAACCCAAGCGTTAGCCCTGCCTTGAGCCCCCATACGCGAGAATATGTTGCCGAGGCCCATTCCGACCATATCGTCAGTCCCTTCCTAACAGTGTCACGGGTTGGCGATGGCCGACACAGAATCGGCACCCTTCACCCCAAAATAGAAACTACTCCCCGCCGGCAACATCACGGATCCAGCGCCAGCCGAGGCCGTCCCATTCAGTTTGATGCCGCACTGCACCTCACAAGTAACCTGGATCATCACCGTGGCCGCATTGAAGGCCGAAGACGCGACCGAGCCGCCGCCGCTTATGTCCAAAACCTGATCTGCCACGCTCGGCAGTTGCGCGATCTGCGCCGGGCCGGCGTTGGCCGCCGTCCCAAGATTTCTAAACTCAGAAATCCAGACTCGCGATGCAGCCAGCGCAGGAGATGAAAACAGGAGGAGAGCGGCGACCGCCGCCGCCAGGAATTTCCGCATCATGTCGTCACCTTGTATTTGGCCGGATCGGCCGCCATGGTTTGAGCAGTCTGCCGGGCAGCGAGCATGACATCGCCGCCCGGCCGAATTCGATCGCTCTTGATGCGGAAGGGCGATCCGTCAGGCAAGCTACCATCGAATGTCAGGATTTGCCATTCCACTCCGCCGCCCTGCACATAGCCCAAATAGGCCTTGGAGCACGATGCCGCCGGCCCCGTAACCTGGTTGAAGGCGTCCGCCAGATCCCTAACCCCCATTGCGCAAACTCCTCAGATCCCGCCATGCCATATCCGGTTTTCCGCCGATTGCTGCCCGCGCCGAGCGTGGCCGTGAACTAATTTCCCCATCAATCAACCCGAATATGATCCCTGACATCCCGCGCGATCGCCGCCACCTTTAGCACGGCCACCTCGAGATCACTATCCGACGGCCCGCGGATCACCTGCGTCGAACTGAACGCGCGGCCCTCCGGCTCCATCGCGAATTGGAAGATCACGGCCTTGAACTCGCCGAGCTCGCCGAATGTATGCGAGATGTAACGCGCGCCAGGCCCGCAGTTCGCCTTAAACAGTCTCTTGACCTTGACCATTGAGCCGATCGACCTCCGCTTGTGTGTGATCGCGCCGCGCCGCCCAGCGCGCCAGAATTTCCCGCGCCCGCTCCGGAGACAGCCGCAGCGCCGCCCGCTCCGCCGCCAGCAATCGTCCAGTGCGCCGCACCATATGCCACGGAATGCCGCGCTCCGCCGCCTGCGCGCGCCGCTCGTGCCTGTTCATCGCTTGAGCCTCTCCTGCAAATACAGCATGAGCAATTGCTGCTGCCCGCGGTCGAGCATCGCAATCATGCCCTCGGTCGGATCGGTTGCTTTCTCGATCCCGAGCACGACATATTCGCCGGTGCTGTTCGCGACCAGCGTCGTGATGCCGCCCGTCAGTTTCAACGTTTCGGCCGGCATCTATTGGCTCCAATGGCTGCCCTTCCGGCCCGACCGAAATTGATCGCGCCGCCTCACGACATCTGGCTGCAGGCCCATCGCCGCCTGCTGAATCGCGTCCGCGCCGTGATCAAATCCGTTCTTGGCCGGCTCTGCCAGCCACCGCAGATTCGTCCGGTCCCACTTCCTAACATAATTGTCGCAGCATTCGACAATGCCGCCAGCATGCTCCGAGCAGAACCAGCTTTGATTGATGAACCGCCGCGCCGCCTCGATCGAATCGCCCTTATCGCCGATCCGCTCCACCACAATGAAATCAACCCCATGCTCCGCCGCGATCTCCTTCCGGCTCCGCGCCGTGACACCACCCATATCGCTCCAAGAGCGATTGACCAGATCATGCGGCCCGTAATGCTTGCCGTAGATGAACCCGCGGGTGAGGTTTTTCTCCTGCAGAATCCGGATGCCGTCCGACAGCCCCGACGATTCGCCGCGCGCGAAATCAATGTGCCGGTGCCGCACGCCATCAGTCTGGAAAAACCCGATCGCCATATTCCCGTCCATCCCGAGATCCCAATAGGTATGGACCGGCATCGTATTGTCATAAGGCACCGGAAACCCGATGCGGCGATCCCGCCGCGCCTGGTTCATCTCGTTTTTCCAGTATGCCCCCTCGAGCGACGCAAAGAAGCATTCTTCCGGCGTCGACGGATGCTCCGATTTGACGTCATCGGGCCCGTAGAGTTCCCGCGTTTTTGCGTACCATGCTTCCTGCATGCCATCGAGCACGATGCGGTGCTTGACCCTGAGCTCGTGGAAATACTCCCGCAGATCGTGTGGGATATTGACCAGATTGACCGGAAGCCGATTGTCGGGATCAAGGTACCAGCCGAAAAAGTGCAGCTTGAAATCGATCTGCGTCAGGCGCTGGCCGGTTGCCTGCAATTGCTGGCCGGCCTGGACGAGATCATAGAACTCGCCAGACGTCCCCTTGGCCGTGCTCTCGGCCCATACCTTGCCAGTTTTCGGCACGGCCACGAACGAGCCGGTTTTGATTTCCTTCGCCTTGCGCGGATTGTCGGCCGCGATGATCCCGTACTCCGAGACATGCAACATCTGCGGCGTGCCACCGCGGGAGGAGATGCCCGCGCCGATCGTCGAACCGTTCGAGAAATTGAGCTCGCTTTGATTGTCCTTTGTCAGATGCACCGCATCTTTGATTCGGTCCGGTAGCCGCTCATAGGCGAACCGAATCATGGCGAGCTTATCCTCCGCATCGTCTTTCGTACGGTCAACGATATCGGCCTGCGTATTCGATGCGAACAGGCAGGCATCCAGGATGTTGAGCCCGATCAGCGTCGAAAATCCGAGCTTGCGCGATTTCAGGATCGTGTCGCGATACCAGGCCTGCCCACTATAAGTGCGCTGCGCAAAATTCCGCTTGAACGGAATCGGCACGCCTTCCTTGTTCTTGATCCAATAGAGATTATCGAGCCGCCAGTTCCGATCGCCGAGCTTTTTGGCCGCCGTCCTATATTCCGGCGAGCTCCGGATTGCCTCGAGCGTCGATGCGTCGCTCATCAGGCCACCCGATCAAATAGCGGCGTTCCATGCATCGACCGTGCGCGCGCCGACATCGGCGCCGGCATCGCGCCAGGCAGTAATTGCAGCGCCAGCAAGCCGCCCTTCGTGGCCCCGACCTCGACAAACCCAGCCTTGCGATAGGACCAGCCCCAAACGTCACGGCCGCGTACCCGCGTCGGCCTGACCGCCTCTGTGTCGACAAACGTCACCATGCCCAGCGTCGGCGGATCACCGTAATAGGCCCGCGTCGCCGCAACCGCCTGCAGGATTAATTCAGAGGCGACGCCCGCCCCCTCTGAACGGAAGGCGGAGCAAATCCAGGCGCCAGCCCATGCGTGCTTGACGAATTCCGCCTTGGGAAACGACGTCACCCAATAGGCGCGGCCGCAATCGCTGAGAAAGACACAGCAACTCCCCGTCGGCACGAATTGCCGCGCGCCGATCGATTGTCGCGTGTAATGCCGATCAGCGAGCCGAGCCGCCGCAGGATCGGCGCGATATGAAGCGCACCACCGCACAGCCCATCACGTCCCGGCCGCGTCGATAAAGGACAGCGAGGCGCCAGCGTACCAGTTGAGCACCTGCTCGCCCGACAGCCGCGGCGAATTCGTGCTGGCGTTGCGCGCGTTACTCGCCAATGGGCCGTTCGGATTGAGTTCGAACCGCACCGAGGCCCCGTCGTCGACCTCGATCACGATGAATTTCGCCTGATCGTTCGACTGGACTGGTATCGACACCGGAGTTAGCCCATTCAGCAGGATCGGCCCGCTCGCCCACAAATATGGCTCCTCGCGCAGAAACACCGAATCGGCGTTGTGAAACTTGAGGCCAGATTGCTCAATCTGGACAATCGACTTGTAGCCCCAAACCCGCACGTTCGGCATGTCATCGCTCCCGACAAATGGTTGCGCAGGGAGGATTCGAACCTCCGACCCGCGGATTATGAGTCCGCTGCTCTACCGGGCTGAGCTACCGCGCCGCGATCTGATCTAACACGGCCGGAACACTTGCGCCAAGCCGCCTCATTTGCTCTTGCGCTTGCCGCTCTTGGTCCGCGCGCCGTACTTGCCGCGGTCGGCGTCGTGAAACTCCTTCGCGACCCGCTGCGGGATCCCCGCCTTGCGCGCGAATTCCGGGTTGTGCGCAGCTGCCGACATGAACCGACGTTGCTTGGGAGTTTTCGAAGGCATGACCGCTCCAAATAAATCGGCCGGCGCCAGCGAACCGACACCGGCCAGTCAGGGAGGAAACGCGCGCAAGGAAGCGCGAACGCAACCTATCGCAACAAAAAGGCCCCGGCAATCGCCGAGGCCTCTCCGCTCAATCAGTCGTGCTTAGGCCGGGGGCACGGTCAAGACGGCTGTTGAACTTCCTGCTTGTCCTTCGCGGCGGCTGCATCCTGGTCGACCTTCGCCTGCGCAGCCGCAGCGTCATCCGCCTGCTGCGCCTTTGCATCGGGAGCCTGCGCATTGGCCGGACCGCCGTCGACCGGCACCCCATCCAAGCCATTCTTGGCAACGTCCGCAGTCGAGGCCGCGCCCTTCGCATCGGGATCGGCCGGCACCACGACCGAACTCGACGGATTGGCAGGCTCGGAGCCCGGCGCGCGCTGCGTTGAATCACCACCCGACACCACGAACCCGCCAGCCGTTTCGATCGCCGGCGATTGACCAGGCTGGCCGGCACCAGCACCAGAGATCCCCGACGGATTGGGATCAAACGCCATATTCGGCATCAGCGGCGCCGGCACCTCCGCAGGAGGATTGGCGCGGTTGGCTACGGTCAGGCCGACGTCGCTCGAAGGAGCCGGACCAGGAGCATCCGGCACCGCACTCGGAACTCCCACGTTCGCCGGGATATCCGTCTTGAGCGCCTCGATCGATTGCGTCTGATCGCTGATCGCCGAATCGAGATCGCTCGCCGCCTCAATCAGCGCGGCCTTGTCCTCGTCCGAGATTGGCGCGGACGTCGGAAGAGCCTGCAGCTTGGCCGTTAAATCAGCCAACTGCTTCGCCTGTTCCTCGTTCTGCATTTTCAGCGCCTGCATCGCCGCGTCGGTCGACTTGCGATAGGTCTGCGCCGCTCGAGCCTTGTCGAGAACGTCCTGGACTTCCTTACTGACCGCCATAGGTCTCTCCCTGCGAGTGAAAAGGATCAATAACGCACACGTATCACAGCACCGCCCGCGCGCCTAGACGCGGCCGAGCAGGGCCAAGATCAGCACCACTAGAAGAACAGTACCGAGGATGCCGCCAACCGGCCAGCCGGCACCCCAATAGGCGGGACGGCCCGCATAGGGATAACCGAGCCCGAACCCACCCAGCAGCAAAATAATCAGGATGATTGCAACGAGAGACATGGCCGACCTCCTATTTTTGATGCGGAGGATGCACGCGCACAACAAATGGCGGCCGATTAGGTTCCAGATCGGAGAAATGCCTGCCTATCAACCATCGGAAATGAGGGCGAGGATACGACGGTCAAAATCGGGGGCGGTCACTTGCCACCCTCACGTTCCGTCGATGACAACGCGGAGGATGCAAACTTCTGGGCATCGATAAGATCGTGTCGGCCGCCCAGCCCCACGATCATGCAGAGGGCACCCTTCATTCGCTCGACCGCAATGCGAAGGTCCGCAATCAATGTTTCCTGGTGAAGGATGGCGTTCGCGGCGGCCGCGTGCAGTGGGCCGTGTCCGCGATCGTACTCTTCCGCTGCCTGATGTAGTTCTTTGGCAAGCTGGGTGTATTCGCTCATCGCCCGCCCTCCGTCTCAGTCGCACCCGGACAATGCGGAGGTGTTAGGGCCTTCAGCTCCAGGAGCATCTTCTCGCCAGCATTGGCGACATCGCCCCATGCACATCGGTCGTCAGCGCCGACCTCAACATCATCGAGAATATTGACGATGCGCCTGATCTCGCTCAACCACTCCTCGTTGCTCATCTGTCCGAAATGGCTGGGTGGCGAGGCAAGCGCGGTTTCGCAAAGCTTGATCGCCTTCGTCAGGTCACCATGCGACCGGAAAAGCTCTTCGGCCCATAGCTCAGGCTTGCCGTAGCCTTCATTACACCCCGCAATTGATGCGGTGCGTGTCCTGAGCATGGCGGCTTTAGCGGCCTCCAGCGCCTCCCGCATTCCGGCCTGCGAGGGCGGGGCGCGTTCCCCCATGCAATCCAATGCTGCTCTGGACTCTTCCAGGAGAACTCGCAAGTTCTCCTTTGCTGAGAAGGCGGGGCGCCGCAAACATTCGCCACTGAGCAGTTTTACGAACTCATCGCCGTGCGGCCCTCGCTGGATAGCATACTCGAATGGCTCACCGTTGATGACGCGCCATGCTACTTGCTCGCTCCCCTCAACACTGGCCTGCGGAGTGGAGGGAAGAGCGTATTTATCAGCCCACTTATTGTCTGGCCGAACCTCGGTGACGTAGATGAGCACCTCAGCGAGCGCCTGCCGAGATACCTGCACCATCACTCCGTCTTCATCACACTGTGTTTGATGGTTGACGAGGTTCACGATTGCATCAACGGGGACGTTGGAGTGCTTGCTTTGGGCAGGTGCTGCCGGGTGGCGCGTATTCCACTGAACTATCGCATCATCCAAGTTCGCAGCGGTCGTGTCTGGCCCTATGCAATCGTGGTTGGCGCAAAAGATGACGCTGGTGTGCATGACGCCCTCCTTGTCGATAGTTGGGGCACCGCCACAGAACGGGCACGGAAGAAGATCGGTCATGCCATCATCCCTTTCCGAGCCTTCGGAGAGGCATTCTTGCGGCCGATCTCCTCCATCTCGCGCAGCGTTTCGACAGGAATCCAGTCCAACAAGGCCTTGATGCTGGCCCGCAGGCCCTCAAGCTCGGCGATCTCGTCGTTGGTGTAGGCGCGCTCGGTCATTTGCTGTACCCGCAAGTAAGGATGAGGACGATGCCCAGCGCAAAGAGCAGGGCGATAATCGAGGCGCCGACAACCAGTGCCGTGAACAGCCGCCAGACGACCGCAGCGAGCCAGGCGGGCGGCCCGAAGGCCAACACCAGCACAAAGCTCACAATGCCAGCCATGATCACCCAGCCCCAGCTATAGAGACCGAGGAAGGGCTGATCTTCGCGGAGGAAGGCGCGGAATCGGGTCATGCTGGCAGGTCCTCGTTGAGGAGTGAGAGGGTTAGGACAAGAAGATCAGCAGCGGCATGCAGAACCACAGCCACCACGCATCGTTCATGTAAAAGGCCATTCCGATTCCGAACGGAATGCAACCGGCGAGGGCGGCGACCAGGCAGTTCATCCCCCACGATACCAATCTGTCTTGCGTCATCGATCTCCCTCCGCTTCGCAGATAAAACCGCCTGCACCTGCACAGGTCTGGCAGGTGATGGCGTGAGCGCACGGCGGATCAATCGACCACTTGCTGACGCTCTCCCAGACCTCGATTGCGCCTTCGCCTTGGCAGTCCGCGCACTCTTCCCAGACCTCGGGAGGCTCGCCTGCGTTGAGCATTTCAAGTTCTAAATCTCGTTCGAATGCGCGGCCCATGGTCAGGTTCCGGCTGTGGGAATGAACGGGTGAGGCTCAACCGGCCGGCAATCGCAAAGCCAAACGCAATGCGCCGACCAGTGGCCGTGATGCGTACCCTCAAGCGTCGGCAGGGCCAGCCAACCGAGCAACAGATAGTCCGGGACTCGCGGATGAATTACCCAGCGGTGCAGGGTCATAGCTCGAAAGCCTCCTGCTTAGCGGGAGGCGGGGTAGGCTGAAATAGCTCTGGTGCGTCCAGGGCGGCTTGCACGCGCCTGCAGGCAGCGTCGAAATACTTGGGATCGATTTCTATGCCGATAAATCGGCGGCCAAGCTTAATGGCCGCTACACCTGTCGTCCCGCTCCCCATATAGGGATCGAGGATCGTTTTGCCCTTCGTCCTCTCAATACTCCAGCGCATGAGAGATTCTGGCTTTTGGGTTGGGTGAACCCGGTCTTTCGCTATTGCGTTATTGGTAAGATCGCGGAAGCAGTAGACGCCATGCCCACGCGAGAACCAGGCTGTTTCCGCATCAGACAAAAATGATCCAAAAGCATCATCATTGCGCTTCAGCCAGACCAGGCAAGTTCCGCGCGGCAAGGCGTCAGGGAAATTATGCCAACCCCAAATGACCTGCTCCTCTCCGATCAGGAGATGCCTCGGATCAAAAGCCTCGTTATCGCCGACGATCGGAAGCCCGCCTGCAGGTCCGAGTCCATTGCCACGCCTCGCAATGGACGCGGTATGTCCACCAGAGAAGCGGCTGTTGTCGGTGTTGAGCGCGATCCCATAGGGCGGATCGGTCACAACGGCATCAACCTTGCCGAGCGTCGGAAGGATCTCCCGGCAATCCCCGAGGTACAGCGTGACGCCTTCGGCTATGGTCTCAATGCGGCTCAAGACGGGTTCTCTCTTCATCCAGGAATTGCTGGGTCAGAACGTCGCCACGTTCACCACGACCATCTTTAGGTCGCGGATTTTCGCCGGCTCCAGGTTCTCGGTGCGCTCCTTCACCTTCTTGTCGATGAAGGTGACGCGCTTCTCGTTGTGCTTGTCGAGAATGCCCTTGATGTCGATCTCGAAGAACAATTCCTGATCGGTCGCGTCGGTCAGCTTTTCCTCGCCGCTGTAGAGGATGCAATTGTCGAGCGGGACGTTTTCGTTCGGATCGACGATGACGACTTTGACGAGGCGACGGCTAGCCATGGGAAGTTTCTCCTGTTGAAGTTGATTGACGATGTTGTGCATGTCGCGATCGGCCTGAGCGTTGGCAACGAGGGCGCGAATATCGTTACCCATCGCGACATGCCCAAGCGGGCGAGCTCCGCCGGCATTCAAAGCAAAGACGCTAGTGTTGCTGCCGTAGCTGCTGCTCGCTATTGCGGGAGTGTCGAGCATTTTAGTTCATCTCCATCATGAATTATGGACCACCTAGCAACCCCCTCAGCGGGAGTGTCCCCATGCCGACCACTTGTTGACCGGCCTGGTTGCTGTGTTCTGCGGGGATGACTTGCGGAAGCCTTGCGAGCGCAGGCGAACGCGCGGCGTCTTGATCCCGGCGTGCTTGTCGGCAACGCGTTTCGACTTCGCGATGATCGGAACATCGATCTTGCGGGTTTTTTCATTATGGCACGAGACGCAAAGCACCTGACAGTTGACCAAGCTGTTATCGCCTCCGATCGCATCGGGGATGATGTGGTCGAAGTGATAGGGCTTGTGCTTCAGGTTTGCATTGCAGCGGGTGCCGTCTGGAAGCAGGCCTTCGCATAGACCCTCGCAGCGAGCGAAAGCGTCGCGCATGGTGGGCTTTTTGAACTCAGTTCTCACGGCGGCTCTCCGGGTCGCTGAAGACGACATTGTGTTGGGCGCCGAAAGCGTGGATGAGGTCGATAAGCTGTGAAAACTCGGCCTTGCTCAGGTTGGAGGACGAGCGGCCCAGGTTAACGAAGCCGTTTCCGTTAATGTTCGGAACAAGCCGCATTTCCTGGTTCAGCGCGTCCATGAACAGCAGCTTCCAATCTTCTGTGCTGAGCTTGAGGCCGTGCCACGGGAGTTGCGACGCGATATCCGTCAGCGCGGCCCACATGCGATCATTCTGTGCCTGCGTCCGCTTGGCGTCTTTGAAGATGACGCGTGTTCCTTGCGGCGCCTTCTCGATCCAATGGACGGCGCGAGCGCGGATCGACTGATCGCTGAGTGTGAGCTGTGCGCGTGACATTATCCGGCCATCCTGATCTCATCACCGGCCTCTTGCTTGCGAAGCTCGGCCAAATGCTCTTTGCAGACGCCGCGGAACATCTCCTGCCAGTCAGGCTTGAAGTCCGCAACGCGCGCGATGGTCTTCTCGTCCTTCATCCACTCCAGGAATTTCGCGGAGTCTCCGAACGCGTGGGCCTCCTTCTGGATCGCGGCAAACAACGGGCGCTGATCGGCAACGCGTAGCTTTTGAGCCGCTGGCGCGTGAGGGATATTCTCGATCACTTCGCCGTGCTGGTCGTATTCTGCTGCCGGCAGGATATCGGTCGGGCGCGTGACGTGCGGGTTCGGTCTCTTGAAGTCTTCCGCCTCGTCCTCGGAATAGATGTCGCCGTGAGCCGCTAGCAATTTCAGGATCACGCGGTCTTTCGCTCGCTTCTCGGTCATCGCCGCGAAATACTGGTTCCGGTTGTTGCCCGGCGATGCCTCGCCGAAGGTCCACTCCTCGCGGTCGCCCATCTTGCCGAACACGCAAATAACCATGCTCTTTTCGGCGAGGTCGCACCCGATGATCGCGGGCCGCTCAAAGCTGATCTTCAGTTCGGTCGCAATCCGCTCAAGCGCTTTGTGCTTGACGGCGAAAGCTTTGCCGCCAGGAACGGGCCAAACCTCGTCAGCATCCACGGAATAGCGCTCCATGAACTCGGCGATTTCTTTTGGGAGACGGTTAGCCATGCTTCACCAAACGGAGGTTGGTAGTGTTCAGGGCGAGGAGGAATGAGCCGATCAACTGCGAGCGGGAAATGATCTGTCCCATCAGGATTTTGTTGCGATCGATCAGGTCCACGGTCTCGGCATTCGCAGCGAGCGCCATGAATTCGTCCAGCTCGCGGAGTACCGCATCCATGCGGCGCTCGATCTGCTCTTCGGCGGAAAGCTGCGGCTCCTCCATCACATCGCGGATTGCGTCGATGATCTGGCGGTCGTAATCCAATTCTGACATAACTCCCATGGTCGTTCCCCTAAATTAAGCAGACGATGACGAAGACGCCGACGAAGGTCAGGCAAAGCGTGATGAGGTAATCGCGATCCATCACGCATCCTCCTCGATCTGTTCAAGCAAATCCGCGATGGCTTCCTGCTCAGTGGCGCCGCGGCCGATCTGGCTTCTGGTCCGGCTGTCCTCTGCGCCGTCGTAATCGTCGGTGACTGCTGACCAGTCCATCGAGCGAACAGGGATCGGCGGATAATCGAACGATGTGTGGATCTTGACGCCGTTGATTTCGTGGATGGCCATCACACGCTCTCTCGCGCCAGCTTGCGGCTATGATCGCGCGTGTTGTCGATGCGGTCGGCCAGCGTGAGCGAGTCCAGATACATCCCGGCCGCCGCCATGAACTCGTCCGTCACGTCCTTGTCGGTGCCGACTTCGATAATGCTGGAGACACGGCAGTTGCCGTTGTAGGTCCATTCGCCGCGGGCGAGATCGCGGATGGTTTCCTCACGGCCCATGTCCTTCAGGTCGCGCTCGGCGACATAGGGTTCGCGGGCTCCGCAGATGACGAGGTAAATTCGGTTGCTCATCTCTTCCCCCTTCGGTGCCGCGCTTCGTGCGGCTGATGGGGAGAATATCACCACAAGTGATATCAGAAGGCAAGCGAAAAAATCACCCACGGTGATTTATTTTTGGGGGAAGCGGTTAGCGGTTGAGAATCGTGACCGTGCCGGCGCCCTGATGGCCCATGGTCCCGGCACCGATATTGGTATATTTGCGCTCGTCAGTCTCCATGGCGAGGCGCAGTCCTTCGCAATTCTGCGGCGCGGCCGGATTACTGGCGAGGCAGCCCTTATATTGCGCTGCGGAGTTCTGATACTCGGTGCGGGCCTCATACCGGGCGGCAACGCCGCAGCCAGCCAAGGCGAAACAGCCCAACAATACCACATATTTCATGATCAAGTCCCGGTTTTGGTGACCGTCCTTGCAATATCGACGATCATCTGGCGCTCGCCTGGCTTGGCGTGCTCCCAAATGGACCATATGGCCTCGCCATCCATCGGGTTGCGCATGAGCAGGCTCGCCACGTCCGTCTGAAGGGCGTGGGCGATGGCCTCTAGCGTCTCTTGCGTATACCCGCGCTTTCCATTCTCCAGCATGGAGAGGTGGCTTTGGGTCATATCGAGCCTATCGGCGAGCTGTTCCTGGGTCAGGTTCCGGAAGTCGCGCCATTGGGCAATGTAGGTGCGCCGGAACCGAGCCGGCTTGGGGAGGGATTGAACGGGTCTGCGGGGTGGGCGGGTCATGTGGACAAGTAAAACCGCCCCCGGCTTTTAATACCATCAACGGGGAGTCATAAAAATCACTTGCAGTGATTATCACTTTGCGTCATATTGGGGGCATGAGCAGGCCCGAAAAGACACACCCTCTGTTCCACTGGCGCAAAGCGAACGGCAACGTTTCGCTGCAAGACCTCGCCGACGATCTCAAGTGCACGCAGTCGTTCCTTTCCCAGATCGAGACGGGGCTGAAGCAACCTTCGCTTACCTTGGCGGTGAAGCTCAGTGACTTGACGGGAATCCCGGTTGAGGCGTTCGCCAAGACAGAGGCCGCTCAATGAGCGGCGCGCAATCTCTCCGCGTTTGTGTCGCCTTTCTTGGCGGGTGCATCCAAGGCCCGCTTGGCTTCGATAATAACGCCCTCGGCTCCCATCAGGGAAATAATCAAATTCATCTG
>Ga0310810_10007480_pt1 | contig 12458 bp, 14 predicted proteins | sample NCmetagenome_FD_207641 | JGI IMG/M metagenome (GOLD analysis project Ga0310810, IMG submission 207641) | Soil microbial communities from experimental microcosm in Duke University, North Carolina, United States - NC | ecosystem: Engineered > Artificial ecosystem > Soil microcosm > Unclassified ... | reverse complement strand
AGACCGATCAAAACAACGCCACCTATTGGGTCTGGATGAGCGCGACGGTCGACACGATCAAAGAGCGGATCTATTGTCTACAAACGGCGTTCAAACTCGACCCTCAAAATGCTGCCGCCAAACGCGGCTTGATTCTGCATGGCGCCTTACCTCCCGATGAAACCATTCAGCCTTTCCCCGTGAATCGACCGCGTGCCTGGGAAGAAAAGCTTTTGCTGGCGCACGAAAAACCCAGGGCAAAAGGCTGGGCAGCGCTGAGAGAAAGTCCGGTTGCGCGCTTGGGTGGTTTCGTGGCGCTTGGCATCGTTCTCATTGGCGCACTCGTGTTTGGGTTCTTCCAGTTGACGAAGAATCAAACGATCCTGAAACCTACCGTTACGCCAGGACCTTCCCCGACCTATACCGTGACTCCCACCTTCGTGAATGCGACAGGTCGGCCGCCTGTCGTGGGCACGGCGGCTCCCCTTTCAGAGTTGCTGTCCGTGCCTTATACGGTGACACCTTTATACGTACCGATGAAAGGGTCCCCTGTTTCCTCAGACATCTATCGCACGGCGAAGCTGGCCTATGATAAAGGGAATTGGGACGAAGTCATCCGCACGATGCAGGAGATCATTAAGCTGGAGCCTCAGGATGCAGATGCCTATTATTATCTTGGGGAGGCCAATCGTTTCAAAGGGGATTATCCGAGTGCGATCGCGGCCTATCAGTTGGCCATTAGTCTGGATCAAAATTTTGGCGCCGGATATGTTGGTCTGGCGCGCGCCAGAGTCGGTAGTAACTCAAACACAAATGTCATTTCCTTTTTGGATGAGGCGATCCGCGCCGACCCAAACTTTGGGGAGGCTTATCTGGCGCGCTGGCTGATCTCAGCGAGGCAGATCGCCGCCTGCCCGATTCTCCATTGGTTTATTTTTATCTTGCACAAACCCGAATAAAGGAAAAGGACCTGGAACTGGCGCTCAGTGCCGCCAAACGCGCCAATGAACTGGATGTCACTTATCTTCCAACATATCTATTACTCGGGCAAATTTATGCCGATTTAGGAGATGAAACCGAGGCGGTCAAAGCGCTGGATATTTATCTCAAATACAGACCGGAAGATGGCGCTAGCTATGTGTTGCTCGGCAAGCTGCATTTCAAAAACAAGGACTATGAAGAAACTGTGGACGATATGAACCAGGCCCTGGCGCGCAACAAGAACCAACGTGAGCCCTATCTCTATCGTTTCCTTTCGAATGTAGAACTGGGCAACGGCGCCGCCGCCGACAGCGATATTTCCAACGCCTTGCTTTTCTACTCCGACTCATTTGATGTCCATCTGGGGATCATTCGCACAAATCTTCTTCAGGAACGATTTGGCAACGCGCTTTTGGAGTTGGACAAGACCAAGCCGCTCGCCGAAACCGATGAACAAAAAGCACTCTTTTATTACTGGGGAGCGAAAGTGTACGAAGCCCGCAAAGAACCGAAGCAAGAGGCGGAGTACTGGCATTTCCTACTGGACCTCCCCGAGGATTCGATGGCTGCTGACGTGCGCTCTGAAGCGGAAGGTCGTTTGGCTGACATTGCCACACCGACCGCCACCGTGACAGCCGCCCGGACTCAAACTCAAAAGCCGCGCACGCCAACGGCTACGCCTTCGCGAACTCCAACCGCTACGCAGACACGGACGCCGACGAAAACTCCTACAAAAACGCCGATTCGAACCCCCACACCGACTCCGTGATCAAAAAAAGGCGACTGATTTCTCAGTCGCTTTTTTGTTATTTCTTCGCATACTTTGCCCGATCTTCCGGGCAGGGACATAAGGCCCGCAGATAATGCCAGTTGTAAATTCCGTAATCGTGCCCATCCTCCCAAACAATAGTGAGAGCATACGATCCAACTGCCACCACATTGCTGATCCGTGTGGAAGGTGTATCGCCGAGCTTGATATCGAACACTTCCGCATCGGGTTCAGAGCGCATATTCTCATGACCGCCGCGGCAGGAGGCGCAGGGACAGGCGGCGCGCAACAACTCAAACGGATAGACGCTCGTGTGATTGTCATTCCAGGTGATCGTAAATTCCCTGGTTTTCTTATTGGCAGTAATACCGGTTGGTTTTTCGTTCATCATCATCCTGATTCGTAGTTTTGAAAGTTTTTTTATGATGCTTCTTTCATCTTTCTTCTTTTCTGATTTGTGAGAAACGAAATATGAAAGACGAAAGATTTTTATCGGTTCTACAAATTATGGTTCGGGAACATAACTCAAAAAGTCCGCTGCAGCCCAGCCGGTGCGAGTATCATCATAGGGCGCGACGAGATACCACCACACATAGCCATCCACTTCCCGCGGACCATCCTGAACGGTGAACACTTCCGAATCATAAGCAAGAAATTCAAACTCGCCATCCAGACCAGGATCCTTGCGGATGCGGAGTCCCTGCCCTTCGGTGCCGTTGATCTGCACATAGTTGCCGATGGCGATCCCGGCGGGCGAGGTCGGCGTCGCGAAGGGGTCGATCGTCGGCGTGGGCGGCGCGCCGGAGGTTCCCGTCGGAGCGGGGATCACGGTAACATCTGCTGGCGCCAGCCCAATCTCAGAGCTGGGACGTGCAGCAGTTAATCCGATGGAGATCGCAGTCACAAGCAGCAAAAAACCAGCGAGCAGGAGCGCACCAAGGAGTACCCACTTGTTGAAGAGATCGCGAGCATTCATTTCATCGATAACCCATTTCTTAATAAATCCATGCCATCCGGAGGCATCAGTAGCTTTAGTGCATGTGGTTGTACGCTGATCTCAGCAATTTTGGCAGTCTCACGGGCTTCTCCGTCGGTCTGAATCCAGTAGGAAGAGTCGGCTTCCACCCGCAGGTTACGAAATGTAATCCGGCGGGTCGCCTCTGAATTGAGATGACTCCCGCGCCAAAGGTCATAGGCGTGACGTAATGCATCGCCGAGATTACTCCCACTGAACAGCCACAGGTCCAGCAGACCATCGTCGATATAGGCATCTGGAGAGAGATTCGAGAGACCGCCCATATAGTGACGGATGTTGGTTGCCACCGCAAGGATAAAGTGACCTTCCACTTCGTTCTGATCCGCCCATAAGCGCATACGCAAGCCGCTCCATTGGGCCGCGGTCCAGATCGTCCGGGCGGCGTATTCAGGCAGGGCGAGAAACTTATCCAGGCGCATACGCGGTTCTAGCGATTGGATCGTTAAGGCGTCCAGCCCCATACCGGCCCACATCATAAAGGAGATTTCATTGCATCGCCCCAGATCCACACGATGGCAGGGAGCATTGGCGAGGATGGCCGCATTCCTGCGCAACACCCAGGGATGAGACCAGGCAAAGGGACGCAGGCCCAGTTCAGTGCTCCAAACATTCGCGGTGCCCGCCGGCAGCACTCCCAATGCTGTCTCCGAACCGACCAGACCGTTGACGACATTCCCGATCGTTCCATCGCCGCCGACCGCGAAGACCGCATCCTTTTTCTCAGCCGCAGCCTGTTTTGCCAGTTCGATAATGTGATCACCGCTGCGCGTTTCTTCTGCATCGACCTTCCACCCCGCCGATTCCAACTCATTCACAGCAGACTTGACAAATGGCTTGACTGAAAAACGTCCGGCTGTCGGGTTGTAGACAATCACAGCACTGCGCATGCGGGGATTATACCCTTTGCGGAAGACAGCTCTCTCGATATGAGGATGAATAGTTTCGTTTAAGACAACTTTGGAGAGAGTTTAGTTCCCAACCATAATCTTAAATTCACAGGTCTCTTTTCCCAGCGCCTTACAGGAAATCTCTTCTACATCGAAGCTTTGTCCTGTTGCCCAGAAGAGACTCTCGCGAATTAATCCCTGAGTCACAAAGCAGATTGGATGTGAGTCGCGCTGGTTCTCCGTGGTAGGAGAAGCATGGTCAACGAAGAGCAGGTCGAGGTCAAGGGTATGAACGGTAATATCATTGGCTTGCGCTTCGATCAGACGTGCCAAAAGTTCCAGGATGGATTTGCGACGACGCGTCATGAGAGGCAGGCGCTTGACGATAGCTGCCTGGGTTTTGCCTCCCAAGGCAGCATCATCCAAAAGAAAATTCCATAATCGCTGGCCAACGCGCAGCAGAACACCGCGCGCGCCGCGTCCGTAATACGTGCGCATGGCAGCTTGCAGTGACGCATAAATCTTCGCCGATTCCGCGGGATCCATCTTTTTGAACGTTTCAGACTTCGCCCAATCCGTTGGCAACTTGGACAGGGCCAGCATCACATTGAATTGATCCGTTCCCAGTTCCAGCGCGGCGGTCTCAACAAAACGACGAAGGATGCGGTTGGAAAATTTAGCTTCAGTCACTCGCGAGCCTCTCCGACTTCGAAGCGGCAATAGGGGTCACCTTTTGCCAGACAATGGGTCTCGATGATTTGATGTTCCTTCCCCGTTGCCCATTGAACGGCTTCGCCAATGGACCCTACATAGAGATAACAAATGGGCGTTTCGGAATGACGACTATGACAGATCGCGCACGTGGATTCAATGTAAGCCAGCTTGCCATCGCTTTCATCCAGGCGGGCCTCCACTTGCGGATTGCTCTTTTTCAACGCATCCACCATTCCATTTAAGATAAATTTGATGCGCTGCTTTTCAGGCAATAACTTCAAGGCCACGCCCGCGACCCCGAGCAGGGCAGCCTGTTCCCGAACCGCGTATTGGAAGGAGGCCTTGCCGATCCGCCGCAACATGCCCTTGCCAGCGCGCCCGTAGAAATCTTCAATCGCTTGATTCAATTTTGCATATTGTGAGGCCTGGATCGAAGGCTCCAGATTATTGGGAGGAAAGTTACCGATAAACCGTTCCAGCCCACTCGTTCGCAGGACAGCATTCAAGCCGTTATCCCCCATCACTTCCTGAGCGGAGGTCAATGCCTGTCGGACAAGCGAATTAATAATCGTTGCATCTTCTCTGGTGCTCATGCTCTCTCCTCGACAGTAAACGGTTGCAACTCTGCGAAGAGTCAATCTTCACACAGTTGCTTTCATTTTACGGATAAGCAGGTATATCGAAAGTATACACGGGATATTGTTCTCCTGTGCGCGCAAACCCCATGCGTTGGTAAAGACTCAAGGATGCCTGGTTATCGCTTTGGGTATTGACGGAAAGTCTTGAAATGCCCAGGTAGGTAAGATGGACAAAGAGATCATTTAACAAAGCTCTTCCGGCACCTTTGCCCTGCACGGCTGGGTGCACCGCCAATCGCGCCAGATGAGCACGCTGTCCACCCCCTGTGCTGATCTGATAACCAATCATTCCGTTCTCATTCTCCACCACGGTGGCATACAAGGCTTGCGCATACGCTCTTTGCAGCGTCTCCAATGGATTTTGCCAGAGAGGCTCAAAGGAGGCAGCATCGATCGTTTCCACATCGGGAAGATCCTCTTCGGTCATCTTGCGGATACGCAGCCTGGTCGCTTCGCGGACAGCCATTGGCTGATAGCGCCATTCGAGCAATACAATCTGCTGGCGATTTTCAAATCCACTTTCAGTCAACAACGTTTGGAACCAGGGCTGGATGGCAATGACCGCGACTTTGGCGCCACCCATGCGCGCGATTTCCTCCCGAGCAGTGGACCATAACATATTCCAGGCGTTTTCTGCCGACCAGCGACCGCTATAAACAAACAGCCGCACCCAGGCGATCCCCTCCCTTTCGGTGGGGCATGCCAGTGCAGCCGTAATTTGTCCACCATCGTCCAACGCCCAATAAAATGGAGCGCCCAGCCATTCCAGAGGGGAACGCCAATCGAGGTGACGATGGAGGCGGTTCTCAAAAAAGATGAGGTTCGATAACTGTTGCCGATCGCTAGGAGCCGCCGGACGGACAAACGTATTGATCACAATTTCCCTTAACACAACGAGACGCCAGGGAAGGCGCCCTGAGATTATTTAACCAACCCAATCTTCATCAGGAATTTCATAATGCGCTGGGTGAAGGTGGGCTTCTCAACCAGGCGCAGCGAATCATACACGTCCATTTGTGAATCGGTCAGATGCCCGCGCTTGAGGTTGATATTGGCAGAAGCTTTGCGAACGATCGAGTGCATATCGCCTTCTCCGATTTGTTCGAAGAGTGCCGCGGCCCGGTCATACTCCGCCAGGGCTTCCTTCCACTTCTTGAGTCCTTCGAGCGCAGCGGCGCGATTACTCACCGCAATTCCCTGGCGTTTGGTATCGCCAGCTTTTTGGAAGATCTCTTCGGTGCCTTCCGTGGCTTGCAGGGCTTCCCTGGCTTTCCCGGCCTGAAGCAAAGCAACACTCTGGTTATTCATCATCTCTGCGGCGTTCAATTCATCTTTTGCCGACCTGTACGATTGCGCAGCCTGCCAAAACAAATCCGCGGCAGCCAGAAAATTTCCCCTTCCGTACTCATTTTTGCCATCTTCGGCAAGTGTGATGGGATTAAGTACAGCCATACGCGATCTTAAAGGGTAATATCGAGTAAATCTTCTGCGACAGAACGCAACTTGTCTCTGGACATATTGCTCAATTTCATTGCCAATTCCAGGTACGGTCGATTGACCGGCAGCGCGACAAATTCACGCAATTCGGTCGGCATCTCAAGAAATTGTTGGACCGCTTCTTCGCTGAGCATCCATCGTCCGACCGGGCCATGCCGATCAAAAAAGGATTCGATCCGGCCACCCAGGGTTCTCACCAACACTTCCAGTTCGGGTAAAGGAATAGCCCGCTCGCCCAGTTCATAGGCTTTAATCCGCGGGCTGGCGATCCCGGTTTCGTGAGCCAGATTACGGATGGAAATACTGGCTTTCATACGTTCCTGGCGTAAGAGGGCTCCAATCTTGCGCTGCCGTACCGCCATTAATTTCGCCAAATCGAGAGTTGCCGATCGCGCGGCGCCGTCTGACCGGATTTCCTTGCTCCAGAAATGATCCATCGGCAAGTCAAGATAATAGACCAACACCTCCAACTCGGGCAGAGATGGAGATTTGAGCCCTTCTTCATAATCGCGAAAAATACTCTTTCGAATGCCAAGTGCTTCGGCACAATCCTGTACACTTCGACGCGTCGCGAGACGCGCGTCACGGATCAATACCCCGAGCTTCTTTGTGCGAATCGTGATCTGTGATTTTGTATCCATACATCCTCAAAAAATCTGATTATGGCTGGAGTCAACAACTTACCATCCCCGAACAGGGAACTATCGTTGCTATTTCAAAGTCGCGCCCGCATGCTTCGCGGCTACGCACACCTGCCCTGACGGGCGGTGCCAGGGAAGACTTTGACTCCGATATTTCCGATTATAGCAGAGGCGACGGAAGGTTATCGTCTGTGACTTGGGCCTGAGCCGCCGGGTGGCATGAAAACCTCGCCACCCAGCTTGAAACCGGCTGCTTCCAGGCGTGGCGAAAAGATTGGCCGGATCCCGGTCGGTTTTAGCTCGCCGACGATCTTCCCTTTCTCTCCCACTCCTGTTTGCTCGAACTTAAAGATATCTGTGAGTACCACGATCTCACCTTCCATCCCAACGACTTCGGTAATGGCAGTTACTTTTCGAGATCCGTCCTTCAGACGGGTTTGTTGGATGATCAGATCGACCGCGGACGAGATTTGCTGCCGTACCACCTTTAGAGGCAAATCCACACCGGCCATCAAGACCATAGTTTCCAGACGTGAAAGCGCGTCACGCGGGGAATTGGCATGCAGGGTGGTCAGCGAGCCATCATGCCCCGTGTTCATGGCCTGGAGCATGTCCAGCGATTCGCCACCGCGGCATTCCCCCACGATGATGCGGTCTGGTCGCATACGAAGGGAATTGCGAACCAGGTCTCGAATGGTGACCGCGCCTTTTCCGTCTGTATTGGGAACTTTCGTTTCCATCCGCAGGACATGATCCTGTTGTAGTTGCAACTCTGCGGCGTCCTCGATGGTCACAATCCGTTCCTCTTCAGAGATATAGCTGGAAAGCACGTTAAGCAGGGTTGTTTTCCCTGAGCCTGTGCCTCCCGAGATAACAATATTTAAGTGGGCAAGCACACAGGCCCGGATGAACTCCGCCATGTTTGGTGTCAAGGAACCATAATCGATGAGCTGCTGGATGGACAGCTTATCCTTTTTGAATTTGCGGATGGTAATGGATGGTCCGTCAATGGACACCGGACGGATAACCGCATTCACACGTGACCCATCGGGGAGGCGCGCGTCCACGGTGGGACTATCGGCATCCACGCGACGGCCGAGGGGCAGGATGATCCGGTCAATGACGCGCAATACATGATCGTCATCGTCGAACGTCACCGCACTTTTCGTTAGCTTTCCGTTTTTTTCGACAAATACCTTTTTGGGGCCATTTACCATTACTTCACTGATATCCGGATCATCCAGCAAAGGCTGAATGGGACCATAGCCTGTGAGTTCATCGAGGATATCTGTAAAGACTTGCTTGCGGAGATCCTCAGGTAGATTCACCTTGGTTTGAATGTACACTTCCTGCAGACGCTGCTTGATGAACGCAGCGCGATCACCGAGCTGCAACTGTTCCCCCTCCATGGAACGCCCAACGTTCTCGATCAGATAGCGCTTGAGTTTTAGAAGATCGGCTGACGTCAGCCGAGCAAAGTTAGATGCAATAGGGGCGGCCATTAAGAATTGCTCTCCTCGCTCTGATTCTGTTCCGGCATCACCCAGACGATGTGAGCGCGCTGCACGGCCAGAAACGGCGTTTGAAACAGCGGTTGCCCATCAGGGCCCAATATGCTGACATCCGTTAATGCCAGGAAACTTTCATTAACATCCAGCTCGTCTTTGATACGTTGATCCCGGCGCACATGCAGGTTTCCGCGCAGTAAATGTGTGGTGGTCTGAATCGTTGCCGGGATAACGGCCTTGGATACGATACTCGTAAAGATCTTACCTTTTTCATCATACTCGAACGTCATAATGCCTCTTATCAATCAAAACATGCCTGGAACGTTTCAATTTTGATTCACTGAAATGCGGCACTCAGTTGGGAATACCGCTCCCTGCTATTGGTCTAGCCCGCCCTACAGTGTAGCCGAAATCGTGCAAAAATCACCTTGCACTTTCCTTAAGCGACCTATCTGGTTCGTAAGATGTTGTTTCCCTGCTGGGGTGATGCGGACCGTACTCAGCGTTCCTCTGATTCGAGGAAAGTTCGATTGCCTTGACGAGATTTAACGTTCCCTCCTCGCCGACAACTGGACCGATCGAACCGATGGGTAAGACGAAATCTGCCATGACAACGCTGGCATCTGGATGTTTCTGTTGAATATTCGGTTGAGTGTTTCTTCAAGATAAAGAGTGGACTGCGAGTTGGAGCAGGATCACAGCAGTGTCTCGCGCCGGCTTTTTATTCCTCAATGGGCGGCATGAGATATCCCAACCCTGAACGCGTCACAATATGCTTGGGAGTGTGGGCGTCATCCTCCAGTTTCTGGCGCAGGCGCGCAATACTTACCCAGAGAATCTCTTTATCGCTGCGATACTCGGGGCCCCAAACGCTTGTGAGAAGGTCTTCGGAGGTCATGATCTTGCCGATATGATGGGCAAATTGCAGCAACAAACGATATTCCGTTGCCGAAAGAGAAACGGGCTGTTCACCCCGCCAGACTTCCGCCCGGGCAAAATCGATCTTTAAGTTATCGTGTGTGAAAAAACGCGATTGTCCCACTTCGCCGGGAGGCTGGGCACGGCGCAACACGGCCCGCACCCGCGCCAGCAATTCCGTGGCCGAGAATGGTTTGATGAGATAGTCGTCCGCCCCAAGGTCCAGGCCACGGACGCGGTCCTGTTCATCACCTTTGGCGGTAAGAATAATAATGGGAGTGTTTGAAAATTCACGAATACGCTGTGTGGCGCCGAAGCCATCCAGCTTGGGCATCATCACATCCATCAGCACCAGGTCAATCGGCTGGTCTGAAAAAACGCTGACCGCCTGCATTCCATCCTGGGCAGTAACGACTTCATATCCTTCCGTCCGCAGGTTGGCTTCAAGCAAACGTAGATAGCGAGGTTCATCGTCTACGATCAGAATGCGTTTTGCCATAGGATCTCCTTTGGGTTTATATTATATGGAAGAATGAATGGGCAGTTCAATAAAAAACGTTGTTCCCTGGCCAGGAGTGGATTCTGCCCAAATCTTACCACGATGTGCCAGGATTATTTGCTTGCAAATGTAAAGTCCAAGACCTGTCCCGGTCACGGTTTTTTCGCCGCGCACGCGGTAAAAGCGCTCGAAAATGAGAGGCAGGGATTCTTTGGGAATGCCGGGTCCATGGTCAATAAAGGCTATCAGGATATGATCATCCACCTCCCTCAATAAAACTTCCAGTGGTGAGCCGGGGGCATATTTAATCGCATTCGTGAAAAGATTTTCAAAAACTTGTGCCAGCCGCACACCATCCCCAGAAATGGGCGGGACCGTCTCAAGTTCCATGCTTACGTCGAGGTCCTTTTGGCGGGCACGGATGCGCATGATTACATCTCGTAAAACAGCATCCATTCGTAGAGGTTGAAAGCGGAGTGGAAGAGTCTTGCTTTGCAGCCGGGCAGACTCAAGCACATTCTCGATCAGCAGAGAAAGCCGATCGGCTTCTTCATCAATGATCGTTAAGAATTCCTTTTGAGTGGGCTCATCCCAGCTTGTGTCCTGCCGCAACAAACTTGTGCTGTAGCCTTTGATAAAACCTAATGGAGTGCGCAGTTCATGAGAAATCGTGCTGACAAAATCCTCCTGCAACTGCATCTGGCGTTTGAGATCGTGTAATTCTTCCTGCAGTTTCATCCAGGCCGCCCGCTCAAACACTGTCGAGAGTAATTCTGCTGCAAAGGAGGCGATAGCAATGTGTTGATCTTCATAGACCGGTCCGCCAAATCGCACAAAGACCACAGCTCCTCTTACGAAATCGCCTTCATGAAAGGGTAAACCCAGTAAATATGCCTGATGTAAACGATCATCAGACGTGATGCTGGGGCTGGGATCTCTCAAAAGAAGCTGACCTTTTTTGACCACTTGTCCTGCGAAGTCCTCTCCCCAGGCCGCGTCGGCTTCCGCATCCCTAGAGCGACCGATGGCACGTGCAAAAGCAATCTCCAAATTATGGGCTTCCTCCCCCTGAAGGTAGACAGCCACATTATCAAAGACAAACTCTTTCCGCAGGGCCACCATGAACTTTTCGATCGCGTTTCGCGAGGTATCCAAATGCCCCGCCATTTGCATCAATTCCTGCAAATAAGAAAGGGTATGGCTATCCATCATTTTTTATTTGACCCCATGGCAACCAGCAAGGGAAATTTGAACGTCGAACCGCGTCCTTCCACGGACTGAACTTCCAGCATAGAACCATGCGCTTCAATAATCTGACGCACGAGGGAAAGTCCCAATCCTGTTCCACCGTATCGACGAGTCGAAGAGCCATCCAATTGATGGAACGGTTCGAAGATCTCCTCCAGATGAGCAGGAGGGATTCCGATGCCTGTGTCGGTGATCGAGACAATGACAAGATTATCGCCGTCACGTTTGACACTCACCACCACGCGTCCATTGGAAGGGGTAAATTTGACTCCGTTATCGACGAGCTGATTCAACACCCAGGCGATCTTCTGCATATCTGCCTGGACCGGGGGCAGATCCTCATCGATGAGCGCATTCAAGCTAACGCCCCGCTCCTGAGCCTTGATGACAGAGGCCTTGACGGCCAGGTTCGCGAGACGTTGAATATCCACACTTTCCTGCTTGACGCTGAGTTCGCCGCGTGAAGCGATCGCAAACATAATCAGGTCATCAATTAACGTTTCAAGTCTTCCGGTCGATTGCTGGCTGATCTGCAACGCATGACGTTGTTCTTCGGTGATCGATCCTAGCGATTCGGAAACAAGCAGCTCGACATAGCCCTTAATATGAGTCAGGGGAGTACGCAACTCGTGCGAGATATTCGAAACGAAATTCGCTTTCATCTGACTTAGTTCCGACACGCGTTCAAGCGCCTTTTGTAATTCTGCAGTGCGTTCCTGGACGCGACGTTCGAGTGTTCGGTTAGTGGCTTGTAAGGCTGACCGAAGCTGAATGATCTGTTCCGTGACCACCTGATCGAGTTCGGCACGCTCCAATAATTTGAGATCAATGAGCGCCTGCCCCAGCAAAAGCGGATTGCCTTTTGCCGTCGCTTCCTGCTGATAATCAAGTGCTTTTTGCAGTTTCTCCGTTGAAATGAGTCCCTTTTGAATCAAATATTCCCCCATGCGAGGCACAAGCATTTCAGGCGTAAGGCGCTGTTGATCTGCCATGATTTATTGCTCACGCACCGTTCTCTGTAAGGGAGGTATAGACCCATTCTCCGCCTACCATTGTAGCCGATGACTGCATCGTAAGCAAATCCTCTGGGCTACCGGTGAAAGGATCCTGGGAAGCCTCCAGCACAATCAGATCGGCCAGATA
>Ga0310810_10007479_pt1 | contig 12459 bp, 9 predicted proteins | sample NCmetagenome_FD_207641 | JGI IMG/M metagenome (GOLD analysis project Ga0310810, IMG submission 207641) | Soil microbial communities from experimental microcosm in Duke University, North Carolina, United States - NC | ecosystem: Engineered > Artificial ecosystem > Soil microcosm > Unclassified ... | reverse complement strand
CATCAGCGCCTTCTGCACGTGCAGCCGGTTCTCGGCCTGCTGCCACACGCGGGACTGCGGGCCCTCGAACACGTCTTCCGCCACCTCCTCGCCCCGATGGGCGGGCAGGCAGTGGAGGAAGATCGCCCCGGAGTCGGCGGAGGCCATGAGCCCCTGGTCCACGATGTAGCCCTGGAAGGCCCGGACGCGGACCTCCTGCTCCTCTTCCTGCCCCATCGATGCCCAGACGTCGGTGTTGATCACGTGGGCGCCGCGGGCGGCCTCGCGCGGGTCGGCGGTGACGGTGATGCTGGTGAGCTTCTGGTTGCGGGCCAGGATCTCGGGGTTCGGGCGATAGTTCTCGGGACAGGCGAGCCGCAAGGTGAACCCGAGCGAGCCCGCCGCGTTGATCCAGCTGTTGGCCATGTTGTTGCCGTCGCCGATCCAGGCGACGGTCTTTCCCTCCCAGCCGCCCAGCGTCTCCCGCACGGTGAGCAGGTCGGCCAGCACCTGGCAGGGGTGCAGCAGGTCGGTGAGACCGTTGATCACCGGAATGGAGCCGTAGCGCGCGAGCTCCTCGACGTCGGCGTGATCGTAGGTGCGGATCATGATCCCGTCGAGATAGCGGCTCAGCACCCGCGCGGTGTCGCGGATCGGCTCGCCCCGGCCGAGCTGAATGTCGCGGCTGCTGAGAAAGAGCGCGTGGCCGCCGAGCTGAAACGCGCCGACCTCGAAGCTCACCCGGGTGCGGGTGGAGCTCTTGGCGAAGATCATCCCCAGGGTCTTGCCGGCGAGTGGCCGCTCCCGGTAGTCGCCCGCTTTCATCCGCGCGGCCAGATCGAACAGCTGGTGCAGCTCGGCGCGGCTCAGGTCGGGGATGGCGAGGAAGTGGCGTGGGCTCATGGGTGGTCCGCGGCGGCTGGGGGAGTCGAGTCGGCAGCAACGTAGTCACCCCCCTCCCCCGGCGGTAGCCCGACCGCGCGCGCGATCCGCACGAAGCGGCGGTCGGCCCGAAGCGCCTCGAACCGGGGGTCGAATGCCAGGTCCACCAGCTCGGGCGCGTGCTCGGCCAGCGCCGCATCGAGCCAGGCAAAGGCGCGCCGGCGGTCGCCGAGCGCGGTGGCGACGGTGGCGAGATCGTAGGGCGAGGCCCGGCGGGCGGCGGCGAGCGAATCGAGCCGTTGGAGCACCGCGCGCGCGGTGTCGCCGCGTCCGGTCAGCGCCGCGATCCGGGCCAGCGCCGCGAGCCCGGAGGGAAGCGTGCTGTCCCGCACCAGCGCCTGGCGATAGCGCGCCTCGGCGAGGGCGGTGTCGCCCTGGCGCTCCGCCAGGAGGCCGTAGGCGAGCGCGGTGGCCGGCGCCGCGGAGTCGGCGAGCCAGGCACGGCGAAGGGCGGCATCCGCTTCGGGCAGGCGGCCGACATAGAGGTAGAGTCGTCCCGCCTCCGTCTGCGTCACAGGGTCGAGCGGGTCGAGCGCGGCCGCCGCGCGCATCCGCATCAGCGCCGTGTCGGCGCGCCGGGTCGTGAGCAGCTGGCGGGCCTGCCAGCGCAGGGCCGCCGACAGGTTGGGATCGATCGCGAGCGCGCGCCGCAGGGCGGTGTCGGCCGACTCCCAGCTCCAGCCGAGGTAGCGGACCGCACCCAGGATGGCATGTGCGTCGGCGAGGTTGGGGTCGCGGAGGAGCGCGCGCCGCACGGCCGAGTCGGCGGCGACGAGCGCGGCCGCGGGGCGGACATTGGATCCCTCCGCCACCTGCTGCAACGCGAGCTCGGCCAGCCCGGCCCAGGGCGCCGCGAAGACGGAATCGAGCGCGATGGCCGCGGCATACGCCTCGGCCGCGCGCGCGACCGATGTCGAGTCGCTCCGGCGGGCGGCGTAGGACCCCTGCAGATAGCGCGCGTGCGCAGCGAGACTCCGGGTGGGCGGCGATCCGGCGGGAGGCGGCGCACGGCGCAGCGCGCCCGCGACCCCGCGCACGATCTCGTCCTCCACCCGAGCCAGCTCCGACGCGTCGCGCTCGTAGCGCTCCGACCAGAGGTCGAACCCCTCGCGCACGCTGACCAGGTGCACGTTGACCGTGAGCCGGCCGGCGGCCATCCGGACGCTTCCCTCCAGCACCGCGCCGGCGCCGAGGCGCAGCCCGGCGCGCTGGGCGTCGTCGAGGCGGCCGGTCAGGGCGAAGGTGGAGGCGGCGCCCACGACACGCAGGCCCGGCACCCGGCCGAGGGCAGCGATCAGCTCCTCGGTCACGCCTTCGCTCAGGTAGTCGTCGCCGGAGTCCGGGCCGGCGTTCACCAGCGGAAGGAGGGCAACCGAAGTGGGCGGCGGCGGGACGGCGCGCGGGGCCGGCCGGGGCGCCGTGTAGCGGAGCCAGAGCGTCCCGGCGAACGTGGCCAGCACCGCGGCGGTGAAGAAGCCCCAGCGAGGCGCCAGCCGGCGGCGGGCCACCAGGCGCTCGCCGGTGGTGAGCCCGGCCTCCGGGGCGCCCCGCCCCGCCGCGTCCGCCGAGGCGCGGAGCGCCGAAGCGAGCGCGGTCGGGCTCTCCCGCTCGCCGTCGAGGGCCCGCGCCACCAGCAGCTCGGCGTCCTCCGGCACGTTGCGGCGGGCCGAGCGGAGCGGCACCGGGTGATCGCCGGCGGGCGGCTCGCCGGCCAGCATCTCGTAGAGCACCCGGCCGAGGCAGCGGATGTCGCCGGCGGCATCGGTGGCGGGGCGTGCGGCGCCCAGCGCACGTGCCACTCCGAAGTCGGCGAGACGCGCACCCTCGGGACCGAGCAGCACGTTCTCCGGACGCACGTCGCCGTGGACCAGTCCCTGCGTGTGCGCGGCGGCGAGCGCTTCCGCCAGCTCGGCCCCGTAACGCAGCGCCTCGGCGACCGGCAGAAGACCCTCGCGCTCGAGCCGGGTGCGGAGGCTCTCGCCGTCGGCCCAGGGGACGACATAGTACAGGGCCGCGGTGCCGGTGCCGAGCTCGAGCGCGGCCGCGTCGAGGATGGGCAGGGCGGACGGATGGCGAAAGCGGCTGGCGGCGAACATCTCGCTCACGAACCGCTCCGCGCCGGTCCGGGCGGCGAACGACGGGAGGAGGACCTTCACCACCACCGGCGGGCCGCCATCCACGGCCCGAGCGAGCCAGGCGGTGGTGGTGCCGCCGGGGGCGAGCGGGCGCTCGAGCCGGTAGCGCGGCCCGAGGGCCGCGCTCAGCTCGAGGACGGGGTCGGCGCTGCGGGTGGGGTCGAGGTGAGTGGGCACGCTTCTACTATAACGTCTCCCCCCGCTTGCTTCACTTACGGATCAGGTCCCAGGCGCTAGGTTATCACGGACCGGCTCCCGATCGGAGCGCGCGTACGATGGCGCATGATCGTCTCACCGGCACGCTGTCGGACCGCTACCGCATCGAGCGCGAGCTCGGCCGCGGTGGCATGGCCGTGGTCTACCTGGCGCAGGACCTGAGCGACGGCGGCCCTGTCGCCGTCAAGGTGCTGCGGCGAGAGATCACCGGGATCTTCGGCTCGGGGCGCTTCGGCCGGGAGATCCGGATTCTGCAACGGCTCCGCCACCCGGCAATCGTACCGGTGCTCGATGCCTACGAGTCACCCACGCTGCACTACTACGTCATGCCGTACGTGCCGGGCGAGTCGCTGCGCGATCGCCTCGCGCGCGAGGGGTCGCTGCCGCTCGATAGCGTGCTCTCCATCGCCGGCGCCCTCGCCGGCGCGCTGGACTATGCCCACTCACAGGGCGTGCTGCACCGCGACATCAAGCCGGGGAACGTCCTCCTGGCGGAGGAACGGGCGGTGGTCTGCGACTTCGGGTTCGCCCGGGCGGTCGAGATCGCGGCGGGGGATACCCTCTCGTCCAGTGGGCTGGTGCTCGGCACGCCGGCCTACATGAGCCCGGAGCAGGCGATGGGCGGGGAGATCGACCAACGGACCGACATCTACGCGCTGGGTTGCGTGATCTACGAAATGCTCGCAGGCGAGCCGGCGTTCGTCGGCGCGACCTCCCAGGCGGTGGTGGCGCGGGTGGTGAGCGAGGATCCCCGAGCGCTGCGGTCAATCCGACCGGACGTGCCGAAGCGAATGGAGAGCGCGCTCCGAGCCGCCCTGACGAAGCAACCGGAAGGGCGGCCGGAGAGCGGGGCGGCGCTGATGGCCCTGCTGGCGTGATCCCATCACTCATGGGACCACGCCAGCTCGCCGCTACTGCTGTGAATCCTTGAACTTCAGTGAATCCTTGGGTGGATAGGTGGGGATGTCCACCTCTTTCGGGTCCCCGGTAGGGCAAAGGCGCTTGGTCGAGTCGAGGCCCTCGGTCGTTACCTCGAGCTGGCAGAGGGAGACCACGAGCTTCCGATCATATTTCACCGTCTGACCGGTGTCGCTCAGAAACCCCTCTACTGTGTGTCCGCTGGGCCCAACCTGGCCTAGGCAGTAGTACGCACCCACCGCCATGCCGATTACGATGACCACGAGCCACGGCTTCCGGTTCATGGTGCCTCCGCATGCTTACTTGGGTGGATAGGTGGGCTTGGTCACCTGTTCCGGGTTCCCGGTAGGGCAGAGGCGCTTAGCGGGATCGAGCTTGTCCTCGTTCTTCTCCTCGAGCTCGCAGATAGAAGCCACGACTTTCTTGTTGAACTGATCGACCGGCCCGCCCTCGCCCAGGTATTTCGCTACTCCCGAAGTATCCTGGGCGAATAGCTCCGCGTCGGGGGCCTTTGCCGCGCAGCCTCCCGCACCTGCCGCCACACCCATTGCTCCGATGACTGCGAGCCACTGTTTCAGCGTCATGGTGCCTCCGCTCGAGCTGAGGGTGATGGAGCCCACGCCTGGTCGTCCGACTGGCCGAGGGCGGCGAGGCGTGCGTGGTATCGTTGGGCCTCTTCCTTCCGTTCCATCGCGAGGGCGGCCCGGGCGCGGATGGTGAGGCTGGCCGGCAGGAAAGGCAGGAAGGTGATGGGGGCCGGATGATCGAAGACTCCCGCCGCCACCAGCGCTTCGGCGGGCTGGTGTCTCGCCAGGAGCAGCTCGGCCAGCAGCAGGCGATCGGGGGCGAGAGACTCCCCCAGCTCCCACTCGAGCGACTCACGCCTACCCCAGCCGAGCCCCGCGCGCAGGCGATCGATCGCTCCCACGGAGTCGCCGTCGAGCAACGCGAGGCGAGCGCCGAGGACGCCTACGAATCGGGGAATCCGCGGGTCGGGGTTGGTCGCCCCACGGCGGGCCAGGACGGCCCGGACAGCTTCGGTCCCGGCGCGGTCCCCGTGCGCCGCCCGCCATTCTCCCAGCAGCCACAGGCTGAACAGGCGGGCCTGTCCGGCGTCATCGCGGGCCAGGCGAGCGGCGACGACCGAGGCCTCGCTCTCCACTTTCACGCCGGCCAGGGCGTCGAGCAGGTAGACCTGCGGCGCCACGTCGAACCCGGCGGCTACCGCGGAGTCGACGAGGGCGCGCAGCTCCGTGGTTCGCCCCTCCGCGGCCAGAACGCCCTGCAGGCCCAGGAAGGCGCCCCAGCGCTCTCCCATCTCCACCTCGCGGTCGGCGAACGTCGCGCGGAAACCGTCCTCGGCGCATCCGGGATAGGTCGCGGCGACCGAGAGCATCTTTGCCGCGCTCAGCGCCTTGAGCGTGTTCGTCCGGACGATCCGAGTCCATTCCACGGCCTTTCGCCCCTGGGCCGCACAGGCCAGCATGGGCAGGAGCTCGCTGCGAGCGCCCTTGTCCTCGGTCCGGCGGAGGAAGTACTCCACCGCCCGCCGGGCCGCGGCCACACCGTGGCGGCGGATCGCGATCTCCGCCAGATGGTAGCGCGGCAGCGAGAACCCGGTGTCCACGGCAGCGAGGGTGAACTCCCGCTCCGCCACAGAATCGGGGTCGCCGGCGACGGAGGGAAGCGAATGGTAGTACACCTCGCCGAGCGCCATGTGCGCCTCGGTCCATTGGGGACTTCTGCCCAGCGCCAGTGTCAGCGAGTGGACGGCTGAATCGGCCTCCCCACGCCAATATGCGGCGAGCCCGCGAGTGAAGTCCGCCAGGCGCGGCGGGAGGAGCGCCACATTCCCGACCGCCACCTGGGTGAGGGCGGAGGCCTCCGATTGGTCGTCGGCCCAGCTGGCCGCCTGCGCGCCCCGAAGCGCCGCCACCGCCAGCGCCGAGTCGGCCGCCACGGCCCGGCGCAGGAACTCGAGCGCGCCGGCGAAGTTGAAGCGCCGGTATTCCCGCTCACCCTGGAGCCAGCTGGCCACTGCGGCAGGGTTCCGATCGGCCAGCGCGGACAGGTCGGCGATGCGCTGGCCCGGGGCCAGCATGTTCGGCAAGAGCTGGGTGATCGCGGCGAGGCCGGCCTGCGCGGCCTCCGGCGCGAGGCGGGTGGCGCTGCTCCGGCCGACTACCGAGTCCCCCCGCGCGTCGTTGAGCCGCACCACCACGGTCACCGAGTCCCGGCGCCGAAGCACCGTTCCATCCACGTACCACCGCGCCCCCGCGTGCCGGGCGATCCGGCTGGCGCCGACCGCGGTCAGCCCGGCCGCATCCCGGCGGACCGCGGGCTCGAGCAGCGGCAGGCCGTCGATCCATTCCAGGGGCTCGGTGTATTCCAGAGCGCTGCCGATCATCAGCGCGACTTCGACCCCGGCGCCTTCCTGGGTGGCGCCAGGAGGACTCTCGCCCAGTGGAAAGACCACGACCTTGTTGGTGCTCAGTGATGGGGCGGGGCGAAGGAGCCGCGCCGCGACCACGACAAGGACCGTCGCCGCCGCCAGGAGCGCCGGAACGACCCAGCGCGGCCGCGCGGCGGCACCCTGCGCCTCCTTCGCCGCCGCGGCGAGTTTCGCCGGATCGGAGAGCGCACTCGCGAAATCTCCGGCCCGCTGATAACGGTCGGCCGGCGACTTCGCGAGCGCCTTGCGGATAACCGGGTCAACGCCGGCCGGAAGCTCGGGGCGGACCACCTGGGCGGAGGGCGCGGGTGTCGCCCGGTGGCGCGCGACGATTGCCTGCGGCGTCGGTCCCATGAACGGCGGCTCGCCGGCCACCATCTGGTAAGCGACGCATCCGAGGGAATAGACATCGGCCCGCCGGTCGGCGAGATGGTTGCCCTCCGCCTGCTCCGGGCTCATGTAGAGGGTGGTCCCGACGACCAGGCCCGTACTGGTGGCGCTTTCCTCTTCCGCCGGAGAGAGATCTTTCGCGATCCCGAAGTCCGCCACCAGGACCTGGGCCCCGGAGAGGAACAGGTTGCTCGGCTTGATGTCCCGGTGGATGATCCCGGCATCGTGGGCGTAGTCGAGCGCGGCAGCGACCTGCGTCACTACCTGACGCACCAGGTCGACGGTGAGCTGCGGCTCTCGCTGGAGCCGTGCGTGCAGCGTCTCGCCGTCCACCAGCGGCATCACGTAGTAGAAGAGCGAGCCGGCGTGCCCGCTGTCGAGCAGGGGGAGAATGCCGGGATGGTGCAGCTGGGAAAGGAGCCGGATCTCGCGCAGAAAGCGGGTCGATCCCAGGACGGCCGCGTGCTGGCGCTTGAGAACCTTGAAGGCCACCGCCCGAGCATCGGCGGTGTCCCAGCCCTTGAAGACGAAGGCCATCCCGCCATGACCGATCTCGTGATCGACGCGGTAGCGCGGGTGGACCGCGCGCTGGAGCTCCTCCCGCAGCTCCCGGGATTCGTCGCTCGCGCCGGCAAGCGGCAAAGTGTCGGTCGAGGCCGGCGTTCGCATGCCCGGCCGTCCCGGCCCGGTCACGGAGCGGGCCTATCGGTAAACGCGGGGAGGCGCGGAGGGACACGCAGGGCGCCCGTACGCCCGATCGGAGGATCGGGTGTGCTGGAAGCCGCTCGAGCGGCCCCCAGGCGAATGACCTGGTCCAGCACCATGGTACCCACACGTGGCCTCGGTGGGAAACCGGTCTAGGCTAGGACCTTGAACGTGAAATTCGCGTGATTGTTCCGATGGTTAGCATAAGGCGCGGAGCAGGGGTCCGCTAGAGGATATACCGCCGCAAGTCGTCGTCGTTCACGATCTTGGCCAGCCGCTCCCGGACCTGCGTCGCGTCGAACACGATCCGCCGCTCCGGGTACTCCGGGAGCTCGAACAGCACCTCCTCCAGCAGCGCCGCCATGACCGTGTGCAGCCGGCGGGCGCCGATGTTCTCCATCCGGTCGTTGGCCTGGAACGCCACCCGGGCCACCTCGGCCACCCCCTCCGGGGTGAAGACCAGCTCCGCCTGCTCCGCCGCGACCAGGGCCTGGTACTGCTTGGTCAGGGCGTTCTCCGGCTCGGTCATGATCCGGACGAAGTCCTGCTCGGTGAGCGGCTGGAGCTCCACCCGGATGGGAAAGCGGCCCTGCAGCTCGGGGATGAGGTCGCTCGGCTTGGAGACGTGGAACGCGCCGGCCGCGATGAAGAGGATGTGGTCGCTCCGGACGTAGCCGTAGCGGGTCTGGATGGTGCTCCCCTCGACGATGGGGAGGAGGTCGCGCTGCACGCCTTCGCGGGAGACGTCGGGTCCTCCGGCCTGCCCGCGCTCGCCCGCGATCTTGTCCAGCTCATCGATGAAGATGATGCCGTGGTTCTCGACCCGGTCGAGCGATTCGTTCACCACGTCGTCCATGTCCACCAGCTTCTTCAGCTCCTCGTCCACCAGGACGCGCCGGGCCTCGGGCACCTTCACGGTGCGCCGCTTCTTCCGCTTCGGCATCATCTCCTGCAGCATCTCGGTGAAGTTGATGTCCGGCCCCTCCATCCCCTGAGGCGGCTGGATCAGCTCCATCATCGGAAAGCTCTGAGGCGTGACCTCGATCTCCACCTCCCGATCGTCGAGCCCGCCCTCGGCCAGCATCTGCCGCAGCTTCTCCCGCGAGCGGCTCCGCCGCTCCTCCTCCGCGGTGGCCGCGGCCTCGGGCTTCGCCTGGCCGCTCGCGCCGACCACGAACACCGACCCGCCGTCACCCCCCGACCCCGCGCCCCCGCGCCCCTGCGCCCCTGCGACGGGCGGCGGTGCTGGGAGAAGGAGGTCCAACAGCCGCTCGTCCGCCCGCTGCTCGGCCTGGGGATACACCTCGTCCTCGCGCTCGGTGCGGACCATGTTGATGGCCGCGTCCACCAGGTCGCGCACCATGGACTCGGCGTCCCGTCCGACGTATCCGACTTCGGTGAACTTGCTGGCCTCCACCTTGATGAACGGCGCGCCGGCCAGCCGGGCCAGCCGCCGGGCGACCTCGGTCTTTCCCACCCCCGTAGGGCCGATCATGATGATGTTGTACGGCGTGATCTCGTCCCGGATGTCGTCGGGGGCCTGGGCCCGGCGCCAGCGGTTCCGCACCGCGATCGCCACGGCCTTCTTGGCCGCGTCCTGGCCGACGATGTAGCGGTCGAGCTCCGCCACGATCTGCCGGGGCGGCATCTCCTCCAGCCAGGGGGCGGGAGCGGGAGACTCGGGAGCTTCGGTCTGGGGGATGGTGTCGGTCATAAGCCTACGGGAAAGGGGAAGGAGGAAAGGGGACGGTGAAGCACGAGGAGCTCATCGCGCTCCCCTTCCCCTTTCACTTTTCCGCTTTCCCCTCTCCGGGCAACTCCAGCACGGTGATGTGCCGATTGGTGTAGACGCAGATGTCCGCGGCGATCTCGAGCGACCGCTGGACGATGGTTCGGGCGTCCTGGCCCGGCAGGGGAAGCAGGGCGCGGGCGGCGGCCAGAGCGTAGTTGCCGCCGGAGCCCACCGCCACAATGCCGTCGTCGGGCTCGATCAGCTCGCCGGAGCCGCTCACCAGGAAGCTGTGCTCCAGGTCGGCCACCACCAGCAGCGCCTCGAGGCGGCGGAGGATCCGGTCGCTCCGCCAGTCCTTGGCCAGCTCCACCGCGGCGCGGGGGAGGTTGGCCGGATACCGGTCGAGCTTTTCCTCGAACTTCTCGTACAACGTGAGCGCGTCGGCCACCGAGCCGGCGAAGCCCGCCAGCACCTTGCCGCCCTTGAGGGTGCGGACCTTGGTGGCACTCGCCTTCACCACGCTGTCGCCGATGCTCACCTGCCCGTCGCCGCCCAGAGCGACGCGGCCGTCGCGGCGGACGGTGAGGATCGTGGTTCCGTGAAAGGCCATCGCGGTCATGCCCTCGGGTGCGCCTGCTGATACACCTTCTTCAACCGCTCCACGCTGGTGTGGGTGTAGACCTGGGTCGTGCTCAGCGAGGCGTGACCCAGCAGCTCCTGCACCGCCCGGAGATCGGCCCCCGCGTCGAGCATGTGGGTGGCGAAGGTGTGCCGGAGCGAATGGACCCGGAGATCGTCGCCGCCCACCGCGTCGAACATGCGGTGCACCACCCGCTGGACCTCCCGCGGGGCGAGCCGCCGCCCCCGCGTGCTGAGAAAGACCGCCCGGCGGTCCGCCGCGGTGCGCGGGCGCACCGTCTCCCGGAGGTTAAGATAGCGGCGCAAGGCCAGCACCGCGCGCGAGCCCACCGGAACGATCCGCTCCTTCCGTCCCTTGCCGCGCACCTTGGCCTGATCCGACAGCAGGTCGAGGTCGTCGAGATTCATCCCGCTCAGCTCGCTCAGCCGGATGCCGGTGGAATAGAAGAGCTCCAGGATCGCGAGATCGCGGGTCGGCTTGTACTCGTCGCCCGCGGCGCGCGACTCGGCCCAGGCGAAGAGCCGCTCGGTCTGCTCCCGGTCCAGGTAGGTCGGCAGCCGCTTGTCGATGCGCGGCACCCGGGCCGCGCGGGCCACCGCGTTGGGAACATCGTGGTGCACCTGGAGGTAGCGGTAGAAGCCCCGCACGGCCGAGAGACTCCGCGCGGCGGTGCGCTTGGCGAGACCCCGCCGCTGCAGCTCGCCCAGAAACCCGCGCAGCCCGAGCCGGTCCACCGTGGTCCAGCTCCATCCTCCGCCGTAGTGGCGATCGCAGAACTCCACGAACGCCTCGAGGTCGCGGCGGTAGGCCTTCACGGTGTGGGCCGAGGCGTCCTTCTCCTTCTCGAGATGGAGCAGGTAATCGGCTAGCTCGGGTGGCGGCTTGACGGCCGTCGAGCGCGGGCCGGGCGTGGTGCGGCCTTTCAACGCAGGAACTCCGCCATCCACGAATGGAAGTCGCGCTCCGCCCGCTCGGCCAGCAAGCTCTTCTTCGAGTCCTTCTTCACCTTGCCCGGCAAGGGATCCAGCAGTCCGAAGTTGGCGTTCATCGGCTGGAAGTGGCGCGGATCGGCGTCTCGGAGATAACGGTAGAGGCCGCCCAGCATCGTGGTAGCCGGGGGAACCGCTGCCGGACGGCCCTCCAGCCGCCGCGCGAGGTTGATGCCCGCGAGAAGCCCCGTGCCGAGCGACTCGGTGTAGCCCTCGACGCCGGTGAGCTGGCCGGCGAAGAAGAGGCGGTCGTCGTCCCGGGCCGTGAGCCCCGGGCCGAGGCTCGCCGGGCTGTTGAGATAGGCGTTCCGGTGAATGCTCCCGAATCGCAGAAACTCCGCCGATTCGAGCCCCGGAATCATCCGGAACACCCGCTGCTGCTCCGGGATTCGAAGGCGGGTCTGGAAGCCGACCAGATTCCACATCTGTCCGGCCTTGTCCTCCCGCCGGAGCTGTACGACGGCGTGGGGCTCCCGCCCGGTGCGCGGGTCGGGAAGGCCGACCGGCTTCATCGGGCCGAAGCGGAGCGTCTCCCGGCCCCGCCGCGCCATCTCCTCGACGGGCAGACAGCCCTCGAAGTAGGGAACCTGGTCGAAGTCGTGCCCCTGATACTGGTCCGCCACCGCGATGGCGTCGAGGAAGGCGTCGTAGCCCCCGCGGTCGAGCGGAGCGTTCAGATAGTCGTCGCCGTCGCCTTTGCCGTAGCGGGACAGCCGGTAGAGCCGGTCGTGATCGAGCGACTCGTCCGCCACCACCGGCGCGATCGCATCGTAGAACGCAAGCGCCGCGGAGCCGAGCCGCGTGCCGATCGCCTGGGCCAGACGGTCGGAGGTGAGCGGCCCGGTGGCGATCACGCCCGGCGAGGGCAGATCGGCCATCTCGCCCCGCACGACGGTGATGTTGGGATGGGCGGTCACCTTCTCGTGCGCCGCTCGGGAGAAGACCTCACGGTCCACCACCAGCGCCGTGCCGCCCGGTACCCGGGCCTCGTCGGCGCAGGGCAGCAGCACGCTGCCGAGCGCACGCAGCTCGGCCTTGAGCAGGCCGTGCGCGTTGGTGGTGTCGGTGGACTTGAAGGAGTTGCTGCAGACCAGCTCGGCCAGCCGGTCGGTGCGGTGCGCCGGGGTGGGAGCCACCGGCCGCATCTCGTGGAGAGTGACCCGCACGCCGCGCTCCGCCAGGGCCCAGGCCGCCTCCGTCCCGGCCAGGCCGCCGCCCACCACGGTCGCGGACGCGGTCACGCCAGCGCCACCTCCTCGGGCTCGGCGAGGACGATCCTGTGCCTGCACTTGAGACAGGTGCGCGTCTCCCCCTCGGCCTTGCTCACTTTCTTCTCCATCCCGACGAAGCCGCACTCGGGG
>Ga0310810_10007478_pt1 | contig 12460 bp, 12 predicted proteins | sample NCmetagenome_FD_207641 | JGI IMG/M metagenome (GOLD analysis project Ga0310810, IMG submission 207641) | Soil microbial communities from experimental microcosm in Duke University, North Carolina, United States - NC | ecosystem: Engineered > Artificial ecosystem > Soil microcosm > Unclassified ... | reverse complement strand
ACTACCGCCTCGCGCCGCATGACGGCACCGAGCGCTGGCTGGAAGCGATGGCGTCTGTCATCGAGGAGAACGGCGAAGCGATCCGCATGGTCGGCATCTGCCGCGATGTGACCGACCGGCAGAAGCTGTTGCGCGAACTGCGCGCGCGCGCAAAGCAGCAGGAGATCGTGGCGCGGCTCGGCGAACACGCGCTGACCGAATCCGATCTGCAGGCCCTGTTCGAGGAGATCGTCACGACGATTGCCGACATTCTGGATGTCGAATTCGTGAAGATCCTCGAGCTCGAACCGGGCGACGCCGAACTGTTGCTGCGTGCCGGCCATGGCTGGCGCGAAGGCGCGGTCGGCTCGGCGCACGAGTCGACCGGACGCCATTCGCAGGCCGGCTACGCGCTCGCCTCCGGCGGGCCGGTCATCGTTACCGATCTCAAATCCGAGACGCGCTTCGAAATTCCCGCCCTGTTGCGCGACCACGGCGTCCATAGCGGCGTGAGCGTGCCGATCGCGGGACGCGACGGACGCGCCTACGGCGTGCTCGGCGTGCACACCGCGCGGCGGCGCCGCTTCGGCGAGCACGAGGTGGCGTTCGTCGTGGCGATCGCGAACCTGATCGCCGGCGCGATCCAGCGGCGCCAGGCCGACCAGCGCCACGAATTGATGATCCGCGAGCTGCGCCATCGCTCCGGCAACCTGTTCGCGCAGCTGCTCGCGCTGTTCTCGCAGACCTCGCGCACCTCGCGCAGCGTCGCCGACCTTACCGCGAAGTACGAGGCGCGCGTGCTCGCGCTCGCCAACGCGCATCGCCTGATCACCGAGGGGGGCTGGCAGTCGACCTCGCTGAAGGACCTGATCGGCGTGCTGCTCGCGGCATACATCGATCGCGTGACGCTGTCCGGCCCGGACGTGTTTCTCGATCCGGATCCGTCGTTCGCGCTCTCCTCCGCGCTGCACGAGCTTGCGACCAACGCCAGCAAATATGGTAGCCTCTCCGCGCCGGCCGGAAAGCTGGAGCTGAGCTGGAGCGTGGAGCGCGCCGACCGCGGGCTGCAGTTGGTCTTCGACTGGAAGGAGCGCGGCGGTCCACTGCCCAAACGCGGCCGCCGCGTCGGCTTCGGCTCACGCCTGATCGGCATGGTGATCGAGCGCCAGCTCAACGGTCAGGTGACGCGCACGTTCGGGGCGAAGGGCATGGAGGCGCGGCTGGTGGTGCCGCTCTCCCATGAGCGGTGGCCGCAGCGGGAGGGGCAGCCGCCGATCGATGGCGAGACGCTGGACCCTAGCGAGGTGAGACCGTCTTTCGGCTGAGGCGGAATGGTGCCCAGGGGCGGAATCGAACCACCGACACCGTGATTTTCAGTCACGTGCTCTACCAACTGAGCTACCTGGGCGCCGAAGGCCCGCCGGAGGGCGGGGTTGGTCAAGGCGCGCGGTTATAGAGGCTCGGTTTGGCTGTGTCCAGCAAGGCGAAAGTACTGGCGGGACAAGCGGTTCGGCTGCGTATGCGGCCCCTATCCCGCCGCCGCGACGGCGCGGCGGAACCGGTTTTTCAGCTCCACGCCATCCTTCGTGGGCAGCACGCGCTGCGGGTCGTCGGCCGCAATATGCACGCGCGCGAACAGCGTGTCGTTCAAGCTCGCGAGGCCCCCGGCGAGCTTCTTCAAGGCCGCCTCATCTTCCACATCGTAGGCGCGCGCGATGCCGCACGCCCTCGCGACGCCGACGAGGTCGACGCCCTTGTCGGTGTGACTCGCCTGCATCCCGGTTTCGCCGTAGCGCCGGTTGTCGAACACGATGATCGCCAGGTTCTGCGGCCGCTGCACCCCGATGGTGGCGAGCGAACCCAGGCCCATCAGCATCTCGCCGTCGCCGGTGATCACCGCGATTTTCAGCTTCGGCTTCGCGAGCGCGAGGCCCAGCCCGATCATCGCGGCGCCGCCCATCGCGCCCCAAAGATAGAAGTCGTTGTCCTTCTCGCCGAGCGAGGCGAGATCGTAGGTGGTCGAGCCGAGTCCCGGCACGACGAACAAATCCTTCGACCGGTTCGCCATCAGGCGAGCGATCGCCTTCCTGCGCTCCAGCATCACTTGACCCACACCTTGCGGCCGATCAGCTTCTGCGAGAGCAGCACCGCAACCGCGAAGTCGCCGCCGAAGGCGAGCTCGGCCGCTGCCTGCGCGGTGTCCGCCACGTCCTCGGCGCGGTCCGCGCGGTAGCACTTCACGCCCATCGCGGTGAGCACCGGCTCGGTCGCCTGCGACATCGGCACCTGCCACGGATTGAACTCCGCCCACTCGCCGCGCATCGTGATGAAGGCGAGGAAAGGGAATCGGCACGTGTTGATCAGCGAGAGCATGTTGATGCAGTTGCCGACCCCGCTCGATTGCATCAGCAGCGCGGCGCGCTGGCCGCCCAGCCAGGCTCCGGCCGCGAGCGCGACGCCCTCCTCCTCCGTTGAAAGCACAACATCGCGGGTGTCGTTGTCGGCCTTGCAACGCTCGATCAGCCGCGCATGCCCGGCGTCCGGCACGTAGCCGACCTGGCGCACCTCGGCGCGCTTGAGTACATCGAACAGCTGATCCGGCCAGCCTGTCTGATTTTCCACCTAGTCCGTCTCCCGTCGCGGCACACTCGCCTGCTCATCGGAATCGTCGGCGCTCTCCGCAGCCGGGATCGCGTAAGCGCCCGAAAACCAGCGATGGAGGTCGACATCCTTGCAGCGCGCCGAGCAGAACGGCCGAAAGCGCTCGGCCGAGGGCTTGCCGCAGATGGGGCAGGGTTTTGCAACGTAGGCCGGTTCTCCCATGCCGTCCAGATAAGACCTGCCTTCATGCGGCGCAAAGCCGGAATGTCCTCCGCGCATTGCCGGACCTTCTTCTTGCTTCGCGCGTTTTTCAGGGAACAGGGAGAAGGCCAATGCGATCTCTCATTCTTGCGGGGCTTACCGCAGCTTGCGCCACCGGTGCGGCGGCGCAGGTGCAGAACACCGGGCCGCTGAACCGAGACCTGCGGCCTCTTTCGTCCTTTACATCGATCAGCGATCAAAGCGAGCGGTCGCGCGCGCTGTTCGGCGAAATCGTGAAGGTGCTGACGCACCCGCGCTGCATGAACTGCCATCCCGCGGGCGAACACCCGCTGCAGGGCGCGGATCATCACGAGCACATGCCGCCGGCCTGGCGCGGCGAAGGTGGCGTCGGCATCGCAGGGCTGTCCTGCTCGTCCTGCCACACCGAGAAGAATTTCACGCTGGTCGGTAGCGCGACCTACAAAAGCATTCCGGGTCATCCGCGCTGGGGCCTCGCGCCACTCGAGATGGCGTGGGAAGGCAAGTCGGTCAGCCAGATCTGCCAGCAGATCAAGGATCAAGCTCGCAATGGCGGGCGCACGCTCACGCAGCTGCAGGAACATCTGGCGCACGACGATCTCGTCGCCTGGGGCTGGTCACCCGGCGAGGGACGCGAGCCGGCTCCCGGCACGCAGGCACAGCTCGGCGAGCTTGCGCAGGCGTGGATCGAGGCCGGGGCGGTGTGTCCCTATTAGCTCCACCGTCATCCCGGGCGAGCGGAGCGAGACCCGGGATCCAGTAAACACGGGCAGAGCGATATCGCACCCTCGGTGTTTACTGGATCCCGGATCGGCCTACGGCCGTCCGGGATGACAGCGCGCGGGGCGCGCGGTCATTTCAAGCTCACCCCGCCATCGATCACCAGCTCGATGCCGGTCACGTACTTCGCTTCGTCGCTCGCGAGATAGACGACGCCGTTCGCCACATCCCACGCCTCCCCGCCGATACCCATCGGCACCTGTGCGGCGCGCACGCGCCACATCTCCTCGACGTTGCCGCCGGCGTAGGACTGCGCGAGACCGGCCGAATGCTCGACCATCGGCGTCTGCATCAGCCCCGGCAGGATCGCGTTCACGCGCACGCGCTTGCTTGCATACTCGACCGCCGTGGTGCGGGTGAGATGCAGGAGGGCCGCCTTCGAGGCGTAGTACGACGCGTAAGGAACGCCGGTCCAGCGGATACCGGCGACCGAGGAGATGTTGATAATCGAGCCGCCGCCCTCAACCACCATCAGCGGAATAACGTGCTTCATGGTGAGGAATGCGCTCTTCAGATTGACCGCAATGACGCGGTCCCACTGCTCCTCGGGCAGCTCCACCACGCCGCCGACCTGCGCGATGCCGACATTGTTGTCGAGCACATCGATGCGGCCGAAGTCCGCGATGCAGGCCTTCACCATCGCCTCGACGTCGTCGCTCTTCGTGACATCGGCGCGGAATGGCAGCGCCAAACCGCCCTCGCCCGAAATGATGTTCGCCGTCTCCTCGGCGGCGGCGAGGTTGATGTCGACGCAGAACACCTTAGCGCCTTCGCGCGCGCAGGCGACCGCGGCGGCCTTGCCGTTGCCCCAGCCGGGGCCGATCGAGCCCGCGCCGACGATCAACGCGACCTTGTCCTTCAGGCGGTTAGCCACTGGCTTTCTCCTTTCGCTTCGCGTCGAGTTCGCGCAGTTCGGTCTTCAGGATCTTTCCGTAATTGTTCTTCGGCAGCGCGTCGACGAACACGTAATCCTTCGGCCGCTTGAAGCGCGCGATCTCGCCGAGGCACAGCTCGTCCAGTTCGCGCGCCGGCACATCGCCGACCACATAGGCCACGACGACTTCGCCCCACTCCGGGTGCGGGCGCCCGATCACCGACGCCTCGCGGACGTGCGCGTGCTTGAGCAGCACTTCTTCCACCTCGCGCGGATAGATGTTCGAGCCGCCCGAGATGATCATGTCCTTGGAGCGATCCTTAAGCGTGAGATAGCCGTCCGCGTCGAACACACCGACATCGCCGGTGTGCAACCAGCCGCCGCGCAGGGTTTGCGCCGTAGCGTCGGGATTTTTCCAGTAGCCCGGCATGACCACGTCGCCCCGGCAGATGATCTCCCCCACCTCGCCCACCGGCAACGCGTTATCGTCAACGTCCACAACCTTCACGTCGAGGCACGCATAGGGCCGCCCTGCCGAGCCGAGCCGCTCGAGCCAGCGCGGATGATCGCGATCGGCGATCTCCTGGCGCGACAGCACCGTGATGGTCATCGGGCTCTCGCCCTGCCCGTAGATCTGCGCGAGCCGCGGTCCGAACCGGTCGAGTGCGTGAAGCGCATCCTCGACATACATCGGCGCGCCGCCCCACACGAGCGTGCGCAGGTTGTTCGGATCCGCGCCGCCGGGAAAATCGACCAGCCGCTTCACCATGGTGGGCGCGGCGAACATCGACATGCCGCGCCAGCTCGCGAACATGCGAAAGATTTCATCCGGCTCGAAGCTGCCCGACTCGGGCACCACGTTGACGCCCATGCGCGCCACATGCGCCATCATGTAGAGGCCGGAGCCGTGGCTCATCGGCGCCGCGTGCAGGATGGAATCGCCGGGCGCGGTTGCGTCCACTTCCGTGAGGTAGGCAAAGCTCGCCTGCGCGAGGACGCGGTGGGTGAGCATCGCGCCCTTCGGACGGCCGGTGGTCCCGGAAGTGTAGAACAGCCAGGCGAGGTCGTTTCCATCGCGCGGCTCGACTGGCGACGGGTCGGCGGCGAACAGTGCCTCGTATTTGTCGCTGCCGATGACGATGAGCCGCTCGAGGCTGGCGGGCGTGTAGGGTGCGACCTCGCCGTCGAGACCGGACGTCGCGAAGCAGATACGCGCGCCGGAATGCTCGAGGATGTAGCCAAGCTCGCGGCCATGCAGCTTGGCATTCGCCGGCACCGCCGCGAAGCCGCCATGCCAGATGCCATGAATCGTCTCGACGTACTCGATGCAGTTCTTGGCGACGATCGCGACGCGATCGCCGGGTTTCAGTCCGAGCCCGCGCAAGGCGCTGGCAAGCCGCGCCGCGCGTCCGGCGAGCACGCCGTAGCTCTGGATTACGCGCGATCCATGGCCGACGGCTGGAAGGTTTGGATGGCTCAGGCCGGCGCGGTTAAGCCATGCGGCGATGTTCATGCCCTCAGCTTACACCGCATTCAGCCAGCCGAAGTGCACCGGATAGCCCTCGCCGCTAAGCAGCGACATCGTCTCGTAGAGCGGCAGGCCAACCACGTTGGTGTAGGAGCCGACCATCTTCACCACGAACGTGCCGGCAAGCCCCTGCACCGCATAGCCGCCCGCCTTGCCGCGCCACTCGCCCGAGGCGAGGTAGGCCTCGAGGTCTTCGCTCGAAAGCCGCTTGAAGCGCACGCGCGTCTCGACCAGGCGCTGGCGGAACGCCTCCTTCGGCGTCACCAGGCAGAGCCCGGTGTAGACGCGGTGATTGCGCCCCGAGAGGAGGCGCAAGCAGGCAGCCGCATCCTCCAACATCTTAGCCTTCGGCATGATACGCCGGCCGACCGCCACCACGGTGTCGGCCGCGACGATGTAGGAGCCGCGCAGTTCCTCGTCGATCTTCACGCTGGCCAGCGCGACCTCCGCCTTGGCGCGCGCGAGGCGCGTCGCGAGCGCGCGCGGCAGCTCGCCCTTGAGCGGCATCTCGTCCACCTCGGCCGGCTGCAACGAATCCGGCTCGATGCCGGCCTGGTTGAGCAGCGTCAGCCGGCGCGGCGAGCCGGACGCGAGAACGAGCTTGGGGCGGCCGATCATCAGATACCGGAAGGCGGGAACTCGGGGTCGGTTCGGACTAGCCCAATCGCGGGCCGCCTACAACTCGCTACTCGTTCCCGACTTTTTCGGTGAATCGCTCCCGAATGCGGCGCGACAGCTGGTCGCGCACCGCTCGATAGGCGTCCAGCCGCTGCTCGCGCGAGCCCTCCGTCGGGGTCGGGTCAGGGGTGGGCCAATATTCGACGTCTGCCGCCAGAATGCGCGTCAGCTCCAGCGCCTTGTGGTGCGCCTCCGGCGAGAGCGTGATGATCAGATCGAAGTTGAGCCCTTCCCAGTCCTCCAGCTCCTCGAAGGTCATCGGCTTGTGCTTGGCGATATCGAGGCCCAACTCTTCCATCGCGGCGACCGCGAACGGGTCGAGTTCGCCCTTGCGCACGCCGGCCGAGCCCACATAGGTGCGGCCGAAATAATGCTTGAACAAGGCTGCCGCCATCGGTGAGCGCACTGAATTCATCCCGCAGGCGAACAGCACCGCTTGCGGCCGTGCGGCGCGGGCCATCTTTAGATTCTTCGGTTGAGCATGAGCTTGTCCGAAAACCGCTGCACACATTTCGGGCTCATGCTCTAGCCCTTCCAGTGCAGCACGCAGATCAGCGTGAACAGGCGGCGCGCGGTATCGAAGTCGACGGCGATCTTCTCCTTCAGCCGCTCCATCAAAAGCTCGGATCCCTCGTTGTGCAAACCGCGGCGGCCCATGTCGATCGCCTCGATCTGGCTCGGCGTCGAGGTGCGGATCGCCTTGTAGTAGCTGTCGCAGATCAGGAAGTAGTCCTTCACGATTCTGCGCAGTGGTGTCAGTGAGAACAGATGCGCCATCACGGGCGCGCCGTCCTCGCTGCGGATGTCGAAAACAAGGCGGTTCTCGCTGATCGAGAGATGCAGCATATAAGGTCCCCGATCGTCATCGGCGGGCGCGAAGGAATTCTCCTCCAGCAGGTCGTAGATCGCGACGGCGCGCTCGTGCTCGATGTCAGGCGAGGAGCGGCCGATCGAGCCTTCGTCGAGCGTTACCTTGACGAGACGCTGCTTTGATTCCTCGGGATTTGGCGGGTCGCTCATCTGCGATTGAGCCGCATCGCAACCGAGCGGGCGTGCGCGTCGAGACCTTCGGCCTTGCCGAGCGCAATCGCGGCGGGCCCGAGCTTGCCGAGCGCACCGGCATCACAGCGCAGAACGGAGGTGCGCTTCATGAAGTCGAGCACGCTCAGTCCCGACGAGAAGCGCGCCGAACGCGCCGTCGGCAGCACGTGGTTCGAGCCCGCAACATAGTCGCCGATCGCCTCCGGCGTATGCGCACCTAAGAAGACCGCGCCGGCGTTGCGGATTTTGCCCGCGAGCGACTCGGGATCCTGCGTTTCGATTTCGAGGTGCTCGGGCGCAATCGCGTCGGTGAGCGCAACCGCATCGTCGAGCTTGCCGACCAGAATGATCGCGCCGAAGTCGCGCCACGACGCACCCGCGACGGAGCTGCGGGGCAGTGTCTTGAGCTGCCCTTCGACGGCGCGCTCCACCGAATTCGCGAGCGCCGCATCGTCGGTGATCAGGATCGCCTGCGCGGCAGTGTCGTGCTCGGCCTGCGCCAAAAGATCGGCCGCGATCCACTCCGGATTGGCGTCACGATCAGCGATGATCAGCACCTCGCTCGGGCCCGCGATCATGTCGATGCCGACACGCCCGAACACGAGGCGCTTGGCCGCCGCCACGTAGGCGTTGCCCGGCCCGACGATTTTCGCGACCGGCGCGATTGTCGCGGTGCCGTAGGCGAGTGCCGCGACCGCCTGCGCGCCGCCGATGCGGTAGATCTCGTCGACGCCGCTAAGCTTCGCGGCCGCGAGCACCAGCGGGTTGAGCTTGCCGTCGGGCGCCGGCACCACCATCACGACACGCGGTACCCCGGCGACCTTGGCGGGCACCGCATTCATCAGCACGGATGACGGATAGGCGGCGGTCCCGCCCGGCACGTAGAGGCCGACCGCCTCGATGGCGGTCCAGCGGTGACCCAACTCTACGCCGAGCGCGTCGGTGAAGCGCTCGTCCTTGGGCAACTGCCGCCGGTGATAGGTCTCGATGCGGTCGCGGGCGAGTGACAAAGCATCAAGCGCCTCGCCATCGCAGGCCGCAGACGCGGCATCGCGTTCGGCCGGCATGATTTGCAGACCCGCCGTAGCGAGGTCAAGCCGGTCAAACTTCTTCGTCAGCTCGACGATTGCCGCATCGCCCCGCTCTGCAACGTCCGCAATGATCGCGCGCACCGCCTGTTCGACATCGGCCGATGCCTCGCGCTTGGTGTCAAGGAAGGCGCGGAATTTGTGGGAGAAATCGGCAGCGCGAGCGTCGAGGCGGATCGGCATGGAGACGCTGTACCATCCCTCCCCGCTTCAGGGGAGGGATCAACCCTGCGGGTTAACGGAATCGACCTGATGCATGGGCCGCGCCCTGGCATCCCAGGTCGGCCCCAAATCGGCCAGCTCGCATTCGAGGCACTCGACTTCAAGCCGCAGCGCCGCTCCGCCAGAAAAAATCAGCGTAATGGTCCCGCCCGGCGCATCGGTTTCGTCGTACTCGACCGCGAGCAGGTTGAGCACCGCTTCCTTCTGCTTCGGGTCTACATTGCGGCAGCGCAAGGCGTTAACCCGCTCGAACCGCAACGCGGTACGCCGCCGCTTGTAGCAGGGGTCGTCGCAGCCGCATGCCTCCCAGTCGAACCGGTTGACGCCCATCACCAGGCGTTTTTCGGCCGGAAGCCAGACGATGTCGCCCACCTTGACCACCGCGTCCTGCAAATGGGTCGAGACGATGGCGATATCGTCCTGGTCGAGCGCGATGAGCTTGAGCGGATTCATGGGGCCGCGATCAATGTTGCCGGTAGCAGCTAATTAGGAAGCCGCGCGGGGGTGCGCAAGACGGAATTTCCGCTCACTCCCTACTCTTGCGAGGCTTGGCTCGGGCGCTATATCGAAGCCGATTCAACTGCCGATACGAGTGGGGATATGACCGATACGACGACCGCCGAGCCAAGGCCTGGCGAATCCCATCAGTTTCAGGCCGAGGTCGCCGAGCTGCTGCGGCTGATGGTGCATTCGGTCTATTCCGAGACCGATGTTTTCCTGCGCGAGCTGATTTCCAACGCGTCGGACGCCTGCGACCGGCTGCGCTATGAGGCGATCGCAAACCCCGACCTTCTGGCCGAGGACCCCGAGCTCGCAATCCGCCTCACCCCTGACAAGGCCGCCGGGACACTGACCGCGTCCGACAACGGCATCGGCATGGACCGCCAGGAGCTGATCGAAAATCTCGGCACGGTGGCGCGCTCCGGCACGCGCGCCTTCATGGAAAAGATCGCCGAGGCGAGGGACGGAACCGGCCTGATCGGGCAGTTCGGCGTCGGCTTCTATTCGGCGTTCATGGTGGCCGATCGCATCACGGTGACGAGCCGGCGCGCCGGCTCGTCACAGGCCTTTGTGTGGACGTCCTCAGGCGGCGCGGGCTTCGACATCCGGCCCGCCGATGAGGCGGAAGCGGCGCGAGTCGAGCGAGGCACCGAGATCGTGCTGCATCTCAAGGACGACGCGAAGAAATATCTCGAGCCCCATGAAATCCGGCACGTCGTCTCGACCTATTCGGACCACATCCTGTTCCCGATCGAGCTTGTCGAGAGCGCCAAGTCCGAGAAGATCAATTCGGCGAGCGCGCTGTGGCAGCGCCCGAAGTCGGAGCTGAAGCCGGAGGACTACAAGCAGGCCTACCAGACCATCGCGCATGCTTTCGACGATCCCGCAATGACGCTGCATTACAGGGCCGAGGGACGGCAGGCCTACGCGGTGCTGTTGTTCGCTCCGTCGACGCGGCCGTTCGACCTGTTCGATCCGGCGCGCAAGGGGCATGTGAAGCTTTACGTCCGGCGCGTCTACATCACGGACGATGCCGATCTGATGCCGTCCTACCTGCGCTTCATCCGCGGCGTGGTCGATTCGGAGGATCTGCCGCTCAACATCTCGCGCGAGATGCTGCAGAACAACCCGCAGGTCGCCGCGATGCGCAAGGCGCTGACCGGCCGCGTGATCTCGGAGCTGGAAAGCCTCGCCGAGAAGGACGCCGAAGCCTTCGGCAAGATCTGGGACGCCTTTGGCGCGGTCATCAAGGAAGGCATCTACGAGGACCACGAGCGCCGCGAGGCGCTACTCAAGCTCGCGCGCTTCGACACGACGACCGGCAAAGCACGCACCCTCAAGCAGTACATCGCCGACCTCAAGCCAAACCAGACCGAGATCTACTATCTGGTCGGCGAGAGCGCGGACCGGCTCAAGTCCAACCCGAAGCTCGAGGCCGCGCGCGCCCGCGGCATCGAGGTGCTGCTGTTGAGCGATCCGGTCGATGCTTTCTGGACCATGATGCCGAGCGATTTCGAGGGAAAGCCGCTCAAGTCGCTGAGCAAGGGCGAGGTCGATTTCGGCCTGATCCCGCTGCTTGACGAGAAGAAGGACGAGGGCAAGCCCGAGGACAAAGGCGAGACTGATGAAGCCACCGTCATCGCGGCCGTGAAGCTGGCGCTCGGCGAGCGGGTCACCGACGTGAAGGTCTCGTCGCGGCTGGCGGACAGCCCGGCTTGTCTCGTTGCATCGCAGTCGGGTCCCGGGCTCGAAATCGAGCGGCTCTTATCGCGGCAGAACCGCGGCACCGGCGCCAAGCCGATCCTCGAACTGAACATGAAGCACGCGCTGGTGAGGGCCGTGGGTCACGCGCAGCAGGCAAAGAACGAGAGCGACGTGAACGACCTCTCGGCGCTCCTGTTCGAGCAGGCCCAAATCCTCGACGGCGAAGTGCCGGACGATCCGGCAGCGTTCGCGGCGCGGGTGAACCGGCTGGTGGCGCGGGGATTGGGCACTTTAGCCTAAGGTCTCGCGCGCGCGGGGACGGCGCCGCGTTCGAGTTTGCGCCGCGCTGCCCGCTGCCTCAAGTCAATGCGCAGGCCGCACGACCGCCCGTTTCACGAAACGGCCCGCCCAGCGCGCCTCCAGCCAGGCCCGGTCCGCCAGCTTTTTCCACGCGGGGTCTGACGGCACCGGCTGGTGGCCCTTGGCGAAGTAGTAGCCGCCGTTTTCCGGCTCCAGCTTGTGGCGCGCCATGTCGTTGGCGCGCCAGTAATGCGTCACCAAGCTCTTGCGCGTGCGCTTCGGGTCGTTGATCGGCGTACCGCCATGCGCGATCTGGCATGACCAGATGAACACATCGCCCTTAGCGCCGAGGAAGGTCTCGCGCTTGATCCCACGTTCCGCGATCGCCGCATCGAGATAAGCGTGGCACTTGTCCATCTCGGCAGGGATCGCCCGGATCGTGCTGTTTGAAAAAATGTAGGGCGGGATCTTCTGGCTGCCCGGCAGGTAGAACAGCGGACCGGCGTCCGGGTGCACGTCTTCGAGGCACACCGAGGTGACGATCATCTTCTCCGGCGCCGGCGGCGGCATGAACCAGGAGTCAATGTGCTCGCGTTGCTCGCTGCCCTGGATGAAGTTCAGCGAGTTGCAGACGACCGGCGGCCCATCCAGCAGTTCATCGAGGATCGGCACCAGCCGCGGATTGAGATTGGCGTCGCGAATCGCGTCGCATTCCAGGAACAGATCGTTGAACTTGACCGGCCGCTCGAAGGCCTCGTCCGGCGCGTCGGCAAGCCGCATGCGCCGATGCGCGGAGCCTGCGAGCAGGTCGACGACGACCCGGCCTGCGATCTCGTTCGAGCGGGCGTTACGATGGCTCAGTTGCTCGATCAGCGCATTGATCGGGTCGACGATGTCGGCGCCGAAGAATTGCGGCAGGATCAG
>Ga0310810_10007477_pt1 | contig 12463 bp, 12 predicted proteins | sample NCmetagenome_FD_207641 | JGI IMG/M metagenome (GOLD analysis project Ga0310810, IMG submission 207641) | Soil microbial communities from experimental microcosm in Duke University, North Carolina, United States - NC | ecosystem: Engineered > Artificial ecosystem > Soil microcosm > Unclassified ... | reverse complement strand
TCTTCCGTATCGCTCTTCCCGACTGCGTACTCTGTTTCCTTCTTGATTTTGTAGTCTCCCATTGTAACATACTATGCATCACATCGCTTAATAGCAGATAAGGACACGGAGTTTCAAATATTCATTTAGACGCTATCCCCAATGAGCCGTTGTCGCCAATGAAAGCCCCCACCAATCGTATAAAAATTCGGTACTTTACATCATTTGTAACCCATTATTGAGTTACAGAATTGGGCAACCCTTTAAGGTGTTTTCGACACACAACCGTGCATAAAAACTACGTTTACCAAATTTCTAACCGCACTGAGTGTAATGATGAAAGAAAATTTGTCGTCCAAAATCCTATCGACAAGGTTAGAGTCGATGAATTAAGTACGCAAAAGCTTCTGTCCACAGATTGTCTAAGAGTACTCCTGGAATGACATAAACTGACTATATCTTGAATAGACTGATTATTTCTCATTCAATTGAAATATCTGCGAACTGCCCTATGGAGTCTATCATTCTGTTGGTAACTTATTGTTTTATCATACTTTTAGCAATTTATCTGTTTGTCAGGCCTACGAGCCCGAGCTCATCACAATTCATATCTTGTCGATTGTAACAACCTATTATTTCCCTTCCTCGTATGATGTTTGAGAAAGTATTACCACATTCGAGACTGAGATTATTGTAAATTTACTTTTATCCAAGTTATTTTTCTATCCAAAAGTAGCAAATTTTTTCTTTGAAGGATTTGGTCCCATCAATTAATCTTTCAGGATTGTAACTGATATAAAGAATGTAGAATTTAATTTTATATGGAAAACTTAACAAAAGCCGCGGCCGATACGGCAAGCGTTGTAGGGGAAAAAGTTGAAGAGAATGCTTCCCAATGGACTAATATCCTCAAAGAAGTGGTAGATAAACTGACAGGCAAGAACATGCAAGTAATATATGATTTTCAAGACTTTGAGATAGACGTGCCTAAAGCAACCGGACCAGATGGAAAGGATTTAGGGAGCGCAAAGTGGAAAATTAATGGCAAATTTACATTGTCTACTGAACTTCGAGACGAGTCTTACACTCGATAGACTTGGGCATAAATTCAAATAATTCACAATCAGATGCTGTAAACAGATCCGCAAATCATCTGATAGCCATTTTAAAGGGAGCACGTGGAAAAGTAGGCATAACCTACCGAGAAAGCCCCATACTATCATTATCACTTGAAGGTAACAACATTTTTTTAGATATAAGTGACGCATCCGTTTTTGGCATGTCAGACAATAATAACAGTCTAGGGTTTATTGATAGCCTAAAAGCGGCCAAAACACTAGCTGAAATACTCGATGCTCAAGGCTTAACGTTATCAATACTTAGAAAAGGTAAGGAAGCATTGACAATCGGCAGAGAAGCAACCCCTAAGGTGAGCACATTACTGACTCGGAGTGACGATATACAGGTTGATAGCGTTAGAGAGGTTGCCAAGTTAGGTAGGGATCTAAAAAAGCATAAGAAAACCTGAAAAATGTCGGTGAAATTAGACGAACTATAAGTTTCTTATCCTAAGGTGTTTGATGGGGTAAGACTGGATATCATACCCAAGTATAGTATCAATGACCGTGCGATTATGGGTTATCTAGTCACACCATCCCGATGTAACTTTAAGAACTGTTATTGGGATTATGATAATTATCAAAATACAAATATCATATTGCAATGTCAAATCTTTCGAACCTATTGAGACTACAAAGACGGAGCAATCGTATCTGTGTGATTTCGTGCTAATCGCGATTTGCGCAGTTTGTACTTTACGATATTATAACATGATACAGAAAGAATAACAAGTAGTATTGTCACAGGCGGCCCCCTGAAACCCAACGATAATAATGCCGGGCCAAGTAGCGTCGAAAGTTTTGTTTTCATTTTCGGATTTGATACCAGACTATAGTTAACATATTATAAAAACAGTAAAAGCGAATCTTACGTTCGTTGAGCTGACTTGATCAAGTATCAACTGGTCGCAGGTTATAAAAAGAGAACGGGTAAAGAGTTTGTCACAAAAGCCCGCGCCGTGCAATCGATCAAATAGAAATATCAGTAATTTAAACACCCAGACAAAGGAGAGATCTGAAAAGAAAATCACTGTACAATGGCCTGACAGTTTATTATGAACGTAGCGAAGAAAATTGGTTTAGAGGGCCGATTTACATAATTTCTATTTTGCTTCGGTTATTACGCTTTTCTTATATTTTTCGCGTGCCTCGGCACTGTCTATTCCACTTTGTCCTTGCTGGCGAATTTCTGCACCCTCATCTCTTTTTACGGCCGTTGGTTCATGTGAGGCAATATCCTCAGGATTCATAGGTTCCTTACCTCCGGCTTCATTATAATTCCTATCTCGTCCTTCATCATGCAAGCCAGCTCTATCTGGTACTTCATTTATCAACATGTCTATTTCTTCTTGGGTTGGCTCTTTGTCTCTTTCGAATTTAGCGCTTACCAAGCCACTTGTTACGTCAATCCAAAGTGAACTTCCGTCATATTTGATAATGTACTGCTTAGGTATGTAATACATATGGACATTGACAACACCGTCTCTTACGACGATAAATTCGTTACCAACTTGATCCACGTCACCGATATCGTTATTGTCAGCCGTTCTAACGTGTTTATGTATAACATCTTCCCAGGGTATAGTTAAAATTGTTCCAGATTGTTCGCCCTTCAGTTGAAGGTCCGGTTCTTTCGCCATGAATGGTATCACTTTGTGATATCCAGCAAACTCGGGCTTGTCGGAATCTTCGATTTGTTGAATTTCAGAACCCAGAGGCGGATTATCTCTTTTATACTTCTCCTTAATCTCATCTTTTGGCAACAAAACAAACAAATTATCTTTATCGAATTCCTTCACATGCAATTTTGGAATAAAGTAATGGGTATCACCGTCTTTTACTTCGATGTAGTCAGCAGTAATGCTCTCTATCTTTCCAAGATCTTTACCTTCAAATGATTTGACTTTGCGATGAATCATTTTTTTTCCAGATAATTTAACATCAGTCATTTCATCTAACATAGTGCAGTAACCAATTTAACAATTTCAGTTTGGTATTGCAATTCTTATATGAGATGTTGAGTACTATTGGACATGCCTGAAGAAAATATAGTAGGCCCGACAGTGACTTGGAATGAATTAGAAGGGAAGGATGTAAAATCTAACGACGGTAAGAAGTTAGGAAAAATTAAACAAGTATCCCAGTATCATCTGAGAATAAAAAAAGGTTCTGTCAAAAAGCGCAGTTTCTGGTTACCAAAATATCTGGCAGATACTTATGATGGCAAGGACCTATGGCTAAACACGGACGAAAAAGATATCCATAATGCATTCTTTTATGGAGAAGAACCGCCTGCTAGTGGTGACGGGGCATTTGCTGTGAATGTTGAAGGAGTAGGTGTAGTCGACAAGAGAATGACTGGAATACCGACAAATGCTAGTGGTGAATCCCGATACAAAAATATCCGTGATTTAGGTTCTTCCCACGAGGAAAAATAATTATCTTGGTAATTTGATTTATCTTAACCATACATACAACAAACTCCCTATCTTGCTGTACACTTAACTAAGAGACAATGTTTATTATTTGAACGTAGCTTAAATTAATAGACTCGGGGAAGAGTCCCCGTTTTGAAGCAATAATGTAGAAGTAAACTGTCGATTAAGATAATGAGTTTTTGAAACTGCTGGGACCCTGGGGTTATGAACAAGCCATGCGCCAGAGCCCTGCATCTTAGCAGATAACCTACCCTCAGCTTAACTTTGCTAAAAATATTCTCTGATTTTACGTCATAAGGTAATAAAAAAAGAAAAGCATAATGAAACTCTAACCAGTTCAAGTTATTGCAGACATCAAGTGGTGAAAATGACAGGCAAATATTCGCTACCGCAATTTGCAACGATTGCATTCAACATAATTTTAAATTAATAGCCAACATGCAATTTCGAGTATTTATTCAATTCTAAAAAATCTAATGTGGTTTCTTTGAATTCAATACGAACATGGAAATATACCTCAATACTTGTCTCGCGGAAATTAGGTCATTATGGCCAGTCTCTCTTAGTATCCAAAGAACTGTAGAGACCGTATAAACGGGTAAAAAGTCACCAATAAAAGGGACAAACTCAGCCAAGTTTATTACGAGAACAACCTTGCTTTTGGTAACAGAATATAGGTAACTTATTACGATAAAATCAAACAAATCTCCTATAATTGGTGCGGCGAGCACAGGTGCTCCTACATAATCGAGTAGATCCGCGATTATAGATATAGTAAGAGCATAAGCCATTCGCATACTTGGAAAGGTACTTTTGCTAATTATGTGGGAAATTTTACTCATTGAAATATATACTATAAAAAATAATTTGTACCTTATATTTAAAACTAAAACAGGCAATTATTGCAAAGACAACTAAAATAAAGATGACGTCTGATTCCAAGCTAAAAAGGATTACAGAATGCTATTCGTTTATATCTGACATTGGCTCCGCGTTTTTTAATGAGTCGGGTATCTTAGTATTGACCTTATCCAGATTCAAATCTTGTTTTAAGTATTTGGTAGAATCGGTTGGAGTAATTATTCCAAGCGGTTTCTATTCCTCGTCTCTTGGTACGAATAGTCAAAATCTTAATTCATTTTGAACATTATGTCACCTGCAGCCACAACTTTTGAAAGGCCAACAGTTGTAACTGGTATATTGCACACAATATCTCTAACATTTGTATCCATGGCACATAGTTATTAGCACAGATCTTCCCTACCATCTCCTGTTCTGCGATGATACCAAGGGGTTTTGGCCCCAAAATGCAATACTAATAGGGAGCTTATTTTTTGTAGCGTATTTTCGTTGCCGCTTCTTGAGCAGAATACGATGCCTCTGCAGCGACTCAACAAATGATAAAAATCTTAATACTAATAGCAGTCCCTGTCTTGACAGTAACGCCTCATAACGAAAAAGTGTGAAAATCATAACCATGAGATAAGGTGTTCACCGTTCTCCAAATCAAGAGCCCTTTGCGATTTATTGTATGGCAGACAAAAGACAGACAAGTCGATAGAGCACAGGGTGAAAATAAATGTTTAAAGAGCTTATCGAGCTTTCACTTATAATGCGTTTATACTTTGGTGTGCCAGCACTTCTATGAAAAAACTTTCTTGCCGAGACGCAGGTTTTGATTGTGATTATACAATGGAAGGATACACAGAACAAGAGTTATTTAGAAATGGACAAAAGCATGTTTTCAATACTCACGGCATTAGAATGGAGGAATTTACACCGCAGTTTAACGAAAGACTTAGACCTTTGATAAGGGAATAGATTTCACAACAGAGCGATCAAAACTACCAAACGTAAAGTTATGGAATTTCAGAATGAAATGGCTTAATAACTGAGTCTAAAGTTGTAATCACTAAGTGATCTACTTGAGCGGCATAAGGTATTGTGTTAAAATATCATGTTCCATGGTTACCGGTGCAACGAATAATACGTTGAAAAGGAACCTTAACAATACAATAATAACGATGATTACAATTATCACTAGTACGATATATAGAAGAGTATTCAAGACCATATCGTATAGTGTGTATAATACTATAAATAAGTAAATATAATTACATACCAGAAATTTTTGTAAAAATGAAACGCCGTTACCTTAGAAATGTTTTTATTCATCACAAAAGTGCAGTTGTTGATGCAACAAATAATCATGTTGTAAGCTAATATCTAAAGAGGTAATAGTTTTTCTAATATCCAATTCCATAGATTATCGTATGTTTGTTAGCCTTAAAATCTCTTCCTCTATTTTCGCCAGCATAACTGGTTTTATAAGAACAGAAAATTTCTTGTCTTGAAAGAATGGAATTGTCTCCATTTTTTTGAGGAGGTGTTCGTAGGTAGATATAAATAAAATTGGCATTGCAGGATATTGTTTTAGTATTTTAGTTGCGGCATCAAGTCCGTTACCTGATTTTGGAAATTTATAATCAAGTATGCAAATATCAGGAAGATTTTTTTCAAGGTTAGCCATAAGGTCGTCTATGATTTGAGAGGAATAAATTACTTTATGTCCAATGCTCCTAAAATAGTCCCTGTATAAGACAAAAATATCGTCTTGTTCCTCAGCCATCAACAACTTCAATTTCTTATGTCTCATACTCTCATGCTCCCATTCTTGTGATTGTTACTATCGGGCACTTGTCACAAATAGAGGTCAAAGACTTCACAAAATCTAGGCACATTATTTTATAAAATGATTTGAAAAAACTAAAACGATTCTTTGGTAAAAAGGCATTCCTCTAGGGTTAGCTAAAAGAAATCATAATTAAAAAATAAAAAAATTTACCAATCAAGCAATCAAGCACACTCACGACAAACATGCTTAACTTGATTGCCTAATTTTTTTTCTTGGACCTGTGCGTTGCTCGATCCGCAGTGATCACATGTACCTTGCATTGATTGTGATAGTTCTATAAACTATAAATTAATTACAATTGAACTTTCCTTGCAAATTGCTTGTTTTCAAAATCAGCGATGCGGGTTTTTTTCAGTTCAGGTTATATCGAAAAACAAGCGATAATTATACAAGCAACTTCCTCTGATATCGAGTTTTGTTAGATCGGTAAAAATAGAATAATATTATTTCAGTCTTTTCATTTAGAGGTCTATTTACAAGATCTCTAATCATGAAATTTGTTCTGCTTGAGAAATCAATTTTCCAATATCTTGTTTATCAGAAAGAATTCCCTTCCATGCTCCCTGCTTCCGAATAATATCAGGAGCATTTCTGATTGTAAAATCCGTCGGAAGAATGTCATCTATTTTCCCCCAATCAATTGGCATCGAAACATTTGCATCTGCAGTAGGTCGCAAAGAATAAACAGAAGCTATTGTTTTTCCCCTTGCATTTTGGTTGTAATCAAAGAACACTTTGCCCTTACGTTTTAACGTGCTCCATTCCAATGTTATTTTTTTCGGTAGTTTATCCGCCATTGTTTTGGCTATGGCTTCTGCAAAACTCTTAGTTTGCTCATAAGAATAGATATTTGCCACAGGAACGTAAATGTGAATTCCTGACTTACCCGATGTTTTGAGGTAAGATTTGATTTTTAATTCCTTGAAGGTATCTTTCAATTCATGTGCAATATCTACAGCTGCTTTGAAACCGACTACATTGTATCGCGGTTCTTCTCCTTTTTTTTCTTTCCCAGAATAGATATAAGGATCTAAGTCAAAGACAATAAAGTCCGGAAAATTAAGTCCGCACTTTTCTTCAAACAACTTTGTAGAACTATTACAACTACCAAAGTCGTTAATTCTACTATACCATGGATGCATCTCTATGCAACCGAGATTTGCTACCCATAGTAACGTTTCCTTGTTGTTACATATTATATAATTAATACTATCACCTCGACGTTCTGAATGAATTTTGGCTGTTGTAACAAAATCAGGTTTCTTCTGATCCCAATCTTTTTGATAAAAAGTCTTGCCTGTGATTCCATTGGGATATCGACTCAACGATAGTGGTCTGTCCTCTAAATATGGTAAAATAGACTCACTTATTTTCTCATAGTAATCTATCAGATCTGCTTTTAAAAAAGGTGGATGACTTTCTGTCGCACTCCAATATACTTTATTCACATTAGTGGCCGATACTTTATCGATATAGTTTGATTTATTGTTTAGTGGTGTGGTTTGGCCCTTGGGCTTTGTATTTTTAGGCTCATTACCAATTTCGGAAAGGTCTTTGATTGGATTATCTGCTTCAATTACGCAATCTTCTGGTTTCTTGTCGTCTCGAAGTCGCATGAATACCGGAGCCCGCAGTATACCATCAGGAGTCCATTCATCAAACTTGACTTCCGCGACGAGAACTGGTTTTAACCATGTGGTTGCCCTGTTAAGGTAAGGAACTTTATCTACAGGCTTTGATTTTATTTCCAATTCCTTTAGCTTTGAATATATTTCCCCCAGTGATAGATCGTTGAAACCCGTTCCTGCATGTCCTGCAAATTTTAATTTCTTTTGACTGGCAGAATATACTGCTAATACCAAGGAGCCAAAGTGGTCAGCCCGACTTCCTAAACCTAATGTATAACCGATAATCACACAATCCTGAGTTTTTGTATTTTTTATCTTTAACCAGTCCCTAGACCTAATTCCTTCCCTGTAAATACTGTCTTTATGTTTTGCTACTATGCCTTCCAGCTTCAACTGTTTACTACTTGCCAGTATTTCGGTCCCTTTTTCTTTGATAAATTCGGATATTTTGATGGTATTGTTAGTTTTTAAAATTGAAGAGAGCAGGTCTCTCCGCTCCAGGTATCCAAGCCCCTCTACATTTTGATCCTCTTTGGAGAGAATATCGAAAACGTAATAAGTCGATGGATGCTTTACCGACAACGCCATTATCTCCTGGAGACTCTGGACGTGCATCCTGTGCTGATGTGTATGAAAATCCGGAATACCTTCTTCATTTAAGACTACAATTTCTCCATCCAAGATTGCCGATTTACATGCGCTCAGACTGAGCTTGGCGGCAGCTACGACCTCTGGATAGCGCTTTGTTATATCGTTACCGTTTCTTGACTGAATTCTGATTTCTTTGTTGTTCTTAAAAAGTACCGCCCTGACTCCATCCCATTTGACCTCAAAAACCCATTCTTTACTGTCGAATGCTTTTTCAAAAGGATGCGCTAACATTGGTTTTATTATTTCTTCAGACCTGCCTATTTCATCATCATTCCTTCTTTTTAATCGGGGAGAATTTTTCTTTGAAATTTTTTTCCTAGAGCCAAGTTTAGCCTCGGGTTCAGACTCCATATCTGAATTCGTTTTACTACTGAGAACAGATTCTGGGCTGACCACAGTCAAGTCATCTTCAGAGACGTACCTGTCCTGCGCTTTGATTAGAAGCCACTGGTTTTCTTTTTTAGTTTTTACCAACTTAAATAGACCTTTTAGCTTGTTCCCGTATAACTGAACGGACAACTTTCCTGCTTCCAGTTGTTTTGCGATCTGTTCGTTGCTAGAGTAACTACCCGTATCCCAGACTATTACCGTACCAGCTCCATAGTTCCCCTTCGGTATAGTTCCTTCAAAGAGCAAATAGTCAAAAGGATGATCTTCTACCATAACTGCAAGGCGCTTAATTTTTGGATCCATTGAAGGACCTTTCGGGACGGCCCACGACTTAAGAACACCGTCTTCTGATTCCAATCTAAAGTCATAATGCAGTCTAGAGGCATCATGTTTCTGAACTACGAAATCCCTCAGCTTTCCTTCTGCAGGCTTTTCTGTCAGCTTACCTTCAGGTTCATTTGTTTTGTGAAAGTTCCTTTTTTTATTGTATGTGGAGAGTGATGGTTTAGATTTCGTTTTCTACCAACCCGAACAATATTTTGGTGGATTTAGGATTAAATATTGTCTTAAATTCAAATCTGGAGAGTACCGATAGCGCAGGCAATTTAAAAAAATCATCGGCACTTACTTCTTACTTTCTATACTGGCTTTAAGAGCCTCAAGTAGATCTTTAGTAGGTTTGGCCTCCTTTCGAACAGATGAAACAAATTTTTTGCCTTTGCTCTTTGCCTCTATGAGCTTTCTGAGTTCTTTTACATAAGTGTCAGAATAGCCACCAATGTCGAAATCCTTGCTACGGTATTTCTCCACTAGTATCTTGCCAAGCGAAATTTCTTCAGGATCCAGTTTTGATTTTGTGTTACCCATATCAGGTATTTCGTCTACAGGTTTCATGTCGTCTAGATAATTCAAAACATGCATGACGAGCCCCCTCTGGTAGGGTCTTAGAGCGACCACGTTTTCCCTGTCTTTGATAATGACCTTACCGATCGCAACTAATTTGTTGTCATTTAATATTCTTATTAATAGTGCATAGGCTTTTTCGTTACCTTTTTTCGTATCTGCTGCTACATAGTAACTGTTATCGATTAATATAGGGTCTAATTCTTTATAGTCAATGAATTCTTTGATATCAATCGAATGAGTTGTCTTCAGTTTTACTTTGTTTAATTCTTCCTTTTCGAATACCAAGTAATGGTCTTTTTCTACCTCGTATCCTTTTTGTATCTCAGAGTAGGGGACTTCTCTTTCTTCTTCGGGACACCACTTTTTGTACCTTATTCTATGGCCATTTTGACATAGTTGATTAAAGACGTATTCTCTACTATTTGTTGCCGTATAAAGTTTAATTGGGATATTTACAAGCCCGAATGAAATATTCCCTTGCCACATGCTTCTAGCTGGCATACACTATAATTGGAGCCAACAAAGATTATAAGATTTAGCAGAAAATGGTCAGGGCTTAATAGTTGTCTTCAAATTCTTCATTAGTTTCTTCTTCGATTTCACCAAAGTCCTCTTCAAGTTTTTCTCGTTCCTCGATATTCTTGTAGGGGAGATCGGCTTCGCCAGTAGTGTTACACACTGGGCATTTGAACTGTATCGTCTGTCCTTCAAGGTCGAGAGGGAAGCCTTTTTTAAAAATTTCGTCACATTTTAGACAAACCAGCGTAGCCTCAATATTGTCGTTACTGAATTTGTGTGATTGGAGCAGGAATATGCTCTTCTGTGTCATTATTGATAATTTAGTGTGTTATTCTTTATATCGCTTATATTCCGGAGCAATCGGTCGAAGACCATGGGCGATTTGCATGACAACCACTCATATTGCTAAACAACGGCAAAAGAAGCTAGAATTTAGAATTTTTGTGCCTTTAGTACAATATACTCTATTAGTCCTTTTTTAGATAAAGTCATCATTTTGACCAATGATTTAAAGAGGATTTTTTCGATATATGATGGATATAGCGTCATAATTTTTTGCCGCAGTTCTTTCCTGTTTTGAATATAATAAAGAGCAAGGGGTTCATATACTTGCCTGCCAATTGTACTTATATTCATTATATTGAATCGGCATTTCCTAATAGATGATTTGACGTATTCGAATTCATAATGCTCTGACGACCAAGTCAGATTGAGGATGCCTAACTTGGGCAGTTTCTTCAAGACATTATCTAACGAAACTGTCACAGGCATAGCTACAACCAGTAAGCCTTTGGGTTGCAATATTCTATAGGCTTCGGCAATAAACCTGTAAAAGGGTTTGAAATGTTGTGCAGATTCTAATGCTACGATCCTATCAACAGTACCGGTTGCAAGTGGTAGGTCTAAAGAAGTGCTATTAAGGTAGTCAATGTTGGTTCGTAAACAGTGAATATGCGAGGCTTGTGCATTTTCGATCGTACTTGCGGCGATTTTGAACCCCTTTATGAGCTGCTGAGAATTAATATTCACACAGATTATATTCCCGAGTCTGAATTCCTTACTCCATTGAAGCGCAGGTGCTCCGTAGCCGCTTCCAACATCGATTACACTTTTAGATGACCCAAGATCTGCCAACTTTCCAACAAGTGTACATAACTTTGATTGAGCAACAAACGGACAGTTCACTCCTTGCCAATAGCCAAAATTGAGCATGGTTGCGCCTGTGGCGAGTTGCATTAAGGGCGATAAGGAATCATATATCTTGATTATATCCTTCTCACTTCGTCGGAGAGTCCAGAAAATCGCATCAATTGGGTTAAAGGTAGGCAATCGACAATTTATCCCTATGGAAGCCTTTAATTAATTAATGTAATCTGCTATGGATTTCTTTGTAACAACAGCTGATAACTCGATGTTCCGAGATAAAACAATTGTATAACTGAAGAAGAATATGAATGTGCTCACTGCGGTTACGGTTGGATAACTAGAACCAATGGGATAGACGGACCTATTCCAAAAAACTGCGCTAAGTGCAAGAGGAGGAACTGGAATTCTGTAGACTCTCAAATAATAAAGTTGCAAGAAAACGGTCTGAGAAGAAGAATAAAAGGTTTTAAACAAATACACGCTTTCGCCGACAGTTACTCTAACCGAGATAAATGTGGTATTAGAGAGACTATCGCTTGGTCTGACGAGTTAACTGAAAAATTTCTAAACCTGACTCCATCCCCAACATAGCCGAACTTAAAATAGTAGTCTTTCCTCCCGGATTTGGACTGAAACCATCGGATTCCCAAAACCAATATACAATGAGACGATATGTTCCAAATCCTGAAATGCCGGTTACCTCAAATTCAGCTCCAAATCGTGGGTTACTCTCCGAAGGGAGAAGCTGAAACACGTCAAAAACTTATGCAGCGCATAATTGAATCAGGATCACGAATAAAGACCCCTCGGCGCTGAACGTAGAATACAGTCCAACTAAGCTGCAAAGGATTAACCGGATGGTTCTCTTATAAAATCGCGGAAAATTCGATAGCGTGATTAAGCACAACATTCTAAATTAAATCCCAGAAATACGAGATTCGACCGGTTTTATTGTTCAACTCTCATTCGCCCTGTCGACGATACAGTTTACGC
>Ga0310810_10007476_pt1 | contig 12465 bp, 6 predicted proteins | sample NCmetagenome_FD_207641 | JGI IMG/M metagenome (GOLD analysis project Ga0310810, IMG submission 207641) | Soil microbial communities from experimental microcosm in Duke University, North Carolina, United States - NC | ecosystem: Engineered > Artificial ecosystem > Soil microcosm > Unclassified ... | reverse complement strand
GCGCCCGCGATGCAGTTCGTCGGTACGCCGCCGATCCCGAACGGACGCCTCGAGTCGAGCGACGACGGCCAGCACTGGACGACCCGCGCCACGCTGCCCGGCCCCGGACACCCCGTGCACCACTTTCCCGTCCGCACCTACACCTTCGCGCCGGCGACCGCGCGTGCGTGGCGCATCGTGCTCGACAAGCCGGCGCCCAGCCCGTTCGGCGCGTCGCTCGGCATCCCCGCGCCGAAGGGGATCGCCATCTCCGAGCTCGAGCTCACGGACGAGCCGCGCGTGAACCGCTGGCAGGAGAAGGCGCAGTACGGCAACATCGTCGACTACGGGCCCGCCATCGCCACGCCGGCCGCGATGGCGGCGACGCCCGTGCGCGACGTGATCGACCTCGGCTCTCGCATGAAGGCCGACGGCACGCTCGACTGGGACGTGCCCGCCGGCCGCTGGGTCGTGCTCCGCATGGGCTGGTCGCTGCTCGGCACGAAGAACCATCCCGCGTCGCCCGAAGCGACGGGGTTCGAGGTCGACAAGCTGAACCGCGCGCACGTCGCGTCGTACTTCCGGCACTACACCGACCAGATCCGCGGCGCGCTCGGCCCGTACTACGGCAGGAGCTTCCGCTACCTCCTGCTCGACAGCTACGAGGCGGGGATGGAGAACTGGACGGACGACATGATCGCCCAGTTCCGCTCGCGGCGCGGCTACGATCCCACGCCCTACCTCCCCGTGCTCGCGGGGTTCGTCGTCGGCAGCGCCGAGCAGAGCGATCGATTCCTCTGGGACTTCCGCCGCACCATCGCCGACCTCTTCGCCGACAATCACTACGGCACCGCCGCCGACGCGCTGCGTCGCCAGGGCCTCGGCCTCTACGCCGAAGCGATGGGCGCCGAATTCCCCACGAGCGGCGAGGGGCTGCAGGACAAGGGACGCGTCACGATCCCGATGGCCGAGTTCTGGACGCCGGGTCCCGGCCAGGACGACGGGCCGCATCACATCGCCGACATGCGCGAGGCGGCGTCGGCGGCGCACATCTACGGCAAGCCGATCGTCGCCGCGGAGTCGTTCACCACCATGCCGCCGCCGATCGTGCCGGCGTTCGCGCAATCGCCGTTCTATCTCAAGCGCCTCGCCGACCGCGCGCTCGCCACGGGAATCAACCGCTTCGTCATTCACACCTCGGTGCACCAGCCGTTCGTCGACGACGCGCACTCCCCCGGCATGACGCTCGGCTTCTTCGGCCAGCATTACACGCGCAACAACACGTGGGCCGCGCAGTCGGTGGCGTGGAACACCTACCTCGCGAGACTGTCGTACCTCGCGCAGCAGGGCAGCTACGTCGCCGACCTCGCGTACTTCTACGGCGAGGGCGCGCCGAACGCGGTGCCGTACTGGAAGCCCGTCACTCCCGCGCCGCCTGCGGGCTACGGCTACGACTGGATCGACGCCGAAGTGCTGCTCGGCAACACGCGCGTGGTGGGCGGACGCATCGTGCTGCCGAGCGGGATGCGCTATCGCGTCCTCGTCCTGCCGGCCGACGTCGATCGCCTCACCGTGCCCATGGCGCGCAAGATTCGCGCGCTCGTCGCGGCGGGCGCCACGCTCGTCGCGCCCGTGCCGGTCGGAACGCCGAGCCTCGCCGACGGCCCGAGCGGCGACGACAGCGTGCGCGCGATCGCCCGCGCCGTGTGGGGCGACGTGAACGGGACGACGGTCACCGAGCACGTCTTCGGCAAGGGACGCGCGGTCTGGGGCAAACCGCTCGCCACCGTGCTCGCGGCGGCGGGCGCCGGCCCCGACGTCGCGTTCCGAGCTGCGGCAGATGGTGCACCCGACGCGACGGTCGCGTGGATCCATCGCCGCACGGGCGACGCCGACATCTACTTCGTCGCCAACCAGCGCGAGGGCGGCGCGCACCTCGCGGCGAGCTTCCGCGCCGCGGGCCGCGCCCCCGAGCTGTGGGATCCCGCCACCGGCGCGATCGCTCCGGCGTCGTACTCGACCGCGAACGGTCGCACCGACGTTCCACTTCATCTCGATCCGTACGGCTCCGTCTTCGTCGTCTTTCGCCGGCCGGCGGCCTCGCCGTCGCGCACCATCGCCGAGCCGGCGCGCACGCCGCTCGTCACGGTGACGGGCCCATGGACGGTTCGCTTCCAGCCGAACCGCGGTGCGCCGGCGCAGGCGACGTTCGATTCGCTGTTCTCGTGGACGCGTTCGGCGGACAGGGGAGTGCGCTACTTCTCCGGGAGCGCCACGTACGCCACCGACGTCGCGCTCCCCTCCGATGCGCTCGGCGCGGGGCAGCGCGTCGCGCTCGACCTCGGCGTCGTGAAGGAGATCGCCGAAGTCTCGGTGAACGGTACGCCCGCCGGCGGCATTCTCTGGAAGCCGCCGTTTCGCGCCGACGTCACGGACGCGCTGAAGCCGGGCGTCAATCACATCGAAGTGCGCGTCACCAACCTCTGGCCGAATCGCATGATCGGCGATCTCCAGCCCGGCGTCACGACGCGCTACACCTTCACCGACTTCCGTCCCTTCACGAAGGATTCGCCGCTCCTCGAGTCGGGCCTGCTCGGCCCGGTGCGCCTCGAGCGCCTCGCGGGCACGAATGCGAGGCCGTGAGCCGAGGCGTGACCCGCTGCGCGCTCCACTCGGAATGACGAGGCGTGACCCGCTGCGCGCTCGGCGCACGCGACCGAGCCTGATACCTCATTCATCCCTTCCCCTCGGATCGATGCCCCCCCGCCGTAGTGCGCTCGTCGTCGTGACCGTGGTCGCGATCGCGCTGGCGCTCGCACCGTCCGCGGGCGCCGCGCAGCGCACCGCGCCGCTCCCCTACCGGAACGCCTCTCTCCCCGTCGAGCGCCGCGTCGACGATCTCCTCGCGCGCATGACGCTCGACGAGAAGGTCGCGCAGATGCTCAGCCTCTGGCAGGGCAAGTCCGCGATCACCGATCCCGCCACCGGCGCCTTCGATCCCGCGCGCGCGCCGCGCTGGTTCCGGCTCGGCATCGGCCGCATCGAACGGCCGAGCGATCGTCACGGCGCGCGCGCCGAAGCGGAGTTCACCAACGCCATTCAGCGCTGGGTGCGCGACAGCACTCGGCTCGGCATCCCGGTGCTCTTTCACGAGGAGGCGCTGCACGGGTTGCAGGGCCCGGAAGCGACCAGCTTCCCGCAGGCGATCGCCCTCGCGAGCACGTGGAACCCCGGGCTCGTCGAGCGCGTGTTCACGACCGTCGCCGCCGAGGTGCGCGCGCGCGGCGCACAGCAGGTGCTCGCGCCGGTCGTCGACGTCGCGCGTGACCCGCGGTGGGGCCGGATCGAGGAGACCTACGGGGAGGATCCCTATCTCGCCGCGCGGCTCGGCGTCGCCGCGGTGCGCGGATTCCAGGGAGGGGCACGTCTCGATGGCGCGACGCCCGCGGTGCCTGCCGGCCACGTGATCGCGACGCTCAAGCACATGACCGGGCACGGCCAGCCCGAATCGGGCACCAACACCGGACCCGCCTCGATCGGGGAGAACACGCTGCGCAACTTCTTCTTCCCGCCCTTCGAGGCGGGGGTGAAGGAGGCGCACGTCGGCAGCCTCATGCCGTCGTACAACGAGATCGACGGCGTGCCGTCCCACGCCAACGCCTGGATGCTGCGCGACGTGCTGCGTCGCGAATGGGGGTTCGACGGCACCATCGTGTCCGACTGGGGCGCGATTCCCGAGCTCGCCCGCCGGCATCACATCGCCGCCGACGAGTCGGAAGCCGCGCGCCTCGCTCTCGCGGCCACGGTCGACGTCGACCTCCCCGACGTCGCCGCCTACGCGCATCTCGCCGACGAGGTGCGCGCCGGCCGCGTGTCGCCGCGCGCCATCGACGCCGCCGTGCGCCGGCTCCTCCGCGCGAAGTTCGCGCTCGGGCTGTTCGAGAATCCGTTCGTCGATCCCGCGCGGGCCGACAGCATCTCCGGCGCCGCCGCGCACCGCCCGCTCGCGCTCGAGGCGGCGCGGCAATCGATCGTCCTGCTGCGCAACGAGGGCCCGCTCCTCCCGCTCCGCGCCGACTCGCTGCGGCGCATCGCCGTCATCGGGCCGCACGCGGCCGAAGTGCTCCTCGGCGGATACGCCGGCACGCCGCGCGTGGCCGTGAGCATCCTCGAGGGAATCCGTCGCCGCGCGTCCGCCGCGGCGGTCGAGTACGCCGAAGGCGTGCGCGTCACGGAGGATTCCACCTTCACGCGCGACTCGCAGCCCCACCTCGGCGGCACGCGCTCGATCGAGCGATGGCTGGCGGACCGCGTCGTGCTCGCGGACTCGGCGCGCAACGAAGCACGCATTCGTGAGGCGGTCGCGCTCGCGCGCACGAGCGACGTCGCGATCGTCGTCGTCGGCGACAACGAGATGACGTCGCGCGAAGCGTTCTACGAGGGCCACCTCGGAGACCGCAGCGCACTCGGGCTCGTCGGCCCGCAGGAAGAGCTCGTGCGCGCGGTGCAAGCCTCCGGAACGCCCGTCGTCCTCGTGCTCGTGAATGGTCGCCCGCCGTCCATCCCGTCGTTGGCCACCAGCGTGCCCGCGATCGTGGAAGGCTGGTATCTCGGCCAGGAGACCGGCACCGCGATCGCCGACGTGCTCTTCGGCGACGTGAACCCCGGCGGCCGGCTGCCGGTCTCCGTCGCGCGCGACGTCGGACAGCTTCCGATCTTCTACGATCGCAAGCCGAGCGCGCGGCGCGGATATCTCTTCGATACCACGGCGCCGCTCTGGCCGTTCGGTTTCGGGCTCTCGTACACGAGCTTCACGTACGGCGCACCGCGGCTCGCACATTCGCGCATCTCGCCCACGGGCCGCACGACGGTGTCGGTCGACGTCACGAACGCGGGCGCACGAGCCGGCGACGAGGTGGTGCAGCTCTACGTGCGCGACCGCGTGAGCCGAGTCACGCGGCCGGTCGAGGAGCTGCGCGGATTCGAGCGCATCACGCTCGCGCCGGGTCAGACCCGGACGGTCACGTTCGGCGTCGACACGCGCACGCTCGGGTACTACGGCGCCGACATGAAGTGGGTCGTCGAGCCGGGTGCGTTCGACCTGATGCTCGGGGGCAGCTCCACGGGGCTCCGGACCGTGACGCTGGAGGTCGCGCCCTAGGACTGGGACACGATGTCGCACGCCGCGTGAGCGCGGTCGCGCGCCCCATGTGCGCGCCGTCACGGGGTGACGCGCGCACCGGCATTACCGTCTCTTCGTCGATGGTCGAGCTCGCATGACCAACCCTTCGAGGAGTCGTATGCATCCGCTTCGCTCGTACGCACATTCCCCGGTCGCTCGTGTCGCGCGGCGCATCGTCGCCGGTACGACGGCCGTTCTCGCCCTCGCCACGATCTCGTGCGGCGGCGATTCGCCGATGGGCACCGGCCCCGGCAAGATGACCGTCCTGCTCACCGACGCGCCCGGCGACTTCGTCAAGGCCGTCGTCACCATCTCGAGCATCTACGTGCAGCCGGGCGACGGCCAGAACGGCCGCGTCGAGCTTCTGAGCACGCCCGTCACCACGGACCTGCTCACCCTCGCCAATTCGACGAGTGAGCTCGTGAAGGATGCGACCCTGCCGGCCGGCAGCTACTCCCAGCTCCGCTTCGTCATCACCGGCGGTTACGTCGAGGTCGACGACGGCGACGGCACGACGAGCATCTATGCCTCGTCGCCCGACTACGAGGGCCTGCCCGCCGGCGCGCAGGTGGCCGGCTCGCTCCAGATGCCCAGCTACGCGCAGAGTGGGCTCAAGGTCAACCTTCCCGGCGGCGGCGTGAGCGTCGCGGGCGACCAGAAGATCGTCCTCGTCGACTTCGACGTCTCGCGCAGCTTCGGCCAGGCCGCGGGAAGCTCCGGGCAGTGGGTGATGTCGCCGGTGCTCGTCGCGACCGACTTCTCCACCACGAGCACGCTGCACGTCACTCTCTCGCGCGCCGACGGCGTCGTGCTCCCGTCGATCAACAACACGCCGCTGACCCTCGGCGACTTCAAGGCCGTGCTCTCGAACACCGGCGGCACGACGGAGGAGATCACGCTCACCGATCCCGACGCCGACGGCGTCTACGACGGCGACTTCAACTACGTCGCACCCGGCGCCTGGTCGCTCGACTTCACGCCGCCCTCGGACAGCGTCTCGTTCACCACGAGCCCCGCGCATCCGATCGCCCTCACGATCGGCTCCGGCGGCACGGTCTCGCAAGCGGTGCAGCTGACCGCGGCAAGCAAGTGAGCCGCGCATGACCTACACCGCCAGCAGCGGCTGATCATCGAACGGCCCCGGGACGCGGATGCGTCCCGGGGCCGTTCACTGACACACCAACACACCAACACACCAACACACCGCCCTACCGCCCCTCTCACGCTTCCCCCAGATTGCCGCCTCGTGTCCTCCGATCGCTCTGCCCTCGTCGCGGCGGCACTCGGCGCGCGATACGCCGTCGAGCGCGAGCTCGGCGCGGGCGGAATGGCGACCGTCTACCTCGCGGAGGACGTGCGCCATCACCGCAAGGTGGCGATCAAGGTGCTGCACCCCGAGCTGTCCGCCGTGCTCGGGCCCGAGCGCTTCCTCAAGGAGATCGAGCTCACCGCCGGTCTGCAGCATCCACACATCCTGCCGCTCTTCGACAGCGGCAGCGCCGAGGGACAGCTCTTCTACGTCATGCCCTTCGTCGAAGGGGAGACGCTGCGCACGCGGCTGGAGCGCGAGCGCCAGCTCCCCGTCGCCGACGCGGTACGCATCGCGCGCGAAGTCGCCGACGCCCTCGCCTATGCGCACTCGCGCGGTGTGATCCATCGCGACGTCAAGCCGGAGAACATCCTGCTGCAGGGCGGCCACGCGCTCGTCGCGGACTTCGGCATCGCGCTCGCCGTGCAACAGGCCGGCGGCCAGCGCATCACGCAGACCGGCCTGTCCCTCGGCACGCCGCAGTACATGGCGCCCGAGCAGGCCGCCGGCGAGAGATCGGTCGATGCGCGCGCCGACATCTTCGCCCTCGGCGCCGTCACCTACGAGATGCTCGCGGGAGAGCCGCCCTTCACCGGGCCGACCACCCAGTCCGTCATCGCGCGCGTGCTGACCGCGGAACCTGCACCGCTCACCGAAGTGCGCCGCAGCGTGCCCGCGCCGATCGCCCGCGCGGTGCACACCTCGCTCGCCAAGCTCGCCGCCGATCGGTTCGGCAGCGCCGCGGAATTCGCCGACGCGCTCGCGACGCCGACCCCGCCCGGCGAGACGAGCCCGCGCATCGACGACGCACCGCCCCCGAGCGCGGAAGCGCACCGCGCGCGCGGGAGCTTGCGCACGATCCTCGGCGTTGCCGCCGCGCTCGCCCTCCTCGCCGGCTCGTTCTGGCTCGGCGGACGCGTCCTCGGGTCGCGCGACACGTCGCTCTCGTTCGGTCGCGCGGCGCGGCTGACCTGGTCGCCCGGCCTCGAGGTGCAGCCCGCGATCTCGCCCGATGGGCGCGCCGTCGCCTACGCCGCGGGCACGTCCACCGACACGCACATCTACGTCCGTCAGGTGTCGGGTGGGCGCGCCATTCGCGTCAGCGACGATTCCGCCGCCATCGAGGAAGCGCCGAGCTGGTCGCCCGACGGCAATCGCGTGCTCTTCATCTCGCGCGGCGCAGTGTTCAGTGCTCCCGCCGCCGGGGGACCGCCCCGCCAGGAAGTGCCGGCGATTCCCGGTGTCCCGATCACCGCGGCGGCGTGGGCGCCCGACGGACGTGCCATCGCCTACGCTGCCGGCGATTCCGTGCTGGTTCGTGCGCCGGACGGGACGACGAGCGTCGTCGCGAAGCTGCTCGAGCCGACCTCCTGCGCCTGGTCGCCGAACGCGGAGCTCATCGCGTGCGCCTCGGGCAACGCGCGCTACCTGACGCTCGGAAGCCAGTTCGGAAATCTCTCTCCGAACCGCATCGTCGTGTTCGCCGTTCGCGACGGCCGCTCCGCGACGCTCACCGACAGCGCCTCGATCAACGTCAGTCCCGTGTGGTCGCGCGACGGCCGATCGCTCTACTACGTGTCGAATCGCGACGGACGCGGCGACGTGTACGCGCTGCACGTCGACCGCGACGGCCGAGCGGAGGGAGCGCCCGCACGGCTCACGACCGGCCTGGGCGCGAACTCCATCTCCCTGTCCGCCGACGGCTCGCGGCTCGCGTACGCGATCTATGCGCCGACGTCGAACATCTGGTCGCTGCCCCTTCCGACCGGTACCCCCGTCACTGCGGCTGCCGCCGTGCCGGTCACCACGGGCGCGCAGGTCATCGAGAATCTCACCGTCTCCCACGACGGTCGCTGGCTGATCTACGAATCGGACGTCGCCGGAAACTCCGACATCTATCGCGTGCCCCTCGCAGGCGGGACCGCGGAGCGACTCACCTCCGATCCCACCGACGAGTTCTCCGCCGATCTCTCACCCGACGGACGCGAGATCGCCTTTCACTCGTGGCGGACCGGCTCGCGCGATCTGTGGGTGCAGCCGCTCGACGGCGGGCCGCTGCAGCACGTCACCACCTCGCCGGGCCACGAGTGGACGCCGCAATGGTCGCCCGACGGTCGCGCGCTCGTCTTCATCTCCGGCGTCGGCCGGCGCTCCGTCTGGATCGTTCGCCGCGACGCGCGCGGCGCATGGGGCACCCCCACCGAACGTGTCGGCGAAGGCTATTGGCCCGTCTGGTCTCCCGACGGTCGCTCGATCGCGTACGGCGCGAAGCTGCTCGGCGGTTCTCTCATGGTCGCGCCACGCGACTCCGGCGCGCCACGTGCCGTCGTCGACGCAACGCGCCCCGGCACGCCGCAAGCCGAGCGGCCGCAGTGGAGCGACGACGGCCGCACGCTCTACTTCAAGAGCCACGATGCCGAGGGCCGTGCCTCGTTCTGGTCCGTCGCCGCCGCGGGCGGTACGCCCCGCCTCCTCGTACGCCTCGACGATCCCGCCCGCCCCTCCTACCGCCCGCAATGGGCCTTCGGCCGCGGCCGCCTCTTCTTTCCCGTCGAGGATCGCCAGAGCGACGTCTGGGTGATGGACGTGAGTGCCGGACGACGGTGAACGGTGAACGGTGAACGGTGAACGGTGAACGGTGAACGGTGAACGGTGAACGGTGAAGCCACGTGCATCAGCGCACCGCCGTCGCCTCCATCTCCACCATCAGCTCCGGCCGCGCGAGCCGCGTCACGCCGAGCAGCGTGCCGGCCGGCGGCGCTCCTGATGCGCACAGCCGTTCCCTGATCGCGTCGAAGCCCGCGAAGAACGCGCCGATGTCCGTCACGTAGTAGTTGAGCCGCACGACGTCGCGCAGCGCATAGCCGCCGGCGCCGAGTACGGCTTCCACGTTGTCGAGCGCGGCCGAGAGCTGCGCGCGCATGTCCCCGGGGTATCGCGCTCGGCCGTCGGTGCCCGAAGCCGTCTGGCCGGCGCAGTACAGCACGCGCTGGCCCGCGACGATCTCGATGGCCTGCGAGTAGCCGAGCGCTTCCTGCCATGTCCACGGATTGATCGGGTGACGTTCCATCGTTCCTGCTCCTCCTGGAGGTTCGACGTCAGCGCCGCACGCGGCGCGTGGTGGGTGCGCGCCGGCGCGCGCGCTCCTGCTCCTCGAGCGTCGCGCGCACGAGCGCTCGCGCCGCCCAGGCCGACAGCGACTCCCCCTCCTCGGCGCTGAGCCCGCGCACGTCGCGCTGGACGATCAGCGCTTCCCAGCCGAGCACCATGACGAGCGCCGAGACGAGCCGCTCGAAGCGCTTCCGGTCGAGGCGGGCTCGCAGCGGGGCGAGCATCCGCTCGATCCACTCCACGCGCCGGTAGCCGCGACGCTGGCCCTCGGGTGGCTGCTCCGTCGGCGTGTACGCGGTGAGCCGGAGCAGGGTTCGCCCTTCCTGCTCGGTCTCCGACGCGCCCCGCTGGATGACGCGCGCGATCCGCTCGACGCGCGCCTCGGCGTCCTCGTCGCTCACGGTCTCCTCGAGGGCGGCATCGATCGACGTGCGCGCGATGGCGCCGAGCGTCGCGTCGAGGAGGAGGTGCTCGATGCTGGGGAAGTACATGTACACGGTGCGGCGCGACACGTCGGCCGCCTCGGCCACCTCGGCCACCGACGGCGTCTTGCCGCGGGCGAGCAGGTCGGCGGCGGCGGCGAGGATCGCGCCGCGCGTGCGGCGTCGCTGCGCGGGTCGTCCGGGGCGCTCTCTCTTCGTCGGCATCCGTCTCCGAGGCGGGGCAGGGGCTTGCGCTTTATGCAGGGCGATGCAAATATTGCACACGCGTGCAAAAGACGCCACCCCCACGAGGACGAGATGTCAGGAGACGCCGCCATGCTGGACGACCGCCGGACCGCCGAGCCGACGCAGGACGCACCGACCGCCTCGCCCGCGCGCATGCTCGCGCTCGGGCCGGGCGAGGGAACGCCGTACTGGTTCCTCCAGAACCGGATGGTCCTCAAGGCCACCGTGGAGTCGACCGGCGGCGCCTTCGGCCTCGTCGAATCGCTCATCGCGCCCGGCGCCGCGCCGCCGCTGCACGTGCACTATCAGGAGGACGAGGCGTTCTACGTGCTCGAGGGCGAGCTCACCTTCAAGTGCGGCGACGAGACCGCCCGCGCCACGGCCGGCTCGTTCGTCTTCCTCCCGCGCGGCATCCCGCACGGATTCGTCGTCGAGAGCGACACCCCGGTGCGCATGCTCACCCTCCTCGTGCCCGGCGGCGGCGAGCGCATCTTCGTCGAAGCCGGCCGCCCCGCGGAGGGGCCGGGACTTCCGCCCGCCGCTCCGCCCGACCTTCCGTTGCTGAAGCGCGTCGCGCGGAAGTACGGCAACGACATCGTCGGCCCGCCGATTCAGCGTGCCGCCTCGAACCCCGCCGCGGCGGCCAGCACGCGCGCGTCCTCGCCCGGCAGCCCCACGAACGACACGCTGAGCGCCGGCATCCCGTCCGCACCGACGCCCGCCGGCACCGACACCTCGGGAAGCCCCAGCCAGTTGCCGTAGCCCAGCGCCGTGCGGACGTCCGGCCAATCGTCCACGGCGCGGGGCGCGTTGAACGGCATCGTCGGATACACCATCGCCGTCACCCGCGCGGCGCGCATCGAACGTGCGAGCGCGTCGATCACCGCGGCGCGCGACCGCGCGAACGAGCGCCCCGCCGGATCGTCCCGCATCGGCCGATCGAGCAGCGGCTCGCATTCCTCGTACGTCGCCGGCAGCGCGTCGTAGAACGCACGATACGCCGCGTACCCGCGTCGCATGGCCGCGCGCGCGTCGCTCGTGCGACCCTCGAAGTAGCTGAGCAGCGCATTCGCCGTCGGTGCCGGCGACTTCGGGTCGGCGTCGACGTCGCTCCGCGCGCGCGCCGCGGCCGCGAACGCGTCGCGATAGTCCACGCGCGTCACCGCGGGAGTGAACGACTCGACGATCGCGCCCCCTGCCCGCAGATCGGCGACGGCGCGGTCCCATGTCGCCACCGCGTCGGCGGTCATCTGCGCGCGCGGCACGTGCGCCTCCACGATGCCGAGTCGTACGCCCGCGAGCGCGCCCCCGTGCACCGCTGCGAGCGACGCGCCGCTCGACGTCGTGATCGCCAGCGGATCCGACGCATCCGCGCCCGCCACGGCCGCGAGCAGCAGCGCCGCGTCGGCGACGTGCCGCGCGAGCGGTCCGTGCGTGTCGAGATACGGCCACGTCGGAATCACCCCGGTGCGCGCCACGAGCCCGAACGTCGGCTTCATCCCGACCACGCCGGTGAACTGCGCCGGGATCCGGTTCGAGCCGCCGTCGTCGGTACCGAGCGCGGCGAACGCCATCCCGGTTGCCACCACCACCGCCGAGCCGGCGCTCGATCCGCCGGGCGTGCGCGTCCCCGTCGGATCGTGCGGATTGAGCACCTGTCCCGTCAGGCTGCTCGTGCCGTTGCCGTGATACGCGAAGTCGTCGGCCGCCGTCTTCCCGAGCACGATCGCCCCCGCCGCGCGCAGTCGCGCTACTTCGATCGCGTCGCGCCGCACGACCTCCGGAAAGAGCCGCGCCCATTCGGCGTTCGAGCCCGTCGTCGGCAGCCCCGCCATGTCGTAGATCGCCTTCGCGAACACCGGGACGCCGTCCAGCGGACCCCGCGTCCGGCCCGCGCGGAGCCGCGCGTCGGCCGCGCGCGCCTCGTGCAGCGCGGTAAACGACAACGCGTCGATCGCGCGCAGCCGCGCGCCCTCGCTCCGGCATCGCGCCAGGGCGTCCGCCGTGGTCTCGGCCGCACTCCATGCGCCGCGCCTGCGGCCCGCCTGATACTCGGCGATCGTCCCGTCGAGCGGTTCGCGCGCGACGCCGCGCCGCCGTCGCGCCGAGATCGGCAGCGCGACCAACGCGGCGAGTTGCGCCAGCGCTTCGCGGCGGGTTGGTGACATCGGCGCGTGCGTCAGGGTGGCCCGAGCGCCGCGTCGGCCGCTCGCGTG
>Ga0310810_10007475_pt1 | contig 12465 bp, 9 predicted proteins | sample NCmetagenome_FD_207641 | JGI IMG/M metagenome (GOLD analysis project Ga0310810, IMG submission 207641) | Soil microbial communities from experimental microcosm in Duke University, North Carolina, United States - NC | ecosystem: Engineered > Artificial ecosystem > Soil microcosm > Unclassified ... | reverse complement strand
GAGCTTGCCCCGAATCACCTCGTCGACACGCTCGCCGGTCGCCGTCTGCCCCAGCTCGAGCAGCAACTTCATGACTTCGGCATTCGCACCGCCGTGGAGCGGTCCCTTCAAGGTGCCGATCGCGGCCACGATGGCGGAGTAGATGTCGGTCAATGTCGCCGCGGCGACGCGCGCCGCAAACGTCGACGCATTCAGCTCGTGGTCCGCGTGCAGGATGAGCGCGACGTCGAGCGCGTGAATGGCCGTGGCGTTCGGACGCTCACCGGTCAGCAGATAGAGAAATGCCGCGGCGTGGCTCATCGCTGGATCGGCCACGAGGGGGCCGCCACCGTTCTGAAGACGGCCCCAGGTCGCGACGATCGTTCCAACCTGCGCCGTCAGCTTGACGGCTTTTCTGTACTGCCCCTGTGCCGACGTATCCGCGAGATCCGAGTCGTAGTGTGCGAGCGCCGACGTGATCGTGCGAAGCGCATCCATACCGTCAACCGGCGGAAGGCTTCGCATCAACCTGACGATCGGCTCTGGCAGCGCTCGTGCCGCAGCGAACTGCGACTGGAGGTCGCCGAGCTCGGCGCGCGTGGGCAGCCGGCGATGCCACAGGAGGAAGCAGACCTCCTCGAATGTGGCGGACTTGGCGAGATCGTGGATGTCGTAACCGCAATACGCCAGCACGCCCCGATCGCCGTCCAGGTAGCAGATCGCTGACGATGTGGCGACGACGTCCTCGAGTCCGCCCTTGGGTTTTTCGGCAGTAGCCATTAATCGATCCTACGTCAGCTCGCGCGACGATAGTGGCGCATCGCCCATGCAACGGTATGGGCAGCAGCGATGCTGGCATCTTCGGGCACCGCCTGGAAACGCTCGCGGAAGCGTCGATCGTCGACAACAAATGGTTCTTCCCACTGATACGCCATCTCGTCGAGCTCGCGCATCATCGGCGTGACCAGACCAGCTGCTTTGAGAAGCCAGCGCGGCACCTGCGCCACCTTGACGGGAAATCCGAGCGTCACCTGCAGACGCACGACGAGCTCACGTAAGGTCACGGCAGGAGTGCACGGCAACATCCACGGCCGGCCGTACACGTCGGTCTGGGCGCATCCAAGAAGCGCCAACCCAGACGCGACGTCCGGAATGTAGTGATAGGTGTGGACTGCATCCAGAGCAAACGGTGAGTACACCGTTTTGTGAGACAACGCGCGCGGCCAGAAGAAGTCGCCAAGGCCAGTCTGCGTACCTCCGGGGCCATAGAAGTCCGAGGCGCGGCCCGAGGTTGCGACCACTTCGCCCCGTCGATGCGCATCGAACAGGCGCTCGGCTACCCGTGCGCGCACCTCGCCTTTGCGGCTGCAGGGATTCATCGGTGTGTCTTCGTTGAGAGGCCGCCCGTTCGGTCGCCCCAACATGTAAACGTTGTCGAGCACCACGAGCCGGGCACCAGCGGCCGACGCTGCCGCAATCAGGTTGTCCATGTACCGAGGTAACAGCTGCGCCCAGATCCGACGGTCGTACGGCGGGTTCATGCAGTGGTACACCGCAGCGGCGCCGCCGGCTGCAGACCTGCAGAAGGCGGCGTCTGCCGCATCACCGAGCACGGTTTCGCAACCTGCCGGCACTCCACCCCGCGAGCGTCGCGCGATACGCACACGCTTGCCGGCGGCGAGCAAACGCTCGGCGAGCGGGTACCCTATTTGTCCGGCGCCGAAGACGACGTGCAGTTCGTCCATTGGATGGAGTGCGGGCCTCAAGGCCCGCGCCTACCGGTGAAAGAGCTTACTGAGAAGAACGTTCGGGCTTGAGACCACGGAAGACGGCTTCCACGAACTGCGCACTGGACCAGCTAGGCGCCGATCCGTACAGGCCGTCGTATTCCATCGTGGGGCGCGCGGCCTGCACCTGTGCGAGCGTCATCCCGCGATTGACCATGTCCTGCATCCGATCGCGAATGATCGTCACCATGTCGCGATACTCGACGAGATCCGCTTCATCGGAGATTCGACCGTGGCCGGGAACGATCATCGTTCCGCCCTCGGTCTTCTCGCCGGCGATGACGAGATCGAGCAGCTGGTTGAGACCGTCGAGCACGCCAGTGATGCTGCCACCGCGCTGGGCGTCGATGATCGGATAGCTCACCGTCGAGTAGAGGTCACCGGTGGCGATCACGTCCGAGCGCCTGAAGAAGACCAGGCTGTCGCCGTCCGTGTGCGCGGAGGGCACGTGCACGATCTGGATGCCTTCGCCGTTGTAATAGAACTCCTTGTGCTTCCCGGAGAAGGTAGACGTGGGCCATGCAGCGACCGGCGTGGGCGCCTGGGAACCAGCCGGAGCGCTCATGCGATTCAGCGTCTCCTCGTGCGCGATGATCTCGGCGCGCGGTGCCGTACCTGCACCGACCTGTGCCACACCACGACCGGAGATCGGCGCGCCCGAGGCCCCGATCTTTTCGTTTCCCCCCACGTGATCGGCGTGCGAGTGCGTGTTGATGATGTGGCGCACAGGCCTCGGTGTCAGCTGACGGAGCGACGCCAGCAGTGCGTCCGCGTTCTGCGCCATGCCAGTGTCGACGAGCACCACACCGAGGGTGCCGACCTGCACGGTGACATTCGATCCGGCACCGATGATCGCGTGCACGTTGCCCTGGATCGGCATCGTGTAGAGACCTGCTTCCCGGCGAGGCTGAGCAGCCGCGCCACTCTGTGCGCTGCCGTCGACACCGGCCGAGACGATCGCCAGCAGGACTGCTGCCGCGACGATGAGAAGGTGTTTCAGCACGACGACTCTCACTTCTTCACCGGCGCAGGCGCCGGAATCGGCATCGCTTTGACCTTCTCCATGTACTCGGGGTACATCGTCTCGGCCCCGCCACGAGTTGGTTCGATCGGCAACCGATGGAGCGTCGCGAACTCTGTCAGGTACGGGTTCTTGCCCGGGAGGTGATGCGGGACGTACGCGGGATCGCGGCCCGGTACTTCGTCATCGGCCTGACAAAACAGCCACGCCTGATACTGATTCGGCGTCGTCGCCGGATCGAGCGTGAGGTTCGTCGTCTTGACGAGCGGCTCAGTCAGGAAGATCGGATCCTCGGTGATGCTGACCTGCGTCAGCGCCGTGTCGTGACGGATGAAGTACTCCGTCATCGTGGCTTTCGCACTCATCGGGATGCCGTTGCGCCGGTGCCATCCCTGCTTGATGTGCGTGGTCGTGACTTTGAGCACGCGGCCCTGCCACTCGCCTGTCGAGAATCCCATCCAGGTGTGCGGCGCTTCCTCAGGTGGATGCGGCCGGCCGTCCAACCAGATCGTCCGCTCTTGCGCGTAGGTGCTGAGGAAGTGCTTGATCGCGATCACCGCCTGCGTCCCGGGATCGACCTCCTCCGTGATACGCACTCGGATCGGTCCCCGGTAGATGTAGGGAGAGACGTGCGCGCGGCACTGATGCTCCGGCAGTGTGAGCCGCGACGCATCCCAACTGTCTGCGTACTGCCGGCCCGCGGCGTTAATCGGGATTCCCAGGTAGTCGCCGAGTTCAGGTCCTGGCCCGCGCTCGGGCTGGTCCTCGTGAAACGTGCCCACCCAGTCGCCGTTCAGGAAACTTTGGGCATGCACGGATGTAGTGTTCACGAACACGGCGAGCACGATCGCGACGGAGATGAAGACGAAGCGCGACATGACGTTTCCTCGCTGCGCCGTTATATCACGCCCTGATGAGTCAGCCCTGCGAGCGCCGATCGTCGCTCGCGGCATCGATCCTGCTCTGACGACTCCACCCGCGACGTGCACCTCATGCACGTACGCGTGGAAGGAGGAGCTTCGCGATGATCCGGACTCGTGTATTCAGTATTGGTTTTTCAGCCGTGCTGCTGCTCTGCAGCGCGGTCGCGGCGACAGCGCAGCAGGCACCTGCAGCGCGTCCCGCTCCGCCGCCGCCCTATACCCCCGGCACACCGAGCTACGAGTTGACCGGTGGCTATCAGTACCTTCACGTGCCCGATCAGAACTTTCCGTTCGGCCTGAACGTCGACGGCGCGAAGCACTACGGATCGCTCGGCCTCGTCGCGGAATTGGGGTGGGCTCATGGCTCCGATGACGTCACGGGAGGTGATGCGAGCTTCAACGCGTGGAACTACGGCGTTGGCGGACGCTGGACCGGTTTCAACTCCGGTCGCGTCTGGCCGTTCGCACAGGTGATCATCGGCGGTGAGACGCTGCACACGAGCATCAACGCCACCGGCATCGATACCAGCGATAGCGAGACAAGCTTCATGCTGCAGCCCGGTGTCGGCGTCAATTTCATCATCGCTGAAGGCGTCGGGCTCGTGGGGCAGGTGGACTATCGCCGTACGTTCTTCGACGAATCCGATGACGTCGAAAACAGCATCAACAATCACGTCCGCGTGTTCGTCGGCCTGCGCATGATCCTCGACTAAAGGCTGGACGGGGTCAGACCCCATCACAGAATTGCGCACAGCCTGATCGGTCACACGCCGATCAGGCTGTTCGTCTGTACGCGCTAGAATTCGCTGTCCATTCGGAACGCCAGGAGGAACCGTGCGGAAAGCAAATTCGTGGCTACTGATCGCGGGCGCCGTCGTCATGGTCGCTGCGCACGTCGACGCGCAGAAGAGCGCACCGACGCTGACGACGCAGGATTACATCGACATCCAGCAACTGCTGAATCGCTACGCGTTCGCACTCGACACCTGTTCGAACAACGGCTACGACTACGCGGACCTCTACACACCGGATGGCGTCTTCTACTGGGGCATCAACTCGCGGAAGTCTGTCGGCCGCGAGGAACTGGCGGAAGCCGCCGGTGGTGGGAAGCTCGGTTGCAAGCGAGCGAAGTCGGCGACGCTCGAGGATCCGATCCAGGGACACATCACGGTGAATGCGGTGATCGAGCCGTCACCCGAAGGCGCCATCGGCAAGAGCTATCTCGTGTATCCGGGCGAGCAAGGCATCATCGCCCCAGACCCGACACATCGCGGTCACGTCGGCGGCTATCAGGACGTGTACGTGAAGACGGACAAGGGCTGGCGCATCAAGAAGCGCATCCACATCTTCCCGCCGAACGTTCCGGGCACTTACGTCTTCCCGGCTGACTAGCGTCTAAAAGCAAAACGGCGCGTCTGAAGACACGCCGCTACAAATGATTCTTTTCGTAGGCCGGGTCTTGCCTTACAGACCCGGCGGGTCCACAAATCAGGACCCGCGCTACGTTTCTTCTTCGGCGGCCGACCTGAAGACCATCTCGCCGGCGTACTGCTGGATGATCGACAGCAAGCCTGTGTAGAGGAAGCCGACCTGGAAGAGCACGAGGAACGGGAGCGTTCCGAAGATGCCATTGGCGAGCGCGTAGAACACGGTGGCCGTGAAGTAGAGGCCGAGCGCCAGCTCGATCATCGGCTGCACGACGAAGTTCTGACGGTACTTCTTGCTCATCCACTCGTCGGCCGCCGCCTCGATGCGGTACTTGGGCGTGCGCGCAAATTCGCTCTGACGATTGAACATCGCTTCGAACACCGCGCGCGTGTTGTTCACCGCGAGCCCGATACCGATCGACATCAGGAACGGCAGGTACTTGATGCGCGTCACCCAGTCGGTGTGCAGCTCGCGCTGGCATACGAGATAGAAGTTCGCGACCGACGCCGTCGCCGCGAAGAACAAGGGCACGTCGATCAGCAACATCTCGTACCAGCCCATGTTGTAGCGGATGACCATCGCCGGCGCCATCAGCACCGACAGCACGCACATGAGCGGGTAGTTAAAGTTGGCGGTCAGGTGGAAGAACGCCTCGGCTTTCACACCGAACGGCATCGACGACCGCAAAATCGTCGGCAGCAGCTTGCGGCAGGTCTGCACCGAGCCCTTGGCCCAGCGGTGCTGCTGCGACTTGAACGAGTTCATCTCCACCGGAACTTCGGCGGGCGCGATGAGATCCGGCAGGAAGACAAACCGCCAGCCGCGGAGCTGCGCACGGTAGCTGAGATCGAGGTCCTCGGTCAGCGTGTCGTGCTGCCAGCCGCCGGCGTCAACAATCGCCTCACGCCGCCAGATGCCGGCGGTGCCGTTGAAGTTGAAGAAATATCCCGCGCGATTCCGGCCGCCGTGCTCGAGCACGAAGTGACCATCGAGCAGGATCGCCTGAATCTTCGTGAGCAGCGAGTAGTCCTGGTTGATGTGTCCCCAGCGCGCCTGGACCATCGCGATCTGCGGGTCCACGAAGAACGGGACCGTTCGCATGAGGAAATCCTCGGTCGGGATGAAGTCCGCGTCGAAGATCGCGATGAAGTCACCCTTGGCGACCTTCATCCCGGCCTCGAGCGCGCCCGCCTTGTAGCCGGTGCGATCGGTTCGATGGAGATAGGTGATGTCGATGCCCTTCGCCGCGTTGCGCCGCACGGCCTGTTCCGCCACGCCTTGCGTCTCGTCGGTCGAGTCGTCGAGCACCTGGATCTCGAGCAGCTCGCGCGGGTAGTCCACTCGGCACACGGAGTCGATCAATCGATCCGCCACGTACATCTCGTTGTAGATCGGGAGCTGTATCGTGACTATGGGGAGCGCGCCCATGGGGCCGGCTGGGACCGGTTGCTTCCCCTTGTTCTTCATGTACAGGTACACAAGGTAGTACCTGTGCCAACCGTACACAGCGAGAATGACAAGGACGAAAAAATAAGTGCCGAGAATCAGCGTTTCAGAAGCGGTCATGCGACAGGTGAATGCCAGCGGGGCATGAGGATTCTGATTATATTTCCTTTGTTTCTTTTACGCGAGCCATGACCGAATCCGATCTCCAGCGCCTGCTCGACGAGGTCTCGACCGGGTCAACCGACACGAGCACCGCGGCCACCCGCATTCTCGACGCGCTACGTGCGGCGCCGTTCGACGACCTTGGCTTCGCGCGCGTCGATCAGCATCGTCATCTGCGGCAGGGGTTCCCTGAGGTCGTGCTTGGTTTAGGGAAGTCGCCCGCACAAATAGCGGCCATCTCCGAACGCATCGTGGCGGCAGGCCACTCGCTGCTTGTCACGCGCACGACGCTCGAGGCGTTCGATGCCGTGCGCGACCTTGTGCCCGACGCCGCGTTTCATGGCGAAGCAAGAGCGATCACGTTGACCCAGGGAGAGATCATCCACGGACACGGCACCATCCTTGTCGCATGCGCCGGCACGTCGGACCTTCCTGTCGCCGAGGAAGCGGTCGTCACGGCGGAGCTCATGGGCAACACCGTAGACCGACTCTATGACGTGGGTGTGGCTGGACTTCATCGACTTCTGAGCGAGCACGAGCGACTGCAGCGTGCCCGCGTGCTCGTCGTCGTCGCCGGCATGGAAGGCGCGCTCCCCAGCGTCGTCGGCGGCCTGGTACGGGTGCCGGTCATTGCCGTACCAACGAGCGTCGGCTACGGCGCGAGCTTCGGTGGCATCGCGGCGCTGCTCGGCATGCTGAACAGCTGCGCCAGCGGCGTTGCCGTCGTCAACATCGACAACGGCTTCGGCGCGGCCTGCATTGCCAGCCGTATCAATCACCTCTGAGCTTGGGAGTTGGCGTTTTTGGGAGTCGGGAATTGACAGCGTGGTACACTGAAAAGTTCCTGTAACCCCCACCGAGAATCTCCATGCATGCGGGCGCCCTGAGGGCTCTCGAGTTCGATCGCATTGTTACCGTCGTGTCGGGCCTTGCCGTCACACCCACAGGCGAGGCCAGGCTGGCGGAGCTGACCCCGGCCGTCGATGCCGCGCGGGTGATCGCGCTGCAGCGCGCGACGACCGAGGGCACGAGGTTCCTGGCCGATCACCCGGGCTTTCCCCTGCGCGCACCGTCGGATCTCGACGCGATTCTCGATGCGCTGTCCGTCGAGGGGCGCGCACTGGAAGCGCTCCGGCTGCTGAAACTCGGCGACTATCTCGAGTCGATCGAGCAGTCGCGCCAGGCGATTCGAAGAGTGGGCTCCGCGTTTCCGATTCTCAGCCAGCAGGTCGATGCCGTTGCGTCGTTCGCGGGCGAGATTGCGGACGTCCGCCGGAAGATCGAACCGTCAGGGGACGTCGCGGACAACGCGAGCCCTGCGCTCGCGCAGATTCGCGATCGCCTGCGACGGCAGAAGCAGCGCCTGCGGTCCACGCTCGACTCGTTCCTGCGCGGGCGTGAAACGGCGAAGTATCTCCAGGAACAAGTCGTCACCGATCGCAACGGCCGGCACGTCCTCATGGTTCGCGCCGAACATCGATCGGCGATCCCCGGCATCGTCCATGGTGGATCAACGAGCGGCGCGAGCCTCTTCGTCGAGCCGCTCGAGACCGTCGAGATCAACAACGAGATCGTCGCGCTCGAAGAGCAGGAGATGGAGGAGGTCCGGCGCATCCTGCTCGCGCTGACCGACGCGTTCCGCCGGAGGCCAGACGAGCTCGAACGCACCGTCGAAGTGGCGACCGCGCTCGACGTCATCCAGGCGCGCGCGCGATTCTCGCTGATGACTGGAGCGGTGGAACCGATCGTCGCCGCTGACGGAACCTTCGAACTTCGTGGAGCTAGGCACCCATTGCTCATGCGAAGGGTCGCCGAACGCCTGGAAGAGTACGAAGAATCGAATCCCGAATCCCGAGGCCCGGATCCCGAATCCCGAATCCCGGACCCCGTGCCGGTTGATATCTTCCTGACTCCACCGACACGGGTGCTCCTGATCACCGGCCCCAACACCGGCGGCAAGACGGTCGCGCTCAAGACGGCCGGGCTGCTCGCCGCGATGGCGCAATCGGGCCTGCATATTCCTGTCGACGTCGGGTCGCGCATCCCCGTGTTCAAGTCGCTCTTCGCCGACATCGGCGACGAGCAGTCGATCTCCGCGAGCCTGAGCACGTTCTCCGCCCACATCACCAACATCGTGTCGATGGATCGAACGCTCGCACTGCCTGCACTCGTGCTCGTCGACGAGATCGGTGCCGGCACGGATCCCGTCGAGGGTGGCGCGCTCGGCATCGCGATCATCGATCACTTCCGCAAGCGCGGGGCGCATCTCATCGCGACGACGCATTACGATTCGCTGAAGTCGTACGCATCGACCACCGAGGGAGTCGAGAGCGCGGCGTTCGGGTTCAAGGCCGAGACGTTTGCACCGACCTACCGCCTGCTCTATGGCTCACCCGGGCGAAGCCTCGCCATAGAAATCGCAGCACGATTGGGACTGCCGCCGAGCGTAATCGCCGCAGCGCGCGAGAACCTGAGCGATCGGGAGAAGCAGCTCGCCGAACATCTGGCGCGTGTCGATCAGGATCTTGGCCGGCTCGAAGCCGAGCGCCGCGCGTTGGGCAAAGATCGCGCAGCACTTGCCGACACGGAGCGAGCGCTCCGCTCGCGCGAGGAGTCCGTCCGGGAGCGGGAAGACACCTACCGGCGGCGCCTGAATGCGAAGCTCGACGATCAGCTGCGCGAGAGCCGTCGCGAGATCGACTCGATCATCGAGGGCCTGAAAGCGAAGACCAGCGAGCTGTCTGAGCAAGCCGCGCGACGAGCGGCCGCTGGCATCAGCACCGGCGAAGCCGGCTCGGTTCGCTCCGACGCACGCGCCGCGCTCGAACGGGTCGTCGGTCGTCTCAAGACAGGTACGGAGTCGGGCCGCTCCGGTGCTCAATCGGCTTCAGAACCACAGGGACCGATCGAGCCCGGCGCGAGGGTCACCGTCGGCGGTCTCGGTCTCGAAGGTGTCGTGATCGACATTCACGGCAAGCAGGCAGAGATCGACATGAAGGGGAAACGTCTGCGCGCACCACTTCGCGATCTCCGGGTGATTGGTGGGGCCGCCCAGGCTGAAAGCGTAACGGCCCGGGTGAAAGTCAACGTGGATCTGCAGCCGCGCGAGGGACTGCTGTCCGAGGTCAACGTGATTGGCTGCACCGTGGACGAGGCAATCTCGCGCGTCGAGAAGTTCCTGGACGAATCCACCGTCAGCGATTTGAACGTCATACGTATCATTCACGGTCACGGCACCGGCCAGCTGCGTCGCGGCCTCGCCGCGTTCCTGAAGGAACATCCGCTCGTCGCGAAATTCGATCTGGCGCCCACCAATCAGGGTGGGGGTGGTGTGACGGTGGTGGAGTTAAAGGACTAACTCCCAACTTCCAATTCCCGACTTCCAACTGCTTGGGAGTTGGCGTTTTGGGAGTTGGGAGTTGACAGCATTTGTAAATGGCTCTGTACCCTCAGTCTTTCGTAGATGACCTGAAACACCAGGCGGACATCGTCGTGGTGATCCAGGACTACGTCTCGCTCAAGAAGAACGGGGCCAACTACAAGGGACTCTGTCCGTTTCACGGCGAGCGGACACCGTCGTTTCAGGTCAATCGCGACAAGGGGTTCTTCCATTGCTTTGGCTGCGGCGCAGGCGGCGACGTCATCAAGTTTCTCCAACTGCACGAGAAGATCGGGTTCCACGACGCAGTGAAGCAGCTTGCGCAGCGCTTCGGGATGACGATTCCGGAGGGGGAACAGTCCGACGAGCAGAAAGCGAGCGCCGCGGAGCGAGAGGAACTGCTCAAGGTCCACGAGTCGGCAGCCAAGTGGTTTCGCGAGCAGCTCCTCGCTCCGGCGGGCGCACGAATCCGCCGGCAGATCGCCGATCGCGGGATCAGCGACGCCACGAGTGAGGCGATGGGTCTCGGCTTCGCCCCAGCGGCGCGGACCGCACTGAAAGAGGCGCTTCTCAAGCAGGGCTACTCCGAGGGGCTGCTGACTCGAGCCGGCCTCCTCGTTCAGCGGGAGGAAGGCCCCTCGGTCGATCGATTCAGGAATCGACTGATGATCCCCATTCGTCGTGACACCGGGTCTGTCATCGCATTCGGGGGGCGCTCGGTTGATCCCGATCAACAGCCGAAGTACCTGAACTCCCCCGAGACGCCGATCTACACGAAAGGACGGACGCTCTACGGCCTGGATCTCAGTAAGGCGGGCATACGTCAAAAGGGATTTGGGGTCCTGGTCGAGGGGTACTTCGACTTCGGCCAGGTCTTTCAGGCCGGTTTCCCGGTGGTGGCATCGTGCGGGACCGCGCTGACGCCGCAACAGGTCCAACAGCTGCACAGGTTTGCATCGAAAGTCGTATTGAGTTTCGACCCCGATACGGCTGGTCAGGGGGCCGCGGCCAAGTCGTCTGAGCTGTTTGTGGCTGATGGCTTCGACGTCAACGTGGCCGAACTTCCCGCTGGCCAGGACCCGGACGTGTTCATCAGGTCACAGGGAGCGTCAGGTTACGGTGAACGTTTGAAGCACTCCAAGCCGTATCTGGAGTACCTCCTGGATCGGACTGCCGCCGGCTACAACCTGAACAGCGACGAGGGGAGGGTGAAGTTTCTGGCTGCCATGCTTCCGACTGCCGCCCGAATCCCTGACGCGGCGATGCGCGATCGCTTTGCCGATCGGCTGGCGTTCAAGGCCAATGTCACGGACGAAGTCGTCCGCGCCAAGATTCGTGAAGCGGCTGTTCAGAAACAGACCACCTTCGCCACCGGCACGATTCCTAGCTTCGGGCACGTCACCAAGGCCGAAAAAGCCCTGATCTGGTGCCTTATTCACGAGCCGGACTCGGCATTTGCGGCCCTGGCCGACTTCGAAGCGTCTGATTTTGAGGACCTCCCCAGCCGATCCGTGCTGGATCTCGCACTGAGACTGAACGACAATAGGGGTTTCTCTCCTTCTGTGCTGCTCGAGCGTCTAAACATGGTGGAAGCTCAGCTCGTGACCGCGATTGCGAGCGAGCCCGAGCCCCCTGCCCTGTCACTTGGTTCCTGCGTACGTGAACTCAGACGCGCTCGTTATGAAAGAGAGAGAGCGACCGTGCAGCGAACGATCGCTCAACTGCAGACCAGGGGAGCAGCCGCCGGTGGCGAGCTCGATGCATTACTTGCGCGCAAGGGTGAATTGGGCCGTCTCATACAGGCCCTCGTGATATCGGAGGATTGATCTTGTCGATTGAAGAGAAATACGACGAAGTACGCCAGCTGATCACTGTCGGCAAGGAGAAGGGCTACCTCCTCTACGACGAGGTCAACGAGATTCTGCCTTCCGAAATCACCTCGTCCGAGGAACTCGATGATCTCTTCAATGCCTTCGGCGCCGCAGGCATCGAGGTCGTAGATTCCGACAAGGCGTATCGCGGCGACAAGGACTTCGATCGTGACGGATCGGGCGACGAGCCGGAACTGGATCTCACTCCAGGCGCGCTCGACAAGACCAACGACCCGGTCCGCATGTACCTGCGCGAGATGGGCACCGTCCCGCTGCTGACGCGCGAAGGCGAAGTCGCCATCGCGAAGCGCATCGAGCGCGGCAAGCTCGCGGTCATCAAGTCGATCTCACGCACACCGACCATCGCCAAGCGCATCCTGATCATGGGCGATCAGCTGCGCGCCGGCGAGCGCACCATCCGCGAACTGGTCATCTTCAGCGACGAAGAAATCACCGACGAGGTGATCCA
>Ga0310810_10007474_pt1 | contig 12465 bp, 8 predicted proteins | sample NCmetagenome_FD_207641 | JGI IMG/M metagenome (GOLD analysis project Ga0310810, IMG submission 207641) | Soil microbial communities from experimental microcosm in Duke University, North Carolina, United States - NC | ecosystem: Engineered > Artificial ecosystem > Soil microcosm > Unclassified ... | reverse complement strand
GGAGCACCGAGCACCGCGCGGCGCCGTGCCGCGCCGTGCTAGTCTGCACCGATATCCCGATGCCGCACCCGCAGCTGCACGCGTTCCAGCTTCGCGAGCCCCTTCTTCAGCGCTTCCGCAATCATGACCGAACGATGGCGTCCGCCCGTGCAGCCGATTCCGATCGTCAGGTACGTCTTGCCTTCGGCGACGTATTGAGGAATGAGGAACTGCAGGAGATTGATCGTCCGGTCAAGGAACTCGTGCGTCGCCGAGGCTTTCTCGAGGAACTGCCGCACTTCCCTGTCGCGACCCGTGTGCGGCCGGAGGCCCGGCACGAAGTGCGGGTTTGGCAGAAAGCGGACGTCGAAGAGCAGATCCGAGTCCACCGGGATCCCGTGCTTGAAGCCGAAGCTCAGGATCGTGACGACGAGGCTCGCATCGGGCGCGTGTCCGGCCTGCACGTTCCGGAACGCGTGCCGCAGCTCGTGCACCGTCAGCTTCGACGTGTCCACGACGTGATCGGCAATCCGGCGCAGCGGCTTCATCCGCTCGCGCTCCTCGCGGATCCCCTCGATCGCGGAACGGTCGGGAGCGAGCGGGTGTGGCCGGCGCGTTTCGCTGAAGCGGCGCACCAGGGCGTCGTCCTGCGCGTCGAGAAAAATCAGCACAGGATTCAGATTGCGCATGCGCTTCAGGCGATGAAGGACTTTCGGGAGCTCGTCGAGCATCCGTCCTTCGCGCGCGTCGACCACGACGGCCGCGCGCGCGATCTCCGTGCCCGCACGAAGCGTCAGCTCCGCGAGCATCGGCAGGAGCGCCACCGGCAGGTTGTCGACGCAGAAATACCCGAGGTCTTCGAGCGCACGAATCGCCTGAGATTTCCCGGACCCCGAGAGCCCGGTCAGGACCACGAACCGCGACGAAACTGCCGTGCGCGCGGCGCGGCGCGCCGCGTGCCGTTTCTCGCGCATCAGAGGTCCTCTCCGAATTCGAGATCCGACGCGTCGCTTCCGAGCTGCTCGTCGAGGCGGTCCACGAGCCGTTGCGCAGAGTTGTGGCCGCCAAGGCGCAGCAGCTGGTTGCGCGCGGCGACTTCCACCAGAATGGCCAGATTGCGCCCCGGCGCGACCGGCATGCGGATCATCGGGATGCGCACGCCGAGTGTTTCGTAGTACGTCTCGTCGAGACCGAGACGATCGTATTCCCGCGCGGGATCCCACCGCTCCAACTGCACGACCATCTCGACGCGTTTCGAGCGCCGCGTCGAGGCGACGCCGAACAGATCCTGCACGTTGATCAGCCCGAGGCCGCGAATCTCCATGTGGTGCCTCGTCAGCTCGGGGCAGCTGCCGATGACGAACGACTCCGCCCGGCACCGCAGCTCCACGGCGTCGTCGGCCACGAGCCGATGCCCGCGGACGACGAGGTCGAGCGCGCATTCGCTCTTTCCGATCCCGCTTTCCCCGACGATGAGCACCCCGAGCCCGAGAATGTCCATCAGCACGCCGTGCACCGTGCCGCGCGGCGCGAGATACGCGTCGAGCGCTGCCGAGAGCCGCGCCATGGTCAGCGGCGTGGCCGACCGCGTGCGCATCAGCGGCACGCCGGCTGCGTCCGCCTCGATCGCGATTTCAGGTACAGGCCGCAGGTCGTCGGTGACGACGACGCACGGCAGCGCGTGCGAGAGCACGCGACGCATGACGGCGGACCGCTCGGATGGCGGGAGCGACTCGAGGAACCGTACTTCGCTCTCCCCGAATACGAGCACGCGCCCGTCGCGCAGATACTGATCGAATCCGGAGAGCGCGAGACCGGTCTTCTGCGGATGCGGGTTGGTGATTCGGCGGTCGAGTCCGCTCGCGCCGGCGACAATCTCGAGATCGATCGCGCGCGACTCGCTCAGGTCGCGCAGCACCGTCGCCACCGTGACGCTGTTCGCGCTCATGAATTTCAGATTGCAGATTGTAGATTGTAGATTGCGGATCGATTGTGGGATTACGGATTGAGAATCTGCAATCTGCAATCTCAAATCTAAAATGCCCGCGCTCAGTCCGGTTCGATGAGCCCGAAATTCCCGTCTTTCCGACGGTAGACGATGCTGACCGCATCGGTGTCGGCGTTGCGGAACACGACGAACGTATCAGGCCCGCTCTCGACCCGCAGCGCGGCATCGTCCACGGACATCGGCTTGACGGCGTAGCGTGTCGCGCGGACGATCCGCCGCGGCGACGGCTCTTCCCGCGCGCTGCCGAGCGAGGTCTCGGGCGATCGTTTTCCGTTGTCGCCGCGCTTGCGCTCGGTGAACTTCGACTTCAGCTTCTGCGCCTGCTGTTCGAGCCGGCTGGTGGCGTCGGCGACCGAGGGGTTCCAGGCGTTTCCCTCCCCCTTCGCGCGGAGCATGTGGTCGCCTCTCGCATGGATGACGATTTCAGCGAGGTGGCGGTACTTCTCCCTGGTCAGGATGATCGTGGCGGAGATCGCGCGATCGTTGAGAATGCGCTCGACCTTCGAGAGCCGGCGGGTGATGAGCTGGCGAATAGCCGGGGTGATCGTCACCTGCCGGCCCGTGATGTCTACACGCATGTCGGTGAGGTCAGTACAGGACCTTGCGCTGGTTCGACGTCGGGATCTTCAGCTCCTCGCGGTACTTCGCGATCGTGCGCCGGGCGAGCATGAGCCCTTCCTTCTGCAGGATGCTGACGATCTTCGAATCGCTCAGCGGCTTGCGCGGGTCCTCGTTTTCGATAATCTTCCGGATCCGCTGCTTGATCGTGACCGACGAGACGCTGTCGCCGTACGAGCTGCTGATCCCGCTGTGGAAGAAGTACTTCATTTCGAACACGCCCTGAGGCGTGTGCATGTACTTGTTGTTCACGACGCGGCTGACGGTGGATTCGTGCATGCCGATGTCGTTCGCCACGTCGCGCAGGACGAGCGGCCGCAGATACTCGATGCCGTTGTCGAGGAACTCCCGCTGGAAATTGATGATGCTGTTGGCGACCTTCTGGATGGTCTTCTGCCGCTGGTCGACGGACTTGATCAGCCACAGGGCGGAGCGGAACTTGTCTTTCACGTAGTTCCGCGTCTCGTTGTTCTCCTCGGTTCCGGGCGCATTCTTGTCGAGCAGACGCCGGTACGTCGGGCTGATCCGCAACTGGGGCAGCCCCTCCTCGTTCAGCATCGCCACATACTGATCCTCGACCTTGACGACGTAGACGTCGGGGATCACGTATTGCGACTGCTGCGGGTTGTACCGGCTTCCCGGCTTGGGGTCGAGGTTGCGGATGATCTCGATGTGTTCCTTGAGATCGTCGATCGTCACCCCGAGGCGCCGGGCGATCTCCGGCACCTGATGATTCTGCAGCAGGCGGAGGTGCTCGGTGACGATCTTCTCCGTCGGCGTGCCTTCGAGGCCCAGGAACTTAAGCTGCAGCCAGAGGCATTCCTGCAGGTCGCGCGCGGCGACCCCGTGCGGATCGAACGTCTGCAGGAGCTGGAGCGCCTTCTCGACTTCCGCGACGGGCCATTCGCCCATCGCGGCAATCTCTTCGACTGAGGCGACGAGATAACCGTCGTCATCCAGATTTCCGATGATCGCGGTGCCGATGTCGCGCAACTGCTCGTCGTCCGACTGGTGCAGCGATAGCTGCCAGAGGAGGTGATCCGACAACGAGCTTGCCGACGAGAGCGTGTTCTCGATCGGCGGCAGCTCTTTGACCTCCGATGGCGTCCGGGAGCGATAGCCGTCGTCCAGATAATCGCCGAAAAAGTACTCGTAATCGGCGTCGTCCCACGTGTCGGGTTTTTCAGTCGGCGGCTGTTCGGGCTCCGGCTTGTCGGTCTGCGTCTGTTCTGCCGGCTGCAGTTCCTCGGTGGGGACTTCCTCCAGCAGCGGGTTCTCGACCATCTCCTGGTTCAGCAGGTCGGCGAGCTCGAGCGTCGACATCGGCAGCAGCTTGATCGCCTGCTGCAGCGATGGCGTCAGGATGAGCTTTTGGACGAGTTTTGTGTGCAGCTTCTGCTGGATTGCCATGGGTCCGGTCAGCCGTCTCGACCTTTGATTTTAGTCCAATCGGAACTCGGAACCGAGGTAAATCCGTTTCACATCCTCGTCTGCGGCGAGCGAATCGGGCGTTCCGCTGCGGAAAATCGTGCCGTCGTGCACGATGTACGCGCGATCGGTGATGCGCAGCGTTTCGCGCACGTTGTGGTCGGTGATGAGCACGCCGATGCCGCGCTGCTTGAGGTGGAAGATGATGTTCTGGATGTCGGTGACGGCGATCGGATCGATGCCCGCGAAGGGCTCGTCGAGCAGCATGAACTTGGGGGACATGACGAGCGCGCGCGTGATCTCGCACCGCCGTCGCTCACCTCCCGACAGCGTGTAGGCCGGCGATTTCGCCAGCGGTGTCAACCCCAGCTCGGCCAGGAGATCGCGGAGCCGGGTGCGCCTCTCGGCGCCCGAGATGTCGAGCGTCTCGAGGATCGCCATGATGTTCTGCTCCACGGTGAGGCCGCGGAACACCGACGCTTCCTGCGGCAGGTAGCCGATGCCCTTGCGCGCGCGGATGTACATCGGGTCGTCGGTGACGTCGGTGCCGTCGAGGAGCACGCGTCCGGCATCGGGCGCGGTCAGACCGACGATCATGGAGAACGTGGTCGTCTTGCCGGCGCCGTTGGGCCCGAGCAGCCCGATGACTTCCCCGGACTCGAGCCCGACGCTCACGCCTTTGACGACCGTGCGTCCGCCGTAGGATTTGGTGAGATCCTGCGTGCGCAGCGTCGGCATGCGTCAGTTCTTCACCGTGCCGCAGGCGATCGACTCGGTCTTCTGGCTGGATGTCTCGTTGCCGATGGAGCGGATGGTATCGGTGCCCTGATGGAATGTCAAAGCGGCGCCGGTCGTCACTTTGCAGTTCGGCGGCGTGTCGTCGTAGACCTTCACGGGCGCGCCAACCATGGTGTATTCGTCGGTCGCCGCAATGTACGTCAAGTGGGTGCCCTCCGCCCGCCGTGTCTCCTGGCGCGAGATCACGGGATCGCCATATGCCTCGGCGCGCACGAGTTCGCCGCCGTCGTCGGAGAGGAACAACTGAATTCTGTCTCCGGTCACGTCCCCATCGGGTCCGGTCATATGGGCCTTGGTCGTGTACGTCGCCAGGTGCCTGGCGTCTTCGTACAGAAAATCCTGCGCTACCGTCGTCGTCGGCTCCGGTGGTTTCGCCGGCGCCGACGGCGCCGCCCTGGAGGCGTTGTCGGCAGGCGCCTGCTTGAGCGTCATCACCGTCCGCACGTTCGTCGTCGCGTGCAGGTTGCCGTTCTTGTCGTCGAGCACGATCCGATCGGCCTGTACGACGGTGTCCTCCTGCCATAACCGGGCATTGCCGGCGTAGGTCGCCAGCGACGCATTGCCGTCGTAGTCCAGCCGATTCGATTTCACGTTCACCGGCTCGCCCTGTTTGAGCATGCCGGGCATCTTGACGTCCCCCGGCTGCTTCGTGTTTCGCTGCTGCTGGATCACGCTGCGCACGTTGGTATCCGCTTTCATCGACTGCGACGTCAGCGTCAGCTGGATCGTGCGCGCGTCGACCTGCAGGCGGCTGTCGCTGACGTGCGGGCCGTTGCCGTGCTCGCCGGCGACCGGCGGCTGCAGGTCGAGGCGGTCCGCGGCCACGTCATAGATCGCGACGGGCGCGTCGGCGGTCGTGTCAGTGCCGTCGGTGAAGTGCACCATGCCGTGGAATTCCGCGGTCTGCACGTCGCCGAACCCCGGCTTCGTCGTCACGTCGAGCCGCTCGGCGCGCGCGGTACGGTTCACGGCGTCGATCTTCTTCCTGGGATTCGCCGCGCGCGTTTCCCGAAAGTCGACGCTTCCGGAGAAGGTTGCACGCTGAAGTCCGCCAGGCGTTTCGCCGTTCGCCACCGGCGGACCGGACGCGACGAGGGTGGCGGAGCGGATTCTGCGCGCGGGCGTGTCTCCGTCCGGCGGCAGGTCCACCTGCACTTTGGTATTCGCGTTCAGGCTGGTCACCGTCGACCCATCCGGCGCGAGCGCGATGTCGATGGTCTGGCCGGCAACCCGGCGAGCGCCTTTTCCCGGATCACCCGGGAGCTGAACGACCGCGTTTTCGACGAGGTGTGCGGTCTGCAGCGTGCGTCCATCGGGCGCGTAGGTCAGATCGATGTCCCGGGCCTGCATGTCGGCGCCGTTGGACCCCGGGAGCGACGCGATGTGCGAGTTGGCGCGCAGTTCCATCCGCTCGACGCGCTGCTCGTCTTGCGAGAGGAACACCGTCGCCTCGTCCGTCGTGATCGAGCGCCCTTCGCCTTCGAGGTGCGCGCTCCCCGTGAACTTCATGTAGTGCTCGGGCCGGGCGAAGCCCGCGGTCGCCGATGTGATGTGAACGGAGCCCTGCCCCTTCTCGTCCGGCGCCACGTCGACGGCTGCGCGATCGAGGATCCACAGGACGTCGCGGTTGCGGTCGTAGGTGCCCCCGACGCCCGAGCCTTTCATCCGCCCGCGTGTAAAGGTGAGGGGGCCGGGGATTCGCGCGATGCCATCGCGATCGTCGTAGTCCGCCTTTTCCCCCTTGACCGTCACGCCGTCGCTCGTCGTCAGCGTGACCCCGCCCGACAGGTGTGCGGTTCCGATGTCCTTGCCCGGCGGCGCCGTCAGCTCGGCCTCGCGCCCTTTGATCGTGATGGTCTTGCCGGCTTTCGGCAGCGTGATCTCGACCCCGTCGAACAGGCGCGTACGGCCGTCTGCGTAGGAAAGCTCGCCGCCGAACTGAATGGAGAAGGCGACTTTCCCTTCCTTGTAGCGTTCGAGATGGCCGCCGCCGGTTGTCTGCTGCTGCGCGTTCTGGTCGAGCGGTTTGATCGGCGGTGGCGCCCCCGCCGGCACCGCAGCCTGCTTCGAGCCTCGGCGATACGACAGCGCGACGTACACGACGAAGACGAGCACGAACAGACCGATGACGGCACGCAGCGTTCGCGCTCTCATGACAGGACGGCCGGTTGCCAGTCGACATCTGCCGTCCGGCGTTTCGCCAGTGGGCAGTTGCCATGTGGCATTTTTCCTATTCTACGTCGCTGAGTGCCTTGAAATCGGCGACCGAGAGTTCGAGGTAGGTCTCACCCTGGAACTGGTTTTCCTCGAGCGAGAAGGCCAGGTTGACGCCGGCGCGATGCTCGGTGAGGAACGCTGCCCGCTCGGCCGCGCGCCACGCGATCGCCCGGAAGCTGCGGCCGTCCTGACGGAACGTCATCTTGAGGTGGCGATCCTTCAATGGGCGGGGGCCGTCGACGATTTCAACCGGCATCGCGTGGAAAACGGGGCGCGGATTCGCCAGCCCGAAGGGCGCAAGCCGATGCAGCCCGTCGACGAGATCGGGCGTGATCTGTTTCAGGCTCAGGGGGGCGTCGATCCGTAAACGCGGGCGGAGTTGGTCCGGCTCCAGCACGTCGTCCGCATGCGCGTTCACGCGCGCACGGAACGCGGGAATCTGGGCCGCCTCCATCGTCAGGCCGGCCGCCTGCTTATGGCCGCCGAACCGGATGAACAGATCGGCGCAGCGCTCGAGCGCATCGAGCATGTCGAAGTCCGGAATGCTCCGGCAGGACCCGTGCGCAATCTCGCCATCGACCGACAACACGATCGCGGGCTTGTGATACGTGTCCACCAGCTTCGAGGCGGCGATGCCGATCACGCCGCGATGCCACCCGTCACCGCCGACGACGAGGACGTTGTGCGCGCCGATGGCCGGGTCTGTCTCGATCGCTTTTTTCGCCTGCGCGACGAGGTCGGCTTCCTCGCTCTGTCGACGGAGGTTTTCCTCATTCAGCTGCTCGGCGAGCGTGCGCGCCTCCTCGAAGGCGCCTTCGTCGGTCGCCAGCAGCAGCCGGGTCGCGATGTCGGGCGTGCTCATGCGGCCGGCCGCATTGACGCGCGGCGCGAGCATGAAGGCGACATGGTAACTGTCGACGCGTTTGCCCGTCAGCCCTGATGCCTCGAGGAGCGCGCGCAGGCCCACGGTGTGCCGCCCCGTGCTCAGCGAATCGAGCCCCATTTTGGCCAGCACGCGGTTCTCCCCGACCAGCGGGACCACATCCGCAAGCGTTCCGATTGCGGCAATCTTCACGAATGCCGGCAGCCACTTCCTTTTTCCGGCGCGCTCGCACAATGCCTGGACCACTTTGAGTGCCACGCCGACACCCGCGAGGTGCTTGTCCGGGTAGGTGCAATCACGCCGCTTCGGATTGATGACCGCGAGAGCGGGCGGCAGTTCCCCATCGGGCTCGTGGTGGTCGGTGATGATCAGATCGAGACCGAGCTCGCGCGCGCGCGTCGCCGCCTCGGCCGCACGGATCCCGCAGTCGACCGAAATCACGAGCCGGACTCCGTCGGCGTGCAGGCGCTCGATGGCCGCGGACTGCAGGCCGTAGCCGTCGCGCAGGCGCTCGGGGATGAAATGGATGCACTCGCCGCCGAGCATCTCGATGGCCCGGCGGAGAATGACGGTTGACGTGATGCCGTCGACGTCGTAGTCGCCGTGGATCGCCATCCGCTCTCGCCGTCCGATCGCGGCTTCGATGCGGATGACGGCCTTTTCCAGATCGGCGAGCCTGAACGGATCGTGGAGGTGCTCGAGCGACGGGTTCAGGAACCGATGGGCGGACTCCGGATCGTTCAGGCCCCGCAAACAGAGCAGGCGCGCGATGGTCGGGTGCAGGTTCAGCGCGGCCGCCAGTACGCGCGCGTCGCCCTCGTCACACGCGGTGTGGAGCCAGCGGAGTTTGGGCATCATGAATCGTAGATTGGGGATTTGAGATTGCAGATTGCAGATTTTCAAATTGGCAATCTGCAATCCGCAATCATCAATCTGCAATTTCCGGTGTGTTCACGAACGCCGTCCCCTCGGCTCCCATGCGCCGAAACTTGTCGTAACGGCGGTCGAGCCGCTGCTCGGGGGTCAGCGCACTGACCTCGGCGAGGGCCGCCGAGAGCGCCTGATCGACGAGCGCAACGGCCGCCTCGTAGTCGTTGTGCGCGCCGCCCGCGGGCTCGGGGATGATGCCGTCGATCAGCCCGAGGTCGAGCATGTCCGGCGCCGTGATCTTCAACGCCTCTGCGGCTTCGACCTTCTTGTTCGCGTCGCGCCAGAGAATCGCCGCGCAGCCTTCCGGAGGAATGACGCTGTAGACCGAGAACTCCTGCATCAGCACGCGATCGCCGATCGCGATCCCCAGCGCCCCGCCGCTTCCCCCCTCCCCGCATACGATGACGATGATCGGCACATCGATCATGATCATTTCGCGGAGGTTGAGGGCGATGGCTTCGGCCACACCGCGCTCCTCGGACTCGATGCCGGGATACGCGGCGGGCGTGTCGACGAACACGACGATCGGGCGCGCAAATTTCTGCGCGAGATGCATCACCCGAAGCGCCTTCCGATACCCCTCCGGCCGGGCGTAGCCGAAATTGCGGAAGATCTTCTGCTTCGTATCGCGCCCTTTCTGGTGACCGACGACCGCGATCGGCGACTCCTTGTAGGTGGCAAAGCCGGTGACGATGGCGTGGTCGTCCGCGAAGCGGCGGTCGCCGTGCAGCTCGTCGAAATCCGTGAACAGCCGCTCGATGTAGTCAAGCGTATTCGGGCGATTCGAGTGCCGCGCGACGAGCACGCGCTGCCATGGCGTGAGCGACCGGAAGATCTCCTGCCGGATCTCGTCCGCGCGGCGCCGCAGCGATTCAATCGATCGCTGCCGCTCGGGCGTCTGCGGGAGCATGCTGAGCGCTTCGATCTCTTTCAGGAGAACGCCGACGGGCTCTTCGAATTCAAGTAGTTCCGGCATATGGGTCTGGGACGGGCCGCGCGGTGTCAGGCGTACGCTTTGTCGGCTCTTCAGCGGAGTTCAACGGAGCCGGCGCCGCACAAATGCTCGACCTCTTCCACCAGCTTCTCGGACGGGCGGACGCGCTGCGCGACGTCGGCTTTCACCCTCATCGGCGTGCCGCTGTTTTTCACGTCCAGCTCCAGGGACACCCGTCGATCGCCGCGGTGTCGTGAGAACAACTCGGCGAGCGCCTCGAGCGTCGCGCGGCTGTGCGGCGGCATCGCCAGATGGATCGCCACCTCGCGGGTGGTCCGCTCCCGCAGCGCGGAAATCGGCATCAGTTCCGACGCGACGAGCCGCGCCGACTCGTCGTCTTTTTCGAACTTCCCGCGCGCGAGCACCATGGCGTCGGCCGCCACGAGCGCGCCAAAGCGGCCGAACGTTTCGGGAAAGACGACGACTTCGATGCTGCCGCCGATGTCGTCCAGCATGAAGACGCACATCCGGTCGCCTTTCTTCGTCTTCAGCGGACGCAATCCGCTGACGATGCCGCCGACCCAGACATCTGGAAGCGACGCCGCGAGATCGCCCACACGCTGCGCCCCGAATGCCTTGAGATCTTCGCTGAAGCGCTCGAGCGGGTGGCCGCTCATGTAGAGGCCGAGCGATTCCTTCTCGAACGCGAGCTGCTGCGCTTCCGTCCAGGCGGGCGCGTCCGGCAGCGGAATCGCCGCCGGCGGTTCGTCGTCCTGCGTCAGGTCGAAGAAGGAGACCATGCCCTCGTCGCGGTTGCGCTGATGGCGCCCGCCATGTTCGATCGCCTTGTCGATGGCGGCGAACAGTCGTGCGCGCCGCATTGGGATCGGCCCCTCGGCGAGGCCGTCGAACGCACCGGCTTTGACGAGGCTCTCGAGCGGCCGCTTGTTGACGAGGCGCTGGTCCACCTCTTCACACAAGGCGAACAGCGACTCGATCTGTCCCCGCTGCTCGCGGACGTTCAGCATCGACAGGATCGCGCCTTCGCCGACGTTCTTGACGGCGCAGAGTCCGAACCGGACCGGCGGATTCGGCGGCGTCATGCCGTCGAGCGACGGTTGCGCCGTGCCCGCGCCCTCCACGGTGAACGCCAACCGGCTCGTGTTGATGTCGGGGGGCAGGATGGGAATCCCGAGTTCGCGGCACTCGCCGAGGTACATCGCCAGCTTGTCGGTGTTCGCCGCTTCGATCGTCAGCAGCGCCGCCATGAAGTGGGACGGGTAGTTCGCCTTCAGATACGCCGTCTGATACGCGACCCATGCGTACGTCGTCGAGTGCGACTTGTTGAAGCCGTACCCGGCGAAGAACTCCATCAGGTCGAAAATCTTCTTCGCCTTCTTCTCGTTAACGTTGTGCTTCGCCGCGCCTTCCATGAAGGCTTCGCGCTGCTTCGCCATGACCCTGGGGTCTTTCTTCCCCATGGCCTTCCGCAGCACGTCGGACTGCCCCATCGTGAAGCCGGCCAGCACCGCGGCGATGCGCATGACCTGTTCCTGGTAGGCGATGACCCCGTAGGTGTCTCCCAGGATCGGCGCGAGCTGCGGCAGCTCGTACTTGACTTCGGTCTTGCCCTGCTTGCGCGAGATGAAATCGTCCACCATCCCCGATTTCAACGGACCGGGGCGATAGAGCGCGTTCAGCGCGATGAGGTCGTCCAGCCTCTCCGGCTTCGCCTTCCGCAACAGCTCCCGCATGCCGGAGCTCTCGAACTGGAAGACGCCGTAGGTCTGACCGTCGGCGAACAGCTTGTACGTTTTCCCGTCGTTCAGCGGAATCGCGTCGATGTCGAGGTCGAGGCCGTCCGTCCGCTTGATTTCGTCCAGACAGTCGCGGATGAGCGTGAGCGTGCTCAGGCCGAGAAAGTCCATCTTCAGGAGGCCGACGCGCTCGACCTCCTTCATCGCCCATTGCGTGACGATTTCGTCCTTCTGCGACTTGTAGAGCGGGACGAACTCGGTCAGGGGCCGCGGCGCGATCACCACGCCGGCCGCGTGCACAGAGGCGTGGCGGGTCATGCCTTCGAGGCGCCGCGCGACGGCAAGCAGTTCCTTGATGCGGTCGTCCTTCTGCTCCATCTCCTTGAGCGGGGGGCTCTCCGCAAGCGCTTTCTCGAGCGTCATGTCCAGCGCCGGGGGAACCGCCTTCGCCACCTTGTCGGCGTCGGCGTAGGGAATATCCATCACACGCGCGACGTCGCGGACGACCGCGCGGGCCTTCATGGTCCCGAACGTGATGATCTGCGCGACCTGCTCGCGGCCGTACTTGCGCGTGACGTACTCGATCACCTCGCCGCGGCGCCGCTCGCAGAAGTCGATGTCGATGTCGGGCAGCGAAACCCGCTCGGGATTCAGAAAGCGTTCAAAGATGAGGTCGTATTCGATCGGATCGACGTCGGTGATCCGGAGGCAATACGCGACGAAGCTGCCGGCCGCCGACCCGCGGCCCGGCCCGACCGGAATGCCCTGCTCGCGCGCGTACCGGATGAAGTCCCAGACGATACAGAAGTATCCGGGGTACTTCATCTTCTCGATCATGTCGATCTCGTACGCGAGGCGCCGCTCGTACTCGTCGAGCGGATGCTTCAGCGCACCCTTCGCCGCCAGCTCGCGC
>Ga0310810_10007472_pt1 | contig 12467 bp, 9 predicted proteins | sample NCmetagenome_FD_207641 | JGI IMG/M metagenome (GOLD analysis project Ga0310810, IMG submission 207641) | Soil microbial communities from experimental microcosm in Duke University, North Carolina, United States - NC | ecosystem: Engineered > Artificial ecosystem > Soil microcosm > Unclassified ... | reverse complement strand
AAGCTGAAGGTGGAGATCGAGGAGGCGCGAACTCCACGCAAGTTCACTCTCGCCGACGTCGAGCACGATAGCCATGCCGTCGTCGATATCGACGTGCAGCTCGACGATCGCACGGTGAAGGTGGATCTCGAGGAGTGCGACCCCGGCATTCAGCGAGTACTCGATCGCTCAATCGTCGACGAGGTATCCGCAGCAGCGTGGATCGTCGATGACGGGCACCGGCCCACTCGTCAGGCATGTCTGCTCAATCTGCTTGCCAGTCTGCGCTCGCGTCCGACGCTGCGTGAGCCGCTCGTGTCGCTCGTGCACGACGTCTTTCACGTCGGCAACGATCGGATGTACGCGAAGGTGGATCGCTCGCTCGCCGATATGCTGCAGTCGCTCTCGAACGATCCGGCCAAGCCGTTTTACGCAGAAGGCACCCCGCATGCCCCGGTGCACGCCCTCCTCCTGAACGGCATTCCGGAGCCGCCGGAGGTCAAGGCGCGGTTCGGGAAGCTCTTGAGCTTTCGCGGAGAAGGGAAGCCGTCTTTGCAGGCCGTCGTGGTGACGCCACCGGCGGATCTGCCCCATACCTATGCCGAGTTCGACCTGGATCTCGGCAACCCGCTGCAGGACGTCCTGGGCTTTTTCATCCACATGGGCGAGCTGCTCGACGGCAAACCAACCAACCATCTGGACTTGCGAAAAGTGCTGGCCAAGGGGAAAGCCTCGGAATTCCTCTACTACACGGTCGTGACGAGCTGAGGCGGCCGCCTCGCTGCTCGATGGTCTTGGGCGGGCCTCGCTGGGCTATGATTCCCGTTTCGGGCCAGCGCCCCCGTAATTCCCTCCTGAGGAGATGTGCAATGGCGAAATGGATTGTGGTTGCGATCGCCATCATGGTGACGGCGGCGACGGCATCGTTCCAGGTGGCGGCGCAGCAGAATCAGATGAGCTTTTTCGTGACGAGTGCCGGCTCCGGCAATGGCGCCAATCTCGGCGGCATCGCGGGTGCAGACAAGATCTGTCAGACACTCGCGGCCGCGGCCGGCGGCGGCAGCAAAACGTGGCACGCCTATGTGAGCGCCAAAGCCGCGAACGGGCAGCCGGCGGTGAACGCGAAGGATCGGATCGGCAACGGCCCTTGGTACAACGTAAAGGGCGTGATGATTGCCAAGAGCGTGGCCGATCTGCATTCCGATGCGAACAACCTGAAGAAGGACACGGCGCTGACCGAGAAGGGAGCGGTCGTCAACGGCGTTGGCGACACGCCCAACCAGCACGACATCCTGACAGGATCGCAAGCCGACGGCACGCTGCAACCGGGAGACGGCGACACCACGTGCAACAACTGGACGAGCAGCACCGACGGCAGCGGGTCGGCGCAGCTTGGACACGTCGATCGGATGGGGCGGGGCGCTACCGCCAGCTCGTGGAATTCGGCGCATCCTTCGCGCGGGTGCTCACAGCAGAACCTGATCGCGACCGGCGGCAACGGGTACTTGTACTGTTTCGCGACGAACTGACGGTCGCCTGTAGAAGAAGTCGGGAGTAGGGAGTTGACGCAGATGAAGGGCAAAGACAGGGAAGCCACGGCGAAGAAAGCCAAGGATCTCGTTCAGGTCGCGGAACGCACGCATAAGGAGGCGACGCGTAAAGCCGCCGCCGCCGCGGATGTGTCGAAGCAGGCCAAGGCGACGCTGAAGAAGGCGAAGAAGGATTACAAGGTCGCGAGCAAAGCGGCGCGTCAGGCGCGCGATGCGGCGGAGGATGCCCGCACCGCGTTTGCGAAAGCGGCGCGACGCGCGGCAAAGGCCGACGCCAAGCTGGGGAAGGCGCGGCAGAAAGCGGAATCGACACGGAAGGCGGAGCCCGCAATGCCGGCGCCCGCAAAGCCGGTGTCCGCAAAGCCGGCGCCCGCAAAGCCGGCGCCTGCGAAGGAAGTGGCCGCCGTCAAAGCGGCGCCTGCGCCGTCGCGCAAGACGGCCCCAAAACGCAAGCGCAAGAAGGCCGCGAAGCCGCGAGCGAAGATTGCGGCAGCCGCCGCGCCGCCAGCAGAAGAGACGGCAGCGTCGGAAGACGACAGCTTCGTGCTGGATGAATCCGGGCTGGAGGTCTAGTGGGATGTCTTTCGAGAATCATTACCGGCCGCTCCGTTGTCGCGGCCTGAACATCATGGTCGAAGGCTGGTTGTAACTAGTACTTAGTCAGCGGATACAGTCCACGAATTAAGAGTCCCGCCGGCCCACAAGCCGCGCACACCGTGCGGCAGCTCCGCTCGTCGCGTGACAGCGTGACGAGGCGGGCTGCCATCCGGACCAATCGTCCATGGACGCCACCGATCGCCTCGAGCTGTTCTTCTCGCAGTCGCTGGACGGTTTCTTCTTCATGATGCTCGACGAGCCCGTCGCCTGGGACGACTCGATCGACAAAGAGAAGGCGCTCGACTACATCTTCGCGCATCAGCGGGTCACGAAAGTCAACGACGCCATGCTCGCGCAGTACGGTGCGACGCGCGAGGCCTTCCTCGGCACCACGCCGACCGATTTGTTCCGTCACGATCTGGAGGCCGGCCGCAAGGTCTGGCGCGAGTTCTTCGATCGCGGTCGTCTGCACATCGAGACCGACGAGCGCAAGGTCGACGGCACACCCATTCGCATCGAAGGGGACTATCTCTGTTTCTACGACGACGCCCGGCGCATCACCGGCCACTTCGGAATTCAGCGCGATGTCACCGAGCGCGATCGCGCCGACCGGGCACTGCGCCAGTACAACCGGCGGCTGCAGGTGCTGCACGACATTCATCTCGACATCCTCGGCTCACGCTCCTCGCAGCAGATTGCGCAAGCCGCCATCCGGCATCTCCACAGCCTGATCCCGTGCCGGCGCGCCAGCGTCGCCGTGCTCGACACGCGCCGCGCGATCGGGCAGATCATCGCGCTGCAGGAAGATGCCCCCATCGGGCCGCGCGACGGCGCTGTTCTTCCGCTCGAAACCTTCGGCTCCGTCGACGATCTGCGAGCCGGCGTGGTGCGCAGTGTTGCGCCGCTGGAACCGGCCACGGGCGTCATCGAGACCTTGAGGGCGGCCGGCATCCGCTCGTTCATCAACGTGCCCTTGCTGGCGGATGGGGAGTTGATTGGCGTTCTCAGCGTCGCCTCCGGGGACGACGATGCCTTCAGCCCGGAGGCGGTGGAAATCGCGCAGCAGGTGGCGAGCACACTGGCCGTGGCGTTGCGTCAGGCCCAGCTCCGCGAACACGTGGAGCGCTACGCCAACGAGCTCGAAGATCGTGTGGCCGTGCGGACGGCCGATCTCGAGCGCAGCGAGAGCCGCCTGTCGGCGATTCTCAACGCGCTGCCCGACCTGGTCTTCGTCGTCGACGGCGACGGCCGTTACGTCGAGATTCTGACCTCGCGCGAAGACCTGCTCTATCGTCCGCTCCATCAGATGCGCGGAAAGCGATTCCACGATCTGTTGCCGCCGGCGATCGCCGACGCCCATCTGCGCCTGGTCCAGCAGACGATCGCGACGCGCACCAGCCACACCCACGAATACTCGCTGCGCGTGCGGGCGGGTGAGCGCTGGTTCGAAGGGCGAACGGGCGTGCTCGGGATGGAGATCGACGGCAAGCCCGCAGTGACGTTCATCGCTCGCGACATCACCGACCGCCGGCGCGCCGAGGAGCTCGAGTCGCAGAACGTCTACCTGCAGGAGGAGTTGAAGGCGGAGCGCAGCTTCGGCGAGATTGTCGGGCAGGCGGGTGCGATGCGACAGGTGTTCAAGGCGATCGAACGCGTCGCCGACACCGATTCCACCGTGCTGCTCCTCGGTGAGACCGGCACCGGCAAGGAGCTCATCGCTCGCGCCATCCACCGCCTGAGCCGTCGTCGCGAGGCAGTGATGGTGAAGGTCAACTGCGGTGCGCTTCCCGCAAGCCTCGCCGAGAGCGAACTGTTCGGCCACGAGCGAGGCGCGTTCACCGGCGCCGTCCAGCAGAAGCGCGGCCGCTTCGAGCTCGCGAACAACGGGACGATCTTTCTCGACGAGGTCGGCGAGCTCTCGACCGACGTGCAGGTGAAGCTGCTGCGCGTGTTGCAGGAACAGGAGTTGGAACGGCTCGGCAGCACGCGCCCGACCAAGGTGAACATCCGCGTGATCGCGGCGACGAACCGCGACCTGCAAGGCGACGTGCAGCGCGGGGCATTCCGCTCCGATCTCTTCTATCGCCTCAACATCTTTCCGATCCACATTCCGCCGCTGCGCGAGCGCAAGGAAGACGTGCCGCTGCTGGCGGGTCATTTCGTGATCGATTTCGCGCGCCGCATGGGCAAGAACGTCGACCGCATCGGCTCGTCCGCCGCCGCGCGACTGGCCGCCTATGAATGGCCGGGCAACGTGCGCGAGCTCGCCAACGTGATGGAGCGTGCCGTCATCCTCTGCGAGGGACAGGTCATCCAGGATGAGCACGTCGGCATCCTGGATCGCCGCTCACCGTCCGCCGACACCGATACGTTCCTCACGCTGGAGGACATGGAGCGGCAACACATTCAGCGCGCCCTCACGAGGACCGGCGGCGTGCTGGCCGGTCCGCAGGGCGCCGCTCGCCTCCTCGGCATGCGCCGCTCGACCGTCTGGTCACGGATGCGCAAGCTGGGGATCCACGGTGGCCGCGTGTAGAGGCCACCAGGTTCCGAGGTCACGAGGGGAATATCTGTTGCTGACATCTCGGCACTGCTGCCGAAATGTCAGCACGCCGCCTGGCTTCGCGCCGTCGCTCCTCCCCACGCGAACTGACGCAACTCGTTGAATCCGCACGGTGTTAGCCGGTTGGTAGCCTGACATCATCGAGCGTGGCACGTCGCTCGCTCTTCTGTTGGCCCGGTCGCGATTCATTGCGACAGGAAAACAGGAGGCCACATGTTCACGCGCAGACAAGCGATTCGATGGGCCGAGTTGTGGCTGTCGTGCTGGAACGACGGTGATTTCGACACGTTGCTCGCCATGCACAGAGACGATGCCCGCTTCGGTGCCGGGAACGCCGTAAGCGCGGGCGGACCGCCACTGAATCGGAAAGAGGCGATGAAGCATCACTGGGCGGCCGTGCCCTTCGGCCTCCATTCCGTTCCGGTCGAACTCGACGAGGTGGCGTGGGATCCCGAATCGCGCGAGATCACCATCGTCTATGTGGCCGACTTCGAAGGCACGCTCGTGCGCGGGTGCGATCTGGTGCTGCTCGATGCGACGGGTCGCGTGATCGCCGGCGAGCCATGTCTGGGGTCGATGGTCGAAGAGCCTCGCCCCGCAATGCAGCCGCACACTCGCGAGTGGATCCTCGCCGAGGGTGTGGAAGGAGGTCGATGATGGCGATGACCACAAGGCAACACGCCACTCGGATGCTGGCGATCGCCGGCGCAATGGGCGTCCTGATGATCGCGCGCGTTGGCGCGAGCGTTGAGTCAGTCAGCGCTCGTGAGACCACACGCATGGTGCAGCAGGCGCTCGAGCGGCTGCCGTACTACGGTGTCTTCGACTTCGTGGCGTTCGACGTCGAGCGCGGGACGGTGACGTTGAACGGATACGCGTACCACGGAAGCCTGAAACACGCCGCCGAAGCGGCGACGCGGCGCGCATCGGGCGTAGACGAAGTCGCCAACCGGATGGAACTGCTTCCGGTATCACGGCAGGACGATCGGATCCGCTGGGCCACGTTCTACACGATCTATACCGACGCGTTCTTATCCCGCTATGCCCCTGGTGGTCCGGAACGCGTGCTTCGTGAGGTGTACGACTCGCGGCGATTCCCTGGCATGCACCAGCCGCTTGGCCTGTACGCGATTCATATCGTCGTGCGCAACGGTCACACGATGTTGTTCGGGATGGTGGACAACGAAGGCGATCGGCAGATCGCGGAAATGCGCGCGCGACAGGTGCCCGGCGTCTTCTCGGTGGTCAACGAAATCGAGGTTGCAAAGCAATCGACGTAGAGGCGGGTCCCGAGACCCGCCTGAGAGGTCATGGAAGGACACATCATGTTCACGCGAACGTCTTCAGCAGTTCCGGCCTCTGTGCTCGCGCTCGCGATGCTCGTGACGGCCGCTGGTGCATCCGCGCCGGTCTGGCATCATCCGCCGCGCCAGGTCCTCGGCGCGATTCTGTTGGCGGCGGACCGGCCGCGGGAAGCCGAGGCGGTTTACCGCGCGGACCTGACGCGGTTCCGCGAGAACGGATGGTCGCTGTTCGGCTTGAGGCAGAGCCTCGAGGCGCAAGAGAAGCGCGACGAAGCAGCCGACGTCCAGCGCCGTTTCGAACTCGCCTGGGCGAGGGCTGATGTCAGGTTGGCCTCGTCCCGCGTCATGGACGGCGAGCCCGGAACGCGGTCGCACGCGGTGACGGAGAAGTTCGCCGACCTTGGGAACGGGACGACGCTGCAGTACGTCGAAAGGGGTAAGGGCGCAGGGACGCCCGTGATCCTGCTCCATGGGTTCACGGACTCCTGGCGGTCCTATGAACGTGTGCTGCCTCTGCTGCCGGACTCACTGCACGTTTTCGCAGTGACGCTGCGCGGGCACGGCGGATCGACCAAGCCGCACGCCGGGTATGAGTCGCGCGATTTCGCTCGTGACATTGCATCCTTCATGGACGTCGTCGGCCTCGATCGCGCCATCATCGCCGGCCACTCGATGGGCGCGACGGTTGCCCAGCGGTTCGCGATCGAGTACCCGCAACGCACGATGGGCGTGATTCTCGAGGGCGCGTTTCTGCCACGGCCGGGGAATCCCGCCGTTGCGGAACTATGGGGAGTGATCTCGACGTTCGGCGATCAGGTGGATCCGGCCTTTGTGCGTGAATTCCAGCAGAGCACGTTGGCGCGGCCGGTGCCGCGCGAGTTCTTCGAGCTGGTCGTCGGCGAGAGCCTGAAGGTTCCCGCGCGGGTCTGGAAGTCGGCGCTCGATTCGTTCCGCCAAACCGACTTCGCGGCGCAGCTCGCGAACGTGCGCGTGCCGACGCTCATCGTCTGGGGCGACCGGGACAGCTTCACCGGCCGGCACGATCAGGATGCGATCCACGCCGCGATAACGGGATCGAGCCTGGATATCTACGCCGGCGCCGGGCACAGCCCGCACTGGGAGGAGCCGGAGCGCTTCGCGGCGCGGTTGACCGCCTTCGCAGGCGCGGCGACGCCGAGGTGAGTCCGCACTGCCGACCGAAGCCGACGGCGTGTACGGAATGAGGAAAGCACGCGCACGTGATAAGTATTGAAGGCTGACCAAGGAGGAAAGTCATGTCGCTGCGTATCAACGATGTCGCCCCCAACTTCACGGCGGAGACGACCGAGGGGCCCATTACCTTCCACGACTGGATCGGTGATGGCTGGGCGATTCTGTTCTCGCACCCGAAGGATTTCACCCCGGTCTGCACGACCGAGCTGGGATACATGGCGCGGATCAAGCCCGAGTTCGACAAGCGGAATTGCAAGATTCTGGGCGTCAGCGTCGACGGTGTGAGCAACCACCAGAAGTGGTCGAAGGACATCGAGTCGTCGCAGGGTCATGCGGTGAACTATCCACTCATCGGCGATCCCCAGCTCAATATCGTCAAGGCCTACGACATGCTGCCTGCCGACGCGGGCATCACCAGCGAGGGTCGCACCGCCGCCGACAACGCCACCGCGCGATCGGTCTTCGTCATCGGGCCCGACAAGAAGATCAAGGCGATGCTGACCTATCCCATGAGCACCGGTCGCAACTTCGACGAGATCCTGCGGCTGCTCGACTCGTGCCGGCTCACCGCCGCACGGAAGGTGGCCACGCCGGTCAACTGGAAGCAGGGTGAGGACGTGATCATCCTGCCGTCGGTTTCAGACGATGACGCCAGGAAGACGTACCCCGAAGGCTGGAAGTCGCCGCTGCCCTACATCCGCATCGTTCCCCAACCGAGATAGTCTATCGAGGGATGACCGACCGACCGTCAGCGACAGGAGCGGCCACCGGGGCCGCTCCCGATCCGAATCCGGCCGTCCCCACTTCTTCCGAACCAACCGCGACCGCTCATCAGCGGCTCGCGTCATTCTGGCAGACGTACGCGTTCTCGATCGGCGACATTGATTTTTGTCGGCTCGACGTCGCACTGGCCGCAATGGCCTTCGGCGAGTGGGCGGAGTTCGAGCGCCGGCTCACCGAAGGGCTGGCGTGCGCGGCGCGCGCGGCGGCCGAGCACACGCCGTTACCGCAGTCTGCGATAGACGACGCCGCGATCGCGTTTCGCTACGCGCGCGATCTGATCTCGGGCGAGGACGTGAGCGGGTGGCTCGATCACGCGGGAATCTCGGCGGACGAATGGATGTCGTGCATGACGCGCGACGTCTATCGCCAGATGTGGGCCGGCGAGATCGAAGAGATCATCGATCGCTACAGCCCGTCGCCGCGTCAGCTCGCGGCAGCCGCCGTACCCGAGGGCATGTGCTCGGGGCTGTTCGATCGCTTCGAGTATGCGTTCAGCGGAAGGGCAGCGACGGTGTGCGACCTCGATCGCAGCTTCTTCCAGGCGACAGCCCAGCCGGCGCCGCCATCGGAATTCGCGTCACGCCTCGCGCGTCAGCATGCGCACTGGCTCCAGGGACAGGTGCCCGCCGATACGCTCGCACGACTGTCGCTCCTGGTCTCGATTCGAGATCGCTACTGCGCCGCATCAGAACAGATGGTGATGGAGACGGCGCTGCTCGAGGTGATCGAAGCCCACCGCGTCGAGTGGGTGGTGCTCGACGTAGACACGCTCAGCTTTGCGGACGAGAGCGCCGCTCGTGAGGCGGTTCTCTGTGTCACAGAGGACCGGCTCTCGCTCGTAAACGTCGGCGAGCTCTCACGTCATCGCGTCACCCGCACGAGAAGCATGCTGGGCGACTTTCCCGAGGAGCACAGGTCGCGTCTTCTGGCAGCGGAACCCGGCCGCGTCATGGGCCCGATGCTCGTCGGCGACCGCTTCCAGGTGGCCGCTGTCGTCGCTCGCACCGCCCCCTCTCTTGACGATGCGCAGGTGGTGGAGCGGGCGCGAACCGCCGTCCTGGAACAGACCGCGTGGCGTGCGGCGCGCGAGCATGTCACGCGAAAGCGCCCGTGAGCAGAAGTGTGAACGACCGGCCTTGGGCCAGCCCTTAATCCCCCGTTCAAAACGCCTATGCTATTGTCCGGCGGCTTGCGGAATGAGCCGTCGGCGGAGGCAGGGTGGCTGAACCGGGTGTCCTCGACGATCTTCCGATACTCCGATTTCTTCCAGATGATGCGCGCTCGCGTGTCGTCCGCCGCTTCGTGCCCGTATCGTTTCCCTTCGGTGGCATCCTCACGTCAGAAGGCGAGATCGGAGATGCCATCTACGTCCTCGTCAGCGGCCGCGCGCGCGTCGTCAAGCGCACCGAGCAGGACACCGAGATTCCGCTCAACGTGCTGCATGCCGGCGATAGCTTCGGCGAGGCAGAACTGCTTGATGGCCGTCCGCGGCTGACGACGGTTCGCGCGAGCAGCGACGTCCTCGCGCTGCGGCTCGATCGTGCGGCGTTCACCGAGCTGCTCGAGTCGGATCCCAATATCCGCACGTATCTCGAGCTCCAGCTCAAGCATCACACGCTCCAGAGCTTCTTCCGCGACTTTCCGGCGTTTGCGCGCCTGCCACCGGAAGCCATGGTCGGAATCGTGCTCGCCGAGCTCGAGCCGTCCGTCTACGCGCCTGGCGATGTCATCGTCTCGGAAGGGGATCCACCGGGCCCGCTCTATCTGATCGAGGAAGGGCGCGTGCGTGTCATGCGTCAGGTGAACGGTGTGCCCGAGTACCTCGGCGATCTCGACGCCGGTCAGTACTTCGGTGAGACCGCCGCGCTGACAGGGATGCCACGAACGGCCACCGTCGAAGCCACGACGCCGTGCCGTTTGCTGGCGCTCGCCCCCGACACCGTCCAGCAACTCGCCGACAAGCTCCCCGAGTTCCGCGATCGGTTGAACGAGCGGATCGCGCAGTACGACTATCGCCGTCGCGCGCAGACGCCCGCGAGCATGGATCGCGAGCTGCTACCGGCCGGTGCCGCACAGGCCCAGGTCGATGCCGAGCAGATCGACCAATCGGCCACTGACGACGGCGCTGGCGATCAGACGCCATTCGAGGACCAGGGCCATTTCGTCAAGCGTCACCGGCGTGTGCGGCGCATGCGGTTCGTTCGCCAGATCGACGAGATGGACTGCGGGGCCGCCTGTCTCGCGATGATCACTAGGCACTTCGGTCGAGCCGTGTCGCTGGCGCGGATCCGTCAGCTCGTGAACACCGGCCTCGATGGAACAAGCCTGCGGTCGCTGTGCAGCGCGGCGGAAGAGCTCGGCCTGGCAGCGCGCTCGGTCAAAGCGTCGCTGAACAACCTCGATCGAATGCCGCTGCCTGCGATCTGCCATTGGGACGGGGATCACTGGCTGGTGCTGTATCACGTCACCCGCCGGAACGCGTATGTGGCCGATCCGGCACTGGGATTTCGCAAGATCGCTCGTGACGAGTTCGAACGGCGATGGACCGGTTATGCGGCGCTCTTCGACTACACGACGGCATTCGAGCAGACGCCGACGGCCGGCCGCAGTCTTGGATGGCTCTGGCCGATCGTTCGCCCGCACCGGTCGTCCATCGTCAAGGCTCTCGGCCTTGCGGTCGTGGTCAGCGTGCTGCAGATGGTCCTGCCCGTGTTCACACAGGTCATCGTCGATCGTGTGCTCGTGGAGCAGGACCTGTCGCTGTTGCGACTACTCATCGTGGCGATGGGCGGCACGATGGTCTTCATCGTCGCCTCGCTTCTGGCACAGCGGTATCTTCTGAGTTTTGTGGCCGTGCGCGTGGATGCGTCAGGCCTCGACTTCATCACGCGCCGGCTCCTCGCCTTGCCGATGTCGTACTTCGCCACGCGGCGGACGGGTGATTTGCAGCGCCGCATCGAGGGGCTGCGGCAGGTCCGCGACGTGATGGTGCAGCACGGTATCGCGGGCGTGACCGCGGTGGCGCAACTGGCGGTGACGGTGGCGCTCATGGCGGCGTACAGTCCCTGGCTCACGACCGTCTTCCTTGCGACGGCGCCTTTCTACGCGTTTCTGATGTTCGTCGCCGTGCGCTGGCTGCGCCCCACGTTCTACGATCTCGAGGACGCGTACAGCCGGTATCACTCGTATCAGGTAGATGCGATCAAGGGCATCGAGACGGTGAAGGCCGTGGGTGGCGAGCGGATGTTTCGCCAGTTGATGCTCGGCCAATTCCAGGGGGTTGCGCACAAGTTGTTCAAGGCCGACTTCATGGTGATGGGCTATGAGGGAGCGACCGACGCGGTGACGTTCCTCGGCCTGGGTCTTTTCCTGTGGGCCGGTGCGAATCAGGTCCTCGAGGGGCGGTTGACGATTGGCGGCCTCGTCGCATTCAATTCGCTGCTGACGCTGGCGACGGTTCCGATCTCCAACCTGCTATTGCTCTGGGACAGCTTGCAGCGCGCCAGCGTGCTGCTGAACCGGCTGGATGATGTGTTCCAGCACGAGCCGGAGCAGGGGCACGACCGGTCGAAATTGCGGCCGGTGCGAACGTTGACCGGTCACATCGCATTTCGTCATATGGGATTCAGGTACGGCGGGCCCGAAGCCCCGCCGATTCTTCAGGACATCACGCTCGAAGTGCCCGCCGGCAGGACGGTCGCCATCGTCGGGCGCAGCGGGTCGGGAAAAACAACGCTGGCCAAGTGCCTCTCGGGTTTGCTCGAGCCGACCGAAGGCGCGATCCTGTTCGACGGACTGGATCTCAAGACCCTCAACTACCGGGATCTGCGGCGGCAGATTGGGTTCGTGCTGCAGGACGCCTACGTGTTTGCAGACACCATCGCGCGCAACATCGCATTCGGCGAAGACGAACCCGACATGGCTCGTGTGGTCTGGGCTGCGCAGATGGCGAGCGCTGACGACTTCATCGAGCGTCTGCCGTTCGGTTACGACACGCGCATCGGCGAGACGGGCCTGGCGTTGTCGGGCGGGCAGAAGCAGCGGATCGCGATTGCGCGCGCGCTCTACGGGAAGCCGCCGGTGCTGGTGTTCGACGAGGCGACGAGCTCGCTCGATACCGAGTCCGAGCGCGCCGTGCAGCGCAACATGGACGGCTTGATGCGCGGGCGGACCACATTCATCATCGCGCACCGTCTCAGCACGGTCAGGCACGCGGGGCTCATCATCGTGCTCGAACAGGGACGGCTGGTCGAGCAAGGGACGCACGACGAGTTGATGCGGCGGCAGGGCTTGTATTACTACCTGGCGAGCCAGCAGTTGGGGATCTCATGACCACGTCACCGGCCGGCCAGCCGCCCCCGTTTCTGCAGGAGGCCGCGCCTCCCTGGGCGGCGCGCGCCCTCTCGACCGTGCTGCTGGCACTGTTCGTCAGCGGGATCGTGGCGCTGTTCGTCGTGAAAGTCCCGGAGACGGTGTCGG
>Ga0310810_10007471_pt1 | contig 12467 bp, 10 predicted proteins | sample NCmetagenome_FD_207641 | JGI IMG/M metagenome (GOLD analysis project Ga0310810, IMG submission 207641) | Soil microbial communities from experimental microcosm in Duke University, North Carolina, United States - NC | ecosystem: Engineered > Artificial ecosystem > Soil microcosm > Unclassified ... | reverse complement strand
CCGTTTAGGGGGGTGGTCCGGCCGAAGGCCGGGGAGGGGGGAAATTGTGAGCGCCGAAAACAATTTTCCCGCGCGCATCGCCAAAGCCTGCCGCGTTCTCGGCAAGCTGGAAATGACCCGCGCACTCCGCGGCCACATCAGCGCGCGCATCCCGGGCACAAACCGCATCTTCATTCGCGCCCGCGGACCTGCCGAATCCGGCGTCCGCTACACCACTGAAGACGAGATCATCGAAATCGACCTCGACGGCAAGCCCGTCGCGACCGTGCCGCCCGGATTGAAAGCGCCGAGCGAAGTCTTCATCCACACGGAAATCTATCGCGAGCGGCCGCAAACGAACGCCGTCGTGCACATCCACCCCCCGACAGTCGTGCTTTTCACTATCGTCGGCGAGCCGCTGCTGCCGATTTACGGCGCATACGATCCGCAGAGCCTCGGCGTGGTGCTGGATGACATCCCGACCTACGAGCGCAGCGTGCTCATCAACACGCCCGAACTGGGTCGGGAATTTTCGGCGGCGATTGGTCACAAACGCGTGTGCCTGATGCGCGGCCACGGCATCACGACGGCGGGCGACAGCATCGAAGAGGTGAGCCTGATCGCGCTCGGCGTCAACGAGCTGGCGACGATGAATTATCAGGCGCGGCTGTTGGGCACGCCGCGACCCATCTCGGTCGAAGACCAGGAGGGTTTGCGCCCCGCCATGAAGCGTCTCACCGCCCGCGGCAAACAACCCGGCGAACCGGGTGAAAGCAACACCACGGAGTGGCGCTTCTATTGCCGGCTGACGGGCGAGAGCGACGCCTAACAGTCACCAGCAAACTGCCTGAGCCCCGGCGCTGTCCGGCGCCGATAGGGCGGCCTTTATCGCTTGCAGCAACAGATCTCTCATCACGGGCTTGATCAGTAAGGCGACCGCGCCGGGAAACTGGTAAAGGTCCATGCCGGGTTCATCGCGCGCCGTCACCACGATCGCCGGAATTCTCCTTCCCGCACCGGCAAGATGGTGCAGGAGTTCCAGTCCCGTCATGTCGTCCATTTGAAGATCGACGATCAAACAAGCCGGCACGCCGATGTTCAAAGAGGCTAAGAACTCGCGGCCCGATTGATAGGTCCGCACATGGAACGAATGCGCCCTGAGGAGACGGGCCAGCGCCCGGCGTACCGCGTCGTCGTCGTCCACGATCGCGACATACACGATTGGCGCCATACCCTGTGCGCGATCTGCATATGAGAGGGAGGAGACCGTCGTGGTCACGACACCGCAGCCAACTGAACGGATAACGGCATGGAAACGATCGCGGTGACGCCGCCACCCCTGGCGTTGGAGAGATTGAGCCGGCCGCGATGCGATCTGACGATTGTCGCGCAGATCGAAAGCCCGAGACCCAAGCCACGCTCCTTGGTGGTGAAGAAAGGCTCGAAAAGCCGGTTGAGCTCGTCTGGCGACATGCCGGGCCCGTGGTCCCTTATCGACACTTCGACGTAGCCGTCCTCCGTCGTTCGCGTGGCGATGTTGATCGTGCGCTTTGAAGCCGGAGTCGAAGCCATCGCCTCCATCGCGTTCATCATCAGGTTCAGAAGAACCTGCTGCAATTGCACCGAATCGCCCGCGATCGGCGGCAGATCCGTTTTCAGCTCGGTCTCGACCTTCATCTTTCTGGTCACAATCTCGTAGTTGAGGAGTCCCAGGGTCGAATTGGTCAGGTCGTTCAGCCTGATCAAGGCCGACCGGTTCCCTCCCTTTCTCAACAGCTGGCGAAGACCCTGGATCACCTTGCCCGCGCGGTTGTCTTCCTGGACGATCTCCTCGAGAATCTCGGCAATCTCTTCCTTGCCGTGACTGTTCCCAGCAAGCATCGCCTGCGCGGCCTGTGCATTCGCGAGAATTGCCGCGAGAGGCTGGCTCAGCTCATGCGCAATTCCGCCGGACAGCTCGCCGAGAGCCGCGACGCGCATCATATGCGTGAGCTCGTTGCGCCGAAGGTCGGCTTCCGCCTCGGCGGCTTTGCGGCGCTCCTCCGCTTCCTGCCGCTTGCGGATTTCGATCAGCAGCAGCGTGATGATGCCTGCCATCGCGGCGAAGGCGAGCAGCACGAGGACGATCGTATCGTGATACTGCCCCCACAAGGTGGGCTGCTGGAAGTCCACGGAGGTTCCGGGAGGAAGGGACGCCTCGGCGAACCCCCAGCGCTTGAGCTGCCTGGCATCGACGCGATATTGGAGCGGAAGTCGGGTTTGATGCGGGAGCGTCGACGGAGCTTTGCCGGACAGGATGTCGAGCGCCAAATCCGCGGCCTTGGCCCCTTGGCTTCTAAAACTGTCAAGGTGGCCGCCGACGACGCCTAATCCCATATAGGTCGGGGATGCAGAATAGACGGGGGCCGCGGACGCCTTGGACACGTCTTCGGCGACTTCCGGCCCACGGGCCCGGCCTGAGCCATCCTCGAAAACGCGCGTCATGAGCACAATCGAATCGCGCGGGAGTTGGGACACCTGCTTAAGCAGCTCGTCATAGGGAAGGGCGGTCAGGAACTTGGTGTCGTATTTCTGCAGAAGGGGTTGGAGCGCTCCAAGCAGCTCCTGATCGCGCCTGCGGCCTATATCGGAAGCTGCTCCCGAGATGATGACCAGTCTTTTGGCGTTGGGCTGAAGACGTTCGGCAAGCGATAGCGTACCTGCCCAATCGAATTCCATCACGACGCCAGGGATGTCGGGAGGAATGTCCAGGGTGTCCATCACCGAGGTGGGCGTGCAGCAATAGACGATCGGGATATCGTGCGCGAAATCGCCTCGATGCCGAACCATGAAGTCGACCGCTGCGAGGCTGATTGGAACGACGACGTCAGGCTTTACTTGAGCGAATTTCGCGCCCAAAAACCGGCTGAGTCGATTCTCGTTTTCCGGTCCGCTGAACCGTTGAAGGTCGAGAAACTCACTGTATACGTCGATCTCGTTGGGCGACCGTTCGTTCAAGCGCTGCTTGAATGCTTGAGCTGTCCGCTGGACCGACTCCTCCGTTGCAGTCAATCCTTCGAGGAGAAAAATTCGTCGGGGACTTTCAGCGGCGCAGGCGGGCGAAACCGCCGAAGCGAGCCCAAAAGCAAGCAGAAATACACAACGAAGTTTGCCCCACCCGCAGATAGGCTTGAATAATTTCATCGACAGGCCCCCCAGATGGGTCAGCACGATACGCCGACACCTTCCGGTAGTGGATTTGGCCCACAGGGGCCAATTGTTTGTCAATGGCACTTAGGCGAATTAGACACCCAAATTGCCGGCGTCCCGCGATTGAGCACCTTACCGCGCGGGGTCAGCCCGGCGAACCGGGCGAAAGCAACACCACGGAGTGGCGCTTTTACTGCCGCCTCACCGGCGAAGACCCGAACTGATCCAGAAGGAAAACCCGGACGCAGGCGTTGTGCTTTTCCTCCCCCGCATGCTGGGGAGGTGGTGAGCCCGGACTTGCTCCGGGCGAACCGGAGGGGGGATCCGTGGGCTCCACTTGGACCACGGTCGGCGGGCTGACATAATCAGCCAAGAACGTTGCAGAACGAAAGTCCTACCATGCCCTTCAAGACGCTCCTCGCCGCGCTCGATCATGTCCGCAACAGCGCGGTGCGGCTGGCGGGCGGCTGTTCGGCCTCGGCCGTTTCGTCGAACGGTCTCGTCCTGACGAACCACCATTGTGTCGCGGGCTGCGCGCAGAACCTTTCTTCGCCCGAACACGATTACGTCAAGAACGGCTTCTTCACGGAAAAAACCGAAGACGAGCTGCAATGCCCAGGCACGCAGGCTGAGATCTTGCAAACCATCGGCGACGTCACCACCACCATCAACGCGGCGACGAAAAACAGCAGCGGCGACGCCTTCGCGCGCGCCCGCGACGCCGCCGTGGCCAATGTCGAAAAACAGACCTGCATGGGCCGCGAGACCACCCATCGCTGCCAGGTGATTTCGCTGTACGACGGCGGCCAGTACAAGCTCTACACCTACCGCAAATATTCCGACGTGCGCCTCGTCTTCGCTGTGGAGTTCGACACCGCCTTCTTCGGCGGCGATCCGGACAATTTCAACTTCCCGCGCTACGACCTCGATTTCTCGTTCCTGCGTCTCTACGAAAACGGCAAACCCGTCGCGACGCCCGAGCATCTCAAATGGAACGCATCCGCGCCGAAAGAAGGCGATCTCGTTTTTGTCGCCGGCAATCCCGGCGGCACCGATCGCCAGCTCACCGCGGATGAGCTGATCACGCTGCGCGACGTGACGCAGCCGACCGCGCTGCTGTTGGGCTCCGAACTCCGCGGCCGGTACACGCGCTTCGCGCAGGAAAGTGCGGAACACGCCCGCATCGTCAATCGCGATTTGTTCGGACTCGAAAACGGCCTCAAGGCCCAGCGCGGCGAGCACCAGGCGCTGTTGCAGCCCCAGCTGATCGCACAAAAGCGCAAAGCCGACCTGGAGCTCAAAGCCAAAGTCGACGCCGACCCGAAACTGAAAGCCGAAATCGGCGACCCCTGGGCGGAAATCGCCAAGGCCCAGACCGAGCGCATCGCGCTCTACAAACGCTACACGTTCCTTGAAGGCCGCGCCGGCTACGGCTCGACGCTCTTCGGTTACGCACGCACGCTCGTCCGCGGCGCCGCCGAACGTCCCAAGCCCAACAGCGAACGCTTCCGCGAATTCGCCGATGCGCGCCTGCCCCTCGTCGAGAAAAACCTGCTCGATCGCCGCCCCGTGTACACCGATGTCGAGCAGCTGAAGCTCGAATTCTGGTTCACCAAACTGCGTGAGGAAATGACCGCCGACGCGCCCGAAACAGCGCTGGTACTCGGCAAAGACTCTCCCGAGAGTCTCGCCCGCGCGCTCTCCGCGTCGAAACTCGCCGATGCGGCCCTCAGGCGGAAATTATGGGAGGGCGGCATGGCCGCCGTCCGCGCCTCCGATGATCCCATGATCCGCTTCGTGCTCAAGATCGACTCCGCCGCCCGCGCCGTTCGCAAAGCCGAAGAAGAACGCGTCGCCGGCCCCATGGACCGGGCCTCCGAACGAATCGCCAGGGCGCGCTTTGCCGTGTACGGCTCGAGCGTCTACCCCGACGCGACCTTCTCGTTGCGGCTGTCCTACGGAAAGATCACCGGTTGGACCGAGCCGGGCCGCACCATCATGCCTTTCACCGATCTTCGGGGTCTCTATGCCCGCGCGACCGGACAGTTCCCCTTCGCGCTGGCGCCCCGCTGGGTGGAGGCCAAGACCAAAATCGACCTGAACACGGTCTTCGATATGTCGTCCGACAACGACATCATCGGCGGCAATTCCGGCTCGCCGCTGATCAACGCCAAGGGCGAGGTGATCGGCGCCATCTTCGACGGAAATATACATTCTCTTGGTGGAGATTATTTCTTCGATCCGAAGCTGAATCGCGCCGTTTCCGTGTCCACCGCAGCCATGACCGAGGCCCTCACGAAAGTTTATGGCCGTGACCGCCTGGTTGCGGAATTGACGGCCCCCTGATTTTTCGCCAAGGACAGGCCTTAGGATTGCGGCTAGAGTCCGCGAACCGATCGGGGAGAACAAATGAAGCCCATGCGAAAGCTCCTTCCGCATCTTTGCGCTGCGGTGCTCTCGGCGGCTTTGGCCTTGCCTGCGGCCGCGCAGACCAACGGCAAGCTTCCCTATCCCCAGAGGGTCGTGACCCTGGTCACCCATTCCAGTCCGGGCGCCGGCAGCGACGTTTTCCTGCGCGAGCTCGTGAAATATCTGCAGCGCTACGTCAACGCGACCTTCATCGTGGAAAATCAGGAAGGCGGCTCGGGCGCGAAGGCGGTCTCGCGGGTAGCGAATGCCAAGCCGGACGGCAGCATCTTCTATGCTACGACGCCGACTTATATTTTGACGTCGCTGCTCAGCAAGCCGACCAACACCTATCGCGATCTCGAGCCGGTGGTAAACGTCTTCACCGATTCGGAAATCATCTTCGTCCGCGCCGACAGCCCGTACAAAACCCTCAAAGACCTGATCGACCACGCCAGGACGGCGCGTGGTCGCTGGGGCGCGGCCAATCCGGGATCGCTCGAACGCCAGGCCGCCGAGCAGCTGAAGATCGCCGCCAAGGTCAACGCGGCGGTCGTGTCGCATGAAGGCGGCGGCGACATGATGCTCAACGTGCTCAATGGCACCCTCGATATGGGCGTCGGCGAGATGGCCGAAATCCGCGCCCAGTACGACGCCAAGAAGGTACGCGTGCTGGCGACGTTCAACGGTGAGCGCATGCCGGGACTGCCGAATGTGCCCACCGTAAAAGAATCCGGCTACAACGTCGTGCTCGCGAAATTCCGCGGCCTTGCGGGGCCGAAGAACTTGCCGCCCGCGATCGTGAAGCTCTGGGAAGACGCCGCGCAGAAGGTGCTAGCCGATCCCGAATTCAAGAAAGTCTATGACGCCGAGGACCTCGTGCCGCGCTACATGTCGCACGACCAGTTCGGACCCTTCGTCACGCAGTTCGCGACCGACACCACCACCTATCTGAAATCGACCGGCGTCATCCGTTGATGCGCAAGGACCTGCTGCTCAGCGCGATCCTGTTGTGCATCGCTGCGTTTTATTATTGGGTTTCGACGGACATCCCGGTCAGCACGCTGGAGGATGAAGTCGGGCCGCGCGGTCTGCCGACCGTTTTGGCCGCCCTCCTTGCCATGGTGGCCATCGTCATCGGTGTGCGCGCGATCCTGATTCCGGCCGGTCCCGCCGAAGCAAAAGAAGCCGAAGCGCCATGGCCGCGCGCGCTCGGCATGCTGGTCATCGGAGCGCTCTACATACCGGTTGCGGATTTCATCGGCTATTGGGGCGCGCTCCTGCTCCTGATCGGTGGCGTCTCGGTTTACGAACGAATGAAGCCCACTTGGCGCACGGCCGCGGTGGCTGTCGGTGGCGCTACGTTTTTCTGGCTGCTGTTTGTTGTCGTGCTTGGCGTTCGCCAACCGCAGGGCGTGCTCTTCTAAAGGCTTCGTCGCGGGCATGGATGAAATCGCAAACGCGCTGAATATGCTTGTCACGACGCCGCTCGTGCCCGCAGCACTTGGTGGCCTGATCTGGGGCATGCTGGGCGGCGCCTGCCCGGGACTGTCGGCCTCCATCACCATGGCGCTGCTTCTCCCGTTTACCTACACGCTCGCGCCGATGCCGGCGATCGTGATGCTCGCCACCTGCTACATCGGCGCCGAATATGGCGGCTCCATTCCGGCGATCCTGATCCGCACGCCAGGCACCAATGCTTCCGCCGCTACCATGCTCGACGGTTACGAAATGAACCGGCAGGGGCGCGCCGGCGAGGCGCTCGGCATTTCGCTCTGGTCGGGCGTGGTGGGCGGATTGTTCGGCCTCACCATGCTGGTGATGCTGACCGAACCGCTATCGCGCATCGCGCTGCTGTTCAGGCCCACCACCTATTTCGGTCTCGGCATTCTCGGCCTGTCGGTGATCGCCTCATTGTCGAGCAAGTCGCTGATCAAGGGACTCGCTGCGGCGCTTCTCGGATTGATGATCGCCACCATCGGCACCGATCCGATCTCGGGCGTCAGCCGCTTCACCTTCGGCCAGCCCGATTTGCTCAGCGGAATCCAGCCGCTCTTCGTCATGGTCGGGCTTTATGCCGTGACCGAATTGATGACCCGCTCCGGCGTGCCCAGCACCATCATGAAGCCCAATACAACGGTCCGCGTGCGGCTTCCCCGTTTTCCCATGATGAAGAAGATCGCGCGCTCGCAGGCCATCGGCTGCACCATCGGCACGCTCGAAGGATTGATGCCCGGTGCCGGCGGGACGATCGCGGCCTTCATCGCCTACAACGAATCCAAACGCTGGTCGAAATACAAACACGAATTCGGCCACGGCGCCGAGGAGGGCGTCGCGGGCCCGGAAGCGGCCAACAACACCGTCGCAAGCGCCTCCCTCATTCCGCTCCTGAGCTTCGGGATTCCGGCGTCGAATTCGGGCGCGGTGCTGCTCGGCGGTCTCCTGATCCACGGCCTGCTGCCGGGGCCCCGTCTGTTCGAGCAGAACGCCGACGTCATCACCGGCCTGTACGCCGGCTCGTTCATTGCCGACATCGCGCAGGTGCTGATCGGAATCATGATCCTGCCGGTCGCCATCTGGCTGGTGAATCGGCCCAAGGCCTACCGCTCGGCTTTCATTTTGGCGCTCGTGCTGTCAGGCGTTTTTTCGGTGCATATGTCCTTGTTCGACGTCGGCATCGTGCTCTCCGCCGGGATGCTCGGCTACTTCATGAAACAGTTCGGTTTGCCGTTCCTGCCCGCGGTGCTGGGCGTGGTGTTGGGCGTGGCTCTCGTGGAGTCGAATTACCGCCGCTCCCTGGTCCTTTCCGGCGGCGATTTCGGCATCTTCCTCGAAGATCCGATTGCGATCGCATTCTTCGTCATGGCGGGGCTGATCATGATCGGCTCGCTCGCCGGCGAATGGCGCGCCTCGCGAGCCGCGAAAGCGAGTATGGCGTGACCGTCTCCGAACAGCTTGCCGCCTTTGCCGCTGGTGTTGACGCAAAGGCTTTACCTGCGCGCGTCCGCGAGACAATCCTTCTACTGATGATCGACGTCGCGGGCCTGTGCGTTGCCGGTCGCGGCTTCGATTACATCGCCGCGGCAGTGGGGAGCGCAGGCTCGAAGGGACGCGCAACCGCCATCGGCCATGCCGGCGCACTCGGGCCTTACGACGCGGCCCTGATCAACGGCACGGCCGCGCATGGCGAGGACTATGACGACACCTTCGAGGGCGGCCCGGTCCATGCCGGCGCGGTGATTGTGCCTGCCGTGCTCGCCGCGGCCGAGCAGCGCGGCCTCTCCGGTGCGGCCGTGATGAAAGGCATCGCTGCCGGCGTCGAGGTCATGTGCCGCATGAGCCTGGTCGCACCGCAGGCGACCCACAAAGCCTGCTTCCACCCGACCGCGATTTTCGGCGCGCCCGCCGCCGCCGTCGGCGTCGCCGCAGCGCTCGATCTCCCACCTGAGAAAATCACCAACGCCATCGGCATCGCGGGAAGCCTTGCTTCGGGCATCATCGAATATCTCGCCGACGGCAGCTCCACCAAGCGACTGCACGCGGGCGCAGCGGCCCAATCGGGCATTCGCGCCGCGTTTCTCGCTGAGGGTGGCTTTAGCGGCCCGAAAACCGCGCTCGAAGGCACGCACGGCTTCTACAAAGCCTTTGCGCCGTCCAAGACGCCGGACTTTAAGCCGCTGCTCGACTCGCTTGGCAACGCATGGGTCACCGAAACGGTCGCCTTCAAACCCTATGCCTGCGGAACGATGACCCAGCCCTTCATCGACTGCGCCATCGAGCTCGCGCGCTCCGGCGTGCGCGCCGGCGACATCGAAAGCATGGTCTGCGAAGTGGGCGAGGGCACCGTGCACCGTCTCTGGGATCCGCTCAAACAGAAACAAGCCCCGCCCAACGGCTATGCCGCGAAATTCTCGACGCCTTATTGCATCGCGGTCGGTTTCCTCGACGGCAAAGCGGGGTTCGAGCAATTCACCGACGCGCGTGTGGCCGATCCTGCCGTGCGCCGTCTCGCAAGCACGGTCTCCTACGTGATCGATCCGAACAACGAATATCCGAAAAACTTCACCGGCCACATCCGCGCCACGCTGAAAGACGGCAGCGTGCGCGAGGTGCGCAAACCCCATATGCGCGGCGGCGCGCACGAACCTTTGTCGGCCGCCGACATCCTGGCTAAGTTCCACGACAACGCAGCCTTCGGCGGCTGGTCGCGCGCGCAATCGGGCGCCCTCGCCGAAGCGCTGAACAAAATCGCGGCGGGCGGCCCCCCCGATCTTGCCGCAGCACGGGGATGACCATGCGTGAACTGGAAGGCGCTGTCGCGATCGTCACGGGTGCGGCGCGCAATATCGGCCGCGCCATCGCACTCGACCTCGCCGAAGCAGGCGCCGCGGTGACCGTACTGACGCGCTCCGATGTTGCGGGCGTCCAATCGGTGGCGGCCGAAATTCAATCGCGCGGCGGGCGCGCGCTCGCGCTGCAAGGCGACATCACCCAGCCCGAAGATTCGCGCCGCATGGTCGAAGAGACGCTGAACGCCTTCGGCCACCTCGACATCCTCGTCAACAATGCCGGCGTCCGCCCCGAAGGCCCGTTCGAAACGCTCACGCTCGAGGCTTGGGACAACGTGCTCGCCGTCATCCTCGACGGCGCATTCCTGTGCTGCCAGGCGGCGCTGCCCGCGCTCGAGAAAAGCGACCGCGCCGCCATCATCAACATCGGCGGCCTTACCGCCTACACCGGCGCCGCGCACCGCGTCCACGTCATCACCGCCAAAGCAGGCCTCGACGGCATGACCAAAGCGCTCGCGGTCGAACTTGCGCCGAAAGGCATCACCGTCAATCTCGTCGCACCCGGTTTGATCGAAACCAAGCGCGACGGCGAGGAGCCCGTGCACCGCAAGACGCGCACCATTCTCGCGCCGCGCCGCGGCAAACCGGAAGATGTCGCCTCCATGGTGCGCCATCTCGCCGGTCCGCATGGACGCTACATTACGGGCCAGACAATCCATATCAACGGCGGCGTCTACCTCCCGTAAAGCCCGTCAAATCGATGTTTTTCGAACATTGCTCGCGAGCAAGATTACAGCAAGTTCAGGTTGAAACTCGACGCTCCAGCTTTGCGTTCTTTGTCTGGGTTGGTTGGAGGAAAACCATGGCTCTCACAAAGAAGCTGAGCGCACTGCCGCTCGTCGTCGGGCTTGCAATGGGTGGCGCCGCGTTTGCCGCGACGACCACGCATGACACGGCTCACACAACCGCCAAAGCAACGGCTCACACCATGTCGCTTGCCGCTGTTTCGGATCCCAAGGACACGCTGACCAAAGCTAAAGTCGAGGATACCAAGGGCGACTCGGTCGGCACCGTTGACGAAGTGATGTTCGACAAGAAGGGCAAGCCCTCGTCCTTGAAAGTGGACGTCGGCAGCTTCCTCGGCGTCGGCGGCAAGGATGTCGCGATGAAGGCGAGCGCCTTCAAGTTCGACTCGGACCGCAAGGTTCTGATCACCAGCATGACCAAGGATCAGATCAAGAAGCTGCCCGAGGTGAAATCGTAACCAAATGGGCCGCCTCTCGGGGCGGCCCATTTCTTTTTCGGTCGCGCGTGACGCGGGAGGGCTACGCCGCAGCCGCTTTCTTGCGGTTCGCTTCCAGCCGCGCATCCACCAGCGCAACCGTCGCATCGAGCGTCGGATGGCTGAGGCCCCGCTGCTTCGCCAAGAGCTGCACCAGCTTGTCCGCGCGCTCGATATTGGGCGCGCCGTTGTTGAGCGCACGCGCTGCCGACGCAGGACGCACCAGGCTCTGCGCCGCCGCCGCATATTTTTCGAACGGCACGAGGTCGTTCGGATTGGCGCCCAGCTTCACGCAAAGATCGTTGACGAAATTGTAGACCGAGCGCGACGCCTCGATGTCGCTGTGCACGGCTTCTTGCGCCGTGCGCATGCCGTCGACCGTCACCGTGCGGTAATTGCCGGCGCACAACATCGCCCACTTCGCCAGCGGCACGAAAATCGAATCGTAGACTCGCAGCTTCACCGGCAACTCGATCTTGCCTTCCGGCGCGTCGAAGCGCGCCGCTTCCACGTCCTTCTCGAGCTGACGCAGGATCGCCGTGTGCTTCTCGTCCTCGAAGCGCGCCACCTTGAAGTTGGTCGGCAGCGTCACCATCAGCACGTTCACCTTCTCGTCGGGCGGGCGGATGGCCTGCGGGTCCGGACTGTTCAGCGTCATGTGCGGCGGATCGAAATTGTCCCACACGCTCGCGTCCGTATAGGCGGGCTTCAGCGAGTCATAGTCCAATCCCGGAATGCGCTTCATGTAAGGCAGCGGCGGCATGTTCATGATCGACATGCACGGCACGCGCGATCGCGCCACCGCGTCCAACAGCTCGCGCACGCCCGGCGAGCGGTATTGCGGCTCCTGCATCGCCAGACCGACCAGGTTGTAGTCCTTCGGATTGATCCCCGCCGTTCCGCCCGCGCTCACCTTTCCCGGCAGATTGCGCGAGCGCAGTACCACGGGGTCTTTGCGGCCGCGCACCGGCAGTCGCACCTCGAACCCTTCCGAATTGATCAGATCGGCTTCGGCCGGCAGGCACACGAGATGAATCGAATGTCCGCCGAACAAGAGCTTGGACGCCAGCAGCGATCCGTAAGACGCGCCGAGAATGAGGATTTTGTAAGCCACGAGACCTGCTCCATGTGATGGTGGCGGAAAATTTGCGCGAAACCGGCGACCCTCGGGCCGCGATCTCTCCTCAAGGTTTTAGGCCAATGAGGCGATTTATCAAGCGATTCCCTTGGCACGGACCGCCCGTTCCCGCTCCCATCCTGAGCCTGTCGAAGGATGCGGATGCCCAGCCTTCTGAAACCCGCGGCAATCCTATAAGCTCACT
>Ga0310810_10007470_pt1 | contig 12468 bp, 10 predicted proteins | sample NCmetagenome_FD_207641 | JGI IMG/M metagenome (GOLD analysis project Ga0310810, IMG submission 207641) | Soil microbial communities from experimental microcosm in Duke University, North Carolina, United States - NC | ecosystem: Engineered > Artificial ecosystem > Soil microcosm > Unclassified ... | reverse complement strand
AGCGGCGGAAGGAAATCCGTGAGCGGTCTGCCATAGGTCTCGTCAAAGCTGAACCGGCCGGCGATGATCGTGGTGGGCGCCCCGTCTGCGCCGCCGGACAGCACGTATTGCCGGCCGGGAGCGAGCAGAAAAAAATCGCCGTGGACAAGAGGGATGCGCTCGGTCACATCGGGCAAGTCCAGCCAGGCCTGGCCGTATGAAACCAAACCAAATCCGGCATGGGTTCCTCCGTCCGATCGCGGAACCCAGTGCGCGGTGATCTGAATCCGTCCGTAACAGACTCCTTGGACACGAACGGCGCTAAGAAAATCGGTTATTGCATCCATGGAACAACCCACCTCGTGCTTTGGACGATCGGACAGAATCTACGGACTAACGGTCAAAGCCGGTTTCAGCCCCTGCACATCCATAGCTGTGTAGATGCAAATGAGAGCCGGCTGGTTGCCGGCAAAGGAGAGGACTCGCATATGTTCGGAAAGAAAGGTGTTTTTGCACTCGTGCTGGGAGCGTCGGTACTGGGGTTGCCGGCCTTTGCGCAGAGCGAGGAGTTTAAGTCCGATGTGGCCGTTCAGGCGTTGGGCAGTTTTGTAAAGGATACAACCGATAACGGAGTGACCCATTCCGCCTCCAATAGCGGCGGCGTTCTGGGGACCTATCGTTACTACTTCAGCCGCCATCATGGTGTGGAGTTCAACTACGGCTACACACTCAACTCGCAGCGCTACGCGCTCGACGGTAATCTCGCCAGCACCAAGGCCTATTCGCATGAAGCGACGGCTGCATACGTGTGGCGCCTGCCCCTCAACCGCGTCACCCCGTTTGCCCTGGCTGGAACCGGCAGCCTGATCTTCGATCCGAAAGATATAGGCGGCGATGCCCTGGCTCGTCCCGTGTTTGTGTACGGAGCCGGCGCGGATTTCGATCTCGGCAAACGTTTCTTCCTGCGTGCGCAGTATCGCGGACTGGTCTATAACAGTCCGACGCTGGGAGTTTCCACGGTAGCCGCGGAACTGCTGACGCATCGCGCCGAACCCTCGGCTGGATTCGGATTCCGGTTCTAGGGCCGGAGCCACTCGATGTCGCTCGTGGTGCGGTGCAAGGCAGTTTGCACCGCACCGCGAGCGTGCGTGCGGGGCCTATAACACGCTGGTTTCCGTATAGCCTCCGAAAACGTCCTTCAGGGCCCCGCAGATTTCTCCCACCGTCGCATACGCGCGAACCGCATCCAGGATGTAAGACATGGTGTTCTCGCTGCCCCCGGCCGCGCGCCGCAAAGCTCCCAGAGTTTTGGCGACTTCGCCTGCGTTTCGCCGCCGTTTGACGGTATCCAGGCGCGCGATCTGCTTCTGTTCCGCCGATTCGTCGATCTGCATTACCTCAATCGGCTGACCGGTTTCCGCGGTGAACTTGTTCACGCCGACGATCACTTGTTCGCCTTGTTCGATCTCCTGCTGGTAATCGTAGCTGGCCTGCGCAATCTCCGCTTGCGGGAATCCGCGCTCGATGGCCGGAATCATGCCGCCCATGTTGTCGATACGCCGGATGTAATCGTTGGCGGCCGCTTCCACGTCGAGCGTGAGCCGCTCCAGGAAGTAACTTCCGCCCAGCGGATCGGGGGTGGCGGTCACGCCGGTCTCGTAAGCGATCACCTGCTGCGTGCGCAGCGCCAGCGTGACCGCGTCCTCGGACGGCAGCGCGTACGCCTCGTCGAGCGAATTGGTGTGCAGCGACTGGCATCCGCCCAGCACGGCGGCCATTGCCTGGATGGCAGTGCGGACGATGTTGTTGCGCGGCTGCTGCCACGTCAGCGAGCACCCCGCGGTCTGAGCGTGGAACCGCAGCTTCCAGCTAGTCTCGTTCGCCGCCTGGAACCGGTCACGCATCACATAAGCCCAAATCTTCCGCGCGGCGCGGTACTTGGCGATTTCCTCGAAAAAGTCGTTGTGGGCGTTGAAAAAGAAACTCAAGCGCGGCGCGAAGGAATCCACCGGCAGCCCGCGAGCCAGAGCGTGCTCCACGTACTCGATGCCGTCGCGCAGCGTGAAAGCCAGTTCCTGCACGGCGGTCGATCCGGCTTCGCGGATGTGGTATCCGGAGATCGAGATGGGGTTGAACCGCGGCACGCGCTGCGTCGCGAACTCGATGGAATCCGTCACCAGGCGCATGGACGGGCGCGGGGGATAGATGTACTCCTTCTGCGCGATGTATTCCTTGAGGATGTCGTTCTGGAGTGTGCCGGAGAGCCGCGCCCAGTCGACGTTTTGCTTCTCGGCGACCGCCAGGTACATCGCCCACACCACCGACGCGGGTGAGTTGATGGTCATCGAAACCGTAACGTCGCCCAGCGGGATTCCCTCAAACAGCGTTTCCATATCGGCGAGCGAAGAAATCGCCACGCCGCACTTGCCGACCTCGCCCAGTGCGGTTGGATCGCCGGGATCGACGCCCATCAGCGTCGGCAGGTCGAAGGCCACCGACAAACCGGTCTGTCCCTGCTCCAGCAGATAGCGGAAGCGAGCATTGGTTTCCTCGGCTGTGGCGAAACCGGCGAACTGTCGCATGGTCCACAGCCGCCCGCGATACATCGATTCGTGAATGCCGCGGGTATAGGGGAACTGGCCCGCTTGGCCGGCGTCTAGATTTTGCGTATAGACCGGATCGAGCGGCAATCCGCTCAGCGTGCGATACATCACCGTACGACGATCTTCGCGAGACCGGCGTTCCCCGCCGCGTCGTACACGCGAATCACGATCAGGTGCTCGCCCGCGGGAAAATTCTCGAGGCGCAGCTGGAATCGTTCGCGCGCGGAATCCGTCACGCCGTCGGCGGCTTCCACCGGCGTCCAGGGGCCCGCGTCCACCGAATACTCGCAGCGGCGCAGCACCGAGCCGCGATCTTCCGCGTCCACGTCGGCTTCGAGCGCCGTTCCGCGGCGGCGCGGAGCGCTGGCGGTCACCACCGGCGGTGTGTTGTCGATCAGCACCGGCGAGCTGACCATCGCGGCATCGCGCGCCAGCTCCAGCGGGTTCGAAAGGCGGTCACTGGCCGTTACGCGGAAGAAGTAGCGCCCGTCGGCAAGCACGTCGCCCTCCAGCGTGTAGGTGTTCTCGGTCATATCGCCCCGCAGAAGCTTCCACTGGGATTCCTCTTCGCCGCGGAAATAAAGGTTATAGAGCAGGCGGTCGCCGTCCGGATCGTCGGCTTGCCAGGCGATCTGCATCTGCGACCCGGCCGAGCGCGAAAGCATCTGCGACGGAGTCCCGGTGGGCGTTGAAACATCGCCGGTATCGGTCACGGTGATCGAGAAAGCAGCGGTGCTGGCCGGCGTACCGGGGGAACTCGTTCCGGTTTTCAGGGCTCCCACGGGCGCTTGCGAGCTGATGTGGATGCTGCGCACCACCGGCGGCGTGTTCTGCGGCAGGTACGCCACCGACACGTGGTCGAGCCCGGGCGATGCATTGGATCCGCCGGTGAACTCGGCACGCCACTGGATGTAGCGCGCATTCGGACTGGTGATGGCGGCGCGATCTGCATGATTGACGGGGTCGGACCATTCGCTCCAGGTCCCATCCGGACGCGCGGTGTTTCCCGTGCGCGTCCGAAACGCCAAACCGCCGGTTTTACCACCATTGGTCCATGCGATGCGACCCCACCGCGCGACGGTTCCCGCATCGTGTACCGGCGACTCGAACCAGCCTGTCGCCCCGGGATCATTTCCGAGCCGGACAATTTTCGCCAGGTTGCCGGTGGCGGCCAGCGTCCCGCCGGGTTCCGCTAACAGGCGCGTAGCATCGCCTTCCCCGACCTGCGCCACCAGCACGGCGGTTCGATCCGAATCCAGCCTGTAGATTCGTCCTTGCGCGTCGGTCAGAAACAGAATCGCGCCGCGATCGAGCGCCAGGTCGTAGATGTTCTCTTCCTTGGAGGTCCACAGCGTCTCGACCGTATTGTCCGGATGGATTTTGTACAGTGCCGAGCGGTCATCTCCGTAGCTCGATCCCGGCGACGAGAATGAAGTTACGGCCGGAGAGTTGGCCGCGGCGATCGGAGCCGTTGAGGGCCTGGGCGGCGCGATCAATCCTCCTGCCTGCTGATCGGTGACCGTGATGGTGGTCGAAACCGTCGGCAGGGCCGTGCTACTGGTAAGCGACGTGGCCGCGCTCGATGCCGCGCTCGCCTGGCGAGCCACTCCGCCGCCCAGCGCCGCGACATAAATAGTCCCGTCCGGCGCGGGAACAATCGCCCGAATTTCCGGCAGACTCGCGTCATACAACACGAATGCCTTCTGCCTGGCCGTGATGCGATAGAGAATTCCGTTGGGTTCAGTACCCGCCAGTAACCGCCCCTGCGAATCCGTCGCCAGCGCCGTGACGTGCACCTGTCCGGTCTCGTAGTAGATTTCGCCCTTGCCCGCGCCCATCACGCGATAAATCCGGCCCTTGTCTCCGGTCGCGACAAACAGATCGCCATTCGAGGCAACAGCCAGCGCCCAGATGTAACGCGCTTCCGGCGCGAAATATTCGCTGGCCTTGCCGTTCTCGATGCGGTACACCTTGCCCTCCGGCGAGGTTCCCGCGTACACCACGCCTTTCGAGTCCACGGCGATCGCGAAGATCTCCGGCTGGTCGGCGGTCCACAGCAGCGTGCTGCGTCCGGACGGGTCGAGCTTGAACAATCGCCCGCGATTTCCGGTAGCCAGGTACAACGATCCGTCCGGTCCGCGCGCCACATTCCAGATCTCGGGCTGATCGGAGGTAAACAGCGTGTCGAGCTTGGGACCCAGAATCAGCTGGCCGTCGCGCGTAAGGGCCAGGCCGCTCATGCGCCCGCGCAGGAAATCCTGGTACCCGTTCATCTCCCAGGTGGCAGTGGTCGCCCCGGAAGCGATCGCAGCCGCCAGGAGTAATGCGGCAGCCGTCCTCACTCCCGCACCTCGATCTGGATGGTCTTCGATCCCGTCACCACGTTGCCGCCCGACGCGACTTCCATCTCGGCCAGCTCCGCGCCGCGAACATTCAACTGGCTCGGCCCGCCCAGCTGGGCTCGTCCCAGAATCATGGCGATGGAAGCGGGCGGATCCGGCAGATTCCGGCCTTCCACCGTATAGGACGGCCCGGCGCGCCAGACGCGCAGGTATGCGCTGGTGTTGGTGTGTAATCCGTTCAGCACGTCCAGAACTTGCGACGGCGATCGGAACGCCGTCCCGTAGGCGGCCTGCATTCCCACCAAATTGGCAGACGTTGCGTCGGACGCGGTCAGGTACAGCGGGCCGGTTTCCGCGCCCACGGGAACCCGATAGCGGACCTTACGCGTGGTCTCCGCACCGTTCTCTCCGGAAAACACCACGCCGATCTCGATCTCTTCACCCGGACGGGCCCGCCGCGGGGCCATCAAATCGGCGATTTGCATTTGCCGGCGCTGATCCAGCGCGCCGATCTCGATCGAAATGTCCTTGAGCTTCAGCGCATCAAAACCGCTGGCCAGGGCGTAGCTGAGCGGCGTGGCGATCCCGGCTGAGGCGAGCGTCGAAACACTGACGTCGCCGCTATACACGTTATCGAGCTTCACCGACCCGCTCTCGAAATTGAGTTTGCCGCGAACGGTGTAACTGGCGGCCCCGATGGTCCGGGCGGTCGCGTCGATGGCCGAAAACACCGCCATCTGGGCCACCAGCGGGGTCAGAACGCGGTCCTGAATCAGGCCCATGCGGTACGAATTCGATCCGATCTTGATCTCGATCGGGGTCATCCGCGCGCGCCGTCCGGTCAGCCCGGAAATGGCGCTGTTACGGTCCTCAGTGATCGTTCCCATCCACTCCCGCGGCTGCGAAATTTTGAAAGAGCTGGAAAGATTCGGCAACAGGGCCAGGACTTCCGAGCGCGCGAAAGGCAACTCGGTCTCGCCGGCCGAGAGCAGGCGATGGCCGAAAGCAAACACCTTGTTGCCGTCGATCATGGTGACGGTTCCATCGGCGCCGACATTCATGTCGCCCGAAAGAAGCTGTACCGAGATCATGGAACCCGGCTCGATTTTCTTGGGATCGCCCAGGGCCTCGGGCAGACGGCCGCCGCCGGAAACTCCCTGGCGCGGATCGAGTCCGAGTTGGCGCAGCTGCGGCGCAAACTGTTCGAGCGTCGCGGCGGTGAAACCCGAAAAAGAAACCGGCGTGGCAATCTCGGTCAGTCGCGTGTCGCCGCTCAGGAACTGGCCGCCCGGGCTGACGGAAGCGCGCTGTTGTTTGGGCTCTGGCTCTACGCGCAGCATTTCTTCAATTGGCCGGATGCCGCAGATGGGCTCCTTGGCCAGCTCGAATCCCAGTGCCACCGCTCCCGCCAGTTTGCCGTCGATGTAGACGGGCGATCCACTCATACCCTGCATCACACCGGTTTGCGCCAGCGGCCCGCCCGAAAGGCGCGCCAGAATGATGGATTGCTTGGGTCCGATGTTTTCCAGCACTCCCAGGATTTCCACCTGGAATTCCTCTACGCGGGATCCGGAAAAGACCGTACGACCCACGCCGTGCTGGCCGGCGCGGACGTCTTTGAGGGGAAAGATGGGCGGAGCGGCCCAGGCCGTCGAAACCGCCAGAAGCGCTGCGGCGAAGGTACGAGCAGTTCCCATCTTTTCCATTGTAAGGCCGTAACGTTTTTGACTGGCGCGGCATCTCCCGAACTTAGCCGCCGTAGTAGGATTGATAGAGCAGTTTGAAAAAGGAGGCGCCCAAGATGTGGAATCGGCGCAAAGAAGAAGAACAACCAGCACCTAAGCCGGTAGCGGCACCGCCGCCAGCGCAGCAGCCCGTCAGACCGCAACCCGCCAAGGAGGGAATCCCGATGTCGACCGTTCCGAGTCGCCCCACAGAGTCTTTTGATGCGCCGCGCGCCGGTAATGCCGTGCTCGGAAAGTCGGTGATCGTGAAAGGACAAATCCTGAGCCGTGAGGATTTGACCGTGGATGGAGAAGTGGAAGGCACCATCGAGATGCAGGAACACCGCCTCACCGTGGGACCGAATGGAAAAGTTCGGGCCAGCGTGAAGGCGCGCGAGGTCATCGTGCTGGGCACCTTGCATGGCAATGTGGAAACCGGCGACCGCATCGACATCCGCAAGGAAGCCAAGCTGGTGGGCGATATCCGGACGGCGCGCATCGTGATCGAGGATGGCGCCTATTTCAAGGGCAACGTGGACATCGTTCGCGCGGAGGTTCCCAGGGCGGCGGCCGCCGCCAGTCCGACAACATCGGCGCCCCGGCCCCAGGCGCCCGCGGTTTCTCCAGCGATTTCTCCCGCCACCGCCGGTCCTGTCATGGCCGCCGGCGCCGGCGAAATCAAGCGTTAGAAGTTGGAGACCCGCAGCAGCAGTGGTCTGGATCAATTCTGCTCTTTGCTGGCGGAGCGGCCCGGCCTGACGCTCTTGGATCTGGCCGGGGTCAGCCAGAGCACGGTCGCGTTCATCACGAACTACGGGCATCGTATCTATTCCGACGATTTCCTGTTGCAGATGGACCGCAGCTTCGGCCACGGCGATTTTTACGAGAACCAGTCGGACGCGGAAAAAGTGGCCCAGTTCCTGGCGACCGCCCTGGATTATCCAGCCCAACACTTTGACGGCGCACTTGTGTGGGACACGCTGGAGTTCCTCACGGGACCGTTGCTTGAAACCGTGGTGCGGCGCCTGCACCACATGCTCCGCCCGGGCGCCTATCTGCTGGCGCTGTTTCACTCCGAGGAGCGCGCCGAGACCATTCCGACCTATTCCTACCGCATCTCAGACCGCAAAACCATCACTCTCGCGCCTCGGGGAAGGCGGCGTCCGGCGCAGTACTTCAATAATCGGAGCCTGGAAAAGCTGTTTCAGGATTTCGAATCGGTGAAGTTCTTCCTGACGCGGGACCACCTGCGGGAAGTGATCGTGCGGCGGTAAGTTTCACGCGCGTCCTTTATACTCCATCTAAGGAGCCTCCTACTTGTCCCTGGAAGACGATCTGTTCGCTCAGCGATTGCGCCGCACGGCCGAAATCGAGGCGCTGGGCTTCCGCGCGTACGGCCAGCGGTTCGACGCCAGCCACACGATTCCGCAGATTTTAGCGGACTACAGCGCCAAGACCTCGGAAGAACTGGCCGACCAACCACGGGTGCGCATCGCCGGCAGGATTCAAACGGTCCGCCGCATGGGCAAGGCCGGATTCATGCACCTGATGCAATCGGGCGAGCGTCTGCAGGTATACGTCCGCAAGGATGCGATTCCCGAGGCGGACTACGCGCTCTATGAGGGCTTCGATCTGGGTGATATCGTGGGCGTGGACGGCTACCTGTTCCGCACTCGCACCGGCGAGCTCTCGGTGCATGCCGAAAAGCTGACATTTCTATCCAAGATCCTGCTGGCGATGCCTGAAAAATGGCATGGCCTGGAGGACGTCGAGATTCGTTACCGGCAGCGTTACCTCGATCTGATCGCGAATCCGGAATCGCAGAAGATTTTCATTACGCGCGCGAAAATCATTTCTTCGCTCCGGCGCCAGCTGGAAGAGCGCGGTTTCGTGGAAGTGGAAACACCGATGATGCAGCCGATTTACGGCGGCGCCACCGCGCGACCGTTTGTGACCCATCACAACACTCTGGACATGGACCTCTATCTGCGCATCGCGCCGGAGCTGTACCTGAAGCGGCTGATCGTAGGCGGTCTGGAGCGGGTCTATGAGATCAATCGCAATTTTCGCAACGAAGGCGTCTCCACGCAGCACAATCCCGAGTTCACCATGCTCGAGTTTTATCAGGCCTACACGGATTACCAGGGCCTGATGGATTTGAGCGTCGAGCTGTTGAAACAGACGGCCATGGATGCGACTGGGTCCTCGGTGGTCGAGTATCAAGGGACCAAGCTCGATTTTGGGAACATCCGGCGCCTGTCGATGCAGGAAGCCGTGGGTAACTCTTCTCTGCGGGGACACGCGCTGGTGGAGGCGTTCGAGCGACAGGTGGAACCGACCCTGTTCGAGCCCACCATCATCTACGACTATCCGGTGGAAGTCTCGCCGCTCTCCAAGCACAAACGCGACGATCCGGCCTTCGTCGAGCGCTTCGAGATCTACGCCGCCGGCATGGAAATCGGTAACGCCTACACCGAGTTGAACGATCCCCAGGAGCAATGCCGGCGCTTTGAGATGCAGCTGGAGCTGAAGGCTGCCGGCGACGAAGAGGCCCATCAGATGGACGAGGACTATCTGCGCGCCATGACCTACGGCATGCCGCCCACCGGAGGCGAAGGCATCGGCATCGACCGCCTGACCATGATCCTGACAAATTCGAAGTCGATCCGCGATGTTATTTTGTTTCCGTTGCTGCGGCCGGAAGGCGAAATCGGAATTGCGGAGAAGCTGCGCGGCGGCGATGTTTGAACTCTTTATAGCGAGACGCTACCTCCGCGCCAAACGCAAACAGGTGGTGATCTCCGTCATCACGGCGATCTCGGTGATCGGCGTGGCCGCGGGGGTCATGGCGCTGGTGATCGCGCTGGCGATCAACAACGGGTTCCGCAGCACGCTAGAACGTAATCTCCTGGGGCTGACCGCGCATGTTTCGATCCAGGAAAAGGAGCCCCTAGGAGGAATCGAAGGCTGGGAGCAGCTCGCAGGGTCCCTCGCGCGGCTGCCGCACGTCAAAAGCGCTTCGCCCGCTCTGTATCAAGTTGGGCTTCTGTCTACACCCGTCAATGGCGACGGAGTCTCCATCAAAGGCATTTCGATCGCGGCCGGCAGCCCTGTCCCGGAAGCGCTGTTGCACTTGAAGGCGGGCTCGATCGAGGCATTGCGCAGTGCGGAGGGCGAGCGTCCGGGAATCATTCTCGGCAATCGCCTGGCCGAGCATTTGGGTGCAGTGGTCGGGAAGCCAGTCATGCTGACCATCCCGGAGGGTCATATCACTCCTTTTGGACCGCGGCCCAGCAACGTGCAACTGCGCGTCGCCGGGATCTTTGAATCCGGATTCTTCCAGTTCGACAATTCCTTCGGCTTCATGGATCTCGCCCCGATGCAGAAGCTTTTTGGGCTTGGCGACGTTCTCAACAGCATCGAACTGTACCTGGATAACGTGGACGCCGCACCCCAGGTGGCTGCCGCGGCCGAGCACATCATCGGGCCCAAGCTCGCCGCCCTCGCCTGGCAGGACCAGAACCGGCAGATACTGAACGCGCTAAGAATGGAGCGCGTGGTCACGGTGGTAACGATCGGGCTGATTCAGGTGGTGGCGGCGCTGAACATTTTGATCGCACTGGTGATGATGGTGATGGAAAAGCATCGCGACATCGCGATCCTGATGTCGATGGGCGCCCGGGCCCGCCAGATTCGCAGGATCTTCGTGTGGGAAGGCGCGATGATCGGCGCCGTGGGGACCGTCATCGGTTTAACCGCGGGCTACACCATCTGTTACTTCGCCGACAAGTACAGGTGGCTGCGCCTGGACGAACAGGTGTACTCCATTTCGTTTGTCCCGTTCACGACGCGCTGGGTGGACGGGGTGTGGATCGCCGCCGCGGCCATCGCGGTCAGCCTCATCGCGACGCTCTATCCGGCGCGCAGCGCCACCAAGATCGCACCGGTCGAAAGTCTGCGATACGAGTAGTTACTTCAAAAGCTCGGCCACCTTCGCGACACCGGCTTTCGCACAGGCATCGTCGGTCTCCTGACTGGATCCTGAACTGCCGACACCGCCGATAGTCTCGTTGCCCACCTGGATGGGCACGCCGCCGCCCAGCGCCAGGATATCAGCGATGTTACGCTGCGCCGCATACCCCGGATCATTGGTGCGTTTCTGAAACTCGAGCGTCGTGGTGCGAAACATGCGCGCCGTGTAGGCCTTCCGCCGGGCCATTTCTGCTTGCTGCGCGGTGGCGTGCTCATCGCGCAGGATCACCATCACCTGGCCGGCCCGGTCGACCACGGCTACCGCGGTGTTGTAGCCTTTCGACTTGCACGCCGACAGCGCGGCTTCGGCGATGGTTTTCGCCATCGCCAGGGACAGGTTGCGCTCGGTCACCAAACCTTGCGCGGTCACGGGGCCGGACGCGATCGCGGCCAAGCTAATTCCCAACCAGGCTTTTAGCGTGTAGGACATTCATACCTCCGGTCGGCTACCGATTATATCCATTCCGCAAATAGCGCCAAAGCAAGGTGATATCCTCGGTCTGAATATGCGACCCCTCTTTGTATCCGCGTGTTTGCTTTTCGCCGCACTCGCACCGGGCCAAACTGTCCAACCTGCCGTCCCCAACGGCGTCAAGTTGACCAAATACATCCTTGGAGTGGCGGATCTGGACAAGAGTTACGCCTTCTATCACGCGCTGGGACTCGATCTGCAAAACAATGCATCGGTGCTGACCGCCAAGCCCAACCTGCTGAACGACGCTCTTAGGAACCTGGTGGACGTGCCGGCCGGCACGAAGTTCCGTAACATGATGCTCAAGATTCCCAACGCGGAGTTCCCGCTGGAGGTTACCGAGTTCACCGCCATGGAAGTGCACGCGGCCAAACCGCATATTCAGGACCCCGGCGCGGCGCTGCTGGTCTTGGCCGTGGACAACATAGATGCCGCCCTGGCGGTCGCGAAGAAAGCCGGCGCGGAGGTGGTCACAACCGGGGGTTCGCCGGTCGCTGGCTCCGTTTCGCGCGTGATTATCGTGAAAGATCCTGACGGCTATTACCTGGAACTCGCGCAAGCCGTCGGCGCCACCCCGTCGGGCAGCGGCAAAGTCATTGGCGCGTCTTTTGGATTGATGGTAGTGCAGAACGCTGAAAAGACCGCGTCCTTTTATCGGGATCGGTTCGGCTTAGCAGCCAAGACGAGTGAGTGGACTTCAGGCTATGACGCCGCGCTCGGAACGCCTGGCGCGCAAGTCCGTAAGGCCGAGGTGACCATTCCCGGCGCCAGTCTGTCCTGGAGCTTTTTCGAATTCAAGAACGTGGACCGCAAGCCTTACACTCCTCGCATTCCCGACCCCGGCGCTCCGGCGATCGGGCTGCAGGTGCGTGACATCGACGCCGCCATCGCCGCGGTGAAGGCAGCCGGCGGCTCCTCCGTTACGCAAGGCGGAAGTGTCAAGCTGGGCAACGGCAGAGTGGGCTTCGTGCGCGATCCCAGCGGCATTCTGGTTGAGCTCGCGCAAAACTGAAGCGTGGCGTGCTGCCGGGGGATGGTTTCTTCACCGGCATATGGTTCAGGATTATAGCCAGCCGAGGTAAACCGAAGCAGTGCATCACCGCAGGCTGGATTCAGATGAATCCCACTTTTGGCTCTGATGTGGAAACAGATGAGCGCCGATGAGGGCGGATGGACCCCGTGTTTCTAACGAGCGGAACCGGCCAGTATGGCCTTAAGAATACCCCCAAGATTCAGGAAGTCTTCCAGTCGGGAGGGCTTGCGAAGATACTGGCTTACGCCCAGGCGCGCTGCCTCAACCTGGTCTTTTTTTGCAT
>Ga0310810_10007469_pt1 | contig 12470 bp, 8 predicted proteins | sample NCmetagenome_FD_207641 | JGI IMG/M metagenome (GOLD analysis project Ga0310810, IMG submission 207641) | Soil microbial communities from experimental microcosm in Duke University, North Carolina, United States - NC | ecosystem: Engineered > Artificial ecosystem > Soil microcosm > Unclassified ... | reverse complement strand
GCTCCATGCGCACGCCTAACGTGCGAAGGCCGCGCAGCACGAGGAACGCGTCGTCGGGACTTACGCTGTAGCCAAGCTCCGCGACCATCGCCCGCGCGGGCTCGTAGAGCCGTTCCGTGGTCGTGATGGTGCCGAGCAGCACGTCGGAGTGCCCGCTGATGTATTTCGTGGCCGCGATGATCGACACGTCGGCTCCGAGCTGCATCGCCGGAAGGAAATACGGCGTCGCCCAGGTGTTGTCGATCGCGACCAGTGCGCCGTGCGCGTGCGCTACCTCCGCGATGGCCGGCAGGTCCTGCACGTCGAATGTGATCGACCCTGGCGATTCCAGAAAGACGACGCGTGTCTCCGGCCGCATGAGCGCTTCCATGTCGGCTCCGATGCGCGGGTCGTAGAACGTCGTGGTGATCCCATACCGCGCGAGAATCACTCTGGCGAAATGGCGCGTCGGCTGGTAGGCCGAGTCGGTCATGAGCAGGTGGTCGCCAGCCTTGAGCAGCGCGAGCAGCGCCGTGGTCGCGGCGGCCAGCCCGGACGGCAGCAGCATGGCGCGATACCCGCCCTCCAGCATTGCGATCGCTTCCTCGAGGGCGAACGTCGTCGGCGTCCCGAGCTGCCCGTAACGGAGGACGTTGAAGCGGTTCGCGTGGACGCGCGACGCTTCCCATTCCGCCACCGTGGGAAACAGGATCGTCGAGGCGCGATAGACCGGCGGGTTCACCGCGCCGTGGCGATCGGCGGGACTGCCGCCGACGTGTGCGAGCAGCGTGTCGCGGCGGAACGGGGGCTCGTCGTTAGGCGTCACGGCCGAACGAGGCTCGTGACGTAGGTGAACCGCTCTCCCGGATGAATCGTGTTCGAGACCTCGATGAGCCGGCCGTTGTGGTCGTAGTAACGGCGAACGGCGCGCAGCGCCGGCCCGCCATCCAGTGCGCGCAGGAGCTTCGCCTGGCGCTTGCCCAGCCGCACCGCCTGGATGCTCTGCTCGATCCGCGCGATGCGAACGCCGTACTCACGCTCCAGCATCGCCGAGATCGTGCCGCTCAGATCCTCGACGTGCTTCGCGAGGTCTGGAAAGCGGAGGTCGATGTACGCTGTCGTCATGCATACCGGGCGGGAATCTCCCGGCAGGGCGCGCAGGGTGTCGACCCGCAACCATCGCGTCCCCTGCCGGCACGCGAGCAGCTCCGCGAGTGCCGCATCGCACACGATCTCTTTCGCCTCGAGCAGGGAGAGCTGCGTCTCTCCGGCGTACTGGAGGAGATCGCCGATCGTGTTCGTCGGCTGCCGATACGACGGCCGGGGGGTGCGCGCGACGACTTCGGTACCGATTCGACGGCGGCGTGAGATCAGACCCGCATCGCGGAGCTGGCGAAGTGCCTCGCGCACCGTATGCCGGCTGATGGCGTACTGCTCACACAGCTCCATTTCCGTCGGAAGGTGCCCGCCGACTGGATAGCGTCCGTTCCCGATCCGCTTCGTGAGATCGTCGGCTACGCGCTGATAGCGCGGCCTGAGCGCTTGACGGCGCGAGGGACCGTTCTTGGACGCCATGGTCGACGTGGAGGCGAATCGCTGCGGAACGAACGCGGAATAGCTTCCGCCGCGCGCCATGGCGTGTCAAGATGACCGATGGACACAGTGGGTGCGGGCCGGCTGGGCGGCCCGCGCCCTAACGACTGACCTAGCCGACCGAGAGCGCGCCGGTGCCGGGGTCGAACGTCGTCGCGTACGACCGCATGTTCGACGTCGGCTGACCGCCCATCCACTGGCCGCTGAGGTTGAACCGCGCCCCATGACGGGTGCACGTGAAACCACCGCTGCTGGTGTTGATCGTCCCGCCCTGGTGCGGGCATACGCGCGACAGTGCGAGAACCGACGACGCGGAGTCACGCACCAGCGCCAGCAGCGACCCGTTGACGGTCACGAGCGCCACGCCGCCCACGTTTGCCAGGGCCGGGTAGTCGTTGACGTTGAGCGATGCCGTCCCCGAGAACGGCGCCGTCGTTCCGTCACTCGCCCCGCAGGCCGCCAGTGCGAGCGCCGCCGCACCGAGCATCGCGCGCGTCAGGAAGGTGCGACGGTCGAGCGCACCGAGCTCGCCCGGGAGGGCCACCAGTACGTTAGGCGCGATGGGGCAGTCGGCGCAGTCGCCGTCCCGGCTCGCATCGGGCGCGAGCGCAGGGTCATGCATGAAAATCACTCATGATTCGCGTCGTCCATCCTGATCGTCAGGCGATGTTCACGAGCAGCGTGCCCGCGACGAGCGTTGCGGTCCACAGTACGAGGCTCAACACGGCGCTCTTGCGCAGTCGGCGCCACAGGCTCTGGACGCGGCCCGTGGGCACGACCTCTCGCGCCACCAGCCCGCGAAGTCGCGACTCCGTGCGCTCCAGTACGAGCCCGTTGACCAGGAGCAGCATCACGAGGCCGAGCTTCACCCAGAAGACCGGCGACGTCGCGAATGTCTCGAGGTCCGCCGCGGCGAGCAGGACGCCACTCGCGAACAGGGCCACGAGGGCGACGAGCACCGGTTTGTGCACCGCACGCAGCTCGGCGAGCTGCGTCGCCTCGTCGGCGGCACCGCGTCGGCCCACCCGCAGCGTCGCCCGATCGGCAGCCACGGCGAGCCCGCCCCCGAACAGCAGTGCGACGAGATGAACGCTCGTCACAGCGGCCGGGATGATCTTCGAATCGCTGTACGCCGACTTCCACGGCTCGAACGCCGCGACGAGCTGCTGCAACACCATCGATCGTTCCTCACTGCAAGGGACTTGGTCAGCCCGACGGCCGATACGCCTCAACGGTGGCTTCGCTGGCCGTGTTGCAACCAGTCATGCCACGCGGCGTCGAGTGCCGCGACGTCATGCGGCAGAGTCGCGCTCGACGCGAGGACGTCCGGAATCGACCCGCCGCGCGCGAGCTCGTCCGCGAGCCTGGGCACGATCCCGGGATCGCGGTCATGGAGAAATGTCAACACTGAAACTGACTGGGATATGAACAGCGGCGACGCGCCTGGCGCAGCGTCGCGCCGTTCTTGTACACGCGCCGCCGCGGTGTGCTGCCGACCCGCTTGGCCGAGGCCGAATCGGGTCGCCCCGGCACGCAGGATCTCCATCGCGTTAGGCCGCGCCGATGCCGCGGTCGCAAACAGCGACGCAAGCGGTAGGATGTGCTTCGGGTCAGCGCGGAGCTCGTCGTGGGCCCGTTCCTCGGCGCCGCCGCCTCCGAGAATCGCCAACGCCCCGGTCTCGACCCACACCGGCAGCGTCGCCGCGGCGACCGATGTCCTGACAGGGCCGCCTGGCTGGCTGTCGGATCCACGTGCGGCGTCGAGTGTCCGCGCCCGCAGCCATGTCTCTGCCGCGGTCGCCGCCAACATCGGCCTCGCGAACATTTGCACGCGCGCCGAGTCATCGGCCTCACCACCGCGGCCGTGGCTCGGGCGGTGTGCCTCCGGCGCGGTTTCTGTATGGCGCCGGAGGGCAATCCGGGCGTACGGCACACCGCGCCATGTGGTGCTCGAGTCGGCAACGACGCCGGAGTCCAGTCGGATCGCGATGCGCAATGGCGCGTCGCCGAAGAGCTCGTGATACCGCCAGGCCACATCATCCAGGACCTCGCGATTCCACAGCGCGTCGCGCTGGCTCGAGAGGAGGTAGTACGACGGCGCCTGCAGCACATACGTGGTATCGCGTCCCGCGACAACGGTCTCGCTCGCCGGGGCCGGATCCGGGGTGAACGGGTCTTCGTGAAAGACGAAGCGCGAGCAGGCAAGCCCGGCCTGGGTCGCTACGACGAGCGCCGCGCAGCGGGCAATCCTATCGGTGATCATAAACGTTAGGCTCGAAGTCCATCTGGTCATCGTCGCTCGGCCGGGAAGCCGCCGAGCTCACCATCCCGGCTGCAGGACGAAACCCCATACTCCACTTCGTCCGGGCCGCTCGAACGGATGGGCGTAGTACACCTGAAACACCGCAAACCCAAACAGGTTGATCCGCGACGCGATCCCCGTACTCACCACCGGCGTGCGATCCCCTGACGTCGGTGCGAAGTTCAACACCGGCCCACTCTCCTTCGTCCACGCCGTGCCCGCATCCACGAACGGTGCGATCTCGATCGGCGGCAGCGGACTCGAAATCAGCCCGAAACCGCTCGTACCGAACAACGGAATGCGAAGCTCCATGTTCGCGACGGCGAGCCTGCTGCCCACGAGTCGATCGAACTGCGGGCACGCGCTGTTGGCCAGCGAGCCGCTCCCGCTCGTCGCGCAGTCGTTGTTCGTGAACGAGTTGTAGGAGTAGCCGCGCACGAGTGAGCCGTCGCCGAGGTAGAGTGCGCCAAGCTGGCTGCTCTCGGCATCCCTGCCATACAACCCGTAGTGCATGCCACGCATCGCGAGGGTAAACGGCTTCATGAAGAAGTACTTCCGGTAGTCGAGCAGCACCGTGTTGTAGTCCAGCGTGCCGAGCGTCGGCGTCACCTCGAAGCGAAACCGCGAACCGGAGATCGGCGACGTGAAGCCGAACGACGACGCGTCGCCGACAAGCGCGATCGTAGCCGACTTGAGGCCTAACGCCGGTGGCGCTGCCAGGTCGGTCAGTCCAGTGGTGCGCCCGAAATAGTCCTGTGTCGCCGATTGCACACTGTAGCCGTAGTGCGTGTAGCCCGCCGAGAGCTCGAGGCGACGCGTCTGCGAGAACGGGTACTGCAGAATCGCCGACACGTTGTTGATCGCAACATGCTCGTACACGTACTGCGCGCCGGTATTGGTGAGCGCTCCGTACGCGTACACGTACGGCGTGCGCGATACGTTCACGCCCCAGTTCCAGTGACTCCCGGTGTCGAGGTACAACAGCTGCCCGCCAATGTCGCGCAGCTGGCCGTTCGCCTGGATTCCGACACCGATGTTCTGGTCCCCAAGCATATCGCTGAAGAGCGCGGACATGCCGCCCGCGAACTGGGTGCCGAACACACTGCTCGTTCCAATGCCGACTGTCGGCTGCCCGATCGCGGCCAGACGAAACGCCGTGCGATACGGCCGCTCGGCGATCACGGAGTCCGACGGAAGCCCGTCATCGGCATTGCCGAGATAGCCGATCACTGCGCTCTTCCGCCCCTGGCCATCCGACGGCAACATGGCGGCGGACTTCGTGGTCCGCGGGGCCGGAGCAGTGTCCCGCGCGGTCGCCACCGGTGTCGTATCCGGCGCGCTCCCGTCCGATCCCTCGACAACGTGGCGAGCGTCGTCGGCCGACACCGGCTCGCCCTGCGCCCGTTCCGCCGGCAACCCCGCAATGCGGAAGCCTGCCTTGTCGAACACCGAGAACATGAGCCGGCCATTCTCGCGCGCGACCGAGATCGCCGGTGAGGACGCCGTCACGCCACTCACGCCAGTCGCGGCGTGCGTCACGCGAAACGTCTCGCCGGTCGCGATGATCACGCGATAGATGTCCGTGAACCCGCCACGGTCCGACACGTAGTAGAGTGATTTCCCGTCCGCCGAATACTGCGGGTCGATGTGCTTGGCGTTAGGCTCGCCGGCGAGGACGTGGATCTGCCCACTCGCAACGTCGAGGGTCGCGATGCGCAGCTGCGAGTACCGGAGACGCTGGAAGTCGCTGCCGTACCCGGCCGAGTCGGGCCCGGCGGCGCGATCCGTCGCGAACGCGATGGATCGGCCGTCCGGCGACCAGGCGGGCTGGAGGTCCGCGAACCGATCGTTCGTCAGCTGACGCAGCGAGCCGGTCGCGAGATCCCACAGGTACAGATCGCTCAGGCCTCCTTTCTGGCCGGAGAACGCGATCTGTCTGCCGTCGGGAGACCAGGCGACCGTCGTCACGGCGCCAATGTCCTTCGGCTTGAACTGTTTTTTGATGCTGTGCGACCGGACGTCGATGACGTCGATCGCGTTGTTGCCGTTGGCGTACGTCACGAACGCGAGCTGCTTCGCGTCAGGCGACCAGGTGCCCGCCGAGTACAGGAAGCTCAGCGCGTCGAACTTGGAGAGGACGCCGGGCGCCGCGATCTTCGACTTCACCTTGCCCGTCACGGCATCGGCGAGATAGAGGTTGATCCCCGTCAGATCGCGGGACGAAAAGAACGCGACCAGCCGTCCGTCGGGGCTCACGGCCGGGGCGATGTTGTAGTCGCCGTACTCGCCGGATCCACGAATGATCTGATCGCCCGTCTCCGCGGGACGGGACCGCCCCCGGACGAGCGGCCCGTATTGCCGGCGGATCGCCGCGCGCCACCGATCCGACAGCGAGTCTGTCGACATGCCGAGCGTGCTCTGGATCGCGTTGTCGAAGCCTGACGAGAGCGCCGCCCGGAACAGGCGAGGGACGGTCTCGTCGCCCCACGTTCCACCGATGTATGCCCACAGCGCTTCGCCGTACCGGTAGGGGAAGTACTTCCCGCCGTTGGTGAGCTGTTTGATGGTGGGCAGGTCGTTGCGAAGCACGGCGTCGCGCAGCCACATGGCGGTATGCGAGTCCTCGCCACCTAACGACAAATACTCGGCCATGCCTTCGACGAGCCACTGTGGCAGGCGATCGAGGGACGCACCGATCGACGCCTTGCTCTGCGCGATGTCGTACTGGAACACGTGAACCATCTCGTGCCCGAGCACGTGATCGCTCTCGGCATAGGAGCCCGCCAGCGGAAGCACCATGCGGTCGAGCATCGACTCCGTCACGCCGCCCGTGCCCTCGTCGAGCTGCTCGGACACGACGTTCGTCTGCTGGAAGTCCGGCTGGTCCGCGTAGAGGATGATCGGCTTGCGTGCGGAGAGCGGATGGTTGAAGAGGTCGGAGAACCTCGTGTTCCAGCGCTCCAGCATCCGCGCGGCGTCCTCCGCCGCCGGCTTCTCGGCGGCATAGTAGTGGACGTCGAAGTGCGGCGTGCGCAGGATCTCGAACTTGAAGTGCTCGTACTGCACCTTGTTGCGTCCGAAGTACTGCGCGCTGGCTCGCGAGGCACATCCGGTGAGGGCCACCGCTATGGCCGCGAAGAGGAGAAGAACGCGAACGGCATCGCCGACGAGGGCGCTGCGCGACACGGGAGTTGGTGAAGAGGTACGCATGGCGAAGGGGAGTGGCCGCTCGTGGTGATTACCGCGTGCGGAGGAGAGTGAGCTGCACGTTCGACGGCAGAGTGCTGAGCTGGACGGTCGCCGTCTGACCGGCCGAAACGGCGAAGCGGAGATAGGCCGCGCTGCCCCCGTCCACGCTCAGCGTCATCGGTGATGCGCCAAGCGCAGCGGTCGCGAGGGGGTAGGCACCGGTGCTCTCCAGTGCGCCGAAGATCGAGCGCAGATTCCAGCTGGGCTGCTGGTAGCGCGCATCGGTGGACGCGACGTCGTCGGCGAACACCGACGTCGCCCAGTCACGGGCCAGCGCCGTGAGCCCGGCGCCGAACACCTGCTGGAGGTTCGCGATGCCGGACGTCGTCGAGTTCACGAGCTGGTACCAGGTCGTTCCGTCGTCGCTCCCGGTGTGGTCGGCGGCGTAGCGGAGGAACGACCACGTAGCGCCGCGAGTCGCAAGGTCATCGTTGTCGGCGAACGGCGAGCTTGACGACGGCGAGCCGAGATAGCTCTCCAGGCGGCTGAAGTTGGAGATCGCGTCGTTGTTGAACGCGTCCACGTACGCGGTCGACGTCCGGAGTCTCGTGGCGTCGATGTTCGCCCGCGGTGCGAGCCCGGACTCGGCGTAGAACAACAGCTCCTCGGCGACATGCGAGAGCCCTTCGTCGAGCCACGTCGTCTCGAACTCGGTCGCGCCGGTGTTCACGTACAGGCGTCGCGACGCGTTGATGAGATGCTGGTACTCGTGCCCCAGCGTCGCGATCACGACTTGCGTGACGTTGTCCTTCGTGAACTTGTTGCCGTTCACGACGCCGGTCGGGTCCGGCACGAGGAGGTAGAACATCTCACCCCCGTTGCTCCCCACGCACGCGTCGAAGCTCGGACTCGGTGTCGACGGAAACAGGTCGCGCGCGTAGAAGAAGCCGGCTACGTATGACGGGCTTCGCGCCGGCGTGAGCTCGTTCACGGCACGCGTGAAGAAGAGCACGACGTGGCCATTGCCATCGATGTCCGTCGGCGATCCGAACGCCTTCGTGTCCGTGGGATCGACGAGACTATCGAACGTCGACGCAATCGACGCGTAGTCGGCGTCGGCGTAGCCGGACGCAGGGTTGCTCGTGTCCGCGACGATGATGGCCTTGTTGCTCACCGCGGCAACGCGACCGGTGTGTAGATTGGGCGATGCGCACGCCGACTCGGTATTCGCATTGAGCGTGACCAGTTGGCCGACCGCCGCCGTGGCCGGTACGACGCTCAATGAGAGGCCAGGCACTGAACCTGACGTCGCACGCCGGCGCGACCGCATCCACGCACGCGCCCCGGCGATGCGCGGCGTGAGGTCGCGCGCCTCGCTCGCACGCAGCTTCGCGTCGAGTGCACGCGCGAGGGCGAGTGACGACAACGTCGTCGCTGTGCGCGACGCGCCCGCGAGCACGTTGAATGTCCCTTCGTTCGGCAACAGGCTCGCGACGGCTGTCGCGGTGACACCGCGCGCCTGCACGGTGAAGGACGTGCCAGCGGTTCCGTCCAGCGACGTGTTGAATGGCACGAGCGCGAACTCACCGCCGCCAGTTCCACCAGTGACGCACAGCGACGTGGCATCGAGTCCTGTGAGGACCTGCCCGGGGGACAGCGATGTCACGGCGCTAGAGCAATCGGGGTTCGCGACCTCTGTTGCCGTGGCCGCCGTGGACGGGGCTGTCGTGTCGGTGCACGCGGCTGCGGCTGTCACGATCAGCGTGCACACTATGGTTCTGCCGCCAACGGCGGAGATGTTCGAAGACATGAGGCTCTGCGCTTGCTCGATCCTTCTCGGTGTTCTCGTGTCGCGAACGATTCTGCGACTGTCATTTCCTAGAACACGCGAGATGCACGGTACCCTCATGGTCCTCGTCGCTCCCGAGCGCAGCGAAGGATGCCACGGAACTCGTTAGGTACCGCGTGGAACCTGAGCGTCACCGCGGGGTAGATGCCGCCGGCAAGCGTGTGCCCTCGAGTCGTAGGGGTACCGTCGCGCCTCGGTGTTTTTCATCATGGGCCCGTGGTCGTGCTGCCCTTTGTGCCGACTTCTCGTCGCTGACCCCAGGGATGACGCGCTCCATCCGCTTCGCTACGCTGTTCCTGCCGCTTGCCTGGGCCGCCATACCGTCAATCGCCCGCGCACAGGCGAGCTGCCCCGGAGCGGTGAGCGATGCGGCAGCGGGTTCCGCTCGGCAGTGGCCCGCACCGCTCGACCGACTCATCACCCTTCACGAGCGCGAGGTGTCGCTGCGCGATGCACTCGACCGCCTTGCGGCCGCGGCACGCGTGAGGCTCGCCTACTCCGCGGATCTGCTGCCACTCGACCGCCGCGTGTGCGCTGTCTACCGGTCCGTCGCTGTCGGCACAGCCCTGAGCGAGCTGCTGGAAGGTGTCGCAGTCGAGCCCGTCGTTGCGGACAGTGATCGCGTGGTATTGGCGCCGGCGTCCGCGACGAAGGCGGCGGCCGCCGCTCCGAGCCCCAGACTGACGCAACGCGCCGGCGTTCTCGAGCGCGTCGTCGTCACCGGCACCGTCAACGGCTCGGCGCAACGCGCGGTCCCCGTCGCGCTCGACGTCATCGAGGGCCGCGAGCTGCAACGACGTGACGCGCGGTCCCTCTCCAACATCATCGACGGCGCGGTCCCCGGCGTCTGGATCTGGGAGCAATCGCCCACCAGCCTGCTCGCGAGTTACGCGAGCATCCGCGGCGCGAGCTCGTTCGGCCTCAGCTATCCAAAGGTGTACATCGATGGCATCGAAGTCGCGAACTCGCTCCTCGTCACGACGCTCGATGTCGAGTCGGTGGACCACGTGGAGGTCATCCGAGGACCACAGGGCGCGGCACTCTACGGGGCCGACGCCATCAGCGGCGTGGTCAACGTCGTGACGCGCCACGACGGCGTCGATGGTGGCGCGCCGCACGCGGAGCTCCAGACCGGGGCCGGCATCGCCGGCAGCATCTACGCGCCGAGCGGCGTGCTCACGCAGCGTCATTCAATGACGGCGAGGGCCGGCTCCGGTGTCGGGTCCGCCTCGCTCGGGCTCTCGGCCTCGACGCTGGGCGATTTCATCCCCGACGCGTTCGACCACCGCTTCACCGTCAGCGGGAGCGGACGCCGCGTGGGCCGCACCGCGATCGTATCCGGCACCGTGCGATTCCTGGCCGAGGATGCGGCGTCGCCTCCGAGCCCCGTGCTGGCGGGCGTCGCGGGCGACGACTCGCTCGCCACCCCGCCAGGTGACTCCGCGGTCCACCAGTCCGTGCGCCAGTACACGTTAGGCGGCACGGCCACGGTACGCCAGGGCGGCCGATGGACGCACACGGTGGTGATCGGCGTCGACGGGTACAGTCTCAACGACGCGTCGGCGTTCGGAACGCCGTTCACCTCGGCCGCCGACTCCGCCTTGCGCGCCGCACGTGGCAGCGCCGTGCGTGGTACCGCGCGTCTCAGCAGTGTCGCGCAGCTGGCCACCTGGAATCGTCTCGCCGGCGCAGTCACGCTCGCGCTCGAGCATTCTGCGGTTCGCGAGGCCAATCGGCTGCCCACCACGTTCGGGCCGGAGTCGCCGCCCGGCGAGTACGGCGAGACCGAGCGTACCGCACGCTCCCGAAGCAACACGGGCCTCATTGGCCAGGTGAGCGGCTCGTTCCGGGACGCGGTGTTCCTGACCGGCGGCGTTAGGTTCGAGCACAGCGCCGGCACGACCGACGTCGATCGCAACTCGACGCTTCCGATGCTCGGCGCCGCGTTCGTGCAGGACTTCGGCCGCGCCGCCGTGAAGTTCCGCGTTGCGTACGGGAAGGGGATCCGCCCGGCCGAAACAACGATTCGCACGACGTCGTGGATGGGAGAGCGCGGGTCCGAGCGCACGTCGAGTCTCGCGCCCGAGGAGCAGTCGGGCGTCGAGGCCGGTGCGGATCTCCTGCTCGGCCGGGTATTCGGCTTCCACGTCACGAGGTTCGATCAGCTCGCGTCGGGACTCATCCAGCCGGTCGCGGTGAGCAGCTCGGGTCCAGGGCCCGGCGGCGGCGGTGGTGGCGGCGGTGGCGGGAGTGCCGGCAGCGGACCGGGTGGCGGAGGCGGTGGACCTAACGATGGAGGCCGCATCGCCTACGAGCTGCAGAACGTCGGCGAGATCACGAATCGGGGCTGGGAGGTCTCGGGTTCCCTGAGCACCCACGGCTTGTCGGTTTCAACCGCCTATGCGGTCGTCGACAGTCGCGTTCGACATCTCGCGGATCGCTATACCGGCGACCTGCAGCCCGGCGATCGCATGCTCGAGGTGCCGGAGCGCACGGTGAGTGCGACGGCCAGCTATGCACGCGGACCGTGGTCCGCCTCGGTGACGGGATCACGCGCCTTCGACTGGGTGAACTACGACCGGCTCGCGCTCGCTACTGCCGTGGAGAGTGGCGATCGACTTCCGCGGGACCTCATCGGCGATCGGCTGCGGAGCTTCTGGCGCCTGTACCCGGGCGTGAACCGACTGCGCGCAAATCTTTCCTACGACCTGCGCCGCGCGTTGTCACTGGTAGCGACAGCCGACAATCTTTTGGATCATCAGTTCGGCGAACCCGACAACGTCACGGTCCTTCCGGGCCGGACTATCGCTGGTGGGTTGCGCGCGAGGTTCTGATCTTGGCGGGCAGCCGAACGAACGATGGCGCGCCAGGCAAAGCAAGCCGCACCGAGGGAAGCACGAGATGTCAGTAGATCTGCCATTCACGCCCGCGCACGTGTCCGCGATCGCCACGCGCGCGTCAGAGCTCGAGCAAATTGGTGAGGAGACGCAGGACCCCGAGGCTCTGGTCCGTGCCGCTCGGCTCTATACACTCGCCGTTCGCATCGTCGACGACATCGAGCACCGCGAAGCGCTGCCCTTCATGCACAGCGATCTCGCGCGGGTTCGGGATGAGCTGCGCACGCTGGCCTCGGAGAGGATCGCCAATCGAACGCCGGGGATCCGGGACACGAACGATCCGGCCGGGACGATCACGCGCATGTTTCGCGAGATTGCGGTGCGGATCGAGCAGCGCCTCGAGCGGCGCAACGACCCGGCCGATCGCACCTAACGACTCGACGCTCCGTGACGTCCAGCCGGGACGGGCAGCGGCTGACGCCAGCAGGTTACCGGGATCGACACGCGCATAGGGGTGCGAGCGCGCTTGCGTGTTCCTGTTGCGTCAATCGCTGCCAACGCCTGCGCGCAACGCCGCGAACTGTTCGCGGGACCCGCCGGCCAGATACCCGGAGCAAAGCAATGAGGCGCAGCAACATCCGCGCGTGGTACCGCCGCGCCGTGTGTATCACGCCCCTCCTCGGCATCGCCGCATGCGCCGAGGTCAATTCACCCCGCTCGT
>Ga0310810_10007467_pt1 | contig 12473 bp, 11 predicted proteins | sample NCmetagenome_FD_207641 | JGI IMG/M metagenome (GOLD analysis project Ga0310810, IMG submission 207641) | Soil microbial communities from experimental microcosm in Duke University, North Carolina, United States - NC | ecosystem: Engineered > Artificial ecosystem > Soil microcosm > Unclassified ... | reverse complement strand
CTACGCAGCCCCGCCGGACCGGCGGGGTTTTTTTTTGCCGTGGAGACACGATGGATTTCAGCAAGCTGAATGGGCTGGTGCCCGCCGTCGTCCAGGACGCCGAGTCGCAGGAGGTCCTGATGGTCGGCTTCATGAACGAGGACGCGCTCGCGCGCACACGAGACACGGGCTTCGTCACGTTCTTCAGCCGATCGCGAAACGAGCTGTGGACCAAGGGCGAGACCTCGGGCAATCGCCTGCAGGTGGTTTCGCTCTTCACGGATTGCGATGACGACACGGTGCTCGTGAAAGTGAAGCGGCTCGGCGACGGCAACGTGTGCCATACAGGCGCGCGGTCGTGCTTTTCCAGGGAGCTGGCATGACCCTCGTCCCTCGTCCCTCGTCCTCCGTCCCTCGTCCTTCGTCGGGCGTCCTTCGCCTGGGCATCCCGAAAGGCTCGCTGCAGGACGCGACCGTGCACCTCTTCGCCCGTGCGGGGTTCACGCTGTATGTGAGCTCGCGATCGTACTTCCCGTCGGTGGACGATCCCGAGATCGAGTGCATGTTGATCCGGGCGCAGGAGATGGCGCGGTACGTCGCCGATGGCGTGCTCGACGCGGGCCTGACCGGCCAGGACTGGATCCGCGAGCACCAGGTGGGCCACCCCGATGAGACGCCGCTGGTGCCCGTCTGCGATCTCGTCTACGCGAAGCAGAGCTTCGGCAAGGTCAAGTGGGTCCTCGCGGTACCGGAGGACTCGCCCTTCGAGAAGGCTGAGGATCTGGCCGGCAAGACCATCGCGACCGAGCTGGTGCGAGTGACCAGCGCGTACTTCTCCGAGCGCGGCGTGAAGGTCAACGTCGAGTTCTCGTGGGGCGCCACGGAGGTCAAGCCGCCCGTCCTCGCCGACGCCATCGTCGAGGCCACGGAAACCGGATCGACGCTGCGCGCGAACCGCCTTCGCATCATCGACACGCTGCTGGAGTCGAACACGCAGCTCATCGCCAACCAGGCGGCGCTGGCGGATCCGTGGAAGAAGACGAAGATCGACAACATCGCCCTGCTGCTGAAGGCCGCAATCGAAGCACAAGGCCGCGTGGGGCTGATGCTCAACGTCCGCCGTCAGGATCTGAAGGCCGTCCTGGGCCTGCTGCCCGCGCTGCAGCGGCCGACGATATCGCCGCTCAGCGACGAGGACTGGGTGGCGGTGAACACGATCATCGAGGAGAAGACCGTGCGCGATTTGATCCCTCGGCTCAAGGCCGCGGGCGGCCAGGGGATTGTTGAATATCCGCTGAACAAGATCGTTGTATGAGTAACAGGGAGCTGGGGGGCTGGGGGTCTAGGGGGCTGGGGCAGAACCTCAGCATCCCCATATCCCTAGATCCTCAGATCCTCAGATCCTCAGATCCCTAGATCCCTAGATCCCCTGCCAATGACGATTCGCATCGTAGACGCACGGAATACCCGCGAGGTCGAGCGGCTGCTGTCGCCGCGGCGGGATGACGATCGTGCGACCGCTCGCAAGGTCGCCCGCATCGTCGAGGCGGTCCGCGCCGAGGGCGACGCTGCGGTCCGCCGCTATGCGGCGAAGTTCGACGGACTGAACGGCGCCTTCGAGATACCGCGGCCGGTCTGGCGCGCCGAGGCCGGCCGCGCGCCGCGCGAGGTCCGCGATGCCCTTCGCACCGCAGCCCGGCACATCGCACGAGTGGCCAGGTCGCAACTGCCGCAATCGACGCGCGTCACCGTCGCGCCGGGCGTTTCAGTGGAGCAGCGTGTGCGCCCGCTGGACCGTGTGGGTTGCTACGTGCCCGGTGGACGCTATCCCCTTCCCTCGTCGCTTCTGATGACGGCTGTGCCTGCCCGCGTGGCAGGAGTGCCCGAGATCATCGCCGTCTGCCCCCGTCCCGAGCCGGTCGTCCTGGCCGCGGCGGAGGCCGCCGGCGTGACGCGGCTCTTCCGGCTCGGGGGCGCTCAAGCGATTGCCGCGCTCGCATTCGGCACGAAGTCCGTTCCTCGCGTCGATCGCATCGTGGGGCCCGGCAACAGGTATGTCGCCGCAGCGAAGAACTACGTGTCGAGTGAAGTCGGCATCGACATGCAGGCCGGACCCAGCGAGATCCTGATTGTGTCGGGCACCGGCCGTCCGGTCTGGCTCGCGGCGGACCTCATCGCGCAGGCGGAACACGACCCCGACGCGCGCGCGGTGCTCATCACCTGGAAGCGCCGGCTGGCAGAGGCGGTGCAGCGTGAAGTGACGCGGCAGATGCCGGCGAGCGGCCCGGCCCCGCTCTCGCTGGCGTCGCACGGCGGCATCATCGTCACCGCGTCGCGCGCGGATGCCATCGCACTGGCCAATCGCATGGCCCCGGAGCACCTCGTCGTAGACGATGAGAAAACGGCTGCAGCAGTCGGTCGCGCAGGCGCCATCTTCATCGGCGAGTGGACCGCGCAGGTGGCTGGAGACTACGCGATCGGATCGAATCACGTGCTCCCGACCGGTGGCGCCGCCCGCTTCCGCGGCGGACTCAACGCCGCCGACTATGTCCGCGTCGTCTCGGTGCAGCGCGTGACGAAGGCCGGCCTACGCCGCCTCGCACACACCGTGCGCGCGCTCGCGCGCGCCGAAGGACTGCTCGCGCACGAGCGGTCGATCCTTGTGAGGGAGTCGTGAGCAACACGTATCACCGGCCCGCACCGACGGGCGACGGGCTCAGGCTCCACCTGAACGAGAACACGGCCGGCTGCTCGCCGAAGGTGCTCGAGGCGCTCGCGCATCTCTCTGCGACCGACGTCTCGTTCTACCCGGACTACGACGTCGTCTACCGCGAGGCCGCGGCGTATCTCGGCGTGCCCGAGGATCGCCTGCTCCTCGTCAACGGCCTCGACGAAGGCATCCTCATGTCCACGATCGGCGCGCTGCTGCGGCGTCCAGACAACGGATCGAGGCCGGAGTTCATCGTCGTCAACCCGGCGTTCGACATGTACGCGATCACGGCGCGCGCGTGCGGCGGGGCGGTGGTGAATGTCTCGCCTCGCGGAGATTTCGAGTTCCCGCTCGACGGCGTCCGCGCGGCGATTACACCCCGGACACGTCTGGTGTTCGTCACGAGCCCGAACAACCCGACGGGCGTGCGTGTGAGCAACGACGCTATCCGGAGCGTCGCCCAGGCGGTGCCGGCTGGCGCGGTCATCTTCGTTGACGAGGCCTACCACGACTTCTGCGGCGACACCGCGCTTCCGCTGCTCGACTCGTGCTCCAACGTCGTCGTCGGGCGCACGTTTGCCAAGGCGCACGGGCTGGCCGCGTTGCGCGTGGGCGCGCTGCTGGGTGTCCCGGACACGATGGACCCGCTGCGCGCAGTGACGCCGCCTTACAGCCTCAACGTCGCTGCGGCAGTCGCCCTGCGCGCTGCCATGGCCGATCGCGAGCGTCTGGCCTGGTACGTGGACCAGGTGAATCAGTCGCGGCAGCTCGTCTACGAGTTCTGCACGAAGCACGGCTTCACGTTCTGGGTCAGCGGCGCCAACTTCGTGCTCGCGCGCGTCGGGCCCCAGGCTGGTTCGCTCGTGTCGGGGCTGGCCGGCGCAGGCATTCACATCCGCGACAAGTCGGCCGACCCAGGATGCGCCGGCTGCATCCGGGTCACGACGGGCATCGTCGAGCACACGCGGCGCTGCCTCGACGCCATGGAGGAGATGTTGTGAGACGCGGGGTGATCGATCGCAAGACGACCGAGACCGAGATTCGAGTGACGCTGACGCTCGAGGGGCGCGGCCGCTACACGGTCTCGACAGGCATCCGGTTCCTGGACCACATGCTCGAGCTCTTCGCGCGTCATGGCGCGTTCGATCTGGAGATCGCTGCGAAGGGCGACCTGGATGTCGACCAGCACCACACCGTCGAGGACCTCGGCATCGCGCTCGGCGAGGCTGTGTCGAAGGCGCTCGGCGACCGGCGCGGCATCAACCGCGCCGGGTACTTCGTGATGCCGATGGACGAAACGCTCGCCGTCGTCGCGCTCGATCTTGGTGGCCGGCCGCACGCCGCCGTCGATCTGAAGGTGAAAGTCCAGCGCGTCGGCGACCTGCAGTCGGAGCTGGTGCACGACTTCTTCGAAGGCTTCGCGATCGGCGCCCGCGCCAACGTCCACGCGAAAGTGCTGTATGGCCGGTCGAGCCACCATCACGTCGAGGCGATCTTCAAGGCGTTCGCTCGTGCGCTGCGCGTGGCGTGCTCGAAGGACAAGCAGTTGGCGAAGGCGCTGCCGAGTACCAAAGGACTCATTTGAGTGCGAAGTGGGAAGGGCGGAGTGCAAAATCGGAGGGCCGAGCTTTAGTTCGGGCATGGGGGGCGTGCCTCGAGGCGCAACTGAAATTGCGCCCTACGACAGCAATAGATCAAGACGATGCGTATTGCACTTGTTGACTACGGCGCTGGAAATCTCACGTCGGTGAAGAAGGCCTTCGCTCATCTGGGCGCCGATCTGGTCGTTCCCTCATCGCCGCGCGACCTGGACGGCGCCGATGCCGTCGTCGTGCCTGGCGTCGGCCACTTCCAGGCAACGCGCTCGTTGAGTGCAGAGTGGCGCGCGGCTATCCGGGCGTCGCTCGATCGCGGCCGTCCGCTGCTCGGGATCTGCGTCGGCATGCAGTGGCTTTACGAAGGCAGCACCGAGGCACCGGATTGCGAGGGCCTCGGTGTCATTCCGGGCCGCTGCACGCGGCTGACCGGCGGAACGGAACATCTGAAGGTGCCACACGTCGGATGGAACACGCTCGCGATGCCCAGGCCCTCGTCGCTCCTGGACGGTGTCCCCGCCGAAGCGAGCGTCTACTTCACGCACTCGTACGCCGGTCCCGTCAATACCGCGACGGCGGCATCAACGGAGTACGGCGAGCGCTTTGCGGCCGTCGTCGAGCAGGATCTGGTAATGGGCCTCCAGTTCCATCCCGAGAAGTCAGGCGCCACCGGCCTCCGCATCCTGGACAACTTTCTCCGCCGCGTGGCGGCGCTGGCCGCGCCTGCGGTCTGAATCATGCTGGCCAAGCGCATCATCGCGTGCCTCGACGTCCGCAACGGACAGGTCGTCAAGGGCATCAACTTCGAGAGCCTGCGTTCCGCCGGCGATCCGGCCACGCTCGCCCGTCGCTACAACGAGGAGGGGATCGACGAGCTGGTGATCCTCGACGTCACGGCCACCCTCGAGAAGCGCCTCGCGATGGCAGCGACGGTCCGCGCCGTCGCGCGAGAGCTGTTCATCCCGCTCTGCGTCGGCGGCGGCATCCGCGACAGCGATGATGCGGCTGCCGTCGTCGACGCTGGCGCAGACAAGGTGAGCCTGAACACGGCGGCGCTGGCGGATCCGGATCTCATCAGCCGGCTCGCCGGCCAGTACGGCAGTCAGGCGGTCATCATCGCGATCGACGCGAAGCGCGAAGGCGATCGCTACGGCGTCTATGTTCGCAGCGGGACGACGGCGTCGGGGCGGGACGCGGTGGAGTGGGCGAAGGAGGCCGAGTCACGCGGCGCCGGCGAGATTCTCCTGACGTCGATCGATCGCGACGGCACGAAGTCTGGCTTCGACTGCGAAATGACCGCCGCTGTTTCAGCGGCCGTCAGCATTCCCGTCATCGCGTCCGGCGGTGCCGGCTCGTTCGACGACTTCGTGGACGTGTTCACCGCTGGTCGCGCCGACGCTGCGCTGGCTGCGTCGATCTTCCACTACTCCGAGCACGGCGTGGCAGATCTGAAGGCACACCTGCGTGACCGGTCCATCAGCGTGCGCATCTAGGCAACCTCACCCAACGTCACCCAACGTCACCCAACGTCACCCAACGTCACCAACGCCACCCAACGTCACCCAACGTCACCAACGTCACCCAACGCCACCCAACGCCACCCAACGCCACCCAACGTCCCACAACCCTACGAAACCCTACCCAACCTTCTGAGATGCTGATCCCCTCCATCGATCTGCGCAACGGCAAGGTCGTACAGCTTGTACAAGGTGAGCGTCTTGCGCTCGAGGACGCGGACCTGGACAAATGGATCCAGCGGTTCGCGGCGTTTGCGAAGGTTCAGCTCATCGATCTCGATGCCGCGATCGGGACCGGCAGCAACGACACGCTCGTACGCTACGTCTGCGCGGCACGGCCGTGCCGCGTCGGCGGCGGCATCCGGACCATCGAGCGGGCTCTGGAGGTACTTGACGCCGGCGCCACGCACGTCATTGTGGGATCGTCGCTGTTTCGCGAGGGCAAGCCAGACCTGACGTTCGCGGCCGCGCTCGCGGACGCCGTCGGTCGGGACCGTGTCATCGGTGCGATCGATGCGAAAGGCGGCCGCGTTGCAGTGAAGGGCTGGCGCGAGACCGTGCCGCTCACGGCCGCGGACGCCGCCCGGGCGCTGGAGCCGTACTGCAGCGAGTTCCTCTACACGCACGTCGACAAGGAGGGCCTGATGCAGGGCACCGACATCGACGCCATCCTGGCCGTCCGCGACGCCACAACGCGCCGCATCGTGGCCGCCGGCGGTATCACGACGAAAGAGGAAGTCGATCGCCTGGACGCGCTCGGCGTCGACGCCGTCGTCGGCATGGCGATTTACACGGGGCGGATGAGACTTGGGAACTGACGCTATCGGGTCCTCTTGACAGTCGTAGGGCCGAACTTTAGTTCGGCCGACTACTCCAGCCGCAGCACTTCAACGGGATTGGTCTTCGTCGCCGTAAGCGCCGGACCAAGCGCCGCCAGGACGCTCAGAGCGAGCATCGTGGCGCCGGCCGTCGCATAGGCCCAGCCATCGCGCGGAGAGACGCCGAACAGGAGCGTCTGCAACACCCTCGTGGACGCGAGCGCCATCAACAGGCCGCCGATCATCCCGGCGATGCCGAACCAGATGCCCTGCCGTACGACAAGCCCCAGCACCTGGCTGCGCGCCGCGCCAAGCGCAACACGGATGCCCAGCTCGCGTGAGCGCTGCCGCACGCTCCACGTCAGCACGCCATAGGCGCCGACGATCGCGAGCAGCGTCGCCGTCGCCGCGAACAGGAGAATCATCGCCAGGATGAAGCGCCGCTGCCCGTTCGCGGCCGACGCAATGTCGTCGAGCGGGCGGACGTCGGCCAGCGGTAGCTCGGGATCCATGGAGTGCAGGAGCCGTCGAACGTCACCAGTAACGGCGGAGGAATCGCCGGCCGTCCGCACCACCAGGCTCAGCGATGGAAACGTGATCTGCGGATGCGGATACCAGAAGGCCGGGAGCGCCGCGACGTCCGCGGGCGTGTCCTTCACGTCGCCGACGACGCCGACGATGCGGCGGTGCGCGCCCCACAGGTCCACTTCCTGGCCCAGCGGGCTTCCGCCGGGAAAGTACTTCGACGCGAAGGCCTTGTTCACGACGATCACCGGCGGCGGGCGGTCCTGATCGCGATCGTCGATGAACCGGCCTTCGATGAGCGGGACGCCCAGAGCCTCGAAGTAGCCGGGAGTCGCGACGTGATACCGCGCGTTGACGCTCTCGGTGGTCTTGCGCCCGACGATGTCCATATCGGTATTCTCGTCGTACCCCGTCCACGGCAGGTCGCTGCCGGCGCCAGCCGCGGTCACTCCCGGAAGGGCGGCCACGGCCTTGACGAAGCGCTGCATGAAGCCGGCCGTGCGCGCCGGATCGGGGTACTTCGGCCCGACGGTCGCGAGGGTGGCAGTGAGCACGTGTTCCGGCCTGAAGCCGGCCTCGACGTGCTGCAGCTTGACGAAGCTGCGCGCGAGCAGGCCTGCCGTGACGAGAAGCGCCGACGCCAGCGCGATCTCGGCGACGACCAGCGCGTTGCGGAGCCGCGTCGTCCGGCGGCCTGCGCTCGTGCGCGTGCCGTTGTCATGGAGTGACGGGCGCACGTCGTCGGTTGCCTCGTGCCAGGCGGGCAGCAGCCCGAACAGCGTCGCGGCCACGCAGGCCACGAGCGCCGAGAAGAGGAGCACCGTCCAGTCCACCTGCACGTTGTGGAGGCGCGGGAAGTCCTCGGGCAGGACCGCGCGCAGGAAACGGACGCCGGCAAGCGTCAGCGCGAAGCCGCAGATGGCGCCTGGAATCGCGAGCAGCAGCGACTCGGCGATCGACTGCCTGACCAGCCGCCACCGCCCCGCGCCGAGCGCGAACCGCACGGCGCGCTCTCCCCGCCGGCCCGCGCTCTTGGCAAGCAGCAGGCTCGAGACGTTGGCGCACGTGATCAGCATCACGAGCGAGGCCGCGAACATCAGCAGGCGGATGCCGTCGGTCGACGTGCCGACGACGTCGTCCAGGAGGGGCACGGCGCGGACGGTCCACACCGTATCGCCGGCCTTCGTTATGCGTGCCGACAGGCCCGTGAGATCGCTCGCCGCCTGATCGGCGGTGGCCCCAGGCTTCAGCCGCGCGACGACGTTCGTGTAGTGGGAGTACCGCTCGCCGTCGGCATACGCCTTCTCGAGCGGGAGGGGCCACCACACGTCCACCGTCTCACCCTGAGGGAAGCTCCGGTAGCTGCCGCCGATGTGCTCGAAGCCTTCCGGCATCACGCCGACGATGGTGAACTCGCGGCCGCTCAACCTGGCGGAGCGCCCGAGCACGGCGGGATCGGCCTGAAAGCGCCGGCGCCACACGGCGTCGCTGATGATCGCGACGTTGGCGTCCTCGCGCTCCTCGCTCCAGGTGAAGCCACGGCCGAGCGCGGGGTTCACGCCAAGCACCCCGAAGTAGTTCGCCGACACCTGCAGCCCACGCAGTCGTTCGGGGCGATCCTCCAGCGAGAGCTGCAGGTCTTCCCGCGTGAAGGCCGCGAGCCCGTCGAGCGTGCGGTTGTCGTGGCGATACACGACGATCGCCATCTTGCGCGCGGGGAACCGCGGCTCTCGCGGCGTCGTTTCGTACACGCGGACCAGGCGCGAGGGGTCGGAATACGGCAGCGGCGAGAGCAGCACGCCTTCGAGCAGGCTGAAGATCGTCACGGTGGCGCCGATCCCGATCGCCAGGGTCAGTAGCGCGACGAGGCTGAAGCCGGGATCCTTGCGGAACATCCGGATCGCGTAGGTGGAATCCTGGCGCAATTGATCGAGCCACGGCAGGCCGCGTTGGTCCCGGAACGCTTCCGTCGTCGCGTCGACGCCGCCGATCCTGGTGCGGGCCCGTCTGCGCGCTTCATCGGGCGACGCGCCGCGATCGCGCTCCAGTTTTTCCTGCATCTCGAGATGGAACGCCAGCTCGTCGTGCAGCTCGGCGTCACGGCGTCCGCCGCCGATCGATCCGAAGAGGCGCGAGACCCACGAGATCAGGCGGCGCATCGTCATTCCTCCGACGCGAGCAGGCGGTTGATGACGCCGGAGACGAGGGTCCACTGCGCCTTCTCTTCAACGAGCTGCCGGCGTCCTGCGGGGGTGAGGCTGTAGAACCGCGCACGGCGGTTGTTCTCGGAGAGCCCCATCTTCGAGCGGATGAGCCGCCGCTGCTCCAGGCGCAGGAGCGCCGGGTACAGCGACCCCTGGTTCACGCGGAGCACATCGTCGGACATCTCCTCGAGGCGGTGGGCGATGCCCCAGCCGTGCATCGGGCCGAGCGTGTCGAGGCTTCTCAGCACCATCAGGTCGAGGGTGCCCTGCATGATGTCGGCGCGCGGGGACATGGCTCTCCTCCAGAACGTCTGGAGGAGTATACGCGCGTCTCCTCCAGATGTTCCACAGGAGCACGCGTGGACCCGGCAGCGAAGTGCCTGAGGACCCTACGGCGTCAGTTCCGGGAGGACCCGATATGGTCAGTTCGGTGAGGACCCGAGTGCGTCAGTTCCTGCGTCTCAGCCGGCGCATCATCGCCCGGACCGTTCCTCCAGGGTCCCGGGCAGCTCCGCGACCGACCGAGCCGAGCAGCCGCGCGGCCGCGGCGGCGTTGCCGCCCGTGATCCTCAGGGCCTCATCGAGCGCCGCCCGCTCCAGTGCCTCCACCTCCAGCCGCAGGTTCATCGATCCCAGCCGCACCCGGCGCGCGACCTCGACGCGATCCACTGGTCCGTCGCCGGGCCGTCCCGTGCGCTTCAGCACACGCGCGGGCAGATCCGACAGCAGCACTTCGTCGCCAACGTGCTTGTAGGCCAGCGTCTCGTAGATCACGTTCCGCAGCTCGCGAATGTTGCCGGGCCACGGGTACGCCTGCAGCGCCCGCACGACTTCGGGCCTGAGCGTGATCGGCGTCCGCTGCTGCTCGTGCACGAACCGCGCGACGAACTGCGCCGCAAGCCCTTCGATGTCCTCCGTCCTCTCGCGCAGGGCCGGCAGGCGAATGGTCACGATCGCGAGCCGCTCGTAGAAGTCCAGGCCGAACACGCCTTGCTCGACGAGCGCGCTCAGATCGCGGTTCGTGGCCGCCAGCAGCCGGAAGTCCACCCGATGCCACTCGTTCTCGCCCAACCGGCTGACGATGTGGTCCTCGAGGACGCGAAGAAGCTTCACCTGCGTCTCGAGCGGGGTGTCGTCGATCTCGTCGAGGAACACTGTGCCGCCCTCGGCCGCCATCAGCTGGCCGTCGTACTGGTGCACGGCGCCCGAGAAGGCGCCGCGCACGTAGCCGAACAGCTCGGCCTCCATCAGCTCGTCGGGGATCGCCCCGCAGTTGATCGGGATGAACGGCTTGGGCCGCCGCGCGGACCACGAGTGGATCGTGCGCGCCATGATCTCCTTGCCGGTGCCCGTCTCCCCCACCAGCAGCACGGGCATCGACGTCGCCGCCACGCGCGCCACCTGCGCGACAAGCGCGCGCGACGCCGCGCTGCGCGTGACGAGCACGTCACTTTCCGGGGGGGCCGGCTGCGGCGCCTGGAGCTCGGTCAGCCTGCGGAGCAGCCGCGCGATCGCGCCGGGCTCGCCGAGCGGAATCGCGTCGTATGCGCCGCGCGAGACCGCTTCGACGGCGGCGGCATCGCTGATGCGCGCGCGGCTCACCCACAGCCACGGCGCCCCGCCCGCGGGCGCGCGCGGGATGCGGCGAGGATCGTGGCCCGCGACGACGACCGCTGCCGCGGCTGCGGCCGATCGGCCAATGTGAACGTCCGCCGCATCGAGCACCCGCTTCAGGGCGCGGTCCGGACTCTGGCCTACCCAGCCAATGGTCATGACGTCATTATATTCGTGTCATGACGTGATTTTGATTATGGTGACGCCGAGCCTGGCGCTAAATTGCGGAGAAAACAGCCCAACTTTCGCCTGGCCCGGCCGATGCAGTTCTGCCTCACCGCACACCGGGTGCGGAATCGGTTCGCACCCGGTCACCAGGAAAGGTGGATGTTCATGACTCTCTTCGCTCTGTCGCTTGGCTGGCTCTGGGGCCCGGCCGGCTGGGTCCTCCTTCTTGCCGTCGCGCTGTTCTTCACGCTCGTCGGCGGCTGGATCATCCGGGCCGACCAGTCAGGGCTCGTCATCAAGAAGTTCGGCGCCTCCCTGCCGTCGGGCCGCATCATCGCCTGCAACGGCGAGGCGGGCTACCAGGCGCGCATGCTGTCGCCGGGCTGGTACTTCGGCTACTGGCGCTGGCGGTATCGCATCGTCCACGTGCCGGTGTCCATTGTCGAACCCGGTGAAATCGCGCTCGTCGTGGCGGCTGACGGCGCGCCGATCCCGTCGGAACGCGTGCTCGCCCGTGAGGTCGCCTGCGACAACTTCCAGGACGCGGAGGCGTTCCTGCGCGGCGGCGGCGAGCGCGGCCGTCAGCTCGGTTTCCTGACGGCAGGCACGTACCGGATCAACCCGGCGCTGTTCGACGTCGTGAAGTCGGAGAGCGCCGAGCAGTACTCGATGCTGCCAGGGGATCTGCGTGTCTACCAGATCTCAACGGATCGTGTGGGTATCGTCACGGTGCTCGACGGCCAGCCTATTCCGGCCGGCGATCTGGCGGGCCACGTCGTCGCGGGGCACGACAGCTTCCAGCGGGGCCAGGCGTTCATCGACGCCGGCGGCTGCCGCGGCCTGCAGGAGGAGGTGTTGCTGGCCGGCTCCTGGAACCTGAACCCGTGGTTCGTGCGCGTGGAGACGGTGCCGCTCACCGAGATCCCGATCGGCTACGTCGGCGTGGTGGTGAGCTACGTCGGCAACGAGCACCTGGACGTGTCGGGCGACACGTTCACGCACGGCGACCTTGTGGAGAAAGGCCGCAAGGGCGTGTGGGTGGAGCCGCTGCTCCCCGGCAAGCACCCCATCAATACGCGCGTGATGAAGGTAGAGCTGGTGCCGACGACCAACATCGTCCTGAACTGGGCGCAGCGGACCGAGGCGCATCAGTATGACCAGCGGCTGTCGTCGATCCTCGTGCGGTCGAAGGACGGCTTCTCGTTCAGCCTCGACGTGGCGCAAATCATCCACATCGGCATGAAGAACGCGCCGCGGGTGATCTCGCGCGTGGGGTCGATGCAGAACCTGGTGGACCACGTGCTGCAGCCGACGGTGGGCAACTACTTCAGGAACTCGGCGCA
>Ga0310810_10007466_pt1 | contig 12475 bp, 8 predicted proteins | sample NCmetagenome_FD_207641 | JGI IMG/M metagenome (GOLD analysis project Ga0310810, IMG submission 207641) | Soil microbial communities from experimental microcosm in Duke University, North Carolina, United States - NC | ecosystem: Engineered > Artificial ecosystem > Soil microcosm > Unclassified ... | reverse complement strand
CTCCAAGTGACACGAAGTTTAATGAATTAATTTTCTAATTCCATCCTTCAATAGTGGCACATGAAATAAACCGGGTTCCAATTGGTACTCTTCTCTTTCCAAAAGTTTAGCATACATAAGCGTGAAATCTTTGTGTCCCTTTGTACCTTGGTGCCTTAGTGGTTTTTTATTACCTCGTAAAACCTCCCCGCAGGCCTTCTTGAACCACAAAGACACAAAGGCTCCAAGTGACACGAAGTTTAATGAATTAATTTTCTAATTCCATCCTTCATTAGTGGCACATGAAACAAACCTGGTCCAATTGACACTATTCTCTTTCCGACAGTTTCGCCTACCATAAGCGTGAAATCTTTGCGCCCCTTTGTGTCGTAGTGCCTTAGTGGTTTTTTATTACCTCGTAAAACCTCCCCGCAGGCCCTCTTGAACCACAAAGACACAAAGGCTCCAAGTGACACGAAGTTTAAAGAATTAATTTTCTAATTCCATCCTTCATTAGTGGCACATGAAACAAACCTGGTCCAATTGACACTATTCTCTTTCCGACAGTTTCGCCTACCATAAGCGTGAAATCTTTGTGCCCCTTTGTGTCGTAGTGCCTTAGTGGTTCACGTTAACGAACAAAAGCTACTGCCAGCCCCCCATCCACGTTCAATACATTGCCAGTCGACTTGCTCAGCAATCCTCCCACAAAAGCAAAACATGCATTGGCGATGTCTTCCGGCGCAATGATTTCATTTAGTAATGTTCTCTTTGCATAATAGCCCGGAAGTTCTTCTATTGTAACCCCATACGCTTTTGCCCTACCCTCTGCCCAGCCGCCGCTCCATATGTTGCTCCCCGCAATTACGGCATCGGGGTTGACTACATTCACTCTTATTTTGTCTTTTCCCAACTCGGCAGCATTCAATCTTGATAAATGCAATTGAGCGGCTTTGGCTGAACCATAACCCGCATTGTTCGGCCCGCTAACCAATGCGTTTTTACTAACGATATTCAGCACATCACCTCCCATATCCTGCTTACGCATGACCTCGACTGCTTTTTGCGTTACAAGGAATTGTCCTTTCACCAATACATCATAGAGTATATCCCAATCTTTTTCCGAATGTTCTTCAATGGGTTTCGAAATCGAAAGCCCGGCGTTATTTACGACAATATCCACCCCTCCAAAGGCAAGTGACGCGGTACGTAATGTCTGTTCAATGGTATCTGATTTCGTTACATCCAGGATGTCTGCAGCAAATACATCTTTACCAAACGATGTCTGAAATTCTTTCTTTGCTTCTTCAAGTCGCTCTGCGTTCATATCATTTATGACAACACAGGCGCCTTCTTCTGCAAACTTTCGTGCAATGGCTTTACCAATACCGCCGGCACTACCCGTTACAAGCGCAATTCTTCCACTCAATGGTTTTGGTTTCGGCATCCGTTGCAGTTTGGCTTCTTCGAGCAGCCAATATTCAATATTAAATGCCTCCTGTCTTGGCAGTGATGTGTATTCGCTCACAGCTTCAGCACCCCGCATCACATTGATAGCATTAATATAAAATTCTGCCGCCACTCTGGCCGTCTGTTTATCTTTAGCAAAAGTGAACATGCCTACACCGGGATACAGGATCACTACGGGATTTGCATCCCGCATTGCGGGACTATTAGGGTGCTTGCAAGTATTATAATACTCTGCATACATCTTGCGATAATCGGCAAACAATGGAGCTATTCGTTCTTTAACGACACTTGTATTTGAAATATCATCACCGGCTGCCAAATTCAAAACCAGCGGTGAAATCTTTGTCCTGAGGAAATGATCAGGGCAACTGGTTCCAAGGGGAGCAAGTTTGCTTAAGTCATTAGAATTTATGAATTGTAATACCCGATCATCATCTGTAAAGTGTCCGATCGCCCCCCGGCCTGAAGGGCGGGTGCCAGAAAGATCACTATTGGAGCAAAATCCGCGAAGAGTGGGTGCGAGTATTGCTGCCTTCTTTAATCGCTCCTCTTTTGCCAATGACTGAATTTTTTGTCCGCCAAAAACGGGTCCTTTCTTTCCATAGTTGTCTTCCAGGTATTGCGCACAGCGTTCAATCACCTCTAGCGTATTCATATAACTCTCATAAGCAGTATCGCCCCAGGTAAATAAGCCATGCGAACCGAGCATGATGCCGCGAATGCCGGGATTTTCATCCAAACATTGCTTTAATTGTAATCCAAGGTCAAATCCTGGCCTCTGCCATTTAACCCAACCTATCGTTCCGCCAAACAACTCCCTGGTAATACGTTCACCGTCTTTAGCAGCGGCAATAGCGATGGCAGCATCCGGATGCAAATGGTCAATATGTTTGAATGGCAAGAAACCGTGCAGCGGTGTGTCAATAGAAGGAGCTTTCGATGAAAGATCATAAATACAATGGTTGAAAAGCTCGACCATTTCATCTTCATGCTCCATACCGCGGTAAATATTTTTCAGATTGCGTAACCGGTCCACATATAATGCTGCAAGGCCACTTCTCTTCATAGTTCCCAAATCACCCCCGCTGCCTTTTACCCACATTACCTCCGTTTCCTTTCCCGTCAGCGGATCAATAGCTACGGCCTTACAGGAAGTGTTGCCGCCACCATAGTTGGTGAGGCGCAGGTCAGCACCTAACAAATTGGAACGGTAAACCAATAAAGCCACTTCGTCGCCAGCCATTGCTGCCGCTTTGGATTCATCCCACAGGTAGCTTACATGCTTAAAATTTGTCGTTGCCACTGACATATGTTGTAGTTTTTTCTTGTTTAGATTTTTCATGAAGGCTGTTACCGCGTCCAACCAGTAAAACGGACAGCATGATCACTATAATGCCGAATGTGATAGTTCTGATTGTTTTCTTATTCACGCCTTTCCATTCCTTTAGTACCAATCCCCACATGTTCGCCACTAAAATGATAAATGCCATGTGAAGTATCCACGAACTCGGGCCATTGCCCAATTTGCTTTCTCCCATTCCATAAAAGAAAAATTGAAGAAACCATGTCGTGCCTGCCAATGCTGAAAACAAATAGTTGGAAAATAACGGTGTTTTCTTGTTATTGTAATCGCCGAATGTTTTGTTACGCGCATTCAATATCATGCACCAGATAAAATTCGTAGTAAGCCCGCCCCACAACAACACCACATAAATTACATTATTGCGAAACAAGAATTCGCCTTCACCGGGATTAGCAGACTTCCATGCTTCATTTGCCACGACGGCCATAGACTGTCCGGCCTCCAATCCAAAATTGAAGCACGCACTAAGCACACCCGAAATAACAGACACCAGCATACCGAGGCCAAACTTGTATTCGGCCTTTACGGCCATACCATGTGAATCAGCCGGTATGGAGCTCAATTGTTTTTCTTTCATCATTCCCGCTTTGCCACAAATGACGATGCCCAATACACAAACCAACAAACCTGCCAGCACAGTAAGCCCCCAGCTGAAACTGATCATTTGGCTAAACGTATCCTTTCCCACCACGGGAGTGAAATCATAATAAATGGATGGTATTAAAGCGCCAAACACCATGCACAACCCAAGGATGATGCTGCTACCTAATGAAACGCCGAGATAGCGCACTCCAAGTCCATAGGTGCATCCGCCGATACCCCACAACAGGCCAAACATAAAAGTGATGCATAAAGTAGAAAACTCGGAACCACGAATGATGTCGGCAAAACCCGGAATGGTGAGCCATGCTGCTATCGGCGGAACAATCAGCCATGAAAAGAGGCCACCTACGATCCAATAACTTTCCCAATGCCAACCCTTTACTTTTTTATAAGGAATATAGAAACTGCCTGAAGCAAAGCCTCCGATAAAATGAAAAATAACTCCTAGTATGACCTGCATGTTCGTTATAGTTTATGGCAAAAATCTGGAGATAAAATTACCCTTCTCAGAATAAATAGCCGTCATGTGCTGTCTGCTGTTCTCAGTAAAATTTATAGCCGAAACCCGCGCTTTTATAACAGCTTACCAACCAGTAAGCTTTTTTTGGACTTATTGACGCGAAAAGTATTCGTAGGGGCTCGTTTCCTTCAGAGTTTTCCGATGCTCTTCTGTAGCCCGCAACTCGACACGCCTGATCTTGCCACTGATCGTTTTCGGTAGCTCGGATACAAATTCAAGGATCCGGGGAACTTTGTACGCAGCCAGCCGGTTTTTGCAGAAGCCAAATATTTTATCTGACAGTTCCCGGTTTGCCAAGACTCCCGGCGTCAAAACAATAAAAGCTTTGACTTCCTGACCTTTGATCGCATGGGGACTGCCTACGACCGCTGATTCCAGCACTTCGTCAACCTCTAACAACACACTTTCCACTTCGAAAGGACCGATACGGTAATCAGAAGACTTGATAACATCATCATCGCGTCCCACAAACCAGAAGTATCCGTCATGATCTTTATAAGCTTTATCTCCTGTATAATACAGACCATGTTTAAACACTTCATGTTCCTTTACGGCATCCCCGATATATGATTTGAAGATACCATTGAACCTATCCAGGTGCATACGGACGGCAACCTGCCCGGTTTCAAGAAGCGGCAGCTCGTTTCCGTCACCGTCGGCAATTATGATATCATATGTAAAAGCCGGTTTACCCATTGATCCAAACTTTAGCACGCTGCCTGGCAAGTTGCAGATCATACAGGTGCTCTCGGTTTGCCCGTATCCATCGCGAATTTCAAGACCAGTTCCTTCCTTCCAGGTTTTAATTATTTCGGCATTCAGCGGCTCGCCGGCACTGACACATTCTCTCAATGAGAAACGATATTTTTTTAAATCTTCCTGGATTAGCAATCGAAGTGCGGTCGGAGGTGCACAAAGTGTTGTCACCTGGTGATCCTGGATAATACGCAATTGATCAGCGGCTATAAATTTTCCTTTTGGTTTGTACACAAAGACTGTAGCTCCTAAACTCAAGGGGGCGAATACACAACTCCAGGCAAATTTTGCCCAACCGGGCTGTGAAATATTGTAATGCCTGTCGCCGGCCTTCAATCCTATCCAGGAGGCTGTGGTCAGATGTCCAAGAGGATAGCTGGCATGCGTATGTGCGACCACTTTAGGCATTCCCGTAGTACCGGACGTAAAGAACCAAAACAGGTCGTCATCTTTAGAAGTATCTGCTGCTTCCGCCAGCGAGCTTTGTTCATTGATCAAATTAAAAGACGACCATCCTTCCCTCTCTCCATCGAGTAGAAGTTTTACGTTGATTGGATCTTTATGCTGCGATATTGCCTGCTCCATCTTGGCTATGTTGTCGCGATCTGTAATGATTACTTTGGGAGTAGCCTTTTGAAACCGGTAAACGATATCATCAGCATTCAGAATGCTGGCTGCAGGAATCAATACGAACCCTCCTTTTATTGCCGCCAAATAGGTGGTCCATAGGTGGGGCTGCAAACCACACATGATAAACACTCTGTCTCCATCCTGAACTTTTTGTTTACGCAATAGATTCAACAACTGGTTACTTTTCAACATGGCCTGTCTGTAAGTGACAGTTAACTTTTCTTCATCAGTAACCAATTCCAGCAAATGTCGTTCTGCATTAGGAACAACGATCAATGGTTCAAAGACATCGCGAACCCAGTTAAATTTCAGGGGAACGTCTACCAGGGCTTGTGAAAGCTTCCTATAATCTCTTATTGCAATAGTGGAAAGCAATTCGTCAAGCCTCTTATTAAATTCTCTATTCATGGCATCGCTTTTGATCTTCAATAAAATGGTCGGCCGACCATTACGAAAATCCATGGCAACAATGAGGAGTTGCCTGTAAAAAAGAATCGTTGAATAATGATCTCATTGTTAACGCCGGGTTGCTCATCACCGATCAAACGGTTTACCCACGCGTTGGTTACTTTTAATTTAAGTTTGTTGCCCTGGTTTAGGTGCATCAATTCATCAATGGCTCATAGTCTATCTCCATAAATTCTGCAACGGAAGGTACCCAGTATTGCTGTATAAACTGTTCATGGAGGGGATCTTTATTATACTGCTGATATATTGTTTCATTTGCAAACTCCATAGACAGCCCAAATTCATACCCATTTTTTTTACTGGTTTGGCGAAGGCTTTCAAAGTTCTGAACGCCGGGGATTGTTGCCAGTCTTTTTGCCGCAACAAAAAAATTCTGCGCCGCAATAGAATCTACCGAAGGTTTGAATTTAAAGACGACAGTGTGACGAATCATAAATTTTTTCTGTTGAATTTTATTCGTTTGTGAATTGCTTTCAAATAACCCGAAAAACACAAGCATTAAACAAACAACAAAGGAGTACTTTGACATAAAAGTGTGTACGATTTTGGTTTTTTAGAAGTGATGAACCATTTATGATTACACATCGCTGAATTATCATACTACCGGCAAGTATGAGGGATGAAAGCATTATTAAAGAACTAAAAAATGGTACGCAAATTTTCTCCGGCATAATGAGGTACGATGACTCAATCTTATTTACACAAATCCTTTATCCATTGAATCATTTTACCTCTTGCAGCTTTTGCCATCTGTGTTGGAAAAAGATCAACACCGTGACCCGATTCAGGATACACAGCCAGGTACGTTCTATTTCCCGCCATTCGCCATCTTGCTTCCATAAAATAAGTATCATCGGCCAGTGGGTCTAAGGCGCCAACAGTAAACAAAGCGGGAGGTAATCCATGCAGGTCTGCGTACAGAGGTGAATAGTGCGGATCCTGTAATTGTTCCATGCTCCACCCACCAAATACAACCTGGAATATTTCTGCCATATCTCTCTTGGTAAGCATAGATGAATCGGTAGCTTGCCTGTGCGATGGAGTACGGCCCAGGTCGTATACGCCGTAAATAAAATTGACACCTTTTACTTTGTCAATTGCTTTTAATGAATCACGGATATAAAGTGTTGTTACGGCTGCCAGGTGTCCGCCTGCAGAACCGCCGGTCAGAAAAATTTTGTCTGTGCCGAATTCTTTTTTTGCATTGCTCACTAACCATTTTGCTGCCGCTTTACAATCTTCAATGCATGCGGGAAAAGGGTTTTCAGGCGCCATGCGATAGTCAACGCTGACGACGGCCACTTTAGCTGTCCTGGCCAGTTCATCATTGAATTGCGCATCATGCTCGGGAAGGCCCTGTATCCATCCGCCACCATGAATATCCAGCACAACGCCGCGGACAGTGTCCGGCTTAAATATCACCAATCGAATAGGCCCGGCGGGCCCCGGTATACTCTTGCCTGATGGTTTAATCACCGTGGTGGGATTGATATATTTGTTCATGCTTTCCCTTGCTTTTTTCAATCCCTCTGGTGTCAAAATCGATTCCCCTTTCGGAGCCTGCGAAATGAATTTATTAAAATTTCTTACTTCCGGGAGATAGGCAGAATAGTTTTCCTTCAGGTTCGATTCCTGTGCCGATGTTATGACCGGTGACCACAATTGAATAATCAGAATGGCGATCAGTAATTTCTTTTGCATTTTTCGTCCAGTTGAAAGTATTGATATAGTGAAAGAATTTATTTCATTATCCCTGCATTCGCGGCCAATAAGTTTCATAAATAACAAGTAATCCATTATTGAAACAACAATGGCGCAAATTCATATAAGTTGTGCCGCCACGTAATAAAAGTATGGCCGGCGGGGTAATCGTTGGTTTTATACTTTATGCCATATTTATCGAATAATGCCAATACATTTTTCCCGTTTTGATAAGCAATGTCTTTTTCACCGCCCATGGCAATCCAGAATAATTTCAACTTGTTGATTTTAGGATTTTTCAAAACATCACGGTGCTTTTCCTCCAGCGTTTTTAATTGATTTGGGAAATACCCTGTGCTTAAAGGTAAAACGTATCCAAATTTTTCCGGCGCAAACAATGCTATGTTTAAAGCCTGTAACCCACCCATTGACAAACCAGCATAAGCCTTATCTTCCGGTTTATCAGAAACACGGTAATGCGCTTCCACATACTGCATGATATCATTAAAAAGCTGCTTATAATAAGGATCATCGTCAATTCCGGGCTGCATGTAAAACCCGGGTGACGGATGTCCCATCGGCATGACAACGATCATGGGTTTAATTTTGCCGGCGGCCAGCAGGTTATCAATAATAAAATTCGCCTTTCCCGCTGTGGTCCATGAGGCATCATTATCGCCACCACCATGTTGCAGGTAAAGGACAGGGAGTTTTGATTTTAAATTTTCATACCCGGGTGGGGTATAAACATGCATGCGGCCAACATTGTTTAAAACGGATGATGGAAACCATACCTTCTCGACCTTTCCATGCGGGACATCTTTTACGGAACAATACTCCGACTCTCGTCCGGGTATTTCAAAAATATTCGACAGGCCGTTTTCACTTTCTTTATACTGCGAATTCCGGTAATCAAACGTTTTTATGCCATCAACACTAAAATCGTAAGTATAGACGTCCGGGACAAGATCAGTAAGGATAACACTCCACACTCCATTATCAGATTTTTTCAATGAAAGCGGCTTATATTCTTTCAGGAAATCGCCGGTTACAGTAACTTCAGAGGCTTTGGGTGCATAAATACTAAGTACCACTTTGTTGTCTTCAATAACCCGGATTGACTTTAAAGTATCACCGGGATTTCGGATACCACCAAAGGGTTGAGCGGTTGCATTAAGCAAGCTGAGCAACAAGAGAAATATTATCGAGTTTTTCATTATAATTACCTGGCAACCGAGATTATTTTAACCGGGCCCAATAATCCTGAAGGTAGCAATTTTGAGCTAGCCTGGTAAAAGGGCATGGTCGTAAAAGTTATCTTATTTGTAACACCAGGTTGGGCATCTCCTATCAAACGGTTGACCCAAAGATTCGTAACATTTATTTCAATCTTATTATCGCCTGTCTTCCATGCAGGCGTTACATTCACTTTGAAAGGACTTTTCCAAACAGTGCCGACCAATTTACCATTTACTTTCACTTCCGCTATATTTTTTACGTCACCAAGATCTAACCATATTTCCGAACCTTTCGTAATCCAGTTTGCAGGCGCATTGATCGATTTTGTATAGGTTGCAGTTCCTGAAAAATATTTTACTCCGGCATCTTCATTTTCAGACCATGATTTAAGTTCGCTTACCTTAATTTCAGAAGGAGCCCCCCGGTTCTGCTGAAAATGAATATCCCATTCACCGTTAATTGTTGCTAATTGTTTTTCAATAGTGGCGGGTATTGTGAAGGAACTAACCGTCGTTTTACCTTTAAAGATGATAAAATAAGCTTCCCATGATTCAAATTTGAGTGGAATAATGGTGCGCCCGTCCGTGATTTGGTAAGAGACCTTTTCCCTTTTGCCAGTTTGAGGGTGCCACAGTTCAGGCACTTTGCCAGTTACTCTAAAACTGATCTCAGCTTCATTCATATTTTCACTTCGATTGTCCAACCAATAGATGTCTTCATTGGCTGCCTTACGATGCACATATAAGATTTTTGATTTTTCCTGTCCTCCTGCCTGTCCTGTATTTTTAATGATAACATCTTCCTTCACTCCGAGGCCAATTAGTATATCGGTAAAGCCCTGTGTTTCGAGGTTTGGGTTTTTGCCCCAAATTTCATTCACTATTGCCTGGAATTCTGATTGGCTATCCTTCATACCTGGTGAACTTTCAGGCTTAATTCCGGCTATTTTTGCTCCTGCATTTACCAATGCTTTTATCTTTTTCAAAACAGGCAACGTCATCTTTTTTGCACTTTCATCCAATATCAACAGACTGTAGGTTGCACCGCTGGGTGCAACGATCTTGGCGTTTTTAACCTGCATTAGTTGCAGGGCCGACGAGTTACAAAAATCAAATTCGTAGCCTGTAATGTTGGTGTTCTCACCATATAAATAAAGGACGTCGGCAACGAATTTCCCCTGCTGCAACATATAACTGCTTCTTCCCAAATATTCCATCCATGCTTTAGCACCGGCACCTGACCATGTTTCCTGGCGCGTAAAATATTGTCCAAATGGACCAAGTGAAAAACCGGGCATTTTATCATCCAATGGCTGATGAACAGAAGTATGAATGACAAAACGGTTCAAGCCTGAAGCCATTTCCAGATCGGCGGTGCGTTTTAATTTTTCAGGATGCCAGCTAAAGGCATTTTGAATTGAAGTCATTGATTCAGCCGCTACAAAATCTTTTCCATAAATATGCGCTACCGATGCCGCTTCTCTTATATCGGCTTCGCTGCGTACTTCTTCATTGGCACCCCCGGCCAAACTACCAGGCGTCCACATCGCGGCCATTGGTATATCAGCATTACGCTTTACGTCCATACCATCGGCCAAGTAGATGCGCCTGTCTTCATGCGATTCAGTATAGCGCTTCATTCCCCGTTTGTGCAGCTCCTCACCAATGACATCATAATGATTTACGGCAATCAGTTCACCAATCGTTTTTCTGAAATCCCATAAGAACTTTTCACTCGCTTCCACACTTTTTACAATGCGGCCGCCCGCCAAAACAGGAACCCATGGATATATATCATAACCACGTCTTCTCCTGAATTCTTCAGGAAAACTCCTGGTCCAGTTCATGTGCCCGGCTTCATAGCTATCCAAAATCATATAGCCAAGTCCTTTTGCACCCATCATGCCGCCTGTTGCATCTTTATACATATCCAGGTAGGTATTGATGTATTTTCTCACAGCGTCTTTGTCCAATTTGTCCACTTCCAAACCTGTTGCTTCAGGCGAAGCAGGATGGTTTTGACGGCCGGTCAAAGAATAACCAAAACGTACGATTATCCAATTACCTCCAGGAACCTGCCATTCTAAACTGCCATCTGATTTCATTTTCGCAGTCAGATCAATGACGGAATTAGCATCTATAGCATCAGCATTTGGGGGCAGGTATGTTTTGTTATTTTCTTTCCAGGGTGTAAACCCAGCTTTGTCTTCGGCCTGATCGATACGGTCGGTGTTATATAAAATGAATTCTGCAATGTTGACGCCATCTGATTTTTCGCCTATCGGGTTGCCACCGGACATCGCAGCAAAAATATTTACAGGAGGCGGCAGCGTTTTATACACTATACGCCAATACCTCGCCGTAGTGGGAGGAATGCTTACGGTATTAAGCGGAACAATGCTGCCCGTCAATGGCGTCACCTCTCTGAAATTAATACCGTCATCACTCGCTTTTAAAGTGCGGTTAAGTGGAGCGCCGTCAAAATCAGACATCGCGGTCAGCATAGCACCGGCAATCGAGAACGCTTTAAATGTTTGTGAAGTTTCAAATTCATATTGCAACCACATTTCTTCACCCACTTTCATAGGTGGTAGAAAGCTTGCGTTTGACAAACTACCATCTGTCAAATCTTTCAAATTAAAACTTCCGCCGCTTGAGCTTACTTTAGGTTTTAACTCTGAAAAATTAATATCATCCTTAGGCAATCGATAGGCAATAACGAATGCGTCCTGGTAAAAGTTGGGCTGTTTACCCACGAACCCTCCTAAAAATGATTCCGATTTTATACCAGCATCCTGAAATTTACCTATTACATCAGCAGGCTGTGGCAATTTGCCGTTAAACGTTTGCCCGCCTGCAATTCTCGTTTCCGTCCAGACATATTTTTTCATTCCATCCTTAGGTTCTACCCAGGGGCCGCCTGTTACACTCCATCCCGGTGAGCCGGCAATCGCCATTTCAAGACCATTTTTATTTGCTAACTCTGTAGTGAATCTGAAAGCGTCTTTCCATTCGGGGGTCATAAATACCAATTTCTTCGGCACTACGACGGGAGTAAACAAATTGGCATCGAAATTTTGAAACCCGCCTATTCCGACCCGTTTCATCCAATCCAAATCTTTTTGGATGCCTTCTTTCGTGATATTGCCATTCATCCAGTGCCACCACACACGTGGTTTGGCCGCATTCCCCGGTGACAGGAAACCTTTGTAAAGCTTATCATTTGTTATTTTACTTGTTTGGCAAATTCCAGTAACAAACAAAAAGACCAGGGCAGAAAAGGCGAGAAACTTTTTCATGATGACAAGTTTAAAACTCAAATCTATCGATCCCACGGCATACAACCATCCTTTGCTGTCTTCCACTCAGTGTCTTTTTACCTTTCAATCGTCCCGGACACACTGTATTCCGTCTTTTGAGTATCAGTCCCCGCCGCCCCGGCATCTTATTAATTAACTTCGCGAGGAAGCCGAATTTTTTTAAACGGTGCTGTTCATTTCTCCGGCATCATTATCTTTAAACGGTCACTAATTCCCATAGAAAAGTTTTATTTATGAAAAAATTGCCGATCCTTTTTATAGTTTTCTTGTTCTTTCTATCATGTAAAAACAATTCAGAGCATACTGCGGAAAAAACATATGCGGATATACAAGGGATAGATTCATCCCTAAAACCAGGTGATAATTTTTTCATGTATGTGAATCGGAAGTGGTATGATACCGCTCAAATACCGGGCACGCAAGCCGG
>Ga0310810_10007465_pt1 | contig 12475 bp, 11 predicted proteins | sample NCmetagenome_FD_207641 | JGI IMG/M metagenome (GOLD analysis project Ga0310810, IMG submission 207641) | Soil microbial communities from experimental microcosm in Duke University, North Carolina, United States - NC | ecosystem: Engineered > Artificial ecosystem > Soil microcosm > Unclassified ... | reverse complement strand
GATACGTCAGGACCACTTTCGTCGATCCATTCGAAGTACGCAGTTTCTGCAACGTGAACGCTGTCGGTGGCGGCGCGGGCCAGGGTTCTGACCCGTCCGCGTCGATCACTCGCTGCGCGATCTCGACATCCACCGCCGCCAGGACGCGATCCTCCGGCGCGACGGACTGGGCGCTGACCTTGCCCGTCACGACGCCGCCGAGGATCGCGGCGGCGACCCAGGCCCTGCTCCAAGTGCCGATCACCATTACTCCGTCCTTCCTGCCGAGGGCGTCGCAGGTGCACGCCCACTCGGCGGAGGCGCGCCATGCCCATATGGACGCGGCGGAGCGACGAAAACTTACGCAGACGTGTGCGGAGTGCGAGGTGCGGCGTGCGAGGGCGGTGCCGAGTGCGGAGTCCTGGGTGCCGGGTGCGGTGCGACGTGCGGAGGAGCGTGAAGGCGGGCATGCACCATGCACCGTGCCGGCGTCGAGGAGGCAACGTGGAACGACGACTGGGGCTCATCGACGAGCACGGCGCGCTGGTCGACCCGCGCGTGGAAGGAGCGTTGCTGCAGATGAAGGGAAAGCTGCGCCGGCGGTTCCCCGCCTGCCGTGACGACCTCACCGCCGCGGAGGTGTTCGAAGAAGCCGCGCGCCGTCTGGCCCGCCGCCAGCGGCGCGCCGGACGGATCGACAACCTCCCCGCCTACGCCTGGGTCACGCTTCGCAGCGTCATGAGCTCACGCCTGCGGCGCGGAGCCGCGCGGCTCGAGGAGCGGACGATTCGTTCTCACAGCGCCGAGCGGTTACTGGCGTCGCGGCTCGCGACGCGGCATACCGCCCGAGAGGTCGAACACCGCGTGCTCCTCGGGGAGCTGCTCGCGGCGCTCACCCGCGACGAGCGGCGCGTCTGCGCGATGAAAGCCGAGGGCTTCTCCGCCGGCGAGATCGCGAGCGAGATGGGTCGCTCGCCGGGGTCCATCGACACGCTGTACTCCCGCGCGAAGGCACGGGCGCGGCGGCTGACCGGCCGCGGAAAGCCGGGTCGTCAATCGCAAATATTGCGAACCGGGCCGCGTTGAGCAGTGGCACAACCTGCCACGCGTGCCAGGTAAGACGACCCGTCAGTCCGCTTCGGCCGAAACTCCAATCAGCCGCGTGAGAAGGCAGGCTGGCGATGCCCGCCTCGACTCTCGCGGTGGAAGCGTCCAGGTCGACCGCGGTCGAAGGACGGGCGCTGGCGACCGTCGCGGCGCACCGGCGCGGCCGGAGGCTCGAAACCCGGCACCGGCACCGCCTCGAGCCGCGACGGCAGCAGCCGCTGGATATCGCGGAGCATCGGCCGCTCCGCGCTGGTGACGAGCGACACGGCTCGTCCCGGATTGCCGGCCCGGCCGGTCCGGCCGACGCGGTGGACGTAGTCTTCCGCGACCATCGGCAGGTCGTAGTTCACCACCAGTGGCAGATGCACGATGTCGAGCCCGCGCGCCGCCACGTCGGTGGCCACGAGCACGCCGATCCGGCCGGCGCGAAAGTCCGCGAGCGCCCGATGCCGCTGCCCCTGTGCTTTGCCCCCATGGATGACCGCGACCCGCAGTCCGGAGGCGGCGAGATGATCGCCGAGCGCGTCGGAGCCGTGCTTCGTCTTGCAGAACACGAGCGTCTGATCGCGCGGCGCCTGCGAAAGCACGTGGACCAGCAGGTCGCGCTTGCGCTCTCCGGCAACGGGATGCACCTGATGCGACACCGTCGCCGCCACGATCTCATCTTTCGCGACGTCCACTGTCTGCGGTTCGCGAGTGAACCGGCCTGCCAGCCGCGCGATTGGCGCCGACAGCGTGGCGGAAAAGAGCAGCGTCTGCCGCCCCGCGGGGATCGCGGGCAGGATCTGCTCGAGCGCCGGCAGGAACCCCATGTCGAGCATTCGATCCGCTTCGTCGAGCACGAGCATCTCGATCGCCGACAGGTCGATGGTTCGACGCTCGAGGTGATCGATCAGGCGTCCCGGCGTCGCGACGACGATGTCGGTGCCGCGGCGGAGCTCCTGGATCTGGCGGCCCATGTGCGCCCCGCCGAAGATCGCGAGTGCGCGGAGCTGCGCCGGCGAACCGTAATCGAGAAGCGATCGGTGCACCTGCTCCGCCAGCTCGCGGGTCGGCACCAGCACCAGCCCGCGCGGCGAACGCCGGGCGTTGCGCCGCCCGCGAACGAGCAGGCGTTCGATCATCGGCAGACCGAACGCGGCCGTCTTGCCGGTTCCGGTCTGGGCGCGCGCCAGCAGATCGCGTCCCTCGAGCACAACCGGGATCGCGGCCGACTGGACGGGGGTGGGCTCGGTGTAGCCCTTTCGCACCAGCGGTGCGCACAACGAGGGCGAGAGCCCGAGGTTCGAAAAAGACATGTTTTCAGTTACTCCAGCTACGAGCCGAATTCGGATATCGACACCTGCGGCGTACGGCAGCGCACACAGTGCGGCGGAGCCAGCCCTATCGGGGCTCCGGTCGGAATTCGTCTCGAGTCTGAGCTGACTGAAAGAAGCGCGCCCGAAGGCGCGTCGCTACACAGAGGCAGATCGCGGTGGGAAGTCCGGACCCTCAGTCTACCACAGCCGGAACCCAATGCCGCGCGGCTAGCGCTTCATCAGCAGGACCGCGCCGACCACGAGCAGCACCCCGCCGGCGATCGGCGGAATCGGCAGGCTCTCGTGTTTGTCGGCCGTGATCTCGATCGGTCCCGCGTCCACGACCTTGTCCTTGCGCGTCCAGGTCAGGCCGCCGTACAGCAGGCCAATCACGCCGAGCACGATCAGGACGATGCCAATAGCTCTCATGACTGGGGGCATCAGCAAGAGCTTGGCCAGGTCGAATCACCGTTAAGCGGCGCCGGGTGGGTAATCCGCTACCACTACGAGGCAGATACGGTCCAGGTAAGGGCTGGGAACCGGCGTCTCAGGCGCGCTTCCGTGTGCGCGTGGTGGCATTGGTCCCGACGAGCTTCCAGAACTGCGCCTCGCTGAGGAGCGTGATTCGTACGCCCTTCTCCTTGAGGCGCTTGATCTCCAGGAGCTTCCGTCCGCCGTCGCGGCCGGCGGCCTGCAGCGGATTCGGGCGGCCGCGCACCAGCACCGTGGTCTCGGTCGACAGCCCGCCGTGCACGACCGCGCCGGCCCGGCGCGCCGCCTTCTGCGCATCGGCTCGCGGCACGCTCAGGATGCCGGTGAACGCGAGGTGCACGCCGTGGAGCGATTTCACCGCGCCGACCCGCATCGGCGCCGGGACCCGCTGCAGCGCCGCGATCAGATCGTCCGCGCTCTCGTAGCGCTTGCGGCGTTCGCCGATGCACCGATAGACGATCTCCTTCAACTGATCGCTGCACCCGAGCCGCCGCACCTCGCTGGTGCGCACGCGCCGGCTGGCGTCTCCTTTCATCAGCATTCCGATCAGCTGCCCCACCTGATACACATCGTCTCGGGCCTGCCACTTCGGGGCCGCGCCGTCGAAGATGTCGCTTGGCGCCATCAGCGGGTTCAGCGTGCGAGCGGTGATGCCGCGCTGATCGCTCTGCTGGCGGACGATGCCGAAGTCACCCAGCTTGAGGCGATGGCCGTCACAGACGAAGACGTTGAGCGGTGTCAGGTCCCGGTGCAGGAGCTGGCCGCGATGGAGCTTGCCGAGCACGAGAAGGATGCCCGCGATCTCGCGCCGGGCCGCGCGCTCGGCGAAGTGCGTCGGATGACGGGCCAGGAACGCGCTCAGATCGCCGTGACAGGCGTACTCGATCGCCAGGCAGTAGAGCAGGCGGCGATCGTCGGCGAGCGGAAACGCGTCGTAGACGCGCACCGCGCGGGGGTGGTCCTGCAGCAGCTGGCCGAAGTAGGCCTCGCGCAGCCAGCCGTCCTGGCGCGTGCTCACCTTGATGCACACCGTTTCGGGGACCGTGTCCGACGTACCCTGCCTGATCGCGAGGAACACTTGTCCGAACCCGCCAATGCCCAGCAGCCGGCCGATGCGGTACGACAGGCCCGACTCCACGCTCAGCACGATCTGCCCGTTGTAAAGCAGCCGCTCGGCGGGCGGGAGGTGATGGCCGGAGCCGACGCGCGTGGTGGCGCTCGTCTCCGGCCCGCGAAGTTCCTGACCTGTAGCCGGCCGCGGCATGGCGCGGAGATCAGCCTACTTGCCGCTCAGCTCGTCGTAGATCGCCTGCACGGCGGCCTTCAGGCGAGTGGAGTCGTAGCCGGGATACTTGCTCAACCAGCCGGTGCTCGCGGCTGCTTCGTCCACGCTCTTCCCCGCCTTCTGCGCCGCCTCGGTCTGCGACCACAGCTCCGCGGTGAACTGCTGGAAGGTCGCGAAGTCCTTCCAGGTGGCGACCGGCTGGTGCCCGCCGATGACGCTCTGGACGTTCTTCACGGTGTCGAGCGCCTTCTTGAGCGAGAGCGGCCACTGCCGTCCGCTGCCGCCGTTGCTCCGGTCGATGAACGGCGCATCCTTCCACGGGAACATGTCGCCCGCGTGCATGACGCCGAGCGCCCGATAGACGACGAACGTGTCGCCGTTGGTGTGGCCGGGGCCGAAGTAGTAGAGATCGATCTGGTCCTTGCCAGCACCGATCGTCAACGTGTCCTTGTAGGTCCGCTTCGGCAGGAACTGCGCCTTGTCGCCCTTGAAAGCGTCCATGCGTGTCATGTTCGCCTTCGTGTTCTCCTGGACGATGCTCTCCACCGAGGCGCCGAAGAACTCGTTGCTGCCGGTGTGATCCCCGTGCGTATGGGTGTTGATGATCGTCGTCACCGGCTTGTCGGTGACGCTCTTGATCCGCTCGAGGATCGTTGGCCCCCACCCGGCGAGCTTCGTGTCCACGACGACCACGCCCTTGTCGGTGACGAATACGCCGGTGTTGCCGCCGCTGAAGGTCTCGCGCGGCGTCGGGCTCGAGCCGGTGATGATGTAGAGGTTGTCCTTGACCTTTTCGATCTTCGTCACGGCGACAGCAGCCTGACTGGGACCGGCCGGCGCCTGCGCGGCGGCGACGGCAATGGTCAGCGTGCCGAGAGTGGCGATCACGCCGAGGGCGAGGGCTCGATGCATCACCGGATCTTACCCCTGCATCGGGAAGTCGGCGCTGCCGCCGTAGAGCGCCGGCACTTTGCCGCCCATCGCGCGGAGATGCGTGGCCAGCTGCCCGCGGTGATGGATCGAGTGATTGTTGCCAAAACCGAGGTACGACACCGCAGGCCACTTGAACAGCCCGAAGAAGTCCACCACGCGCAGCATGTCTGCCTCGGGCATCGCCCGCACCGCGTTGAGCTTTGCCGGAAACTCCCGCTCGTACCATTGCGCGACGTCGGTAACCGTCGGATGGGCGGCCGCGAACTTCTTCTCCGCCTCGGGGTCCCATCCGAACGATCCGGTGCGGATCGCGTCGAGGAACCAGATGTCGGACATCGCCAGGTGCACGGTCAGGTCCCAGGCGCTCCGCGACTTGTCATCGGGCTTGTAGTCCCGCCGCGCGTTGGGAACGGCAGCGAGCACCTTGCACGTGGCCGGGAACTCCCCTTCCCACAGTTGAGTCATGAACTGCACGAGGAACTTCGCCTGCTGAGCATCCATCGCTGACCTCCTGTCCCTCAAGTCGTCGGGCCGAAGGCGAAACTATAGCGAAACAACGCCCCTGGCTGTCAAGGGACTAACGTGAAGGCATGGCGGAGTTGCTTGCTGGCCAGGTCACCGCATTCTTCCTCTTCGACGTGGCGGAGGCCGTGCAGTTGTCTACCCTGCGCGGCATCCTGGGTGCGTCCGCCGAGAGCCCGCGCCTCGCGGTGAAGCCGGCCGTCCCCGCCTACGTCCAGTATCAGGAGCCGCCGGTGCAGGTCGACGCCGACACCCTCGGCCTCGCGGTCCGCGACGGCGCGCAGGCGCGTTTCAAGGTGTACGACTACGGCGTCATCTCGCTGGCGCTGACGCGCGCGTTTCGCGGCAGCTGGTCCGAGTTGCACGCGGTGGCGCAGGCGACTGCCTCGGCCACGCTCGAAAGCGAAGCCGAACGCCTGTGCCGCCAGGTGGCCGACCGCTTCCACGCGGCACTCCAGGCGCCGCGCGAACGCTATCTGTCCGAGGACTACTTCGTCTATGCGATCACCAGCGCCGAAGGCGCTCCATCCGGCGACGCGCTTCTCGCCGCGCACGGTGACGAAATCGCGCGGCTGCTGCGGGGTGAACCCGAACCGCTCAGCACGCAGGAGCGTGATGAGGTGCTGCGCCATCGCCTCTCGTATCTCGCATCCGATCTCGTCGTGCCGTCGTGGAACGCGGCGCTGGTCTACGATTCGGAGGCCGGTGTTCCCGGCGCGCTCGAGATCCTCGAATTCGCCAACTCGCAGCTGCTGCAGTTCCGCTACTACGATCAGCGGCTGGATCGCGAGCTGACCCGCATCTACGCGCGGCTCCAGCAGGTGCGCTGGTACGAGCCGTGGATCGGCCGGCGCTACACGAACGCGGCGCGCGAGCTGCACGCGGTGTTCATCGACGTCAACGAGCTGACGGACCGCACCGAGAATGCGCTGAAGCTCGTCGGCGACGTCTATGCGGCACGCCTGCTTGGCCTGGCCGCGGCCCGGCTCGGGCTCGGCGCCTGGAAGGACGCGGTTCGCGACAAGCTCAAGACCCTCGACGACATCTACCGCTTCGCCGTCGATCAGACCGCGATGGATCGCGGCGAGCTCCTCGAGCTGGCGATCGTGTTCATCCTCGTGTTGGAGCTCGTTCTGTTCTTCATGGGAATCATGAAATAGCAAGGCAAAAGGCTGAAGGCAGAAGGCAGAAACGGACGTCTTCTTGTGCCTTTTGCCTTGTGCCTTTTGCCTTGTGCCTTGTGCCTTCTGCCTTCTGCCTTCAAAGGGGCCGAAGGCCCACGTACAGGGCGCGCATCCGAAGCTCGCTGCGATCGGCGTACTCCTCGATGGCGTGCGCGAGCCAGCCGGCGAGGCGGCCGACCACAAAGAGCGCTTCGCCGCCGCCGGAGGCGAGGCCGAGGGCACGGGCCAGCACGGCAAGACCGAAATCGACGTTGGCCGGGGGCAGTCCTTGATCCGCGGCCACTTTCAGGAGCGCATCGGCGGCAGTCGTCGGACCGAAGCGGCGCGCGATGACACCGAGCACCGGCATCCGCGGATCGCCGTCCGGATAGAGTGACTGACCGAAGCCGGGCACGTGACGATCGCGGGCGAGCGCGCGGCCGAGGACATCGGCGGCCCGCTGTCCTCGTGCGACGCCGCCGAGCATGGTCTCGACGCCGAGACTGGCCGCCCCGTGCCAGGCGCCGGATACCGCGCCCAGTCCCGTGGACACCGCGGCGTAGGGATCGGCCTTGAACGACGCGGCCACCCGCACCGCAAGCGTGGACGCGGCCAGCTCGTGATCCGCCATGACGATCAGCGCCGCGTTCACGGCGTCGACGACCGCCGCGGAACGCGAACGCCCGAGCCACCCGACGATCGCATCGGCGATGGTCCCCTTCCCCCGCCCCGGCAGCGCAAGCGCCGTCGTCGCAAGCAGGCGCCGCGCGGTGGAGACGGCGCCCTCGGGCCGCAGGTCGAAGCGAAGCGGATCGGACGCGCCAAGAACGGCGACGATCACGCGCAGCCTGTCTACCGGCGAGGTGCCGCGCGGCAAAACGTCCTGTGCGGTTCGGGCTCGGGCGGCAGCGTCCCGGTCCGGGCCCCACGTCGCGGGCACGTCCGGATTGCGGCCGCTCCACAGGAGCTCGGCGACTGATTCGAAACGGCAGGTGGCGGCCAGCTGGCCGGGATCGTGACCGCGGTACCAGTAACGGCCGCTCTCGATCAGGGTCACCGCCGATCGCATGCGCAAGTCCGGCTGCCGCTCGGACGGCGCCCGCGCCTTGCGAACCAGCGCGTCGATCTCAACCGGATCGAACCAGCTGCCCCGGTGCCCGGTCCGGCGGTGAGCCTGCAGGCGTCCGCGGCTGACGTAGGCGTAGAGCGTGTCGCGGGCGACGCCGAGGCGGGCGGCGGCCGCGGTGGTCGACAGAAAGCGCTCGGACATATTGACTGGCGATCAAGATTGATCAAGTTGGTCAATGTCAGCAAGATGCTCGTATGCCGATGCTGATCGATGCGCCACCCGGCCTGGAAGGGATCGTCGCCGCCGAGACCGCGATCGGCGACGTCCGCGGCGACGAGGGCTATTTCCACTACCGTGGCCACGCCGCGCCAGCCCTGGCCGCCACCCGTTCGCTCGAATGGGTCTGGTATCTGCTGCACGTTGGGCGCGGGCCGGATGCCGGCGAACTGCGGCGCTTCACCGCCGAAACCGCCGCGATACGCGCGCTCGCCGTTGACGTGCGCGCCGGGCTCCCGGCGATTGCCGCAGCGGGGTCCCCGATGGCGGCGCTCAGGACCCTGACCTCGCTCGCGGGCCAGCAGGCACGGTCGTGGCTGGATCTCGATCCGGCGGCCCGGGCGGCCGAGGCACTGCGGCTGGTCGCAACCATGCCGACGGCAGCAGCCGGCGTCTGGCGCTCGCAGCAGGGATTGCCGCTCGTCGAGCCGGACCCGGCCCGCCGGCTGGCCGAGGACTACCTCCGAATGATCACCGGATCGGTGCCGCCCGAACGCCACGTTCGGGCGCTGGAGCGGTACCTGATCCTCACCATCGACCACGGTTTCAACGCGTCCACCTTCACCGCCCGCGTCGTCACCTCGACAGGAGCCGACCTGCCGGCGGCGATTGTCGCCGCGATGGCGGCGCTGTCGGGGCCGCTGCACGGCGGCGCGCCGGCGCTGGTGATCGACATGCTGGAAGAGATCGGCGACGCCGCGCGGGCCCGGGCCTGGGCGGAACAGGCGCTCGCGTCGGGGCGGCGAATCATGGGATTCGGACATCGCGTCTACCGCACGGAGGATCCGCGATCGGCGCTCCTCAAGCAGACCGCGCTCGAGCTCGGCGGGCCGATTGTGGAGCTCGCGGTGGAAGTCGAGCGCGTCGTCCTCGATCTGCTCGAACGGCGCTATCCCGAGCGCCGGCTGCGTACCAACGTGGAGTTCTACGCGGGCGTCGTGCTTCACCAGATCGGCCTGCCGGCGCCGCTGTTCACCTCAACGTTCGCGGTCAGCCGCACCATCGGCTGGACCGCTCATGCCCTCGAGCAGATGGTCGGCAATCGCATCATCCGCCCCTCCTCGCGGTACGTCGGGCCGACACCGGAAGCGGCCTAGCGGCGGACGGTCAAGGCAGAAGGCAAAGGCAAAAGGCAGAAGGCACAAGGCAGAAGGCAGAAGCTCTTTTTGCCTTTTGCCTTCCGCCTTCTGCCTTCTATTCTGGTCGTTCATGCCGCCTCGCCTGCGTTTCGCGCCTTCGCCCACCGGCTACCTGCACGTCGGAGGCGCGCGCACGGCGCTCTTCAACTGGCTTTACGCTCGCCGCCACGGCGGGACCTTCATCCTTCGGATCGAGGACACCGACACCCAGCGCTCGTCGTGGGAGATGGTGAGCGGCATCCTCGACGGGCTCAGCTGGCTGGGGATCGACTGGGACGAGGGACCGCAGACCGGGGGTCCGCACGCGCCGTACTTCCAGTCCGAGCGCCTGGACCGCTATCGGGCCGCCGCCCGCGACCTCCTGCAGCAAGGCAAGGCCTTCGAGGACGAAGGCGCCATCCGCTTCAAAGTGCCACCGGGGAAGACAACGTTCGTGGACAGCGTCCACGGTCCGATCGAGTTCGACAACGAGCACATCGAGAGCTTCGTGATCCTTCGCTCGGACTCGCACCCGACGTATCACCTGTCGGTGGTAGTGGACGACATCGACATGCAGGTGACGCACGTCATCCGCGGCGACGATCACATCTCGAACACGCCGAAGCAGGTGCTGCTCTACCAGGCATTCGGGGCGGCGACGCCGGCGTTCGCGCACGTGCCGCTCATCATGGGACCGGACAAGAAGCGCCTCAGCAAACGTCACGGCGCGACATCGGTGATGGAGTACGAGAAACAGGGCTATCTGCCCGAAGCGATGTTCAACTTCCTCGCCCTGCTCGGCTGGGGAACCGGCAGCGACGATGAGATGTTTACCCGCCAGGATCTGATCGAGCGGTTCACCCTCGAGGGGATCTCCGGCGGCAATGCCGTCTTCAACACCGAGAAGCTGGACTGGTTCAATCACCAGCATCTGCTCCGGCTCGGAGACGACGAGTTGATCGCGCGGCTTCACCCGCGCCTGTCCGAGGCCGGCTACTGGCGCGACGCGCTGTTTGGCGAAGACCGCGACTGGTTCGTCAGGGTGCTCGGGCTCCTGAAGCCGCGGGCCAAGCGGCTCAACGAGTTCATCGAGCAGCTCGCACCGTTCTTCGTGGACCCGGCCTCGTACGACGAAGGCGGGGTCGGCAAGCACCTCGGTGCGCCGGATGCCCCCGCGCACGTGCGCGCGCTGCGGGACGCCTACGCCGCCGTCGCCGTCTGGGACGAGGCCACGCTCGAGCGCGAGCTGCGGACGCTCGCAGAGGCGCGCGGAATAAAGGCAGGGATGCTGATCCACGGTACTCGCCTGGCGATGACGGGACGCATGGTCAGCCCCGGACTCTTCGAGATGCTGGTCCTGCTTGGCCGCGACCGGGTGCTCGCCCGCCTCGATCGCTTCATCACGGCACTTGGGGCCGGCGTGAGCGAGCCGGCTGCGGGAGGTGATCGGCTGTGATTCGGCGGCGGGAGTTCCTGAAAGCAGCAGGATTGGCGCCGCTCGCCGCGCGCAGCGCCGCGGTTCACGCCCAATCTCGCGCCGAAGCCGATTACGTCATCGTCGGCGCGGGCTCGGCCGGCTGCGTGCTGGCCTACCGCCTGACCTCGAACCCGTCGATACGCGTCACCCTGATCGAGGCCGGCGCGTCCGGTGAGTCGGACGAAGCGGTCACGACGCCAGGCCGATGGGTATCCTTGGTGGGCTCGTCGTACGACTGGGGCTACCGCACCGATCCGTCGCCGGCGATGGACAACCGCTCGATCGCTTTCCCCCGCGGCAGGGCGCAGGGCGGCTGCAGCGCGATCAACGCGATGGCGTTCGTGCGGGGCGACAGCCGGTGCTTCGATCGCTGGCGAGAGCTGGGCAATCCGGGCTGGGGCTACGACGAGGTGCTGCCGCTCTTCAAGCGGCTGGAGAAGAACGAGACCGGCGCGAGCGAGTACCGCGGCGGGGACGGGCCGCTAGCCGTGTCGGGCTGCTACGATCCGCACGCGGCGCACCGGGCGTTCCTGAGCGCCGCTTACCCCAGCGGCTACAAGTCCGATGCCCGATTCGACTTCAACGGGCCGCTGCCGCAAGGCGTCGCCGGTTACCTGCAGAAGAACATCCTCGACGGCAAGCGCCACAGCGCCGCAGCGGCGTTCCTGGTGCCGGCGCTGTCGCGGCCGAATCTCGTGGTGCAGTCACGGGCGACGGCGACCCGAGTGATCGTCGAGCGTGGCCGCGCGGTGGGCGTGGAGTTCGTGCGCGAGGGGCAGCGCGAAACCATTCGGGCGGCGCGCGAAGTCGTTCTCTGCGGCGGCGTGATCAACTCACCGCAGCTGCTGATGCTCTCGGGAATCGGTCCGGGCGACCACCTTCGCGCGCTCGGGGTGAACGTGGTGGCCGACGTCGCCGGGGTCGGCGGCAACCTGCAGGATCACCTCAAGCTTTCGGTCCGCTGGCAGGGCAAGACGGAGCTGCCGGGCTCGACGGTCACCGCCGGGCTCTTCACCCACTCGAACCCGCTGGATGCGGCCCGCGTGCCGGCCGACCTGCAGTTCTACATCGGGCGCGGCCTCGAGACGCCGGACCGTTTCGTCACCATCACGGCGTCGCTCACCCGCCCGCGGTCGCGCGGTGAAGTCCGGCTGCGCTCGTCGGATCCGCTCGCCGCGCCGATCATCCGGCCGAACTACCTGCAGGAAGAAGCCGACCTGCGGGCGCTGATGCGCGGCGTGCACCTGGCCCGGTTCTTTGCCGACCAGGCCGTGTACGAGCCGCTTCGCGGCGACGAGATCGAGCCTGGCGCGGCGGCGAAGAGCGACGCGGATCTCGCGGCGTTCGTCCGGCGGGCGGCCGACACCATTTACCATCCGGCCGGTACGTGCCGCATGGGGCCGGATTCCGATTCCGCCGCCGTCGTCGATCCCGAGCTGCGGGTGCGTGGCGTGCAGGGGCTCCGCGTCGCGGACGCGTCGGTGATGCCAGAGGTGGTGAACGCCACCACGCACGCGGCGTGCGTCATGATTGGGGAGAAGGCCTCCGATCTCCTTACGCGGTAGGGTCCAGGAGTACAAAGGTGCAGGGTTCAAGTCGTGAGCGTGCGCGCTGATTGCCTCGCTGGAATTCTCGCCGTCGTCGTCTGCGGCCTGGCTGTCGCGTGCAGTGAGAATGGGCCGACCGCGCCGACGCCGGTGGACGTGCAGTTCACGCTTTCGCCCGGCGAGACGGCGGGAATTGAAGGGACGGCGGT